>Ga0335080_10008238_pt1 | contig 10858 bp, 8 predicted proteins | sample Lox_Sample_34_FD_206720 | JGI IMG/M metagenome (GOLD analysis project Ga0335080, IMG submission 206720) | Soil microbial communities from Loxahatchee National Wildlife Refuge, Florida, United States - Lox_Sample_3.4 | ecosystem: Environmental > Terrestrial > Soil > Wetlands | place: USA: Florida...
ATCGGATGCGCCTCGTTCAGCCTGGTCGGCGGCCTCAAGTCCGGCAGGTTCGTGGTCGGACCGGAACGGGAGGAAATGCCGCCGGTCCCCGTCTGGCGCGAATTGACGGAAAGCCACGAGGTCGTGGGTTTCGGCACCATATTTCGCCAGGATGGCAAGCCAAAGATCCATTTTCACGGCGCCTACGGCAAGCATGACAATGTCAGGGCGGGGTGCCTCCGGGAGATGTCCCGCGCCTTTCTGGTCCTGGAGGCGGTCATCACGGAGATCAGGGGAGTGCGCGCCTGCCGCAGGCGCGACCCGGTTTCGGGGATGTCGCTCCTGGAGCTTGACGATGACTGACCAATCACCAGGAAATGCCATCATTCCTTGAATGCCGCCTATTCAGCCTTAGTCGCCCTCGTTGTTCTGTCGCGCCCGAGCCTCTAAACTGGACACTCCCTTTCGCAGAACCTTCCGGGTTTCATTTCGTCACAGAAAAATTTCAGTTGACATATATTGACTATAATATATATTTTATTTTGAATATATTTACCGGGAGTAAAATTTCTAAACCAACGCCAGATTTAGCGCATCAAGGAGCGAAAAAATGGCCAGATACCTCATCGTAGGCGGCGTGGCAACCGGCATGTCGGCGGCGACCCGTCTGAGAAGACTGGACGAAAAGGCGGAGATAATCGTCTTCGAACGGGGAGAGTATGTCTCCTACGCCAATTGCGGCCTCCCCTATTATGTGGGCGGCGCCATCGGCGAACGTGAGACACTGCTCGTACAGACGCCGCAAGGATTCAGGAACCTCTTCAATATCGAGGTGCGCACCGGCAACGAGGTTACGGCCGTTCATCCGGAGGCGCGGAATATCCGGGTAAAAGAGCTTGGAACGGGGCGCGAATACAGTGAATCATTCGACAAGCTCCTCCTTGCGCCGGGCGGTTCGCCGGTCAAGCCGTCGATTCCCGGTTCTGATCACCCGGCGATCCACACCCTGTTGACCATTCCCGATGCCGACGGGATCAGGTCCCTCGTGGATCGCGGCGGAGTGCGGCGCGCCCTGGTGGTTGGGGCAGGTTTCATCGGCCTGGAGATGGCGGAAAACCTGCACGCCCGCGGTATTGAAGTGACCGTGGTGGAAATGGCGAAGCAGGCCCTGAATGTCGTGGATTTCGAGATGGCCGCCATGGTCCACTGTGAGCTGATGATGCACAAGGTCGGGCTCTACCTGGAAGAAGGGGTCGAGGAATTCGAGCCCGGCACGGACGACGGCGTAATTGCCCGGCTCACCGGCGGCAAGAGGATCGAGGCCGATCTCGTTCTTCTCTCCATCGGCGTAAGACCGAATACCGGTTTTATCGCGGATTCCGGGATCGAACTGGGCCCGCGGGGCCACATTCTGGTGGACGAATACCTGCGCACCAGCAGCGAACACATCTTCGCGGCCGGCGACGCCATCGAGGTGCTGCATCCGCTGACCGGCCGGAATACAGCCATACCCCTGGCGGGGCCGGCCAACAAACAGGGGCGCATCGCCGCCGGCAACATGCATGGCGCGCAGCCCCGCACCTACGGCGGCACCATGGGTACCGCCATCGCCAGGGTCTTCGACCTCACCATGGGTATGACCGGCGCCACGGAGAAAATCTATAAAGCCAACGGAATCCCCTGCGCCTCTGTCATCATCCATCCCAACGATTTCGCCGGCTATTATCCCGGCGCCATGAAGATCTGCCTGAAACTTGTCTTTTCCCCCGAAAGCCGCCGGGTGCTCGGAGCCCAGGCCGCCGGTTACGGCGGGGTTGACAAGCGCATCGATGTGATCGCCACCGCCATCAAGGGGAAGATGACCGTTGACGACCTGGCCGAAATCGAGCACGCCTACGCGCCTCCCTATTCCTCGGCAAAGGACCCGGTCAACATGGCCGGATTCGTGGCCCAGAACGTCCTCGACGGGATGACCAGGACCATGGGCTGGGAGGAACTCCAGGAGGCCGACAGATCCGGACTGTTCCTCCTGGATGTGCGCACGCCGGATGAATACGCGGCCGGAAGCATTCCCGGAGCCATCAACATACCCCTGGCCGAGCTGCGGGAGCGTAATGGCGAGGTCCCCCGCGACAGGGAGGTGGTCATCTTCTGCCGCGTCGGCCTCACCGCTTACAATGCCGGACGGATCCTTGCGGCCCACGGGATAACCGACTGCCGCAATCTCACCGGGGGATATGAAACCTGGCGCACGGCCACTGCCCGTCAGGAGTTCGCCCCGGAAGAGACGGTTGATATGAATGAAGAAGAAAAAAGGATGGTCATGCCCATGCAAGCGACAAGTGAAAATATCCCGAAAATCGTAGAAGTGAACGCCTGCGGTCTCCAGTGTCCGGGCCCGGTAATGCGGCTTAAACAGGAGATGGACAACATTGCGCACGGTGAAGCGATCGCCATCACGGCTAGCGATCCGGGCTTTTACAGCGACGCTCCCTCCTGGGCCAGGGCAACCGGCAATATGGTGCGGGAAATCAGCGTGGAAAAGGGAGTCGTCAGGGCGGTCATCGAAAAGAGAGAACCGGGCGCCGGTCGGATTTCGGCCGCCGGAAACGACAAGACGATCATCGTCTTCTCCGGGGACCTTGACAAGGTAATCGCCGGCTTCGTCATCGCCAACGGGGCACTGGCCATGGGGCGCAAGGTGACGATGTTCTTCACCTTCTGGGGGCTGAACGCCCTGCGCAGACCGGAAAAAGTAGGCGGACTGGGCAAGAACCTCATCGAGCATGCCTTCGCCCGGATGATGCCCCGCGGCAGCAGAAAGCTTGCCCTCTCCAGAATGAGCATGGGCGGGATGGGCGGAATGCTGATCAGGGGGATCATGAAGAACAGCAACGTCCCGGCCCTTGAGGAGATGATGGCCACGGCGATCAGAGGAGGGGCGAAGATTGTCGCCTGCCGGATGTCCATGGATCTGATGGGTATCCGCGGGGAAGAGCTGATCGACGGAGTTGAGATCGGCGGGGTCGCCACCTACCTTGAGGCTGCGGAGAAGGCGGACAGCAATCTTTTTATTTAGCTTTCATCCTGTAAAGGTGAAAAATCATAAATAAGGGGAGAGACAAGCCGTCTGAGCGGCTTTTCTCTCCCCTTTTATCATCAGTGTTCCTCTCCGCTAATGAACTATTAGTGGGGCTGAGAATAATGCATCGGGGGAGCATTGTCCGGGACATAGTCGGGCGGAACGGAACTCAGGTCCGGCGGAGGAGGAGCCGTCCGCCGCGTCCGGTACCGCACCACTCCCGGTACCTGGTTTCCCTTGGCGTACATGCACTGGATATAGGTATTGTCATAGCGGCGTTGCGCTTCCATTCCATATACCTGGCCGCTCTGGGCGCCGGATGCCGTGCCGAGCATAAGTCCGCTGCCGGCACCGATGGCCGCGCCCATCGCCGGATTCCCCGCCGCAGCCCCGATGGCCGCGCCCAGGCCGGCGCCGAGCACGGTGCCGACGGCGGCGCCGCTGACCGTGTTCTGGTTGGCGACCTCCTGTGGCGACATGCCGATCGACTGGGCCGACCATTGCCTGCAAACCGCGTCATCTGTCTGGAACTGCTCAAACGACTTTCCATCGCCGGGTAGTACCCGCACGCTCGGCCCCGAAGGAAGGGTCGCGCAGCCGGCCATTAACAGCAACGCAAGACACGAGATGATTTTGTTCAAACCGTTGTTCATTACTGGGCCTCCTCATCCGACGGGGTTGCAGGAGGCACGACCTTCTGCCACCCTTTCGGACACTTCTTCACATACGGATAATACCCCTTCGGGTCGTTGCAGAAGTACCAGTAGTAGCCCTGATCACCCTGCTGCGGCTCCCTCTGGATGTATGTTTCCGGCTCCTGCTGGACCACGGCCGGCGAGGAATAATAAGGGGAATAAGGGTATGGATAGTACGGGTAAGGGTAATAGTAGGGGTAGCCATATGGATAACCCCACCACGGGTTGATCACCACACCGACCCCCCCATATCCGTGTCCGTAATAGCCGCCATGCCAACCATAATAGCCACCATGCCCGCCATAATAGCCGCCGTGCCCGCCGTAATAGCCGCCGTGCCCCGCACCAAAGGCCGCATTATTCGTAAGACAGGTCGACATCAGCACTGCTGCCGCAAGGACCATACAAGTCATCTTTTTCATAACTCCCCCTTGCATTCAGGCATTCTCTTCTTTTCTATTATAACCCTGAATCAGTGCGCTTTAAAGCGGAAATAGGATTCCCTTGCTATTATTAAACGAACAAGATGTTTATTCGTTGACAGAAATTCACTGAAATAACAGGAAACCATACGGGGCAGCACCGGCGAGGCGACCGGGGCGTGTGCGTTGTCCCTGGCGCCGATCCTATTGCAGAGTGGAAAGGAGAGTTGGTATTTCCTGACGCTTCATACCGAGTCGCAATCAAACGATTACGTTGTTGGCTTCGTCAGGGGTTCCTCAACGTACTACAATGTACGCCTACGTCGCCCCTTCCTCGCCGCCTAGTACTCATTTTGATTGCAACTCGGTATCAGATGGTGGGACAAGATGCCGGACCTGACAATCGACTTGAATACCATGAGGATTTGCGGGTCAAACTGGCTTCCGGAGCATTCTTCCATGTTGGCGACCGCCACGTCATCCGACATGCCCTTGCGGTAAGGCCGGTCCGAAGTCATTGCGTCAAAGGCATCCGCAACGGCTATTATCCGAGCCTGCAGCGGGATTGCATCGCTGCTCAGACCGTCCGGATAACCGTTGCCGTCGTACCATTCATGATGGTGCCTGATCCAGGCGATGACGTCATGCAATTCGTCTATGTTCGAAAGTATCTGGGCGCCTTTTGCCGAATGCTCCCTGATCTTCGACATCTCCTCCGGGTCGAGCCGTTCCGGTTTCTGCAGTATGCTTTCAGGGGTCCCGATCTTGCCGATATCGTGGAGGATGGCGGCCAGTTCCACCTGTCGCACCTCTTTCCGGCTCATCCCCAGCCCTTCACAGATTGCCGAGGTTAACCGGGCAACCCGGTTGGAGTGCCCGAAGGTATAGGGATCCTTGGCGTCAACGGACGAGGCGAGCGCCTCCACCGTCTGGATAAAAAGGGAGCTTATTTCTTCATACAGCTGCGCCTTTTTGATGGCCGCGGCCGCTTCCAGGGCAAAAACGCCCATGAGCTTCAATTCCCGTGACCAGAATTCTTCGCCGGACAGCTTGTCGGAGGCCACCAGCATGCCGATCCCTCTGTCATCCGTAACCAGTGGAACACATAAAATGGAGCGGACCGGATAGGGGAAGAGCCGCCGGTCTTCATCCCCCACATTACAAATGGTCATGGGTTCACCGTAGCGGAATACTTCGCCGAGCAGGCCCTGCATGGCATCCGTCCTGAACCGGGCGGAAGCCTCCCGGTCCCTCCCCTTGCTCAGGCTGGCATAAAGCTCGTCGCTTGCAGGATCATGAAGCAAGATGACAATATTATTCACCACCAGAAGCTTGTCGGCTTCGTCGAGGATATGCTGGCAGATGCCATCCACCTCCATCTCGCTGCCCAGTTTTCTGGAAAGGGAATAGATAAGCGCCTGCTCTTCGTATATCCTGACGATCTCCGCCGACAGATCGATATTCTCCGCCTCGAGGCGGAGCGCGTTCTCTATGCAGAAGGCCGCGGCCTCCAGGTTTTCCTCGGTCGTTGCCGCAGAGATAGTCCCGATGACCTCACCATGATAGGTTATGGGCTGTTCGCGGGTGCCCGCAAAAGAGTCATGCAGCCCAGAATGAGAACTGACGGCCGTTTCTGGACCGGAATACATGTCCGGCAACGGCCCCCCCTCGCAACTTTTGATGGCGAGCGGCAGCCGGAAACGCCGGGAAACCTCATTCAGTAGCTCGGCGATTTTTTCCACGCTGATGAGCTGCCATATTCCTTCCATGGAATGTCCTTACCCTGACTATTCATTTAGAGTTGTGCCAAGTCAGGGACTTCTCGATCTTTTTGACGAGGGGTGTGATCCCTTTCCCGCTGTTGCGGCGGGATAACGAATCATGCGTCACCACTTCGGCGAACCTGCCGCACCCTTCATCCATAAGCAGGAAAAGTGGCAGTGAGTTGCAGGATGGTTCCCTTTTCAGGGCCGAAATGATGTCTTCGCTCCTGGACCTCGGAAAGGACCCGAGTATTATGGCATGTGGGGATGTGACCGGAAGGGCCTTAAGCGCCTCTGCTTCGTCCACGTAAAGATCAGCGCCGTAGCCTGCGCTGCCCAAGAGCGTCTGAAGTTTCCTGGCCTCTTCATGCTGCGGGGTGATGATGCTGAACCTGCCGTTGTTTGTTACGAAATGCTCAACGGTCGAGACGATCTGGAACCTGTCGAAAGGTTTGTTGAAGTAGCCGTTCGCGGCCAGCACCAGGTCGCTGTTGGCCGGATCGATATAAAGCGGCGCAAGGATGATCTTTATCCCCGCAACCCGGGCCCAGTTGCCCAATTTGAGGAAATCCCCGCTCCCTTCCATGACATCGGAAATGATGAGCCCGGGCCTGATCTCGGTCGACACGTCCATTCCGCGCTTGGGTGTATCGGCCCCGACGGTCCTGTATCCCATGCTTTCCAGAAGTTTTCTCAGCGTCTGCCTGATTACTATGCTTTCCGTCTGGACAAGGATTGGATCCAGATGCCCTGCTGTTTCCCTGCCTACGGGAAGCGGCTCCGGCTGGATATATGCAGTTTCCTCGGTAAAGATGGGGATGGTGAAATAGAAGGTGCTCCCCTTTCCGGGGGTGCTCTCGACACCTATCTTGCCGCCGTGCTGCTCGACAATCTGCCTGGCAATGGCGAGACCAAGCCCGGATCCGGACGGTCGGTTCGGCAGGGATCCTGATATGCGGTAAAATTCGTCGAAAATCACCTCCTTTTCCTCGGGGAAGATCCCTTCTCCGGTATCCTTCACGAAGAATTCCACCATGCCGTCTTTCTGACGCGCGCCCGCGGTTATGTTTCCCGTCGCGGTGAACTTGACGGCATTGCCGAGAAGGTTGACCAGCACCTGGGTCAACTGACTCTGGTCTCCCCTGACCTGGGGAAAATCCGCCGGGAGTTCTATAATCAGAGGCAGCCCCTTTTTTTCCGCCAGCGGCGTGACCACATTCATGCTGATCTCGATGAGCAGGCGGGGATTCACCTGCGTTATGTTCATCTCCGATTTTCCCGCACCTACCCGCAAGAGGCCGAGGTATTTGCTGACCAGAAGCGTCATCCTTTCGCTTTCGTCAAATATCGTGTGGATGAACTCCTTCCGCGTCGCATCGTCGATATCGTCGTAATCGAGCAATATCTCGGAATATGAACGGATGGAAGTCAGAGGGGTGCGCAGTTCGTGGGAAACGTCAGCCAGAAACCTGCTCCTGGCGCGATTGGTCAACTGTAACTGCTGGTGGGCCTTGGTAAGGGCATCGAGGGCGGTCTGGAGTTCATCCGACTTTTTTTTGAGGTCATCGCTGATCACCTGGAAAGTTGAAGCTGATTTGGAGCTCCTCCCCTTTTCAGCCTCGATCCCCTGGACGACGAACCCTGTTGCGGCGGTAACCAGGAAAAAGGAGAGCATTTCGGCAGCGATTTTCGGAATCATATGCGAAGGAGGCCCGCTGGAAAAAACCATCAAAGTGAGCAGCATGCTGCACGTGAAACCGGCCTTGAGCAGGGTTGACGACCTGAGACGAAAGGCAAGGAGGACAATGAGCGGGAAAAAAAGGAATCTGACCGGGCTTTCTCCCTGACCGCTGAAAAAGCTTGCAACGGGAATCAGCAGGAGCGACGAGGCATACAATATCTCCTTCAGTTTCGCATTCATTTCTCACCTCTGGAGATGATCGTCATTACCTGTTCCAGGACCTCCCTGGGGCTGAAAGGCTTGGTCAGGTAGGCATCCGCGCCCGCGCTCATACAGTCGCGCCTGTCCACTTCCTGCCCTTTTGCGGTCAGGATTATGATGCAGGTGCCTCTGAGATCGGGATCATCTTTTACCTCTCTGCAGATGTCAATACCGCTCGTTTTCGGCATGACTATATCGAGGAAGACGATCCGCGGACGTTCTTTCCTTATCATTCGCATGGCCTCCTCGCCGTTGCCGGCCACATGGACGCTGAAGCCTCCCTTCTCCAGCACGAATGAAAGAGCGCGCGAAATATGGGGTTCGTCATCGGCGATAAGCACCTGGAGCGCCATCGGAATCCCTCCCTGTCAGAAAATCGCAACTTAATATTACAGCCGGGTTTCTAAGGATTATATCGCATTATTTGGGTTTTTCTCGCAAATGCAAAAAAAATAAGAACTTGTTCGCAAATAACTTTGTTCAGGTATCGCGTCCGGATTCGGGACAGATTTTCCTGGCCTGATTGAGTGAAACCGCAGACGTAGCTTAAACTACGTTGAGGATTTCACGATTGAAGGACAGGGAAAGATGTCCTGAAGACGGAACGCGAGACTGCGGCTCTGGATGATGTTTGCTTTATTTTGAATTAATGCTATCTTATACATAGCGATAAATACCCGGTATTGTGGTGCAGAGTGGATAAATATGGCCGGCAAACGTAACAAAAATAAAGAAGTTGTTGAGGGTGGGCCTGCCGGACCCGGCGTCCCGGATGCGCGGGTGGGCCGACAGAATGCCCTGCTCATGGCCATTATCAGAGTCTTCAGTGAAGGCGCCGGTTGTGCGAGCGAGGAGGAGCTGGCGCAGCTCTGCCTGGAAACGGCCGAGAAGCTGACCGGAAGCCCATACGGTTTCATGGGCGAACTTAACGACCAGGGGCACTTCGATACGACGACCCTCAGCAAGTCAGGGTGGCATGCCTGCAAGCTCCCCAGAGAGGAAGCGGTTATGCTCCTCAAGAACATGCCGAACAGGGGAATCAACCGGATCGGACTTAACGAAGGGAAATCCTGGATCGTTAATGACCCTGCTTCCCATCCCGAGGCCGTGGCTAGGCCGGACGGACATCCGCCTATCACCTCGTTCCTGGGGGTACCGCTCTTCTTCCTGGGAGGGGTCACCGGGATGATCGCCCTGGCAAGCAAGGAATCGGGCTATACCAAGGCGGATCAGCAGGATATAGAGGCCCTGTCTACGGCATTTGTAGAAATGCTTAACCGCCGCCGCGCGGAAAAGAGAATCAACGAACTGAATGCGGAACTGAACCTTCATGTACAGGAGATAGAAGCAGCCAACAAGGAACTGGAGGCGTTCAGCTATTCGGTTTCCCATGACCTGCGCGCCCCGCTGCGCCACATCTCCGGCTTTGTGGAGCTGCTGAACAAACGGGATCTCGCAGGGCTTGATGAAAAGAGCCGCCACTATCTTCAGGTGATCTCGTCGGCCTCCCAGCAGATGGGAGTGCTTATCGATGACCTGCTCTCTTTTTCCCGGATGGGACGCTCCGAGCTGATGAAAACCGAAGTCCCGCTGGCATCTCTGGTGGAAGAAATTGTGCGAAACCTGGCGGAAGAGACAAGAGGAAGAGATATAGCCTGGGATATCGCCCCCCTTCCTGTGGTCGAGGGGGACCCGGCAATGCTCAGGCTGGTCATGGTCAACCTCATATCTAACGCTTTGAAGTTTACCAGGTCGCGGGCCCGGACGGAGATCGGGATCGGTGCGGCCAATGACCGGCCGGAGGAAACGCTCGTTTTTATCAGAGACAACGGCGTAGGTTTCGACATGAAATATGTTGACAAGCTCTTCGGCCTCTTTCAGCGCCTGCACAGCACGGATGAGTTCGAAGGGACCGGTGTTGGCCTGGCCAATGTCCAGCGCATCATCCGCAGGCACGGCGGCAGGGTCTGGGCCGAGGGAGCGGTTGACCACGGCGCCACCTTCTGGTTTTCCCTGCCGAGAAGGAAGGAAAGGTAACGGATGGTAGTGAAATTGAAACGTATCCTCCTGGTCGAGGACAATCCCAATGACGCGGAGCTGACCATGGAAGCCCTGGCCGAGCATAACCTGGCCAATGACGTGGCATGGGTGCATGACGGGGAAGAAGCGCTAGATTTCCTGTTCTGCCGGGGAAAGTATGAAGGTGTACTCTGCAGTGAACTGGCGGTGGTCCTTCTCGACCTCAAGCTCCCCAAGCTGGACGGCCTTGAAGTGCTGCGCGCCATAAAAGATGACGATCGTCTCAGGACCCTGCCGGTGGTGGTCCTTACCTCCTCCCGCGAGGAGCGGGACCTGGTGGAGAGCTACAAGCTGGGTGTCAACGCCTATGTGGTGAAACCGGTGGATTTCGGCGAATTCATGAACGCCGTGGAGAAACTCGGTGTGTTCTGGGCACTGGTAAACGAGCCGCCACCAATCAGGAGCAGGCTGGGAAAAGAGGAATGAAGGGTCGTTTGCGGGTTCTCCATCTCGAGGATGACAGGATTGATGCCGAACTCGTGGAGGCAAATCTTGCCGCGGCCGGCATCGACTGCGCCATAAGCCTGGTATCCACAGGCGCGGATTTCAAGGCGGCCCTGGAGCGGGGGGAGTTCGACATGGTCCTTGCCGACCTCGCCCTTCCCGCGTTCAATGGCATGACGGCACTGGCGATAGTCAGGGGAAAATACCCGGAACTCCCGTTCATTTTCGTCTCCGGGAAGCTTGGTGAAGAGGCGGCCATTGAATCCCTCAAAAGCGGCGCCACGGATTACGTGCTGAAACACCATCTCTCCCGGCTTGCGCCGGCGGTCACGAGGGCCATGAATGAGGCCGAAGAGCGGGCCGAGCTGAGACAAACGGAAGAAGCCCTGCGCCAGAGCGAGTTGCGCAGTTATCAGCTGCAGGTGGAACTGGCCTGCGCGGCAGAGGTCCAG
>Ga0335080_10008239_pt1 | contig 10857 bp, 12 predicted proteins | sample Lox_Sample_34_FD_206720 | JGI IMG/M metagenome (GOLD analysis project Ga0335080, IMG submission 206720) | Soil microbial communities from Loxahatchee National Wildlife Refuge, Florida, United States - Lox_Sample_3.4 | ecosystem: Environmental > Terrestrial > Soil > Wetlands | place: USA...
GAGGCTCCTCCCGTCACGACTGCTGCGGCTCCGCGGATCTCCACGTGCGCAGCTTATTTCCTCCCGGCGCGAGGGCGAGCCGCTCAGGAGCACGGTCCGAAGCGTCGCCGCGACCACCTTGTGATCCCTCGTCACGAACTCGAGCCCGTCGAAGCGGGCACGAGCCGAACCTGTGAGGGATCACAAGGCGGTCGCGGGTCGCGGGCTACGAGCGGTGGACGCCCATCGTGATCGCGCCGACGTAGCCCGAGCCGCGCCGCCCCAGCGCGAGCATCGACCGCTTGCCGCCGTTCACGAAGATCGAGTCGTTCGCGTTCCGGGTGTCGCGTGCGCCGCGTGTGTCGTACGGCGCCGCCCTGTAGACGGTGTCGGTGAGCGTGTCCGGGAAGAAGAGCTGGCCCGTGTGGACGACGTTCCCGCCGAGGTGCACCTTCACGTGGATGTGCACCGTGCGCCCCTGGTACCAGCCGGGGTAGACGGTCAGGAACTCGGCGACGCCCTTCGCGTCGGTGGGCTGGATCCCGCGCATGAACGTCGTGCCCGGCGAGCCCTGCACGCCGGAGTACGTCCCGCCCGCGTCGGCGTGCCAGACGTCGACCGCGGCGCCCTTGATCGCCCTGCAGGTGGACGCGTTGACGACCTTCAGCTTCAGGGTGAGCGGCGTCCCCGGACGGCCCTCGGTGATGTCGCGGCGGACCTTCTCGCCGGGGAGGTAGTACGGCCCCTCCGTCATCTCGGGGGTCAGCACGCACGTGATCGCACCGGAGGCGACGGCGGCGGGACCGGTCCCCTCGGTTGCCGCCGCCGCTCCGTCGGTGAGGACGGACTTCGCCCCGATCGCAGCGACGAGGAGCCCGCCTGCCTTCACGAGTGAGTCGCGGCGAGTGGTCGGGTGATTCCTGTCCTCGTCCATGCGGGCCACCGTATCGCGCCCGCCTGGGATTTCCCTGTGAGTCAGCGCCTCGGCGCGAACGGATGCAGCTCGTCCTGGCCCGGCTGGACGATCCCGATCGTCGCCTCCGGCACCTCGTTCCAGACGCCCACCAGGTCGCCGAGCGGCTCCGAGACGATCGCGCGCGCCTCGTCGGAGAGGATCTGGAGCTCCTCGACCTCGGGGTGCTGCTGCTTCAGCGCCTTGGCGTCGGTGCTGAAGTAGAGCGACCGCGAGTCGCCCTCGCTGGAGTAGCGGACGGCGACGATCTTCGTGCCGTCGCTGACGGCGACCGACATCATCAGCGGGTGCTCGACACCGTGCCGCTCGCCGACCTCCTCGACGAATCCGGCCGTCCGCTCGAGCGCAGCGACCGGGTCTTGCTCGAGGCCGAAGGTGAGCGCGAGGAAGAAGAGGACCTCGGAGTCGGCCGAGCCCTGGAGCAGCGGGAAGAGCGACGGGTCGATCTCCAGCGTCAGGTCGCGCCGCACCTGCTCGAACTCGCGCACGGCGCCGTTGTGCATGAACAGCCAGCGCCCGTGGCGGAACGGGTGGCAGTTCGTCTCCTGGATCGGCGTCCCCGTCGAGGCGCGGATGTGCGCGAAGAACACCGGAGCGGAGATGTGCGCCGCGAGATCCCGGAGGTTCCGGTCGTTCCAGGCGGGATGGACGCTGCGATAGAGGCCCGGCTCCTCGCCGTCGCCGTACCAGCCGACGCCGAAGCCGTCGCCGTTCGTCGTCGTCGCGCCGAGGCGCGAGTGGAGGCTCTGGTCGATCAGCGAGTGCTGCCGGCGGAAGAGCAGCGCCTCGAGCGGGATCGGGTCGCCGTAGTAGGCGAGCCAGCGGCACATCGCGGACGCTCAGCCGCTGCTGGTGAGCTGCTTGCACGAGGCAGAGCTCGAGAACGCCTTCTCGAGCTCGCCCTTCGCGTCCAGCTGCTGCAGCTGGCCGAAGGTCGCCGAGACCTGTTGTCCCATCGTGACGAGCGCCGAGCTCGCGACCGCCCCGGCGCTGATCGCACCGGAGACGCTCGACGCGCCCTTCACCGAGCCCTGGATCTTGTCGACATCGGCCTTCAGCTCGTCGGCGAGCGAATTGAGGTCGTCCTTCGCCTGCTGCCCCGACGCAGTGTCCGGCTTGCCGAGGCTCTTGACGTTGGTGGAGAGCGTCTTCGTCGCATCCTCCGCCTGGTCGACGGCATCCTGGAGGCCGGACTTCGTCGGGTTGGACTTCAGGTTCGTCGCGACGGACTTCATCGCCGTCGTCCAGGTGACGAGGTCGCCGCAGACGCTGTTCGCCCAGTCGTTCGTCGGCACCGCCGCCGGCTCGCTCTTCCCGCCGCATCCCGCCGCCGCGAACGCGAGGGCTGCGGTGACGACCGCCAGGAGAGCGTGCCAGCGCATGGCCGTGATCCTATACCGCCTCGACCGCGAGACGTTAGAGTCGGCCCCGGGATGCTGAGGGGCCTCGCAGGGAAGACGGCGATCGTCACCGGCGGCTCGACGATCATCGGCCGCGCCGTCGTCTCCGAGCTGCACGCGAACGACGCCGCCGTCGCGATCGCCGACATCGACGACCCGCCGGGCGAGGCGCTGGCGGCCGAGCTGGGCGACCGCGTCCTCTTCACGCACACGGACATCACGGACGACGCGCAGGTCGACGCCTGCGTCGCGGCCGCGCTGGACCGGTTCGGCCGGCTCGACATCCTCGTCAACCTCGCCTGCTCCTACCTCGACGAGGGCCTCGCCTCGCCGCGCGCCGACTGGACCGCCGCGCTCGACGTGAACGTCGTCAGCGCCGCGATGGCCGCACGCGCGGTGCGTCCGCACCTCGTCGCCCAGGGCGGCGGCGCGATCGTCAACTTCACCTCGATCTCGGCGAAGGTCGCACAGACCGGCCGCTGGCTCTACCCCGTCTCGAAGGCCGCGCTCGTGCAGCTGACCCGCAACATGGCGATGGACCTCGCGCCGGACGGGATCCGCGTCAACTCCGTCTCGCCGGGCTGGACGTGGTCGAAGGTGATGGACGAGCTGACCGGCGGCGACAGGGCGAAGACGGATGCCGTCGCCGCTCCCTTCCACCTGCTCGGCCGCGCCGGCGGCCCGGAGGAGGTCGCGCAGGTCGTCGCCTTTCTCTGCTCCGACCACGCGAGCTTCGTCACCGGTGCCGACTGGGCGGTCGACGGCGGCTACTCCGCGATGGGGCCCGAGCAGGCCGTCCCCGCGATCCCGAAACTCATGGAATGACCAGGAGGAGCGCCCAATGACCAGCGTTGCCATCATCGGTGCCGGCCAGGCGGGCCTGCAGCTCGCGATCGGGCTGCGTCAGGCCGGGCTCGACGTGACCGTCGTCTCGAACAGGACGGGTCAGGAGATCCACGACGGCCGCGTGATGTCGAGCCAGTGCATGTTCGCCAGCGCGCTCGACACCGAGCGCGCCCTGGGGATCGACTTCTGGGACGAGACCTGCCCCGACGTCGAGGGCATCAGCCTCGCCGTCCCGAACCCCGAGGCGCCCGGGCAGAAGGCGATCGACTGGGCTGCGCGGCTCCAACGCCCGGCGCAGGCGACCGACCAGCGCCTGAAGATGCCCCGCTGGATGGAGCACTTCCAGTCGCTCGGCGGCGAGCTCGTGATCCACGAGGCGACCGTCGACGACCTCGAACGCTTTGCCGCCTCGCACGACCTCGTGCTCGTCGCGGCGGGGAAGGGCGAGATCACCGGCGTCTTCGAGCGAGACGCCGACCGCTCGACCTTCGACCAGCCGATGCGCGCGCTCGCACTCACCTACGTGACCGGGATGACGCCGCGCCCCGAGTTCTCGGCGGTCTGCTTCAACCTCGTCCCCGGCGTCGGGGAGTACTTCGTCTTCCCGTCGCTGACCACGACGGGCGAGTGCGAGATCATGGTGTTCGAGGGCGTCCCGGGCGGGCCGATGGACTGCTGGGGCGACGTGAAGACCCCCGAGGAGCACCTCGCGAGATCGAAGTGGATCCTGGAGACGTTCATGCCCTGGGAGGCCGCACGCTGCGAGAACGTGGCGCTCACCGACCCGAACGGGATCCTCGCGGGACGCTTCCCGCCGACGGTGCGAAAGCCGGTCGGCACGCTGCCGTCGGGCCGGGTCGTGCTCGGGGTCGCCGACGTCGTCGTGCTGAACGACCCGATCACGGGCCAGGGCTCGAACAACGCGGCCAAGTGCGCCGCCGTCTACCTCGAGAGCATCCTTGCCCGCCCCGACGGCCCCTTCGACGCCGCCTGGATGCAGGAGACCTTCGAGCGGTACTGGGACTACGCGCAGTTCGTCGCCGGCTGGACGAACGCGCTCCTGACCCCGCCGCCGCCTCACGTCCTGAACCTGCTCGGCGCCGCGAACGCCGAGCAGCGGATTGCCGACCGCTTCGTGAACGGCTTCGACGACCCGCGCGACTATTTCGAGTGGTTCATGGACCCGGCGAAGGCGGACGCCTACCTCGCGGAGCTCGCCGCGGCCTGAGCGACGGCGAACACCGCGAGCGCGAGCGCCCAGCCCAGCATCCCGCCGGCGACCACGTCGCTCAGCCAGTGCGCGTGGACGTAGGTCCGGCTCCAGCCCATCACCGCGGTCCCGAGCGCCACGAGCGCCCACCAGCGGCGCCGGCCCTGCCCGATCCTCGTGTAGAGGAGGACGAGCGCGACCAGCGTCGCCGCCGCGTACGACGTGTGGCCGGACGGGAACGACGCGCCCGTCGCATGGACGAGCGGCCAGGACGGCCTCGTCCGCCCCGCGAGCCTCTTCAGCAGCTCCGTCGCGAGCGGGGTCAGGAGCTCGATCACGCAGAATGCCACCAGCCCGAGCCAGCGCCGGCGCGCGAGCAGCGCGAGCACGACGACCGTCACCGCGAGCGAGCGGCCGGTGTCGTCCCCGACCCATTCGAGGAAGCGCGCCGCGTGGTAGGGCACCGAGGTCTTCGTCGCCTGCATCCACACCGCCCACCGCCGGTCGATCGTGCGCGTCCCGTCGGGGACGACGAACGCCCAGGCCGTCACGAGCGCGATCACCGCGCAGGCGAGCGCGAACGTCCGCCCCGGCCGCGCGAGGAACCGCTCGGGGGACAACTAGCGGAGGCCGGGGCCGCGCCGGACGAAGACGGCCGCGGCCGCGATGCCCTCCGCGAGGACCGAGAGCGCTGCGAGAAGCTTGAGCGAGCTCATTGCGTGACCCCCTGAGTTCGCCGTCCCGTACCATCGTCCTCCACATGCAGGTCGACGACGCGATCAAGGGGCGCCGCACCCACAAGAGCTTCGAGCCGGAGCCCGTGCCTTCGGACGTGCTCGACGAGCTGCTCGAGCTGGCGCGCTGGGCGCCGAATCACCACCTGACCCAGCCGTGGCGCTTCCGGGTGCTCGGCCCCGCCTCGCTCGCCCGTCTCAAGGAGGCGGCCGGCCCGGCGGAGGGGCCGAAGCTCGAGCGCGCGCCGACGCTCGTCGTGGCCTCGGTCGCGCTCACCGGCGCGCAGCAACAGGACGAAGAGGATCTCTGCGCGGCCGCCGCCGCGACCTACGCGATCCTGCTCGGCGCCCACGCGCGCGGGCTCGCGAGCTACTGGCGCACGCCTGCGGTGCTGCGGGTCCCGGCCGGGCGCGAGGCGGTCGGGATCCCGGACGGCGAGCGCGTGCTCGGCCTGATCCACCTCGGCAGGCCCCGCACCGCGCCGGCGCCCGGTGAGCGCCGGCCGGTGCAGGACTACGTCTCCTACCTGGACTAGGTCGAAGCGGTCTCGGCGGTCTTGCCGAGGTAGAGGAAGTTGTAGACGAGGGCCGCGACGGCGCCTCCGAAGAGCGGGCCGACCCACCAGACCCACCAGTTCGCCCAGTCGTTCTGCACGAGATCGGGCCCGAACGCGCGGGAGGGGTTCATCGCCGCACCCGTCAGCGGGCCGCCGAACAGCACGTCGATCGTGATCGTGAGCCCGATCGCGAGCCCGGCGATCCCCGCGAACGTGCTCCGCCCGTCGATCGCGGTGCCGAAGACGACCCAGACGAGGAAGAACGTGAAGATCGCCTCGAGGCAGGCGCCCGAGAACGCGTCGACGCCGCCGCCGAGCGCGGGCGCTCCGAGGTGCACCGCGTTCGTCGCGACCCGCGGCAGGAGCACCTTCACGAGCGCGGCCGCGGTGACGGCTCCCGCGAGCTGGGCGACCCAGTACGGGACGGCCTCCCCGATCTTGATCTTGCCGGTCAGGAGCGCCCCGAACGTGATCGCCGGGTTGAAATGCGCCCCGGAGATGTAGCCCATGGCGCAGACCATCACCCCGATCGCGAGGCCGTTGGCCACGGCCACTCCGATCAGCGCCACGTCGTGGATGCCCGCCGCGACGACGATCGAGCCGCAGCCGATGAACGTGAGCGTGCCTGCGCCGATGAACTCGGCCACGAGCTTGCGTATGAGATTCATGCCCGAGAGGGTAGGTCCGGCCCCGGACGGCAACCCCTCGATCAAGGGACGCGCCGCTGCTGCCGATAGCGAGTCCGTGGCAGTCGATGCGGCCCCCACCACGCGCGCCGCCGGCGCAGCACGAATCGCAGCGGTCCCCGCGCGCTACGCGCTCGCGGGAATCGTGGCGCTGAGCTTCGTCGTCCGCCTCGCGGCGGTGCTCGCGCACGCGGTGCCGCTCTACTTCCCCGACGAGTACATCTACGGCACGCTGGCGCGGAGCCTCGCCGAGTCGGGCAGGCTCGCGATCCGAGGCCAGCCCGCCCATTTCCCGGCCCTGCTCGAGCCGCTGCTCGCCTCGCCGTTCTGGCTCTTCCACGACCCGATGCTCGCCTATCGGCTCACGCTCGGGCTGAACGCGCTCGCGATGTCGCTCGCGGCGATCCCGGTCTACCTGCTCGCCCGCCGGCTCGGGCTCGGCTCGGGCCTCGCGCTGGGCGCCGCCGCTCTCGCCGTCGCCTCGCCGGACCTCCTCTTCGCCTCGTTCCTGCTCGCCGACCCGATCGCCTACCCGCTCGTCCTCACCGCGCTCTACCTCGGCGTGCGCGCGCTCGAGAAGCCGACCGGGAAGGCGCAGGTCGCGTTCGTGGCCGTGGCGGGGCTCGCGGCGTTCGCGCGGATCCAGTACGCGGTGCTGCCGATCGCGTTCCTCGCCGCGGCGCTCCTCGTCGAGCGGGGACGCATCCGCCGCTACTGGCCCACGCTCGTGCTGCTCGCGCTTCCCGTGGTGGGAGTCCTCGCACTCGGGACCTCGCGGGTGCTCGGCTACTACTCGGTGGTCGGGCACGACCACGTGCCCGCGTTCGCGGCTCTCAAGTGGGCCGCGATCGACACCATGATGCTCGCCTACTCGTCGGGCTGGATCCTGGTCCCCGGGGCGATCGTCGGGCTCGCGCTCGCGCTCGTCCGCCCGCGCACCCGCGTGGAGCGCGCCTTCGGCGCGCTCGCGCTGTTCCTCTCCGCCGGGGTCTTCGTCGAGGCGGCGATCTACGCCGCACGAGGGTCGACGCGCTACCAGGAGCGCTATCTCTTCGCGCTGCTGCCGCTCGTCGCGCTCGCCTTCGGCCTCTACGTGAAGCGCGGCTGGCCGCACCGGCTCGCAGTCGCGATCGTCTCCGCGGCGATGCTCGTCCTCTCGGTGCGGGTGCCGCTCTCCGGCTTCACGGCCGCCGACAACAAGCAGGACTCGCCGTTCCTGTTCGCGGTCTTCCGCCTCGAGGGGCTGCTCTCGGTCGGGACCGGGACGCTCCTTGTCGCGATCGCCGCCGGGATCCTCTCGGCGCTCGCGGTCGCGCTCGTCGGCAGGAAGCACGCCGCCGCGGTCGCGCTCGGCCTCGCCGGGGTCGCGTGCGCCCTCGCCTCGCTCGGGGCGTTCGTGTTCGACCGCGACAACGCCTCGAACGTCCGCGCGTCGATGCCGCGCGACCTCACCTGGATCGACCGTACCGGCCTGAAGGACATCGCGCTCGTCCAGACGCTCGGCGCCCCGCGCGGCCGCGCGACCGAGCAGCTCTTCTGGAACGAGAACGTGAGCCGCGTCGTCCTGCTCCCCGGCGCCGAGGCGACCGACGCGTTCGGCGCCACGCCGGTCAAGGTCACTGGCGACGGGCGCATGGTCGCCGGCCGCGATCCGGTCACGGGGCCGATCCTGTTCGAGTCGTTCGCGGCACGGGCGGAGTTCACCGGCGCGCGCTTCGTCGGGCGCGGCGTTAGCCTCGAGCTCTACCGGCCGGTGGGGACGCCGCGTCTCTCGCTCCTCGTCGCCGGGCTCTACACCGACGGCTGGCTCGCCCACGGCGGGCGCCTCACCGTCTGGCCGGACCGGAGCGGCCGCACGGACGGGACGCTGACCCTACGGCTCTGGCTCCCGAAGGACACCCAGCTGACGCCGATGGTCTTCACCGCGCCCGGGCTGAAGCGCACCGTGCTCGTCCCGTCCGGCGGCTCCCGCACGGTCGTCTTCCACCCGAGCGGGACCCGGCCGTGGGTGCTCCACTACACGACGACCAAGCACCCCTATCTCGACGACGGCCGCGAGATCAGCGTCAAGCTCGACGCACCGAAGCTCGTCCGGAACTAGACGCAGTCCTTCAGGCCCTGCGCTTCGGGCAGCGACTCGAGCTTCTTCAGCGTGTTGTTCTCGATCTGGCGGATCCGCTCGCGGGTGACGCCGAACGCGCGGCCGACCTCCTCGAGCGTGCAGGGCTGCTCGCCCTTGAGCCCGAACCGCAGCTCGATCACCTTGCGCTCGCGCTCCGGCAGCGAGGCCAGCGCGTTCTCGATGTCCTCCCGCCGCAGTGAGACCGAGGCCGTGTCGAACGGCGACTCCGCCTGGTCGTCGGGGACGAAGTCGCCGAGCTCCGACTCCTCGTCCTCGCCGATCGGCTTCTCGAGCGAGACCGGGAGCTGCGCCATGCGCAGGATCTCCCGCACCTCCTCGGTCGTGATCTCGAGCTCCTCGGCGATCTCCTCGGGGCGCGGCTCGCGGCCGAGGCGCTGCACGAGCTGGCGCTCGATATGGACGACCTTGTTCAGCTTCTCGACCATGTGCACCGGGATCCGGATCGTGCGCGCCTTGTCGGCGATCGCGCGGGTCACGGCCTGGCGGATCCACCACGTGGCGTAGGTCGAGAACTTGTAGCCCTTGCGGTAGTCGAACTTCTCGACGGCGCGGATCAGCCCGAGCGAGCCCTCCTGGATCAGGTCGAGGAAGGAGAGGCCTCGGCCGAGGTAGCCCTTCGCGATCGAGACGACGAGGCGGAGGTTCGCCTCGATCATCTGCGTCTTCGCGGTCATGTCGCCGCGCTCGATCCGCTTGGCCAGGTAGACCTCCTGGTCGGCGGTCAGCAGCGGCACCTTGCCGATCTCGCGCAGGTAGAGGCGCAGCGAGTCGAGCGAGGGCTCGACGGTGAGGTCGAGCTTCGGCGCGTTCTTCTCGTCCTCGGGGGCGAGCGCCGGCTGCTCGTGCGGCGGGCTCTTGTGCTGCTCGCCCTCCACCAGCTCGATGGAGTGGTCGATCAGGTAGGTGTAGAAGTCTTCGATCTGCTCTTTGGTCAGCTCGATGTCGTCGAGCGCGGCGACGATCTCGTCGTAGGTGAGGAACCCTTTCTCCTGCCCGTCGGTGACGAGCTTCTGGAGTTCTTCAACGTCTGGGAGAGAGATGTCGACGGTGAGCATGGACCTCGGCTTTCTCGCGCGGGTTGACGGGGACTAACCTGCCTCACTCACACAAAGAGCCGGATCCTGTTTCCTCCGGCTCACCTTCGAGGAACCGGATGTTACACACCTAGGCACCGTTATCAAACCCCGATTTTTGGCGAGTTTTCGTCAAAGCAGGACGACTTCGCCGACGGCCTCACCGCGGCTGTTCCGGACTACCTCCGGACCGGCCTCGGGGAGATCGACGCCGAGCGAGGCCAGGAGGGAGTGTAGCGCCTGCTCGAGCCCGCGAGAGGCGCCGTCCTCGCATTTGAGCGCGACGCCGAGCCCGCCCGGGCCCGCCGCGCAGAGCAGTCCCTCGGCGCCGCCCTTCGCCGTCCAGCCCGTCACCGCCTGCATCAGCCGGGTGTCGGCGGAGAGCGGGCCGCGGATCAGATCGGGGTGCGCGCGCATCGCCGCGGCGACCCTTGCGCCCGCCTCCAGCGACTCGAGCCTGGCGAACGCGTTGGCCATCCGCTCGAGCGGGAGCGCGAAGGTGACGACGCCGCAGCCGTCGACCGCGGTCGGGATCGCCGCGGGGTCGACCTCGGCCGCGGCCGCCACCTCGGCGAGGCAGCCCTGCTGGACCGGATGCTCCGGCAGGCGATAGCCCTCGAGCGGCCAGCCGCGCGCCCGGCAGAGGGCGAGCATCCCCGCGTGCTTGCCGGAGCAGTTGTGCTCGAGGCGCGTCGGCTCGTGGCCGCACTCGAGGTCGTGCTCGCTCGCCGGCGCCTTCACGAGCAGGGCGCGAACCGCGGTCAGCTGGTCGGGCGACGCGAGGTGCGACGCGGAGGCGATCGCGAGGTCGCGGTCGTCGAGGTCGTCGCGGGCGCGTGCGAGCGGAAGAGCCTGCAAGGGCTTGGCCGACGAGCGGAAGAACGCGACGAGGTCGGGATCTCCGGCGGCGCCGACGAGCGCGCCGTCCTGCACGGCGGCGGCGTGAAAGTGGTGCACCGCCTCGACGATCTCGCCGCGCGTGACGGCTACCCTGATCACGTCCACCAGGGAGACCCTAGTTGCCCGAGCTGCCGGAGATGGAGGCGTGGCGCCGAGCCCTCGACGGGCAGGTGTCGGCTGCGCCGATCGAGAAGGCGGGACCCGCGCACATCGCGACGCTGAAGACCTTCGCGCCGCCGCTCGGCGCGCTCGAGGGGCGACGCCTGGCGGGCGCACGGCGACGCGGCAAGCGCCTGCTCTTCCCCACCGACGACGGGGAGCTCGTCGTCGTCGTCCACCTGATGACCGCCGGCCGG
>Ga0335080_10008240_pt1 | contig 10857 bp, 7 predicted proteins | sample Lox_Sample_34_FD_206720 | JGI IMG/M metagenome (GOLD analysis project Ga0335080, IMG submission 206720) | Soil microbial communities from Loxahatchee National Wildlife Refuge, Florida, United States - Lox_Sample_3.4 | ecosystem: Environmental > Terrestrial > Soil > Wetlands | place: USA: Florida...
CCTGACGGCGGCCGACGCCCGTGCCATCGCCGCCGCTGCTGAGGCCGAGGCCACGGCGCACGGGTGGGCGGTGTCGATCGCGGTGGTCGACGACGGTGGCCACCTGTGGTGGCTGCAGCGGCTGGAAGGTGCAGCGCCGATCTCCAGCGAGATCGCGCCGGCCAAGGCACGCACCGCCGCGCTCGGGCGGCGCGAGAGCAAGGCCTACGAGGAGATGATCAACCAGGGGCGGGTGTCGTTCCTCAGCGCGCCGCTGCACGGCATGCTCGAAGGCGGCGTGCCGATCCTGGTCGACGGCCAGTGCGTCGGTGCGGTGGGTGTTAGCGGCGTCAAGGCGGCCGAGGACGCGCAGATCGCGCGCGTCGGCATCGCCGCGCTGACGGCGTGAGGGCGGCCCGCTGCGCGGTGGCGGCGCGGGGCGTCGCTATAATTCGCGCGCATTCCCATCCCCTCGCAGCCTAGCGAAACTCCGTCGACGGTTTCCCCTCGGACTCCGGACTCCGACTGCTGGAGCGGAGCTGGGCGCGTGCACCGACGGAGTCCTTCCTTGCCAGCCGCCTCGCCTCCCGCCTTGCTCGTGCTCGCGGACGGCGCCGTCTTCGCCGGCCACTCGATCGGCGCGCCAGGTTCGACGGTCGGCGAGGTGGTGTTCAACACCGCGCTCACCGGCTACCAGGAGATCCTCACCGATCCGAGCTACTGCCGGCAGATCGTCACGCTGACCTATCCGCACATCGGCAACTACGGCGTCAACGCCGACGACGTCGAGGCGACGCGCGTGCACGCCGCCGGCCTGGTGATCAAAGACCTGCCGGTGCGTGCGTCGAACTTCCGCCAGACGATGACCCTGTCGCAGTACCTGCAGCGCGAGGGCGTGGTGGCGATCGCCGGCATCGACACCCGCCGGCTGACACGCCACCTGCGCACGCACGGTGCCCAGAACGGCTGCATCGCGAGCTTCGCGCCGGGCGCCCGCATCGACGCGGGCGACGTCGAGGCCGCGGTGGCGCGCGCGCGCGGCGCGCCGAGCATGGCCGGCCAGGACCTGGCCCAGGTGGTGACCGTCAAGCAGCCCTACGACTGGCGCGAAGGCGAATGGCACCTCGGCACCGGCTTCGCCACGCCGCCGCAGGCCCGCTTCCACGTCGTGGCCTACGACTATGGCGTCAAGCGCAACATCCTGCGCATGTTGGCCAGCCGGGGGTGTCGCGTCACCGTGGTGCCGGCACAAACCTCGGCCGCCGACGCGTTGGCGCTGTCGCCCGACGGCATCTTTCTCAGCAACGGCCCGGGCGACCCCGAGCCGTGCGACTACGCCATTCGCACCACGCGCACGCTGATCGACAAGGGCCTGCCGACCTTCGGCATCTGCCTCGGCCATCAGATCCTCGCGCTCGCGTCGGGCGCGAAGACGTTCAAGATGAAGTTCGGCCACCACGGTGCCAATCACCCGGTGAAGGACCTCGACAACGGTCGCGTCTCGATCACCAGCCAGAACCACGGCTTCGCGGTCGACGAGAAGACCTTGCCGCCGACGCTGCGCGCGACCCACGTATCGCTGTTCGACGGCACCTTGCAGGGGCTGGCGCGCACCGACAGGCCGGCGTTCTGCTTCCAGGGCCACCCCGAGGCGTCGCCCGGGCCGCACGACATCGGCTACCTGTTCGATCGCTTCGTCGCGCTGATGGAGAAACGCTGAATGCCAAGGCGCAACGATATTCGCAGCATCCTGATCATCGGCGCCGGCCCCATCGTGATCGGCCAGGCGTGCGAGTTCGACTACTCCGGCGCGCAGGCGTGCAAGGCGCTGCGCCAGGAGGGCTACAAGGTCATCCTGGTCAACAGCAACCCGGCGACGATCATGACCGACCCGGAGATGGCCGACGTGACCTACATCGAGCCGATCACGTGGCAGATCGTCGAGAAGATCATCGCCAAGGAGAAGCCCGACGCGATTCTGCCGACGATGGGCGGCCAGACGGCGCTGAACTGTGCGCTCGACCTGCACAAGCACGGCGTGCTGACCAGGCACGGCGTGGAGATGATCGGCGCCAACGAGAAGGCCATCGAGAAGGCCGAGGACCGTCTGAAGTTCAAGGACGCGATGACCTCGATCGGCCTCGATTCGGCCAAGAGCGGCATTGCCCACTCGATGGAAGAGGCTTGGGGCGTGCACAAGCGCATCGCCGCGCTGGTCGGCGGCACTGGCTTCCCGGTGGTGATCAGGCCCAGCTTCACGCTCGGCGGCACCGGCGGCGGCATCGCCTACAACCCCGAGGAGTTCGAGGAGATCTGCAAGCGCGGCATCGACCTGTCGCCGACGCACGAGCTGCTGATCGAGGAGTCGCTGATCGGCTGGAAGGAGTTCGAGATGGAGGTGGTCCGCGACAAGGCGGACAACTGCATCATCGTCTGCTCGATCGAGAACCTCGACCCGATGGGCATCCACACCGGCGACTCGATCACCGTGGCGCCGGCGCAGACGCTCACCGACAAGGAATACCAGTTGATGCGCAACGCGTCGATCGCGATCCTGCGCGAGATCGGCGTCGACACCGGCGGCTCCAACGTGCAATTCGCGATCCACCCCGGCAACGGCCGCATGATCGTGATCGAGATGAACCCGCGTGTCAGCCGCAGCTCGGCGCTGGCGTCGAAGGCCACCGGCTTCCCGATCGCCAAGATCGCGGCCAAGCTGGCGGTGGGATACACGCTCGACGAATTGCGCAACGACATCACCGGCGGCGCCACGCCGGCGAGCTTCGAGCCGAGCATCGACTACGTGGTGACCAAGATCCCGCGCTTCGCGTTCGAGAAGTTCCGCGAGGCCGACCCGCACCTGACGACCCAGATGAAGTCGGTGGGCGAGGTGATGGCCATCGGCCGCACGTTCCAGGAGAGCTTCCAGAAGGCGCTGCGTGGGCTGGAGACCGGCATCGACGGCCTGGCCGAGCGCGACGAGGTGCACGAAGGCGATCGCGAGCAGATCGTCGAGGCGATCGGCAACGCCGGCCCCGAACGCATCCTGTTCGTCGGCGACGCCTTCCGCCACGGCCTGCGACTCGAGGAGATCCACGACGAGACGGCGATCGATCCCTGGTTCCTGGCGCAGATCGAACAGATCGTCGCCAGCGAGCGCCAGTTGCGGGGTCGCGCCCTGGCCGGGCTGTCCGACGCCGAGCTGCGTCAGCTCAAGCAGATGGGCTTCTCTGACCGGCGCCTGGCCAGGCTGCTCGGCGCCACCCAGCACGAGGTGCGCAAGGCCCGGCATGCGCATGGCGTGCGGCCGGTCTACAAGCGGGTCGACACCTGCGCCGCCGAGTTCGCGACGCAGACCGCCTACATGTACAGCACCTACGACGAAGAGTGCGAGGCCGAGCCGACCGCACGGCGCAAGATCATGGTGCTGGGCGGCGGACCGAATCGCATCGGTCAGGGCATCGAGTTCGACTACTGCTGCGTGCACGCGGCGCTGGCGATGCGCGAGGACGGCTACGAGACCATCATGGTCAACTGCAACCCGGAGACCGTGTCGACCGACTACGACACCAGCGACCGGCTGTACTTCGAGCCGGTGACGCTCGAGGACGTGCTCGAGATCGTCGACAAGGAGAAGCCCGCCGGCGTGATCGTGCAGTTCGGCGGCCAGACGCCGCTCAAGCTTGCGCTTGAGCTCGAACGCGCCGGCGTGCCGATCATCGGCACCACGCCCGACTCGATCGACGTCGCCGAGGACCGCGAGCGCTTCCAGAAGCTGCTGCACGAACTCAAGCTGAAGCAGCCGCCCAACCGCACCGCGCGCACCGAGGAGGCGGCCATCCAGCTCGCGCACGAGATCGGCTACCCGCTGGTGGTGCGGCCGAGCTACGTGCTCGGTGGCCGCGCGATGGAGATCGTGCACGGCGACAACGACCTGCAGCGCTACATGCGCGAGGCGGTGCGCGTCAGCGAGAAGAGCCCGGTGCTGCTTGACCGCTTTCTCGACGACGCCATCGAGGTCGACGTCGACGCCGTCAGCGATGGCTCCGAGGTGATGATCGGCGGCATCATGGAGCACGTCGAGCAGGCCGGCGTGCACTCGGGCGATTCTGCGTGCTCGCTGCCGCCGTATTCGCTGCCGGCTTCGCTGCAGGACGAACTGCGCCGCCAGACCACCCTGATGGCCAAGGCCTTGAAGGTGGTCGGCCTGATGAACGTGCAGTTCGCGATCCAGGGCGAGGTCAGCGCTCCCGACGAGGCGGTGGTTTACGTGCTGGAGGTCAACCCGCGCGCGTCGCGCACGGTGCCGTTCGTCAGCAAGGCCACCGGCCAGCCGCTGGCCAAGATCGCGGCCCGTTGCATGGCCGGGCAGCGGCTGAGCGACCAGCGCGGTGTCAAGGGCGAGGTGATCCCGCCGTACTTCAGCATCAAGGAGGCGGTGTTCCCGTTCAACAAGTTCCCCGGCGTCGACCCGATCCTCGGCCCCGAGATGCGCTCCACCGGCGAGGTGATGGGCGTCGGCCGCAGCTTCGGCGAGGCGATGCTGAAGAGCCAGCTCGGCGCGGGGTCGCGGCTGCCCGACAAGGGCACGGTGGTGATCAGCGTCAAGAACGGTGACAAGGACCGCGCGGTCAAGGTGGCCGAGGAACTGATCGACCTCGGCTTCCAGATCGCCGCCACCAGGGGCACGGCCGCGGCCATCGCCGCGGCGGGCGTACCGGTGACGGTGGTCAACAAGGTTAAGGACGGCCGGCCGCACATTGCCGACAAGGTCAAGGCCGGCGAGATCCAGCTCGTCTACACCACGGTCGACGAGACGCGCACGGCGATCGCCGACTCGCGGCACATCCGCACCGCGGCCATCGCCAACCGGGTCACCTACTACACGACGATGGCCGGCTGCGAGGCGGCGACCGAGGCGCTGAAGCACCAGGATGACCTCACGGTCACCTCGTTGCAGGAACTGCACGCCGAACTGCAATAAACTGGACCGGAAACGACCGCGCCTTCGGGCGCGCCGTCCGTGTGGACGCGCCCGAAGGCGCGTTTTCTCTTTGCGAGGATCTCCGATGGCCACCATCCCCTTGACGCGCCGTGGCGCCGAGCTGCTGAAGGCCGAGCTGCAGCGACTGAAGACGATCGACCGCCATGCGGTGATCCAGGCCATCGCCGAGGCGCGTGGCCATGGCGACCTGTCGGAGAATGCCGAGTACGAGGCGGCCAAGGACAAACAGGCCTTCATCGAAGGGCGCATCGCCGAGATCGAAGGCAAGCTCGCGGCGGCGCAGGTGATCGATCCGGCCACGCTCGACGCCGGCGGCCGCGTGGTGTTCGGCGCCACCGTCGAGCTCGAAGAGGAGGCGGGCGGCCACCGCGTCACCTACCAGATCGTCGGTGACGACGAAGCCGACCTCAAGCAGGGCCTGATCTCGATCAGCTCGCCGATCGCGCGTGCGCTGATCGGCAAGGAGAGCGGCGACGTCGCGGACGTGCAGGCGCCAGGCGGCGTCAAGAGCTACGAGATCGTCGACGTCCGCTACCGGTGAGTCCTGGCACGCGGAGCCGCGGCAGATCGGCTCAGACGGCCTTCTTCTTGATGCTCGACGCGCGGCGCTTGGCGCGCTTGACCAGGCCGCCGGCCGTGACGCGCTGATTGCCCAGCACCTTGACCTTCTTGATCGTCGGCCGCTGCGTCGGACTCTTGTGGAACTTGACCAGCCGCACGGTGCGCGGGCCGGGCAGGCGGTCGTCGCGCGCGGCCTTGGGCTTGGGCGCCGGCGGGCGCCACAGCACCAGCAGCTTCCCGATGTGCTGCACGGCCGCGGCGCCGAGGCGATCGGCCGCGTCGGCCAGCAGCGCCTCGCGCTGCTCGCGCGAATCGGAGAACACGCGCACCTTGACCAGGCCGTGGGCCCCGAGCGCCGTGTCGAGCTCCTTATGCACCGATGGGCTGTAGCCCCCGGCCCCGATCATCACAACCGGTTCGAGGTGATGCGCCGAGGCGCGCAGTGCCTTGCGTTGCACGGTCGAGAGGGTGAGGGCAGCCATCGACCTATTATGTCCACGGCCCCATGAGCAAGAGCAAGAAAGTCAACCGCGCCTGGCTGCAGGACCACGTCAGCGACCCGTACGTCAAGCTGGCGCGCAAGGAGGACTACCGGGCCCGCGCCGCCTACAAGCTCAAGGAGATCGACGAGTCGCTGCACCTGCTGCGGCCAGGCCAGGTGGTGGTCGACCTCGGCTCCACGCCCGGCGCCTGGAGCCAGTACGTGCGGCGGCGCTTCGCGCCGAAGGCGGCCGGCAGCGGTGGCGCCGCGGTCGGCGCACTCGATGGCACCATCATCGCGCTCGACGTGCTGCCGATGGCGCCGATCGAGGGCGTGCAGTTCGTCCAAGGCGACTTTCGCGACGAGGCGACGGCTCGCGCCCTGGCCGACGGCTTGCAAGGCCGGCCGGTCGACGTCGTGCTGTCGGACATGGCGCCCAACCTGTCGGGCGTGGCGGTGTCGGACGCCGCACGCATGGCCGACCTGGTCGACCTGGCGATCGAGTTCGCGCGGCAGCACCTGGCTGCCGACGGCGCGCTGGTGGCCAAGGTGTTCCATGGCAGCGGGTACAGCCAGCTGGTCGAGCACTTCAAGCAGTCGTTTCGGGTTGTGAAGGCGATCAAGCCCAAGGCGTCGCGCGACAAGTCGGCGGAAACCTTTCTGGTCGGCCGAGGTCTCAAGGCGCCGAGATGAAACGGGCCTTTCCAACGCCAACGATTGCTCAGTCGAGCCATGGCCCATGCGCCCTCGACGGAGGCGGCTTCAACCCTTGTGTGGACTAGAATCGTCCCCAATTGCGCTCGCAGGCGCGATGCGTCCGCATCGTGACATGTAGAGCAGGAACCGAGAGCATGGCAGCACCCGGCTCCGATGCAGGCGAGAAGGAGCCGCGGTGAACAATCAATGGTTCTCGAAGGTTGCGGTCTGGTTGGTGATCGCGCTGGTGCTGTTCACGGTCTTCAAGCAGTTCGACCGCGGCGTCAACCAGGGCTCGCAGATCGGCTACTCCGACTTCCTCGAGGAAGTGCGCGCCAAGCGCATCAAGGCAGTCACCCTGCAGGAAGGCAACGGCGGCACCGAGATCCTGGCCGTCACCAACGACGACAAGCGCATCCGCTCCACCGCCACCTACCTCGACCGCGGCCTGATCGGTGACCTCATCGCCAACGGCGTCAAGTTCGACGTCAAGGCGCGCGAGGAGCCGTCGATCCTGATGACCATCCTGGTCAGCTGGGGCCCGATGCTGCTGCTGATCGGCGTGTGGATCTACTTCATGCGGCAGATGCAGGGCGGCGGCAAGGGCGGCGCCTTCAGCTTCGGCAAGAGCCGCGCGCGCATGCTCGACGAGAGCAACAACTCGATCACCTTCGCCGACGTCGCCGGCTGCGACGAGGCCAAGGAAGAGGTCAAGGAACTGGTCGACTTCCTGAAGGACCCGCAGAAATTCCAGAAGCTCGGCGGTCGCATCCCGCGCGGCGTGCTGATGGTCGGCCCGCCCGGCACCGGCAAGACGCTGCTGGCCAAGGCGATCGCCGGCGAGGCCAAGGTGCCGTTCTTCTCGATCTCGGGCTCCGACTTCGTCGAGATGTTCGTCGGCGTCGGCGCAGCGCGTGTGCGCGACATGTTCGAGCAGGCCAAGAAGAGCGCGCCGTGCATCATCTTCGTCGACGAGATCGACGCCGTCGGCCGCCATCGTGGCGCCGGGCTCGGCGGCGGCAACGACGAGCGCGAGCAGACACTGAACCAGTTGCTGGTGGAGATGGACGGCTTCGAGACCAACCTCGGCGTCATCGTGATGGCGGCCACCAACCGGCCCGACATCCTCGACCCGGCGCTGCTGCGCCCGGGCCGCTTCGACCGCCAGGTCTACGTCACGCTGCCCGACATCCGCGGCCGCGAGCAGATCCTCAACGTGCACATGCGCAAGGTGCCGCTGGGCTCCGACGTGCGCGCCGACCTGATCGCGCGCGGCACCCCGGGCTTCTCGGGCGCCGACCTCGCCAACCTGGTCAACGAGGCCGCGCTGTTTGCCGCGCGGCGCAATGGCCGCGTGGTGGAGATGGGCGACTTCGAGAAGGCCAAGGACAAGATCATCATGGGCACCGAGCGCAAGTCGATGGTGATGGACGAGGACGAGCGCAAGAACACGGCATACCATGAGGCCGGCCACGCGTTGATCGGCAAGCTGCTGCCCAAGCTCGACCCGGTGCACAAGGTGACGATCATCCCGCGCGGCGGCGCGCTCGGCGTCACGGTGTCGCTGCCCGAGAAGGACCGCTACAGCACCGACAAGATCCTGATGCTCAACCGCATCTCGATGCTGTTCGGCGGTCGCATCGCCGAAGAGGTGTTCATGAACCAGATGACCACCGGCGCCAGCAACGACTTCGAGCGTGCCACGTCGATCGCGCGCGACATGGTGATGCGCTTCGGCATGAGCGACGTGATGGGCCCGATGGTCTATTCGGAGAACGAGGGTGAGGTGTTCCTCGGCCGCTCGGTCACCAAGACCACCAACATCTCCGAGGAGACGATGCGCAAGGTCGATGCCGAGGTGCGTCGCATCATCGACGAGCAGTACGCGATCGCGCGCAAGCTGATCGAGGACAACAAGGACAAGATGCACGCGATGGCCGCTGCGCTGCTCGAGTGGGAGACCATCGACGGCGACCAGATCGACGACATCATTGCCGGCAAGCCACCGCGTCCGCCGAAGGACTGGTCGCCGTCGGCGTCCAAGCCCAGCGGCGGCAATCCGGCCGTCAGCACCGACGGTGCACCGGCCGCCGCCGCCTGAGCCCGCGCCACTTCTCACACCGACGGGGCCGCAGGCCCCGTTTGTCTTGCTACCGTTGCCGCCGATGATCTGGCAGACCTCGCGCTTCTCGATCGACCTCACGCGCGCGCGGGTGATGGGCATCGTCAATGCGACGCCCGACTCGTTCTTCGACGGCGGCCGCCATCCGGGCGCGGACGCGGCGCGCGCGCACTGCGAGCGCTTGGTCGGCGAGGGTGCCGACATGCTCGACATCGGCGGCGAGTCGACACGGCCCGGTGCACGGACGCCCGGCGTTCAGGAGGAAATCGATCGCGTCCTGCCGGTGCTCGAGCACGCCTGCACGCTCGGCGTGCCGGTGTCGGTGGACACCAGCCGTGCCGAAGTGATGCGTGCGTCGCTGGCGGCCGGTGCCGACATCGTCAACGACGTGCGCGCCCTGCGCTGGCCTGCGGCGCTCGAGGCGGTCGCGGCGCACCCCGGCTGCGGGGTCTGCCTGATGCACATGCTGGGCGACGACCCGGCGTCGATGCAGCGCGAGCCGGCCTATGACGACGTCGTGACGGCCGTGCGCGACTTCCTGCTCGAACGGCTCGCGCACGTCGAGCGCAGCGGTGTGGGGAAAAAGCGCATCGTGCTCGACCCGGGGATCGGTTTCGGCAAGACGCCGGAGCACAATTGGGCGCTGATGCAGGGCCTCGACACGTTGCGCGCGCTCGGCCAGCCGTTGCTGATCGGCTGGTCGCGCAAGTCGACGCTCGGCGCGCTCACCGGCCGCACGGCCGATCACCGCCTGCCGGCCAGCCTCGCGGCCGCGCTGGCCTCGGTGCAACGCGGCGCGCGCATCGTGCGCGTGCACGACGTGGCGGCGACCGTCGACGCGCTGGCGGTGTGGCGCCGCTGCGGGCTGAACGCATAAAAGGGAGACGATGGCGCGACGCTATTTCGGAACCGATGGCATTCGCGGCACGGTCGGCCAATCGCCGATCACGCCCGACTTCCTGCTGCGCCTGGGCCACGCCGTCGGCCGCGTTCTGCGGCGCGATCGCGCGCGCGCGCAGGTGGTGATCGGCAAGGACACGCGCATCTCGGGCTACATGATCGAGTCGGCGCTCGAGGCCGGTTTCGCGTCGGCCGGCGTCGACACGCTGCTGAGCGGCCCGATCCCGACCCCCGCGGTAGCCTACCTGACGCGCGCGTTGCGGCTGGACCTCGGCGTCGTCATCAGCGCGTCGCACAACCCGTACCCGGACAACGGCATCAAGTTCTTCTCGGCGGCGGGAGAGAAGCTGCCCGACGAATGGGAGCAGGCGGTCGAGACCGCGCTCGGCGAGCCGGCCCAGTGGGTCGACTCGATGGGACTCGGCAAGGCCCGACGCATCGACGACGCCGCCGGTCGCTACATCGAGTTCTGCAAGAGCACGGTACGCCACGACCTGTCGCTGCGCGGCTGGAAAGTCGTGATCGACGCCGCCCACGGCGCGGCCTATCGGGTGGCGCCCGACGTCTTCCACGAGCTGGGCGCCGACGTGGTGGCGATCGGCGTGGCGCCCGACGGCCTCAACATCAACGATGGCGTCGGGGCCACCGCGCCGGCGGCGCTGGTGCGGGCGGTGGCCGAGCACAAGGCCGACTACGGCATCGCGCTCGACGGCGATGCCGATCGGTTGCTGATGGTCGACGGCGACGGCCGCCTCTACAACGGCGATGAACTGCTGTACGTGATGGTCACCGAGCGCCTGGCCAACGGCCAGACGATCGAGGGCGCGGTCGGCACGTTGATGACCAACATGGCGATCGAGCTGGCGCTCAAGCAGCGCGACGTGCCGCTGGTGCGCGCCAAGGTCGGCGACCGCTACATCCTCGAGGAACTCACCGCGCGCCGCTGGCTGCTCGGCGGCGAGGGTTCCGGCCACCTGCTCGCCCTCGACAAGCACACCACCGGCGACGGCATCATCAGCGCGCTGCAGGTGCTGCAGGCGGTGCGCCACAGCGGGCGCAGCCTGGCGCAGCTGTTGCAGGGCGTGTCGCTGTTCCCGCAGACGTTGATCAACG
>Ga0335080_10008241_pt1 | contig 10857 bp, 6 predicted proteins | sample Lox_Sample_34_FD_206720 | JGI IMG/M metagenome (GOLD analysis project Ga0335080, IMG submission 206720) | Soil microbial communities from Loxahatchee National Wildlife Refuge, Florida, United States - Lox_Sample_3.4 | ecosystem: Environmental > Terrestrial > Soil > Wetlands | place: USA: Florida...
GCATATTCGAGAGACTCGTTCTAACCCTCTTTACGCTGATTTTGAGCTCGTGCGCCACGACGGAGTTGTCCAACTCTTGGCGGAACCCCAGTTACACGGGCCCCGTGTTGAAGAAGATCCTTGTAGTCGGGATTTCAAAGCAGATAGCTGTGCGTCGTGCCTTCGAGGACGAGTTTGCTAAGCAGCTGAACGCATCTGGCGTTGAGGCTACCGCGAGCTACACCCTCATTTCCGAATCTGGCGAGGTCGAGGAGGCACGGCTCACAGAGGCCGTCAGGCAAAGTGGTGCCGACGGTATGTTGGTAACCCGATTAGTCCGGATCGGTGCGGATAGCCAGTTCACTCCCGCGTTTCGACCAACGCCAGATGCAAGCTTTGCCTCCGGTTATTCTGCTGCTTGGACCGGAAACCATGAACCGTCGGCGCCAGCGGAGGCCGTGACAGTTGTTCTGGAGACCAGTCTCTATGCAAAAAACGAGTCGCATTTGCTCTGGTCGGGTACTACGGAGACGTTTGCTCCGAGTGGCGAGCTTCAGAAGGACCTTCAGGACATCATCAAGCCCATCATTCGAGCTTTGAAAAGACAGACGCTGATTTAGGTATTGGAGCCAGAGAACCGAATTGACGTGGATATGCCTATTTGATTGGCACACTGGCCTTCGACGTCGATACAGGCTTGCTGTCTTTCCCGGACCTAGACTATTCTCCGGCCACCAAAACGTTGATGCTCGAATCGCTCTAGTGGCTTGATCGCGATGCAATGATTAAGGATCTCAGGGCTCGACTGGTTGTCGAGCGCGCGAGTCCAGTCTAGCGCTCTAGGTCCGACGTTGGTCTCCACCTATGGCGATCCGACGCTTGGTTCTACCACACACGATCTCGGGCTAGGCGAGCGCACGCGAGATGCGCCCTAGCGCCCGCTCGATCAACGATCGAGGGCATCCGAAGTTAAGCCGAACGTAGCCTTCGGTTCCGAAGACCCTGCCATCGTAGAGACCGACGCCCGCAGTTTCAAAGACAGCTACCGGGTCGGGCGTGGCCACGTCGACACGTATCCAGGCAAGGTACGTCGCCTCGATCGGTGTGATGGACAAGCCCGCGATACTCCCGATCTGCTCGATGACCAAGTCACGATTGCCGCGCAGATAGCGCACCAAGGCTTGTTGCCACGCATGGCTGTCGCGGTATGCGGCGAGAGTTGCCACGAAGCCCAGCGTGTTTACTCTCGGCAGAATGCCGGCCGCAGCGCGCGCGAGACACCCGCGAAGCTCTGCATTGGGCACGACCGCAAACGCGCAACCCAGTCCCGGTAGATTGAAGGTCTTGCTGGCGGCCATCAGGGTAATGGTTCGCGCTGCGACGTCTTCGCCGAGCGTAGCGACGGGCAAGTGAGATTTGTCGGGATCAAGCACGAGGCCGCAATGGATCTCGTCGGACGAGATAACCAGATCGTGCTTGTCGGCAATGCGCGCCAGATCCGTCAATTCATCGCGCGAGAACACCCGCCCAACTGGATTGTGGGGGTTGCACAGAAGCAGAAGCCTGGTGCGCGGCGTGATCGACGACTCCAGACGCTCCAGGTCCCACACCCACTTGGTTCCATCGAGCTTCATCGGCACACGTGTAATGGTACGTCCCTGATGGACGGGGCCTGAGAGAAACGGGTGGTAGACGGGAATTGCCGTGACCACATCGTCGCCATCCTCTCCTATGGCACGGCACACCAGGTTGATTCCGCTGACCAGCCCTGGCAGCCACATCAGCCATTCATGTCGGATTTTCCAGCCATGATCGCGCTCGAGAGCCGCCACGATCGCGTCGTTGAGCTCCGGGGACGGGTCCGTGTAGCCGAACACCCCGTGGTCGACACGCCGCTTGAGCGCTTCGATGATGGCGGGTGCGGAGCGGAAGTCCATATCGGCCACCCACATCGGGATGACGTCACGCCCGTACTTATCCCACTTCACCGCAGCGGTGTTGCGGCGATCGATCACTTCGTCGAAGTCGAATTCAGTCTTGGCCACTCGAGGGCACCGGAAGATACGCAGTCTGAGTGCGAGTTTAACTGCCGGGACTGATGTCCGGGGTTCTCCGTGATCTACGTGGTTCGGACGGGCTTCAATGAAAATCCCGGGAATGGGCCATGAGCCGGCCCAGGAGGCGGCTGTAATCGGTGAGCTTGCCGGCAATCAAATGAACGACGCCGCCCTGCCGCTCGAGCACACCGTGCACGGCGAGCAGCTGAGACCCCAGCAATGCACGCCGCTGCCTCTCGGTGACATCGCGCCAGACGACCACATTGATCATGCCGGTTTCGTCCTCGAGCGTGACGAAGATCACGCCGCTGGCGGTGTCGGGCCGTTGTCGACCGATCACGATTCCGGCGGCGCGGGTAAGCTTGCCGTGGGGCAATTGTCTCAGTTGCATTGCCGTGACCATGCGCAGACGATCCAGCCGCGGGCGCAGCAATGCCATCGGATGGCGTCCGAGAGTAAGCCCGAGGCTGGCGTAGTCGGCCACCAGATCCTGCCCTTCGCTGGGCGGCGATAGAGGCGGCGTGATGTCGAAGATCGATGCGTCTTCGAGCACAGGTGGCCGTGGCTCGACGCCGGTCACGCTCCACACCGCTTGCCTGCGGTGGCCGACAATGGAAGCTAGCGACCCTGCTGCGGCCAGCGCGTTCATATCGCGGCGACTGAGCGCAGCGGCGCGAGCGAGATTTTCAAAAAGGCCGTGGTACGTGTTTCGTGACAACACGCCGTCGTCTGGCTTGTTGCGGTGTAGGCTAACCGCCGCATCGTGGCGGTTGAGCGCGAAGCGTGGCCGGAGCCACTCGTGATTCGTGTTACCCCACAGACATTGGCGTGCTTCCACTAGCCGCTCGGCAGCGGTTTTAGGCAGGCCCTTGATCATATGCAGACCTAAGCGAATAGCAGGTTGCTCTCCTGCTGCGGGCGCTTCGAGTGCTGAAAGCCAGCCGCTCGCCAACACGTCCACCGGTCGTATCTCTACCCCGTGGCGTTGCGCGTCCTGCACGAGCTGAGATGGTGCGTAGAACCCCATGGGCTGGCTGTTGAGCAATGCACATGTAAAGGCCGCCGGCTCGTAGCACTTGAGCCAGCACGATACATACACCAGCAGCGCGAAGCTGGCCGAATGCGATTCGGGGAAACCGTACTCGCCGAAGCCCAGGATCTGACGATAGATCTGATCTGCGAATGCGTCAGCGTAGCCATTCTTGCGCATGCCATCCTTGAGCCGTTGCTCGAAGGGTTCCAGGCCGCCTCGTCTTCGCCAGGCGGCCATCGCACGCCGCAGGCGATCCGCTTCGCCCGGAGTAAAGTCAGCCGCGACCATAGCGAGCTGCATGACCTGTTCCTGGAAGATGGGCACGCCGAGCGTACGCTTGAGGACGTTCTCCACCGCTGCTGAGGGATACGTAACGGCTTCTTTCTTTGCCCGGCGTCGCAGATAGGGATGCACCATGCCGCCCTGGATCGGCCCGGGGCGAACGATGGCGACTTCGATCACCAGATCGTAGAAACATTTTGGTTGCATGCGCGGAAGCATGGACTGCTGCGCACGCGACTCGATCTGGAATACGCCGATGGTGTCGGCACGGCCTACCATCTCATACACACCGGGATCCTCGGCCGGTATGTCGGTCATAGTAAGAGACTTGCCGCGATACTTGCTTACCAGATCCAGCGCGCGGCGGATGGCAGTGAGCATGCCCAGCGCCAGCACATCCACCTTGAGCAGGCCGAGCGCGTCGAGGTCATCTTTGTCCCATTGGATTACCGTGCGTTCCGCCATGGCGGCATTCTCGATCGGTACCAGGTGCGACAGCGGCCCACGCGAGATGACGAAGCCGCCCACATGCTGCGACAGATGGCGCGGAAAGCCGACGATGATGTCCACCAGAGCAATCAGTCTTTGAATCACAGGACTTGCGGGATCGAAGCCGGCTTCACGCAGCCTCTCCGGCCGCACGCGCCGGCCGTCCCACCAAGCCAGGCCCTTGGCCAGTCTGTCCACCTGTGCGAGCTCCAGCCCCAGCGCCTTGCCTACGTCGCGCAACGCGCTCTTGGGACGGTAGGTGATGACGGTAGCAGCCAGCGCGGCGCGATCGCGACTGTATTTGCGATAGATATACTGAATGACGTCCTCGCGTCGCTCGTGTTCGAAATCCACGTCGATGTCCGGCGGCTCACGGCGCTCTTTCGATACGAACCGTTCGAACAGCATCTGCATGCGTGCAGGGTCCACCTCGGTGATGCCGAGGCAATAGCACACGGCTGAGTTAGCGGCCGAGCCACGCCCCTGACACAGAATTCCTTCTTTGCGTGCGAAGTGGACGATATCGTAGACCGTCAAAAAGTAAGGCTCGTATTGCAGCTCGGCAATGAGCGACAGTTCGTGTTCGACCAGCGTGCGTGCCTTGGCGATGTCGAATTGCTGATTGACTGCGAAGCGGCTGCCATAAGACCGTGATTCGTGGCTCGTGGCTCGTGGTTCGTGGAACACAAAGTCGCCGGCATCATCCTTACTGACCTCCGACCCCTGACCCCTGACCCCTGCCGCCAGCTCACATCCGAAGCGCCAGCGGAATCCTTCTTCCGTGAGCTTGCGCAGCCAACCTGACGGCGTTTCGCCGTCGGGCACCAGCTCTTCGGGATACTCGTAGCGCAGACTGTCCAGCGAGAATTTACAGCGCTCGGCGATATTCAGTGTCTCGATCAACAGCTCGGGCGGGTAAATGCGCGCCAGGCGCTCGCGCCGCCGCAGATGCCGCTCGCCGCTGGGAAGCAACGCATGGCCAATCACAGCGACCGGACATCTCAAGCGGATGGCGGTAAGCGTGTCCTGCAGCACGCGGCGCGCACGCAAGTGCATGTGCACATCGCCGGCAGCGACCAGCGGCAGGCCGCTGTCCTGAGACAACCGATCGAGCCTTTCGAGCCGCGCGCGATCGTCGGCTCCGCATAACAATTCCACCGCAATCCATGCATTGCCGGGGAAGCGTTCGCCGAGCCAGCGCGCGTGGTCGAGGCGCGGTTCTGTGGCGGGCAGCAGCAGAGCGAGACAGCCGGGCAGGCCACGCTCGAGATCGACACGGGCGAGCCGGTATTCACCCTTGCATGCCTGGCGTCGACCGCGGGTGATCAGCTCCGAGAGCTTGCCGTAACCTTCACGATCGGCGGCTAGCAGCACCAGTTTCAATTCGCGTGGTTCGTGTTTCGTGGTACGCGTCTCGCGATTTTCAGTTTGCGATTTCTGATTCCCGATGCAGAACTCCGCTCCCACGATCAACTTCAGTCCGTGCTCCTTCGCCGCTATATGTGCTCGCACTACACCAGCCAGCGAGCATTCGTCGGTGATCGCCAGCGCCGAGTAGCCGAGTTGCGCTGCACGCTCCACCAACTCTTCCGGGTGGGAAGCCCCGCGCAGGAAGGTGAAGTTGGTCAGACAATGCAGCTCGGCGTAGGAAGGGAACATCGATGCTAGGCCGGAGTTTTGAAAAAGCGATCAATAATCAGAGGACGAGCTTGCCGTGTATTGGGCGGGCCAGGGTTGTAAACTAACCATCGCTACCTCGCCGAGGCACTTCGGAGGAAAACGCTGTGCCGGATTCAGCTGTGGATTCGAACCCCAAGGTGCGGGGCGTTTGTCCGCACGACTGTCCCGACACCTGCACCTGGGAAGTGACTGTGCGCAATGGCGTCGCCACTCAACTGGTGGGCGACGACAGCCATCCCTTCACGCGGGGCGGACTGTGCGCGAAGGTCGCGCACTACCTCGAGCGCGTCTACAGCCCGGATCGCGTTCTCTACCCATTGCGGCGTAACGGGCCAAAAGGCTCCGCGACCTTCGAACGCGTGAGCTGGAGCGAAGCGCTGGCGGACATCGCGCGGCGCTTGCACGAGACCATCGATCGGCACGGCGCCAGCGCTATTCTCCCTTACAGCTACCTCGGCACTCAGGGATTGATCCAATGCAACAGCCTGAGCGCGCGCTTCTTCGCCCGGCTTGGCGCGACGCGCCTGGAGCGCGCTATTTGCGGTGGCGCTTCGGGCGCCGGGCTGATGGCGAGCAACGGCACCGGCGCCGGCATGCTGCCGGAACACATTGCACACAGCCGTTTCATTATCCTGTGGGGCACCAACACCATCGTCACCAACCTGCACTTGTGGCACTTCATCCGCGAAGCGCGTCGCAACGGCGCGCGGCTGGTGGTTATCGATCCACTGAAGACCCGCACTGCGACCGAAGCCGATCTGCACATTCAGCCGATGCCGGGCACCGATGCAGCTCTGGCGCTCGGGATGATGTACGTGATCGTCAAGGATGGACTTCACGATGCAGACTATGTAAGCAACTACACGACCGGGTTCGACGCGCTGCGCGAGCGCCTGAACGACTACACACCCGAGCGCGTGGCTGGTATCACTGGAATCGACGCCGCACAGATCGTGGCGCTGGCGCGGGAATACGCAACGACGCGTCCCGCGTGCATCCGCACACTGGTCGGCATGGAGCATCGCGCTTTTGGCGCCATGACGTTTCGCACCATCGGTTGCCTCTCTGCGCTGGTTGGAGCCTGGAAGGAACTCGGCGGCGGACATCTCCATATGACGGCGGCGTTGCACTTCACGGCGCTCAACGTCCCAGCAGTGCGTATGCCTCAGCTGGAAGACACCTCCATCCGCTCCGTCAACATGGCGCAACTCGGTCAGGCGCTCACCACGCTCAGTCCCCCGGTGTGCGTGCTGATGGTATTCAACAGCAATCCGGCCGCCATCGCGCCCAATCAGCAGCGCGTGCTGGAGGGCTTGCGGCGCGAGGATCTGTTCACCGTCGTCCTCGAGCAGTTCATGACCGACACCGCTCGGCATGCCGACTACGTGCTTCCGGCCACGACGCAGATCGAGCATCTGGACCTGTTGTGGTCCTGGGGGCATACCTACCTGGCGCTGAACCGGCCGGCCGTCGCTCCGGTAGGGGAGGCGCTCCCCAACAACGAAATTTTTCGCAGGCTGGCGGCTGCACTTGGTATGAGCGAATCTTATTTGTTCGACTCCGACGAGCAATTGATCCGGGCAGCGCTCTCTACCGGGCATCCGTGGCTCGAAGGCATTACCTACGAGCGCCTGTGGGAGGAGGGCTGGGCGCCGCTGAATCTTCCAGCCGATTGGAAACGTTTCGCGGCGGGTGGTTTCGTTACGGCGTCCGGGAAGTGCGAGCTGTATTCGACGGATCTCGCCGCCAAGGGCTTCGATCCGTTGCCCGCGTATCAACCAGCGCGCGAAAGTCCTCGCGGCGATCAGGCTCTGGCGGCACGTTATCCTCTGGTTCTGATGAGCGCCAAGTCGGAGCTGCATTTCCTCAATTCCAGCTACGCCAATTTGCCCAGGCAACTGCGAGCGGCGCGCGAGCCGTTGCTCGACATCCATCCTCGCGATGCCCAGGCTCGTAACGTTTCGGATGGGAGCAAAGTCCGCGTGTTCAATGACAGAGGCGTGGTCCAGGTGCGGGTTCGTGTCGGCGATCGCGTGCGGCCCGGTGTGGTATCGCTGCCATCGGGCTGGTGGGCTTCGCTCAGCCCGGGTGGGGCGTCGGCCAACACGCTGACGGCCGACGGGCTCAGCGACTGGGGCGGCGGCGGTGATTTTCATGACACGCTGGTCGAAGTGGCCGGACACCAATAACGTCTTGTCATCACCAGATCGACTGATCAAGCGAACATACCCTGCAGGAACCAAGCTTTGTCCGCGGTGCGCTCACGAAACACCCAGAATGCTCCGCCCGCGGCATCACACGCGACGAAGTAGTCGCGCAAGACATCTTTTCCATCCCACCATCCGCTCTCGATGCGCTCCGGCCCCGCGAGCAGCGTGAGCGTCGTACCCAGCACCGGCAAGTCGTCTTCGCTTCTCAGTCGTTGCGGCGGTTCCATCAACCATAGCGGACGCCTGGTGTGCTCAGCGCTTGTCGTCCCGGTGCCTGGCTCGCAGCAGCGCCAGGCCAGCTCGGGTCGATGGTCGGAATGACTCGTGATGCTGTACACCGACTCCGCGCCCAGGCGGGCGCGCAGATGTTCGATGATCAGCCAACGCTCTTCCTCGGGCAGGCGGTCTTCCGGAAACAGCGAAAGATTGCGCGAGTCGAGCGGCCGGGTTTCCGCGCTCTCCAGCGCGATGGCTTCCACACGGTCGGGCAAAGTGATGGTCGACAGTCGTTCGCGCAACAACGCGAGGATGCGGCGCGGGTCTCGGCTAGGCACCGAGAGACCTAGTGTCACGATCGTCGGCCGATGGTCTTCGTGGCGCAACACGAGCTTGAGCCGCGTGATCCCCATCTGCTTCATGCGCAGATATCCGGCCAGCTCCTGGATCAGGCGATTGGCAGCGAACAGCAGCGGCTCGGTTTCCTGCACCGGTGCAGGCAAAGCCAGTCGTGCCCTGTAGCGGGAGGGCGCAATCCAAGGCGCTCGCGGATCAGGCAGACGACCCAGCGCGCGGTCCAGCTCATCCAGCAGGGCTTGGCCAAAGCGGCGTGCCAACCCGTCGCGAGGCAGCGCCAGGCACTCGCCGACGGTATGCACGCCCATGAGAGCGAGCATGCTGATGATGTTCTCGGGCTGATCGAGCAAGCAAAGCGGGAGTTCCGCAAGCGCGGCTTCCAGAGCGGCGATATCGGCGATCGTCGAGCCGACTGCGGCGCGAGCCAGCAGTCGCGCAGCGGTTGGCGTGGGTGCTGTAGCAATGGCCGCTGTGTACCCCAGATTGGCCAGATCCTGGCCGAGGTGCAGCAGCAGTGACCGCAATCCACCGAACAACCGCAAGCTGCCTTCGATTTCGAGCAACAGAGCATCGGGCTGCGCGAGACTCACCATCGAGGTGAACTGGCCGGCCCAGGCTGCGGCACCTTCGAGGGCTTTCGTCTCGGATGCTGGATCCCGCGGATGCTCGACCAGATCGGGCGACAGGGCGATGGCGGCGGAAACCGTCATGCCTGGGGCGATGCCGTGGCCTCGTGCTTGCGCGTTACAGGAGAGAACTTCCGGACGTTTGCCGGTGGTTATGATTGTTGGGCCGGCTGCAGGACTCCCGCGCAACGTGAGCTGCAGAGAAAAGTCGGGGAAGTGCAGGCAGGCCCAGAGCATACGCGGCAACCAAAACTACGACGCGAGCGCCCACCGGCTTTGCCGGTGGGGCGCACACGCGCAACAAGCGCCTGAATAAGCGAGAGGTTGCAATCCGATTACGCGCACGTTCGCGGCTGATGACAGAATCACGCAAATCCATGCGGGACCCGTCGATAACGGGACGGATACGTCGAGGACACGCGCGATATCTCAGTTGTCGCCACGCCGGACTCGGGACGGACGGGGTTTGCTGGATACGCCATATCCAACGAAAGCGGTGGCGCCCAACCGCCGCCACGGCGCTTGAGAATCTGCAGCTCCAGCTTGCCGCGGCCTGCAGCCAGTTGTATGCGGAGTGGCGCCGGCGAGGGATGAGCGGCATTGCGCGTTGGACCGAACACCACGCCCAGGCTCTTACCTTCCTCGGCAGCGAGTTGCAGTCGGCGCAGCGACGTCCGAAGACCAGAGCCGGGCCACGCCAGCACCGCTGCGCAGCTGCCGGAGCGAAGACAGCGCTCCGCTGCCCACAAACTCTCGCCATCCGATCTGGTCTCGACTACAACCAGACGCGTGAGATTCACACCCAGCGATTCGAACCCGGGCGCGAAAGGCCGATGGGGCGGTGCCACCAGCACCAGCCATTTGTCATCGTTCGAGAGGCGAGCGAGGGCCGGCAGAAGCAAACGCAGCTCGCCGATGCCCCGTTGATTGATGAGCAACTCGGTAAGTGCTGCCCTAGGCCAACCGCCACCAGGGAGTTGAGCATCCAATTCGGCAAAGCCAGTAGGAATGCTCTCGATTGCAACCTTGGCGTACTGGTCGCCGCGCCAGATAGCGGGGTTGCGGAGGACGAAGTCGAGGGCGGAGGGCATGGCCGCGACGTATGTAGAACGAAGCAGAGTGGCAAGCAGACCCTCTCCCGCCAGGAAGAGGGAGATCTATATGGAGATGGATAGGGTGTTCTCCGGCTACATCAACCGCGCGCTGTCGGACACGCCGCTTGTATTCCCACCGCGCTCTTTGATCGGATAGCGCATGGTTCCGCTTTGCGGAGCCGAGATCTTTCCCAACTTCACGAGCCGGGCTTCGATCGCGATCCGGCTGCGCTTGTGCTCCTGAGCCAGATCGAGGATGGTCTTACCCGACTCGAAGGCCTGGCCCAGCTGCGCTTCTTCTTCATCCGACCACGGCCGTCCTGCATTTTGAGGTTGAGCCTTCTGCGTTGCGTTACGCTCTTCTGACTGCGCAGAGTTGGTCAGGCTCTGAACGGCGTAATAGAGGGCACGGACCGTATCCGAATTTTGATACGGGCTGCCGACAGGGAACCGTTCGCCTGTGCCGGGATCGATGCCATCCGCCAAGGTCTTGAGGATACCGAGTGCTTTATCGCGTTCCATCTGTTTCCTCCTCACAAAGCTTTGCTGTTTCGAATGATTCCAACGCCGAGGCCTTCGATAGCGAAGGAATCGCGCTTGAGATCCACCAGGATGGGTTCGAAGTCCGGGTTCTCGGGCAGCAACTGCACCTGGTTGCCCTGACGCTTGAAACGCTTGACAGTGACCTCGTTGCCGAGCCGCGCTACTACGATCTGACCCGAGCGCGCTTCGGATGTGCGGTGCACAGCCAGCAGATCTCCTTCCAGGATGCCGACGTCGCGCATGCTCATGCCACGCACCTTCAGTAAGTAGTCGGCGCGCGGATTGAACAGA
>Ga0335080_10008245_pt1 | contig 10856 bp, 6 predicted proteins | sample Lox_Sample_34_FD_206720 | JGI IMG/M metagenome (GOLD analysis project Ga0335080, IMG submission 206720) | Soil microbial communities from Loxahatchee National Wildlife Refuge, Florida, United States - Lox_Sample_3.4 | ecosystem: Environmental > Terrestrial > Soil > Wetlands | place: USA: Florida...
GCTGCCATCGGAAGTGGCGCCGCAGCGAGCAAGTCGAGGCGGAATTGAACGGGGTCCCTGCCCGCCGCGTGCGCGAGCTCGTCGATGAACGACTGCATCACGAACGCGATCGCGTTGCTCCCGGGGGCCCGCATCGCGCCCATCGGAACTCCGCTCGGCATCATCGAGGAGAGCTGCGAGAAGTTGGGAATGAAGCGCGCGGGGAATTCCTCGCCCCCCAGCCCGGCGCTCTGCGCGAAGCGGCCGTTTTCGCCGAATGTGACGAAGTGGTTGCGCCACGCGACGATCTTGCCGTTCTTGTCTACGCCGCCCTTCAGGAAATGGAAGCCCGCCGGGCGGTAATAGTCGTGCGCCATGTCTTGCTCGCGCGTCCACAGGAGCTTCACCGGCACGCCAACCTGCTTGGCGATGACGGCCGCCTCCACCATGTAGTCGTCCGTGAGGCGCCGACCGAAGCCGCCGCCGATGCGGGTGAGATGAACGGTGATGTCCTTTTGATCGATGCCAAGCGCCCTGGCGGTTTGGGATAGGCCCGTTGCAGGCGTCTGGCTGGGCGCCCAGACTTCCAGCTTCCCGTCCTTGTAGTAAGCCGAGCAATTCTGCGGCTCGAGCGGAACGTGAGAAAGGAAGGGATACGAGTACGCCGCTTCGACGACATGCGCCGCGGAGCCAAAGGCCGCGTCCGTGTCGCCATCCTTGCGGAGGACCTGGCCGGGCTCCTTCTTGGCGAGCTCGACAGAGGTCGCGGCATAGAGCTGGCTGCTCTGTGCAGCGGTTGGGCCTTCGTCCCACTCGACTTTGAGAGTCTTGTCCCTTGCCGCGCGCGCTTGATACCAGCTGTCGGCAACGATTGCGACGCCTCCAGCGAGCGTGGCCGGGTCCGGACCCGGTGGAACGACAAACGCGTGCCGGATGCCGGGCAGCGCCTTGATCTCATCGAGGTTCGCGCTCTTCACCTTGCCGCCGAAGACAGGGCACTTCTCGTAATTGGCGTAGAGCATACCGGGCATGGTGAAATCGATTCCGTAGAGCGGCTTGCCCGTCACGATCTTGTGGATGTCCGGATTAGGCGTGGTCTTGCCGATGATCCGATAATCTTTCGGATCCTTCATCTTCAGCGACTTCGGATCCGGCGGCGGCATCGTGGCGGCTTTCGACGCGAGCTCGCCGTAGGTGAGACTGCGGCCGCTGGGATCGTGGTGTACCCGGCTGGCCGTCGTAGAGCATTCGGATGGCGACACGCCCCATGTCTGCGCTGCGGCAGCGATCAACATCGCGCGGCCGCCGGCGCCGACCTGGCGCAGCGGATCCCAGTTCATCGGCGTCGAAGTGCTGCCGCCCGCGATTTGCAAGCCGTACTTCGCGTTGAGATCGCCCTGCTCCACGCGAACGTCTTTCCAATCTACGTCGAGCTCTTCGGCGATCATCATGGGCAGCATCGCCTTGACGCCCTGACCGATCTCGGGATTCTTGGCGATGATCGTGACGATCCCGTCCGGAGTGATCGTAATAAACGAAGTCGGGAGAAGCGTCACCGGCGGGCCAAACTGCGCGAGCACTTTCTTTCCGAGCGGCTCCGCATAATAGGCAAGCATCATGCCGCCGCCCACGAGGGCGGTGGCGCGCAGGAAGGCGCGGCGATTCATGCCGGCGCTTCGATTCGATTTCGGCGATTCTTGCGGGTCCAATTTCGGCTGTGTCGTGGCCACGGGATCCTCCTTACGCCTTCGCGGACGCGGTCAGGTCCGCATTCGAGGTTTGCGCCGTTCGCTTGGCGTGAAGTTCGGCCGCGCGCTTGACTGCTTTGCGAATCCGGAGGTAGGTGCCGCAGCGGCAGATGTTGCCGTCCATGGCTGCGTCGATGTCGGCGTCCGTGGGGTGAGGATTCTTGGCGAGCAGCGCCGAGGCGGTCATCATCTGGCCGGCTTGGCAGTAGCCGCACTGGGGCACATCAAGCTCGGCCCACGCAACCTGCACCGGGTGAGTTCCATCCTCGGAAAGGCCCTCCAGCGTCGTGATGTGCTTGCCCGCAGCATTTTCAATCGTGGTCGTGCACGAGCGCATGGCTTCGCCGTCGATGTGCACCGTGCAACATCCGCACAGGGCCATCCCGCACCCGTATTTGGTGCCCTTCAGGTCGAGAATGTCGCGGACTACCCACAAGAGCGGGGTATCCCCGGGCGCATCTACCGTCGTGGGCCGCCCGTTCACAGTCAATTTGTAGGACATCGGGTCCACCTCCACCAAAACGCAATCTCGCTCAACGGCGAGCAAGGTAGCACCCGGTTAGAGGCAGTGTCAATCACAGGCGCCCCGCCTCGATCTCATAGCAAACACAGTGTTTCCTGGTGTTTCAGATCGCCTATTGTCGCTGTCACTTTTCGAATCAAGTCGCATAATTTCGCCTTCCGCCGGCCGACGCCCAGCTACCTCGACCGTGAGTGCGCCCCGGAGCACATGCCCCGGTCGTACTATTGGCGCGGTCGGCAGCGGCCACCAAGCTGAGGGGAAGGTCGTGATGTCCCGGAGGCTGCCGTGATCTCAACTTCGATCCGACGAACTCTACTCGCCGCGGCTTTGGGCGCGCTGGCATTCGCCAGTCCATGCAGCAGCCGCGCGCAGAATGCGCTCCCGAACAGCTCAGCTGGCACCGGCGCAACTGGCTCGCAGCCGCAAGGCGCGTCCGTCGATGACGCGCAGCCTGCGCAGCCGATGTCACTCGGCGATCTCGCCCGGATGGTTCGCGCCAGGAAGGAAAGCGCGCCGAAGGCAGTGAAAGTGATCGACGACGAAAACATGCCCCGCAACGGCGGCGGAATCAGCGTGGTGGGCGGTGGCGCGGAGGTGGTCACCGGCGGCTCGGGTGGGAAGATGACCCTTTTGGATTTTTGGGCGTCGTGGTGCGGGCCCTGCCGGCAATCGGTGCCGGATTTGAAGGCATTGCAGCGTACTTACCGAAGCGACGAACTGGAAGTGATCAGCGTCAACGAAGACAAGAACGAAAACGCGGGCCGCAGTTTCGCCGCGGACAACGGCATGAACTGGGACGTCCGCTTCGACCCGCACGGCGAGACGTCGCACCACTGGGGCGTCAGCGCCTTTCCGACATTCATCCTGCTCGACGCGCAAGGCCACGAAGTACAGCGGTTCGTTGGAGAGGATTCGAGCGAATCGCTCGCATCGCGCATCGGGCCTTACGTCCAGAAAGCCCCGAAGGGCAGCTCGTAGACAAAGCTCTTCAGATCGCGCCCTTCGCCATCTGATCGGCAATGTACTCAGCCTGGCGAATCGTCAAGGCGACGATCGTCAGCGTCGGATTCTCGCCGCCGCTCGACGTGAACTGGCTGCCGTCCGATACGAACAGATTCTTGATGTCGTGTGACTGCCCCCAGCGATTCACCACGCCATCCTGCGGTCTTTCCGACATGCGATTCGTGCCCATATTGTGCGTCGAAGGAAACGGCTCGTGGTGCACGGTGCGCTTCGCGCCGATAGATTTGTAGAGCGCGTCCGCCTGCCCAAAAGCGTGCTTCTGCATGGCGACATCGTTCGGATGATCGTCCGAATGCACGTTGGGAATCGCGAGGCCGTACTGATCCTTGCGGCTCGCGTGCAGCGTGATGCGGTTCGTCTCGCGCGGCAAGTCTTCGCCGATCAGCCAGACGCCGGCGATGTTCACGTAGCTGTCGATAATCGAGGCCCGGTCGCGGCCCCACGCATTGGGCACAATGTTCTGCGCGAAGCTGGGCAGGCCCTGCGGCAGCAGCTCCATCTGATACCCGCCGACGAAGCCGCGCTTCGTGTCGAGCCGTGCCTCGTCCATCACGATCCCGCTCTGCGCCGTGCCCCGGTACATGTGCACGGACTTGTCGAAGATCGCGAACACGGTGCTGGTCATGTGCCGCATGTAGTTCTTGCCCACCTGCCCCGAAGAGTTGGCGAGGCCCTGCGGAAACAGGCTCGAAGAGGAATTGAGAAGAAGTCGCGGACTTTCGATCGCGTTTCCCGCGACGGCCACGATGCGCGCCTTTTGCCTGTGCATCGCACCCGTGCGGTCCGCGTAGACGACGCCGGTCACCTTGCCGGACTTGTCGTGCTCGATGCGAAGAACCTGCGATTCGGGGCGGACTTCGGTCTTGCCCGTGGCTTCCGCCTTCGGAATCTCCGTGTAGAGCGTCGACCACTTCGCCTCGAACGTGCAGCCCTGAACGCAGAATCCGGTCTGCTGGCAGGACGCGCGCCCGTCGCGCGGCACCGAATTGATGGCCATGTTCGTGGTCATGAACTGCGTGTAGCCCATCTTCTTCGCGCCCGCGAAAAGCACCCTGCCGTGATTGCTGACGGGCAATCGCGGGATTCCGTGCGTCCCGGTGACGCCCATTTTCAATTCGGCACGGTCGTAATACGGTTCCATCTCTTTCGAATCGATCGGCCAGTCGAGCAGATTCGCGCCCGCGATTGCTCCATAGCGCGTGCGCGGCTTGAATTCATGCTCCTGAAACCGGAGTGCGCAGGCGCCCCAATGGACCGTCGTCCCGCCCACAAGTTTGCAGGTCCACGCCGGCAGATCGGGAGACACCTTCGCCACGTACCACGAGCCGGAGCTTGTCCGCGGATCGAGCCACGTGAACGCACCGAACATCGCGTCCTCGTCGTTTTGAAAGTCGGTGGCCTCCATCCGCTTTCCGGCCTCGAGGACTACGGACGAGATCTCCTTCTGCGCGAGTTCGTTCGCGAGCGTGCCGCCGCCGGCGCCCGAGCCGATGATCACCACCACCGATGAATCGTTCAGATCGAATTTCGCAGGCATGGGCGTCCTCAGAGCCAGTTGAGATCGTTGTAGCCGCGATTGATATAACCGCCCTTCGCGGACGACGGGCCCTCGTATCCGAACTTGGGCCAGAGCTCGGGCTGGTTATACAGCGACACGATCGTCGTGCCGTAGACCTTTGTAAAAAACGCGTCGCCCTCGATCTTCTTGATCGCCGCCACGCGTTTCGATTCATCGGCCACGTCCGCGTATGGCTTTCCGGCTGTCGCTTGCGCCCGCCGGTTGAGTTCCGCCACGCCGCCCGCGAGCAGCCGCCGCACCGACGCGTCCTTCGCGGCTCCATCTTCCAGTGGAGAGACTGCCTTCGCATAGAACGAATCGTCGAGCCGATCGTGCGGGAAGAGATCGCGCGTGAGTTTCACCAGTGCGCGCACCTCGTCCGGCTGCAGCTTCGCCGGCTCCGCTCCGGGCGCCTGCGCATCGGCCAGCACGGCTCCGCCGCTCGCCGCGACCGCGGCCACCGTCGCCGCGCCGCCGGCCAGAAAACCGCGCCGCGAGAATCTGCGCGTCCAATTCAGCAGCTTCATCGTTTCCATTCCTCCATGGCGCGCTCACTATAATCCTTCGCTTCGCCCTTGACCAGTCCGGCGTGCCAGGCGCGGGGAACTGCCGCTATAATCGCGTGCTGACCCGGCGACAACTGGGAGTGACTACATGGCCAAGAAGAATTTCAAGGACCTCACCGAGCGCGAAATCCTCGCTCTCGCCATCCAACTCGAGGAAGAGGACAGCCGCGTCTACGGCGATTTTGCCGAAGGTCTCCGCGAAAGCTATCCGGCGACGGCAAAAGACTTCGACGAAATGCAGGCGGAGGAATCGCGTCATCGCCAGCGGCTGATCGATATGTATCGCCAGCGCTTCGGCGAGCACATCCCGCTGATCCGCCGCCAGGACGTGAAGGGATTCCTCGAGCGCCGGCCCGTGTGGCTCGTCCGCCCGCTGGGGATCAATGCCGTCCGCAAGCAGGTAGAAGTGATGGAATTGGAGACGCTGCGCTTCTATGAGCGCGCCCTCGAAAAGGTATCGGACGCTTCGACGCGAAAGCTGCTCGGCGACCTGGCCGACGTGGAGCGCCAACATTCCAAGTTCGCGGAAGGTCTTCAGGAAAAGCGGGCCGCGACCGGCGCCCACAAAGAGGAAGAAAAATCGCGACGCCGCATGTTCATGCTGCAAGTCATTCAGCCTGGCCTGGCTGGATTGATGGACGGCTCCGTCTCGACGCTTGCGCCGATCTTCGCGGCCGCCTTCGCCACGCACAAAAGTTGGGACGCTTTTCTCGTAGGTATGGCCGCCTCCGTTGGCGCCGGAATCTCAATGGCTTTCGCCGAAGCGCTGTCCGACGATGGCTCTCTGACCGGACGCGGACGCCCCATCATCCGCGGATCCGTGACGGGTCTGATGACCGCGCTCGGCGGATTGGGCCATACGTTGCCTTTTCTGATCGCGAGCTTCCACGCGGCGTTCGTGGTTGCCGTGCTCGTGGTCGCGGCCGAACTCGCCATCATCAGCTACGTGCGCCACCGATACATGGACACGCCGCTTCTCTCCTCGGCCTTCCAAGTCATCGTGGGCGGTTCGCTGGTGTTCGCGGTGGGGATACTGATCGGCGGACAGGGATAGACGCGCTATCGCGTCTCGCTGGATCGGATCGACACGGCCACGCCGGCTTCCACCGTAAGGCGCGGAGATCGGCGCATGGTGTCGATGAAGATGCGAACGATTTCGGGATCGAACTGATTGGCTGCGCAACGTTCGAGTTCGGCAAACGCGTCCTCGGGCGTCCGCGCCTTCTTGTAGGTCCGTTCGGATGTGATCGTGTCGTAGGCGTCCGCTACCGCGATCACGCGCGCGCCGTGCGGAATCTGCTCGCCCTCCAGCCGCTTCGGATAGCCCGAGCCGTCGTAGAACTCATGATGGTGGCGGACCATTTCACGAATGCGCACCATCGGCCTCAGCGGTTCCAGAATTCGCGCGCCCAGCTCCGTGTGTGTCTTCATCGTCTCCCACTCGGCGGCGTCGAGCGGGCCGGACTTGTTGAGAATCGTCTCCGGAATTCCAACTTTTCCGATATCGTGCAGCAGTCCGGCGAGACGAATCTCTTCGATTTCGGCCTGGCACATTCCCAGCGCCTGGGCAATCATCACCGCGTAAGCGGATACCTTCTGCGAGTGACCCTGCGTGTAGTGATCTTTCGCGTCGATCGCAAATGCGAGCGAAGTCACCGTTTCGACCACAACCGGAGGCAGCGTCTCGCCGCCCACATCCGTGCTTTGCTCCCGCAGCGAGCGCGTGAACTGCTCCAGTCGGCGATAGATTTCCTCGAACGCCTCGGGGCCCGTGGAAAACAGCCGCTTGAGCGTGACTCCGAGATAGGCTTCCAGTACGTCCTTCTTCCAGCGTTTGCGGTCGCTCGGGTCACCCTGCTCAGCGGTCGAAACCGAGTTGCCGCCTTGGTGCTTGGAGAGATACATCGATGAGTCAGCCACCTGAATCAGTTCCTGCGGCGTTGAACCGTGCACCGGAAACGCCGCGATGCCGAAGCTGGCGGTGATGTTCTTGTCGCGCAGGAGCGGGTCCGACGCGATCCACCCGCGAAGCTTGTTCGCAAGCTGACGCGCCTGCTCCACCGTCGTTTCGGGCATCAGAATCACGAATTCGTCGCCGCCGTATCGAGCCACGACGTCGGACCGCCGGCAATTCTGCTCGAGAATATGGCCAACGCGCTGTAAAACGACGTCGCCTTCCAGGTGGCCGTAGAAGTCGTTCACGAACTTGAAATGGTCGAGATCCATCAGCACCAGGGCGAGCGGCCGGTTGGCGCGCGTCGATCGCTTCCATTCCGACGACAGTGCCTCCATCAGGAATCGGTGCGTCTTGACGCCGGTGAGTCCGTCCGTGATCGCCTGTTCCTGCGCCTTCTGGAACGTCAGAGCGTTGTGGAGCGCGCCGGCAAACAGATCCGCCAAAGTCCGAAGCAGCAGCACTTCTTGCTCAGGGAAATCACGAGGCTCCGAGCATTCGATATACAGCACCCCGAGGAACTGCTCACCGTACGTGATGGGCAGCGCTACTCCCGCTGCTGAGCCCGCCAGCACCAGGCGCGGAGTGGACGCGGTCGCTTCACGCACGATCCCAAGCTGGCCGCTGCGCGCGACCTGGCCGATCAGGCCCTCGCCAAGTCCGATGCGGCGCCCGACAGCCTCGCGGCGCGCGCCCGCTTCCGCCTGGACCACCAGTTCCTTGACCGCGTAGTCCAGGATAGCGATACCGAAGTGGTCGTATCCCAGATGTTTTTCCATCTCGGCTGTGATCTTCGCCAGCATTTCGTCGGGGTCGAGGGTCGTGATCGCGTGGCTCGAAACGTTGTTGATCAACATGAGTTGGCGGGATCGCTTCTGCTCTTCGGCAAAGAGCCGCGCGTTCTCCATCGCGATCACGGCCTCGCTGGCCAGCACGCGGAGAAACTCCACGTGCCCTTCATCAAAGGCGCGTTCTTTTGTGCTGTGAACGGCCATCACGCCCACTGCATGATCGTAGAGAATCAGCGGCACCGCGCAGATCGAGCCCACGGCGCGCAGCGGCTCGAAACCGAGGCGCGCGGCCTCCTCGCGGTAACGCTCGCGAATCAGCATAGGCTGCCCGGACCGAACGACGTGCTCAACCATGTGATTTCCCGCGGGGCGCGAGCGCTTCGGCGAGCGCTCCCCCTCGGTGACCTCGATCTCGAACCGGACCTCCGCGGATTTCGGCTGGTAGAAGGCGATAAAGAAACTCGATACGTCGATTCCCCGGCGCATTTCGGAATAGACGCGCTCGAGCAGGGCATCCAAATCGAGCGTCGAGCTCAGTGCCCGGCCGATCTCGTTCAGCACGTGCAGCTCTTCCGTCCGGCGGGAGGTTTGCTGGATCAGATAGCTGTTTTCGACGGCCATGCCGATCTGCTGGCCCAGCGCCAGCAGCAATCGCCGCTCCGCGGGAGTGAAGCTGCGGTTGTCCGGTGTCCCGAGCAGCAGCACGCCGGAGACGCGCTCTTTCGCCTGGAGGCTGATGCCGACCACCGTCCGCAGACCTTGCGCCAGAAAGACCTGCCGCACGTGCCGGAATGACTCTTCTTTTTCGAGGGCTTCCCAGCTGGCCTCGCGCGTGAGATCGCGAAACACCACAAGGCCGCCGAGCCGTGCCACCAGGTTGATGAAGTACTCGTCCAGACGCGGCCCCTGCATTGCGGTGCAGAAGGAGTCATCCAGGCCGGTGACGATCAGCGAGGTCGGCCCGTCCGCATCAGCATGGGGCAGGGACAGCGCTCCAGCAGGAATGCGCACCACGTTGAGCACGCGCTCCAACGCCTGCGACAGGTTCTGTTCGATCTGGCCGCCCGCGAATCCCGATGTGACAAGATTCAGATTCGAAAGCGCCAACATGTTCCGTTCGACGCGCCGACGCTCTTCCTCGTAGACCGACATGACCATCAGCACGCACGAGAACATTTCGGGCAACAGAAGCACCGCCACAAGATCCGTGCCCGGAAGAACATTGAGCCGGGGCTGCAAGGCGACGAAGAGCGCGAACAAACCCCACGCAAAAAACGTGAGACCCAGCAGCGTATCCGCTCGCGCCTCCTGCCTGTGACCCTCCTGCCAAAACGTCCAACCGACGACGAAATAGATCAGCCCCACGCCGAGGCCCACCGTGACGTCGGTGAAGCCATAGATGTGAAGGCCGGACCAAACAGCCAGGATGACTGCTGCGCCCGCCACGGTTCGGCGAGGAATGGAAACGCGGACATACAGGCGCGCGGCACAGTAGAAAGCGAGAGCGGAAAGAGCGGCCAGCCACTCGTCCGCCATGCGGTACCACAGTCGGAAATGACCCTCTGGCACCAGGGTGACACCGTTGCGGACGATAAAGAGCAACGACATCAGCAGCCAAGCGGCCGACCACGCCAGGAGATAGGACTGACGCTTCCGCCGGTACAATGAAAAGAAAAAGGCCGCCAGCAGAAAAGTGCTGACCTGCACCATTATCGCGGCAGGAGAATGGTTTACCAACTGGCAGCTCCCATGTTGCCGGGCATTTTGATGAGGATAGCAGAAAACCCGCGATAACCCTTCCGACCGTCCGTCGGAAGTTTCTTGGGGATCAACCTCATGCGGGATGCCGAAGAAATCGCCGTGACCCGGACCCGATTCATGATGAAGCGTGCGATGCTTCAAGTCAACAGTACCCGGGTACCAAATGCCGCAGGTTCATCGACTTGCGCAGCGCGCCGCTCGATTTTGATCGCTTGTTCCGCTAAGATGACTTGCTTCGAAAACCGAGAGAGAAACTGACGAATGTCCCCCGAAAAACCGCGCGTTCGCTTCGCCCCTTCGCCGACCGGATATCTGCATGTCGGCGGGGCTCGCACTGCCCTGTTCAACTGGCTTTTTGCGCGCCGCGAGGGAGGCGTGTTGCTTCTCCGGATCGAGGACACAGACGTGGAGCGCAACCGCCCCGAGCTCGTCGACGGAATCCTCGCGGGGCTCCAGTGGCTTGGAATCGAATGGGATGAAGGCCCCTTTTTCCAGTCGCAGCGCCTGCCATTGTACAAAGCCGCTGCGGAGCGGCTGCTCGGCAACGGCGCCGCGTTTGCTTGCTATTGCAAGGCTGCGGCCTACACCGGCGGCGACGCCACGGAAGAGCAGGAAGGCGAAGGTGATGACGAAGGTCCGAAGGCCACGAAGAGCGTCGCGTGCCCGTGCCGCGACTTGAGCGAATCCGATCGCGCGGCACGAGAGCGGGACGGAATTCCCCGCGCCATTCGGTTTCGCGTTCCCCGCACGGGCGTTACCCGCTTCGACGACGCCGTCTTCGGCCCGCGCGAATTGCAGAACGAAGAGATCGAAGATTTCGTATTGCTGCGCTCCAATGGCATCCCGACCTATCAACTAAGCGTCGTCGTGGACGACATCGACATGCGCATCACGCACATCATCCGCGGTGCGGATCACCTCTCGAATACGCCGAAACAGGCGTTGCTCTATCA
>Ga0335080_10008246_pt1 | contig 10856 bp, 10 predicted proteins | sample Lox_Sample_34_FD_206720 | JGI IMG/M metagenome (GOLD analysis project Ga0335080, IMG submission 206720) | Soil microbial communities from Loxahatchee National Wildlife Refuge, Florida, United States - Lox_Sample_3.4 | ecosystem: Environmental > Terrestrial > Soil > Wetlands | place: USA...
ACTGCGCCGCGCCCTCGCCGACCGCATCCGTTTCTACAATGAGCTTGGTATCTACGATTTCTACCGCCGGGATTTGGCAGCACCGCAGCCCACCGAGGCTGCTGAAATGCTCGTGCCCGGAGTGTACGGGGAAGCACTGCAGCAGGAAGCTACCCAGCCAGAACTGAGAGAAGCAATGAGCCCACGAAGAGCGACGGCTGTTGCGACGCCCGTCGTCGAAGAGAACATGTTCGAAGTGGCCGCGGCCAAGCCCGAGCAAGGTGTCAGCGATCCTGTAAACGCGCTGAAGGTGATCCGCGAGGACCTGGGCGACTGCACCCGCTGCGTGCTGCACAAACAAGGACGCAAGCAAATCGTCTTCGGCGTAGGCAACCCGAAGGCTGAGCTGATGTTTGTCGGCGAAGGCCCCGGCGCCGACGAAGACGAGCAAGGCGAGCCCTTCGTAGGCCGCGCCGGACAACTCCTCAACAACATGATCAAGGCGATGGGGATCACGCGAGAGAGCGTCTACATCGCCAACATCGTAAAGTGCCGTCCCCCGGGGAATCGCACACCCGAGCGCGAAGAATGCGAGACCTGCTCGCCGTTCTTGATGCGCCAGATTGCGGTCATCAAGCCGAAAGTGGTGGTGGCCTTGGGTGCAGTCGCTGCGAAAACGCTGCTAGCCATGAACTCTTCGATGGCCCAACTTCGCGGCCGTTTCTACGACTTCAAGCCTGCCGGCGTCCGCAGCAACGATCCCGACTGGAATGGATGCAAACTGGCGGTCACTTATCACCCAGCGTTCCTCCTCCGCGACCCCCGCCAAAAAGGTGAAGCGTGGAAGGATTTGCAGATGGTGATGAAGGAATTGGGGCTGAAAGGCAATCGCTAGGGCCGGGTGGCTAGCGTCTAGTGTCTTGCCTGAAGTCTAGCCTGGGAAATGGCCATCTTCAGATCCGCTTCCATTCCTCTACCACAATCTGGTAGTGATCCTCATAAAGGACCTTGCCCGGGCTTGCTGACCGAAGCATTCGTACCGGAACGCCATGCTCCTTCAGAAGGTGGGCGATCTCCCACATTCGCCTGATCGGCTCACCGGCATCGTCCTTGAACCAACTCACCGCATCCTTCGGCCAGTTGCTCGACGAAAACGGCGGGCAGGGGAGATTGGTGTTGAACCACGCGTAGGTTTCCTCCAACCAGGAAACCTGATATGAATCGAGACCACCACGATCACGAAGAAGCCGCGCCTCGGTTATGAGTCCCGTGAGGTGCCGATGGTGTTCCCCATCGACTCCAACGACGAACCGAATAAACATCTCGACACCCTAGGTCTCGTTCAACTGCCGCCACTGAACCATAATCCAAGTCTACGACAATCACTAGACGGCCATCGTCGCTCGCGGGACTGGTATCCTTCCTCGTGATGTCCCTTTTCTGCGACGTCGCGCTCCCCGTTCCGCTCGACATGGCGTTCACCTACGCCATTCCCGTGGGCATGGAGTCGGTGATCGGCGGACGCGTCCTCGTTCCCTTTCGCCAGCAGCGCATGTCGGGCATCGTTGTCGAACTGCACGATCGCCCTCCCAAAGTCGCGGCAAAGAAAATCATCGAGGCCCTCGATCTCACTCCGGTCCTCGATGACCAACTTCTCAAGCTCGGCCGCTGGATCGCTGACTATTACCTCGCCCCACTCGGCGAGGTCTTTCGCACCATGCTGCCATTGAGCGCCGAGTTCAAGCGCGCGATCACGTACCGCATCACCGACGCCGGACAGATGGCCCTTCACCTTGCCGGAATGTCCGGCTCTCCGGCGCGCTCGCGACGCACCCACGAAGAGCAACTCGTCGAATTTCGCGTGCTCGACTACCTCGCCGAGCGCGAGAGCGTGCGGGAAGAAAACCTGCGCAGCGCCACCCGCGTATGGCGGGCATTGCTCGGGGGTATGCTGCGGAAGAAGTGGATTGCACGCGAAGACCTCTCTGCGGCGCACGATGCCACCCGGACGGTGCGGGTGGCGGTCCTGATCGCGGCCGAAGGGGTGTCTCGCCCGCGCGACTCCAAACTCAATCTCAACCAGCGCACTCTCATCGACACCCTCGCTGCTGCCGGCGGTCGCGTCCCCGTCGACGCCCTCCGCGACCTCGAAATCCCGCGGACAACACTCAACACGCTGGTCAAGCGCGGACTCGTCGAACTCGTCAACGAACCCCGGGACTTCACCGTCTCCAGGTTCAAACCCCGCCCCTCGCCTTTCGAATTCGAGTTCAGCCCGCCGCAGAAAGAAGCCCTGGCAAAGATTCTGGAAGGCGTCGCATCACGCAAGTTCGCCGGCCTGCTGCTTCACGGCGTCACCGGATCAGGAAAAACCGCCGTCTACCTGTCGGCGATGCGCGAAGTTTTGGACCAAGGTCACTCGTCCATTCTGCTCGTCCCCGAAATCGGCCTGACTCCCGCCGTTGCTGCCGACCTTCGCCAGGTCTTCGGTGACGAAGTCGCCATCCTGCACTCCGGCCTAACCAACGCCGAGCGCGCCGAGCAGTGGCACCGCATCAAGCGCGGAGAAGCGCGTGTCGTCGTCGGCACGCGCTCAGCAATCTTCGCGCCTATCAGCGATCTCGCCCTCATCATCGTCGACGAAGAGCAGGACCATTCCTACAAGCAGGAGGAAACACCGCGCTACCACGCCCGCGATGTCGCCGTCATGCGCGCCAAGATGGCCGGCGCCGTCGCTGTGCTCGGTTCCGCCACACCGTCGCTCGAGTCTTACTACAACGCCAAGAAGAGTAAGTACGCGCTACTGGAATTGCCCGATCGCGTTGAGCTGCGCCCCCTGCCCGAAGTCGAGATCCTCGACATGCGCCAGGACTTCCAGGAGACCGGTCACGAGCAGGTCATCTCGCGCAAACTCGCCGAAGAAATCCGCGAGCGCCTCACCAGGAAAGAACAGGTCATGGTGCTGCTCAACCGCCGCGGATATTCGCCAGTCGTCCTCTGCCGCGCTTGCGGAAAAACGCTGCAGTGCAAGAACTGCGCGGTCTCCATGACCCATCACAAACGCGAACACAAGATGGAGTGCCACTATTGCGGACAAGTCGCTCACATTCCCGACAAATGCGCGAACTGCGGCAGCGAGTACGTGTATTTCATCGGCACCGGTTCAGAGAAACTCGAGGAACTCCTCCACGGCATGTTCCCGCAAGCGCGCATCGGACGTCTCGACCGTGACACCGTCCGCGGCCGCGAAGATTTCGAGCGCGTGCTCAATGCGCTGAATGAAGGCGAACTCGACATGCTCGTCGGCACCCAGATGATCGCCAAAGGCCACGACGTCCACGGCGTAACCCTGGTCGGCGTAGTCGGGGCCGATCACGCCCTGAGCCTGCCCGACTTCCGTGCCGCCGAACGCACCTTCCAGCTCCTGACCCAGGTCGCGGGCCGTGCCGGACGCGGCAACTCGCCGGGCAAGGTTGTCCTGCAAACTTATTTCCCGGATCACTATGCGGTGCAGTTCGCAGCCCGCCACGACTTCCAGGGCTTCTACGACAAGGAACTGCAATTCCGTAGCTGGATGCACTATCCCCCCTACAGCGCGATTGCGAACGTACTGATCCGTAGCGAAAAGCTCGACGAGGCTCTGACGTGGTCCGGCGAACTGGGCCGCTGGTTTGAAAAGACGAGGCACGAGGGAATTCGCGTTCTGGGCCCCGCCGCCGCGCCCATCGTCCGCCTGAAGCGCGACTACCGTTACCACTTCATTCTGAAATCCCCGAGCCGCGAGAAGATGAACACTCTCCTGCGTACCATGCTCGCCGAAGCCGCCGCCCGCAAGATCCCGCGCACACAAATCATCGTGGACGTCGACGCGGTGTGGTTGATGTGAAACAACTTCTAGCTACTGCTGCTTGCTTCTGGCGAGCTAGCCTCATTTTCGGTGCAGCCACTGGCGCGCACCGTCAATGCCCTGGTGGATCGTCGGCTTCAGCTGATCGCGCCAGACCTCACGTCCCGAACTGTGCCGGATCGGGTCTGGAGTGAACGACAGCGCCAGCATCGTCACCGCCAGCAACGCCACTCCACGACGCCGGCCCACTGCCGACGGCTCCAGCGGAACCGAAGGATGCCGGATCGTCATCGCCAGCAGCAGCGACCATATCACCCAGCCCATCCAGAAGTACTTGCCAAGAACCACCAATACCAGCACAGCGAGAAACGACATTGCTCGATGCAGTTGGGGCAACATGGAGAACACAATGTGCCCGCCGTCCAGTTGCCCGCCAGGCAACAGGTTCATCGCGGTGGCAAACATCCCGACCCATGCAGCCGCCGCTACGGGATGAAGCGACAACGACGTGAGCGGAGTCGTCATGCGCAGTAGCTGCGCCGCGAAGTGAAATACCAACGGGAATCCCAATTCAATGGAAGAATCAGGCTTGATCGGCCCAGCGACTGAATGGGACAGCGCCAGTCCCGCCACTAGCGCGACGCACGCAGGAACGAACCCGGCAATCGGCCCTGCAATCCCAATATCGAAGAGCGCCGCTCGTGATGGGATCGGGCTCTTGATCCGGATGAATGCTCCGAGCGTCCCAATCAGACTCGGGAACGGCACAAAGTAAGGCAGTGTCGCGTACACGCGGTAATGGCGCGCGTAAAGATAGTGTCCCATCTCATGCGCCAGCAGGATGAGCATCAGCGTCAGTGAAAATGGCAGCCCTCCGGCGATTCTGGCAGGAGCCTGCCAGATCCATTCATACGGGAACAGCGAAGGGCTGTCACCGGTCATGAGGAAGATCGGTTGGCGGTTCTGAAAGTTGTAAGCGATCCGAGAGCCGACAATGGTTGTGCTTAGAAAAGTGGCGAGCAGTAGCACCAGATGCAACCACAGCCGCCGTCGCGAAGGCTGGATGATCCAGACCTCGTGCGGACGATCCCGTTCAAGGGTTGTGGGAAAAGACGGCGTGGGGTCAGACATGGAAAACCGCTACTAGCTCCTGGCTTCCAGCTCCTATCAACCTGAGTTCGCTAGGAGCCAGGAGCTGGAAGCTAGGTAGCTGCGTCTCAATCAATCGACTGCAATTCCTTCCCCGGCTTGAACCGCACTGCCTTGCCAGGAGGAATCGACACCTCGGCGCCAGTGCGCGGATTGCGCCCGATCCCGGTCTTTCGCGGACGCACGTTGAACACGCCAAAGCCGCGCAGTTCAATGCGGTCGCCGCCGGCCAGCGCTTTCTTCATGCTCTCAAAGACGGTCTCGACCGCCAGTTCCGCCTTGGTTTTGGTGATCCCCGTGCGGTTCACTACTTCATTGATGATGTCGAGCTTGATCACAGGCGTCTCCCGTCAAGAGAATCGAAAGCATTCCTCAAGTCATTGATGCTATGGGAGATAGGCTGGATTGTCAACGGGGGCACCATTCTCGTAATATGGCAGCACCAGCCGAGACATTTTGCAATTTGGTAATCGGGTAATTGTGGAATTGAAAATCCCATACTCCCTGCGTTCACTCTTCGAGGCGGACGCAATCAGCGGTTTTAAATTACCAAATTACAAAATTACCCAACTACCAAATCAAATCGGAACCCAGAGCTCCAAGGAGAGTGCATGATCAAATCTGACCGCTGGATCCGCCGCATGGCGCAAGAGCACGACATGATTAACCCCTACTCCGAGAAGCAGGTGAGCCAGGGAGTGATTTCCTACGGCGTCTCCAGCTACGGATACGACCTGCGCGTCTCCGACGAATTCAAAATCTTCACCAACGTCAACTCGACCATCGTCGACCCCAAGAACTTCGACGAGCGCTCCTTCGTCACTGTGAACGCCGACGTGGCCATCATCCCGCCGAATTCGTTCGCGCTGGCCCGCTCGGTCGAGTACTTCAAGATTCCCCGCGACGTGCTGACCGTCTGCGTAGGAAAGTCGACCTACGCGCGCTGCGGCATCATCGTCAACGTGACCCCGTTCGAACCGGAGTGGGAAGGCTTCGTCACGCTTGAGATTTCAAACACCACGCCGCTCCCCGCAAAGATCTACGCCAACGAAGGCCTGTGCCAGATTCTCTTCTTCCAGTCCGACGAAGTCTGCGAGACAAGCTACAAAGACCGCAAAGGGAAGTACCAGGCACAGAAGGGGATCGTGTTGCCGAAACTGTGAGCCGAGCTGTCAGCACTCAGCCGTCAGCATTCAGCCTCGGAGACGATATGCAAGCTGTCACGGATCAGGAGATGCGCGATTTTCTTGTTCGACACGAGAACCTTGGTTGCAAGGGGAAGGAAGTCCATTTTAGTGATCCTGAAGCGAAATCGATCCGCATCAGTTTGCATGTCTCGGAACCGCACCAATTGCTTTACTTGGCGCGACTGGTGGCACATTTGCGCTACCAAGAAATGCACTTCAGCAGCGCCTCGCTTTGGATAACACAGTGGGGAGTGTGGAATCCCCTAGAGGAAGCGATTGCCTTCAAGACGATCGAGCAGTTCCGACGGGGGTTCGGAGAGAATCGGTCAATAGAAACCGCGCCTGGTCACTTCTTCCGTCACAATGAGTTTGTTGAGTCTATATCGTGCCTACTGCAGCCGATGTTGGTTGGGTGGGACGCGTACTACATTCCGCAATGGACGTGGGGAACACTCGATTACTTTGTCTTCGTTAGCCACGATCACTTCATTGGTATCGAAACGCGATCATCGGAAATGTATCGGGTAGCTACCGAAATCTTGCAATCGCACAACTGGATCAAGTGGCAATGAAAAGGCGCCGAAATCGATCGAGGTCGCGAACCTGCGGCGTTGGGGTTTGTGCCTAGCTGTTCCTTGCCAGTCCCGAACGGGCTTCAATAACGATTTCGGGAAGGGCACGGCTTCAGCCGTGCCGTTAAGCGAAAATAAACTCGCGGGCTTCAGCCCCTGAGGTATGCTGTTCGCGAGCTCGAACCATAAGACCAGCTACTCAGCTGCCTGAGAATTTTGGATGTCGTGCCACATTCTCATCCACACCCTGATCGCATTCGCTCTCCTAACACCAGTCCGCGCCGCTGCAAAAGACTGCTCATTGTCGAAGAAATTCGTGTTAACGAAATCTCAAGTGCTTTCAGGCGTCTTCGAGGACCCGACCGGTGCAATTCTGCCGGGTGTCAAGGTGCAACTGATATCAGAAGAGAAGACACACCTGTTATCAGAAAAGAGGGTCGTGCGAGGTCTCACAACGGATAATTCAGGACATTATGACTTTGGCACAGTTGCCCCGGGAAAATACCGACTTCGCGTTGAATACTCAAACAAAGCCTTCTGTGCTCCCGAGATCCGGTGCAGAAGTGGCGCGTGCACCGTTGACCGCACGTTGAAACTGAACCCCAGGAATTTCGTTCTCGTTGAATAGGATCCCTTCTCAGCTGAAGCCGTGCCCTACCCAAAACCAATCCTCGAAACCAGCCCCGGGACACAGAAACTACAGAGGGATTGAATCCTGACAGCTGAGAGCTATCCTACCGTCTCCCGTTCTCCCCTTCTTTGAACATGTACTTAATCGCCGGCTTGTAGATCATCAGGTTGGGAGCGCCGGTGCGGTTCAGCTTGATGCAGGTCTTGTCGTACCACTCAATGTAGCCGTGAACCTCTTCGCCGTCGCGGAGCACGACGACCATCGGCGTCTTCGACTGCATCTGCTTCTGGTAATAGAAGTTCTCGGCGTTGGTCTGGTCGGCGGGCGCCACCTTCTTGGGTGGGCCCGATGGACGTTCCCGGCGCTCGGACGGCACGTGATTGTTGTGATTGTGGTTGTGCTCGTTGCGGCTGAGCGACGGTCGGATCAGCTTGCGGTTGGCAAAGCCTTCCTGGTCGGCGGCCTGTTCGGCTGGTACAGAATCGAGGGTTTCTTTCATATCTCACCACCTGCGCGCGGGGGCGGCAGAGAATGCCACAACACCTGAATGCTGTGATTGTGGGTCGTCAGGTGTACTTTAGTGAAACGTTATCATAGCGGAAAACAGATGACAATCTCCGAAAGTGCAATGGGGCTGGGTTACTTGAAAGTTTCCTCGAAAGCTGACCGCTGACAGCCCGCAGCTTGCTACCCACTGCCGGAATGCGGACCGGCCGTCAGCCTTGTGCCACCTACCCCGCCCTCTCGATCCCCGCCACGAACGCGTCCAGCGACAGCGACCGCAACAGATTCCGCCTCATGCCGCGCTCAACCTCGTCCAGCCCCGCCGCCGCCCGTGCGATCCAGCCAAAGTCCGCAGCCTCGGCCATCTTCGTCAGCTCACCCTGGATATCGGTATTCCGCACCAGCTGCGGGGTTCCGGCCTCAAGGAACATCAAATCCTGTAGCAGCGCATACGAGGTTTTCAACAGGCTGTCCGTCTTCTCCCGCCCCTCAGCGCCAGGACGGTAGCTCTCAGTCGTCTTGAACAGTTCGCTATGCTCGCCGCCCTGCAGCGCCGACTTCAGCAGCACCAAGGCCTGGCTCCGTGCCGTAACGTAGCTCTTCAAATCGAACGACAGCGCCCTCCCCATCGCCCCTTCGCTCAGCCTCGCCACCAGCGCCTGCTCTCGCGCATTCCACTCCGGCCGCCGTTTCGCCAGCATCCCCTCGATCTCTTCGGAACTCAGAACCCCCAGTGCGAAACTGACGGACCGCGACCGGATCGTCGGCAGCAGTTCTCCGGCATTCTCCGTCAGCAGGAAGAGAGTCGCGAACTCCGGCGGCTCCTCTAGAACTTTTAGCAGCGAATTCGCCGCCTCCTTCATGAACGCCGAATCGGTGAAGATGTAAACCCGCTCCCGCCCCTCCCCGGGCCGGTAATAGATAGTCTCGATGACATGCCGCACCTGGTCGACCTTAATCATCATCTGCGGCGGATCCGGCGGAATAACGAGCACATCGGGATGCGTCTGCACGAAGATGCGCGTTTCTTTCTTGTCGACTTCGCGCAATCCGTCGCGAGCCTCCACTGCTTCGGCAAAGCGGGCCGACAAATCTTCCGCCTGGCCAATCCGCGTGCAGTTCCTACAGCGCCCGCAGAAATCGGGCAGGCCGTTCGCAACTGGCTGCTCCAGGCAATTCATCGCCCTCGCCATCATCAGCGCCAGTGTGTACTTTCCAGCTCCCTGCGCGCCCGACAGAATGATGGCGTGCGGCAAGCGCTTCCGCGACAGCATCTCGCGCAGACGATGAACCGCATCCGGATTGCCGAGAAAATCAGAAAATCCCATATTCAGTCCACTCAGGCAGCACTGGTGGTCGTGAGGTTTCGGGAAGAGCACGGCTTTCAGCCGTCCGCTTACTCTCCACTGACGAGGGCTTTAGCCTCTGAGGGACGATCTCTTGGCCCTCGCGATGTGCTCCCTTTTCTTCAAAATTGTTCGTCTGCTTTCTGGCTCCTGGCTAGAAGCTAGCACCTAGGAGCTTCTAGATCACACCTTCAATTTCTTCTTCACCACATCCATGATCACCGCGTGCGTCTCGCGCGGCGTCCCGCGGGCGTCCACCACATGCACGCGATGCGGCTCACGCTGGGCGATCGCCAGATACGCCTGCCGCACCCGTCCAAAAAATGCGCGATTCTCCTGCTCGAACCGGTTCTCATCTTTGTCCGGACGCCGGTGCTTGTGCTTCAAATTCCTTCTCCGCGCCCGCTCTACTGTCACGCCGACATCATTGTCGAGCAGGATCGTCAAATCTGGCTGCAGGCCGCCGCACAGGATTTCGTGCAACTCCAGCACCGCCTTCGACCCCAGCTTCCGCCCGCCACCCTGGTACGCTTCGGTCGAATCGGTGAAGCGGTCGCAAAGCACGATCCGCCCTTCCGCCAGCGCCGGCAAAATGACTTCATGAATATGCTGTGCCCGCGAAGCGAACATCAAGGCCATCTCAGCCAGCGGCGCCAGCCCCGACGTCGCCGAGTGCAGCAGCACCTCGCGAATCCGCTCTCCGGTACTGGTTCCGCCGGGTTCCCGCGTGATCGTCACCGAGAGTCCTCGAGCCCGCAGTCCGCGCGCCAGCTTGGTAATCTGCGTACTCTTGCCGCTGCCGTCGAGTCCCTCAAACGTGATGAACTTGCCGCGTCCCACGCCGGAATGATAGCAGGGCAGTAGCTGTACACAGAGAGTATGCCAAGGTGCAGGTTGGGCCAGCCGGGTAGCCGATGGTCTGAAAAGGAACCGCGACTCGCGAGCGATCGATGTTGTGAGCGCACACGCCTGATTTCAACAGCCAGACTGAAGGACTACTGTGATTACCGGATGGCCGATGTTGGCGATTGTCCTCTAAGCTGCATCCATCCGCGTTAGATCCCGCAGATTTCTGCCTCCTAAACCTGGGAGGAGTCGGAAAAGGCCATGCGTTGTGATGGACGGCTTCTTTTTTTCCAGCTTGTTCTAAGGCTCAGGGCGTTGAACTACGAGAATCCGAAATTGTTCAGAAGGAGGACTCCGTGACCCAAACCAGTGCTACACAACGAGATGGCGAGCGGATGGCCGACAAGAACGCGATTCGCCCGTTTCAGGTAAATGTTCCGGAGGCCGAACTTACCGAATTGCGCAGGCGCATCAACGCGACCAGGTGGCCCGAACGAGAAACGGTCACAGACGCGTCGCAGGGAGTGCAAATTGCTACCATGCAGGCCCTGACGCGCTATTGGGCGACAGAGTACGACTGGCGCAAGTGCGAGGCAAGGCTGAAAGCTTTGCTGCAATTCATCACCGAGATCGATGGGCTGGATATTCATTTCATTCACGCTCGTTCAAAACATAAAGATGCGTTGCCGCTCATCGTTACGCATGGTTGGCCCGGCTCGGTCGTCGAGCAGATGAAGATCATCGATCCGCTCACGAATCCCACGGCCCATGGGGGAAGTGCATCAGACGCCTTCG
>Ga0335080_10008247_pt1 | contig 10856 bp, 11 predicted proteins | sample Lox_Sample_34_FD_206720 | JGI IMG/M metagenome (GOLD analysis project Ga0335080, IMG submission 206720) | Soil microbial communities from Loxahatchee National Wildlife Refuge, Florida, United States - Lox_Sample_3.4 | ecosystem: Environmental > Terrestrial > Soil > Wetlands | place: USA...
GCCCGCTTCGCTGGCCCACTTCCAGCAGGTGATCGAGTGCTTCAAGGACCAGGGATGCGAGGCGGTCGCGCTTTCGTGCACGGAAATTCCGCTGCTGGTCAACGATTCCAACTCCTGCCTGCCGACGCTCGATTCAACCCGCCTGCTGGCTCGGGCAGCGCTGCGGAAGGCTGTGGGATGAAGCGGCTAGGAGTCATCGGCGGGCTGGGACCGGAGTCCACAATCGATTACTACAAGCTGATCGTCGCTGCTTATCGCCAGAAAACAAATGGCGGCTATCCCGCGATCGTCATCAACAGCATTGACCTGAACAAGACCCGCGACCTGGTGACCGCAAACGCGCTGGCCGAACTGACCGAATATCTCGTCGCCGAAGTGCAGAAGCTGGCGCGGGCGGGCGCCGATTTCGGGCTGATCGCCGCTAACACGCCGCACATTGTCTTTGACGGGGTTCGCCGTCAAACCTCGATTCCGTTGATCAGCATCATTGAGGCAACCTGCGAGGCCGTGCAGGCGCTGGGAATGAAGAAAGTCGGATTGCTGGGGACACGTTTCACCATGCAAGGCCGGTTCTTTCCGGAGGTTTTCGCGAGAGCTGGTATCACGCTGGCTGTGCCTACAGAAGAGGAACAGGCCTACCTGCACGAAAAATATCTTGGCGAGCTGGTGAATGGTGTGTTCCTGCCCGAGACGCGCGAGCGGCTGCTTCAGATCATTCGCGGACTGAAGCAGAGCGAGGGCATCGAAGCTGTAATTCTGGGAGGTACGGAGTTGCCCTTGCTCTTGCGCAACGCTCCCGCCCAGGACGTTCCTCTTCTCGATACAACCGAGATTCACGTGAAGGCCGCCGTGGCGCAGATGCTATAAGCAGAAATCAGCTTACGCTACCCGTGGTTTTTCGCCGATCTTCCGGATGCCATCCTCGATGCGGCGAAGTACAGACATTGTGGTCTGCTGACCACCGTCGGCGCCCACGACCTGGCCGGTGATCCAACGAGCGGCGTCAGAACACAGAAATACAACCACCTCGGCAATGTGTTCGGGCTTCCCCACCCCGCCGAGGGGTATGACTTCGCCCGAGAGCCGCAACAAGTCGGCGGGAAAGCCGCGAGCTGCCATCTCCGTCATGGTCGTGCCGGGAGCCACCGCATTCACGGTAATGCCCCGCGGGCCCAGCTCTATGGCATGACTGCGGGTAAGCGATTCAACTGCCGCCTTGCTGGCAGCATAAACCGATCCGCCGGGCGAGGGGAGGTGTCCCGCGATGGAGCTGATGTTGACGATCCGACCGCTGCTGCTCCGGGTAAGCAGCACGAATTCCCGAGTGGCAATCAGCACCGAGCGAACGTTGATGGCCAGCAGTTTGTCGATGTGCTCGTCGGTAACGCTCTCGATCGCTCCGGTTTCAAAGATGGCGGCGTTGTTCACGAGAATGTCGAGTGCGCCGAACTTGGCGAATGCAGCGCGAACGGCATCGCGCACGCCAACTGCCGAAGAGAAGTCCCCCTGAACGGCAGCGCCCTCGCCCCCGGCCTGGTTGATTTCCGCAGCGATGCGCTCGGCCTGCTGCGCGCTTTGGTTGGCATGCAACACCACCCGGCACCCGCATTGAGCGAGCTTGCGAGCGGTTTCGGCTCCAATACCACGCGACGACCCGGTCACCAACGCGGTGCGGCCGCGCAGAGAAATCTCCATCCTTCCACCTCCGCCAAAGCGATTGGATGTAGCGACGCTCAGAAAGGACGCGGTACGAGCGTTGCGGAATGCCAAAGGCTGTTACTCGATGTGCACGAGCTGGCCGGCATCAGCTGCTGCGCCGGCGGGCGGGGCGGGAACACGCTGCTGCGGTCCGCGGAAGAAGTCGAGATATGAAACCTGATGTACGCACGAGACCGTGCAGTGCGGGGCGCAACCCTTCTCAGTCAGATACTCGCGGCGGATGTCGGCGACGGTGTACTCCGCGAGCGGCTTGGCAGGATATCCGCGCTGCTGCGAGCAGTAGTGCACCAGGCCGTCCTCGCAGATGTAGAGATAGCGGGCGCCGGCGCGGCATCGCCAATTATTGGGCCGGCCATTGGCGATATTTTCCTGGAAGTGGTTCACCCGCGCATAGCTGCCCTTTTCCATGGCCTTCATCTGGCTGTAAATGGCGCGCTCTTCTTCGGCGAGCGGCAGCAATTGGCCGTCGCCGGCGTGGATAATACCCACCGTCGAAGTCAATCCCAGTTCGAGGGCGCGCTTGCCGATCACTACGGCATCGTGCGGGTTCTTGATCCCGCCGCCCACGACCGAGTTGATGTTGACGTGAAACTCGGCGTGTTCGGCCAGCAGTTGCAGCTTCTTGTCGAGTACCTTCAGGCTCTTCTTTGAAACCTCATCGGGCATCACGTTGTCGATCGAAATCTGCAGGTGCTCCAGGCCGGCGCGGTTCAACCGCTGAATACGCTCGGCGGTGAGGAGATATCCATTAGTGATCAGCCCGCACAGCGCGCCGGTCGAGCGAATGCGGCGAAGAATCGCATCCAGGTCGGGATGCAGCAACGGCTCGCCGCCGGAGATGGTCATGATGGTCGTGCCCAGCTCGGCCAGCTTGTCGATGCGGCGATACATGGTCTCGAGCGGTACCGGCTTGGAGACGTCATCGAACTCATTGCAATAGGCGCAGGCCAGATTGCAACGCCGCATCGGGATGAGGTGCGCGAGGATTGGGTGGTCCGTGGAGAGCAGGCCCTTGGCGATCATCTTCCATTCACGGAAGCGGCGATGCATCGCGTTGATTCGGCGCCTGGCTCTAACCGCAGCAGTGGGCATAGTCAATTCGGCTATTAAAGCACTGTTACACCCACCCTAGCAAAGAATCCCTTTATTTTGCGGGATTTAGCGCCTGAACTGCGCGTGCTGGCAGTCATCGGCGCTCAGGAAAACGCCAGCGCCATCACCAGCGTCAGGGCGATGTACCATCCAAACACCACCGCGAAGGTGGTGCCACGCTTGAGCTTGCTGACCGCCGCAAAGCCCAAGGCGTTGAGCACCAAAATCCAGATGACGATCACGTCCAGCCCCGACGCCAGGCGGAAGAGCATAGGCGAGGCCACAGGATCCATGAAGTATCCGGGATTGGTGGCGACGGGGTTCTGGAAGTTGAAGCCCTCCGGATTCGCGCCCGCCAGCAGCGACACGATAGCCAGCAAGGCCTTCAGTACTCCCGGCAGATTGGAGTATGTCACGACTCCCAGGGCGGTGCGGTAGGGAATCTCCGCTCCGGCGCCAAAGTTGAATGACGCCATCAGGATTGCCGAGACGATCAGCAGAAACGGCAGGTTGAACGCTATCGGAAATGCGTAGGAAATGATGCGCGTGAACTTCACGGCGCGCTCCATGGCCGCCGGACGCTGCTCGGCGGGCACGGCCTCCAGGCGGGCCGCCTGCTTGGGCGACATGCGCAGGCCGTTTTCCGTGATCTGCTCCCAGCCAACTCTCTGCCCCGCCACCACGATCAGAGCATAGGACGCGATCGTGAGCACGATAAACGGCGACCACCAGCGCGAGACGCGCTTCACATCGGCGAGGGTTTTGCCGGGCGCGATAAAAGTATCGACCAGACGCGCCGGCTCGGAGAGGGGTTCGCTCACCTCTGCCGCGGGATCGGTGGGCATGTAGCCTCCTCGGGAGTCGGAAAGCGGTGCCGGACTTTATACCAGCCGCCGCAGGGATATGAAAAGCCGCAAGATGACTACATCTTCAGCTCCGGTGTGGCCTCGAGCAGGCTCTGCGTGTAAGGGTGCTCCGGGCACGTGGTCACCTGCTCGGTAGTTCCAACTTCCACGATCTGGCCGGCCTTCATCACGGCGATGCGCGTGGAGAGGTAGCGCACCACCGGCATCGAGTGCGAGATGAACAGATAGGTGAGCTGGAACTCGCGCTGCAATTGGGCCAGCAGGTTGACGATCTGCGCGCCCACGCTCACATCAAGGGCCGAAACCGGTTCGTCGGCGACGATGAAGCGCGGCTTGAGCGCCAGGGCGCGCGCGATGCCGATGCGTTGCCGCTGGCCTCCAGAGAATTCATGCGCATAGCGCCGCAATGCGGAGGGATCGAGGCCCACGGCGCGCAGCAGCTCAGCGGCGGTCTCCATGCGCGCGCGGCGGCTGGCGCCGTTGTGGATGATGAGCGGCTCGGTGATGATGTCCGCCACCGTCATGCGCGGGTCGAGCGAGCCGAAGGGGTCCTGGAAGACGATCTGCATCTCGCGGCGCAGGCGGCGCAGGTGGGCGCGGTCCGCGGCGAGAACATCCTGGCCGTCGAAGCGCACGCTGCCGGAGGTCGGCTCGATCAGCCGCAGAATGAGCCTCCCCAGCGTGCTCTTGCCGCTGCCCGATTCGCCGATCAGGCCGAGGGTTTCGCCGGCGGCGATATCGAGCGAGACGCGATCCACGGCGCGGACTTCGCCGTGCGCAGACTTGCCAAACGCCGACTCACCCAGCGGATAGATCTTGGCGAGATTGCGAACTTCGACGAGCGCCATTGGGCGGATAGTACAACATTCGTTCTTGCGGCAGAAGATAAGGGGTGGCTCAGTGGGCCACCCCTCACGTTCCCTCGTGCTATCGGGAAGTCGCGCTAAAAACACTCGTTGGCCTGCAGCACCCTATTGTTGATGGTGAAATTATCAATCGTCAGGTCTTGGCCTCTTGCCGCGAACCAGCCACTGTCGACGATGATCGCAATCTCCGTAACAGCGTCCGAACCGTAGGCTGCCACGAGCGTTGTCCAAGTGTAGGAAGTGTTTCCAACATACCACCTGGGTGTTGTGTCGGTAGTTAAGTTGCCGGTGTTGAGCCAGCCATAAAAGCAACCCACGAAATCCGGCGGCGGACCAAAATAGCCCCAAAGGTGAGGTGTTACGCCGTTCAGCACTATCTCGAAGCGCGGCGCCCCGCCCCCGCAATCCGCACCACCGAAGTTGTAGTCGGTGGACAGGTTCGTAATTTGGTTCAAAAGCAGAGTGTGTCCAGCCTTGGGAACAAAAGCCACGCCGGAGTAAGTTGGGCTGAAGCCACACGGTATGGGAGCGCTCGTACATTGGGACGTCAAGTCCACGGCCTTAGTGTCCGGCGGCACACCCCCGATCACTAAGCGGGCTTGGCCTAGGGCAGAAAACTTTCCAGCCGGGTTCTGCGCAGCTGCTACGCCAAGCAGCAAAGCAATGGCCGTCGCAGTCAACAGCGTCCGGCCGACATTTGTAACGCACAACGTTCGCATACAGACATCTCCTCTCTTTTCTCGACAGACAATCGATGGTTTTGAAACTCGCGACTCCCCGGCCGCAGAGATGCAAGTCTCACGCGCCGGCAGGCGTGGTTTCCTCAGGCGCAAGCACAAACGCCTCGCGCTATTGGGTTATCGAAGTTCGATTTTGGCGCCGCCGTTAGAGGTAACTACCAGGACGGCGACGTCCCGTGTCTCGTATGGAGCCCGGCGGTTCTGAAGACAACCTGAAAAGTCGCCTCACCAGGGGAGTGAGAGCTGGCAGTGGGAAGCGATGCGCGTCGTATCTTCCCCCTGAGCAGGAGAGAAGTCAAGGGTGCTCGCAGCCTGCGTGTTACAATTTTCGCAGTCTCGTCTCTCGAGAGTTCTGCTTGATTGAGCTGGCACCCTCGATATTGTCCGCCGATTTCGCTCGCCTGGCGGACGAAGTGACCCTGGCCGTGGAGGGTGGCGCAACCCTTCTGCACGTGGACGTGATGGACGGGCACTTCGTGCCCAACATCACCATCGGGCCGCCAGTGGTGGCGTCGCTGCGCAAGGCGACCGAACTGCCGCTCGACGTGCACCTGATGATCGAGGACCCGGACCAGTACATCCCGGCCTTCGCTGACGCGGGTGCCGACTGGATTTCCGTGCACCAGGAGGCCACGCGGCACTTGAACCGCAGCCTCAACCTGGTGCGCGAGCACGGATGTAAGACGGGGGTGGTGATCAATCCGGCCACCCCGGTGCAGATGCTCGGCGAAGTGCTCGACATGGTGGACTACGTTCTGGTGATGTCGGTGAATCCGGGATTCGGCGGACAGAAGTTCATCCCCAACTCGCTGGAGAAGATTCGCAAGCTGGTAACCATGCGCAACGCGAAAGGCGCGAACTTTCGCATCGAGGTCGATGGCGGCGTTGCGCTGGATACGGTCGGCGAGGTGGTGCGCGCCGGCGCGGAGATACTGGTGGCAGGCAACGCCGTGTTCGGGCGTGGCAATCCGAAAGAGAACGCGGAGAAGCTGCTGAAAGCGGCGCACGAGGCCACGCTGCAGAGGGTGTGAAGCTAACGGCCAAGAGCAATAGCGCTTTTGAGGTTTTCATGATTCGACGTGCTGTATTTATAACTTTGATCCTGGGACTCGTGTTGCAGACGACCTCCTGCTTCCGTAAGAACAAGAACGTCACCAATCCCATCGCCAACGTGAACTCGGCGCAGCCGGACAAGGTGCTGTTTGACCGCGCCATGGACGCCATGCAGCACAACCGCTATGACGTGGCCCGGCTGACGCTGCAGACCATGATCAACACCTACCCTGACTCGGAGTACGTCGCCCGCGCCAAGCTGGCGGTAGGCGATTCCTGGTACGCGGAGGGCGGTTCAGCCGGACTGGCGCAGGCGGAGATCGAATACAAGGACTTCATCACTTTCTTTCCCAACCTTCCCGAGGCGGCGGAAGCGCAGTTGAAGGTTGCCAACATCCACTATCGGCAGATGGAAAAACCGGACCGCGACTTCACCCACGCCAAGCGCGCCGAGGAGGAGTACAAGCAGCTTATCCAGCAGTTCCCGGACAGCAAGCTGGTCCCGGAGGCGAAGCAGCGCCTGCGCGAAGTGCAGGAGGTGCTGGCCGAACGCGAATACCGCATCGGCCGCTTCTACTTCCTGCGCGAGTCTTGGGCGGCGTCGATGGCGCGCCTGCAGTCGCTGGTCGATACTTACCCGCTCTACAGCAACGCTGACGACGCTCTCTACATGCTGGGCCAAGCCAATGAGCGGTTGGCGGACCGAACGCGGACGATCAAGGACGAAGCCCTTCGGGCCAAGGAAGTAAAGTATTTCGAGGACCATGCTGCAGCCGCGTACGGCAACATTCTCACGCGCTATCCGCTGATGGACCGGGCCAAAGACGCCAAGGCGCGCTTGGAGGCGTTGCACCGCCCGGTTCCCAAGGCGACGCAGGAAGCCATCGCGCAGAACAAGTTAGAGATTGAGAGCCGGCACGAGATGGGGCATTTCGATCGGCTCATGATCAACTTTCATCGCCGGCCAGACGTCTCGCAAGCATCGAAGGTCGGCGAACCCACGCTCGTCGCACCCAAAGAGACCAATGCTACCGACGTGGCGCGGGGTGCGCAGCGAGTCATGATCGGCGGCGGCGCCGGACCTAACAGCGTGAACGCCGAAATAGCTCCTGCGGGAGCTCCGCCGCCTCCCAACCAGCCGGTGCCGCGCTCGGCAAGCGAGGGCTCCGCCCCGCCGGCAGGCAGCACGAACGCCAGCGACAATTCGATTCCGGAGCTGCCTCCGGCGGCAGATAGCGGCCAGCCCACGACGCAAGTGCCGCCCTCGCCGCCGGCGCAGGTCAACGAGGCTGCGAGCGATCAGTCTGCCAGCAGCACCGCGAGCAGCAGCTCACAGCAGGCAGGCTCCTCCGGCAACTCGACTCAGGGCTCCAACGACGCCCAATCCTCCAGCAAGGGAAAGAAGAAAAGGAAGCTCTGGCCGTTCTGAGGGCTTGGCGCTTCCATCCCTGCTCTTACTTGCGCTCGCTTTAACCTCAACAAAACGTGGCTAGACCGCGCTCCAAAGTCACGTTACCGAGGTGCATGTTTCGTTGACTTTGCGCAGCCTTGAACGTACTTTGGGCGCAGCGACTGCTTTGCCCCAAAGGAAACCGCGTGCCACTCAGAATCCTGCTGGCTGATGACAGCTTAACCGCCCAAAATCTGGGAAAGAAAATCCTCACCGATGCCGGCTATGAGGTCATCGCGGTGAGCAACGGTGCGCAGGCGATGAAGAAGATCGTCGGCGAACGGCCGGACCTGGTTGTGCTCGACGTCTACATGCCCGGTTACACGGGCCTGGAAGTCTGCGAGCGCATGCGCAACAGCCGCGAGACGGCCCGCATCCCGGTTCTGCTGAGCGTTGGAAAGATGGAGGCCTTCAAGCCCGAGGAAGCCACGCGGGTACACGCTGAAGGACTGATTGTTAAGCCCTTTGAAGCCACGGAGCTGGTTGCAACCATCAAGAAGATGGCGGAGAGCCTGGCGCCGGTTGTCGTAGCCAAGCATCCGCCCAAACCGGTAGCGCCTGAAGCAGAACCGCCGGAGGAGATTGCCGCGCCGGAGGATGGCAAGCTTGAGATCGAGACCTTTGGCGTGCAGATTCCGCGCGAAATTGCCTCCAGCCCGGCGTTTGGAATTGACCTGATTCCCGCGGAGCTGCAGGAACCGGAGGCGCCGGCACCCTCCCAGCCTGCCAATGGGCTCATCGACTTTGAGGTAGAACGAGATGCCGCACCGGTGACGGTTGATCCGGGGGTACGGATGACCTCGGCAGCTGGGTTATCGGGGGTGTTCGAGGTTTCACCCTCGGCTGTGGAGGCGGTTGAAACCCCGGTTGAGCAAGCACCGGTGGAGCAATTCGAGAGATTCACGCCCGAGGCTTCAACGCCGTCTTTCGAGGGAGTGAATTCGGCCGAACCGGCCGATGAAGTCCCAGGCGGCGAGCCGCAGGCGTTTGCCGGTGAACAGCAGATTGAAGCCGTGGCTCCCACTTCGGAGTGGCAGTCGTGGCCGGCAGCGGAGCCGGCCTCCTCGGAGTTTCACGTCGAGCATTTTGGAGCTGGACCTGAGACCGCTGCGCCGGCCTCGGATTTCCAGGCGCCTCAGAACCTGCCCGAACTTACTTCGTGGGAAGAGCCGTCGAGCTTAGCGAGCGCGGCGCCGGCGGGTGAGTGGTCAATTCCGCAGTTCGAAACAAGCTTTACGCCCGAGGCATCGCAGCCTGCGACCGACGCGCAGACCGAGCAGGCGTCCGTCGGCTCGGTGTGGGTTGCGGAGGAGACGGAGATCGAGCCCCAGGAATCTGCCGTTTCCTTGCATGAGCAGATGCAACAAGCCCTCAGCGCGAGCGAAGGGAACGAGCCCGAGCCGGTTGCGTCTTTGGTCGAGACAGCTGCAACCGAGCCCGAGGAAGTTCCAATCCAAAGTTGGGAAGCGCCGGAACCACAGATTGAAGAAGCGGAGCAGCACGCCGCCGAACCTCAGGTAGTTGAGCGGGCCTACTCTGCTCCCGAGCAGGAATCAATCGTTGCGCCCGCTCCTGAGTGCAATGCCGAGCCGCAGATCGCGGAGGCGCATGCCGATCTGTCAGAATTCGCGCATCGGCAGCAGGAAGAACGCACGCCTGAGACTGCGGAGCCCTACGATCAATTACCGGAAGCTCCGGCAGAGCTGCCCAAAATCATCGAGGCGCCGGTCGACCCATTGCGCATCGCCCGAATCGTCGATCAGCTCATCGAGCGCCTCAAGCCCGAGTTGATCGCCGCCGTCACCCGCGAACTCGAGCACAAGGACTCCTAGCGCGTTTGCCGGAATCGCTTCGGCTCCTGTAAAATCAAGCCTTCACAAAGAGTCTTCGGAGAAGTTATGGCCAGAGTTTGTGATGTGTGCGGCAAGCGGCCGCAATCGGGAAACATCATTAGCCACGCCCACAACGTGCGCAAGAGGCGCTGGAACGTCAACCTGCGCCCGGTGCATGCCCGCATAGGCGGCAGCACGCGCAAAGTACGGGTGTGCACCTCCTGCATCCGCAGCGGGAAAGTCCAGAAGGCGTAGCCAGCAGTCAGCTTGATTCAGTCAATTGAGTCATTGCGCCGTTGTGTAATTGAGCGGTTAATCGGCTTTCGATGGCTCAATAACTCATCTCCTCACGCCAGCGCGATCACATCAATCTCCACCAGCACGTCCTTCGGAAGCCTCGCGGCTTCGACGGTCGAGCGCGCCGGCGGGGCGGTCTTGAAGTAACGGCCGTAGACCTCGTTCATCGCCGTGAAGTCTCCCATGTTCTTCAGGAAGACGGTGGTCTTGACCACGCGCTCAAGGCCGCTTCCAGCAGCCACCAGCACGGCCGCGAGGTTCTGGATCACGCGCTCGGTCTGCTGCGTAACATCGCCGGCGACAATCGTTCCGGACGCCGGATCGAGGGCGATCTGCCCGGAGCAGAACACGAAACCTGCCGTCTTGATTGCCTGCGAATACGGGCCGATCGCCTGCGGCGCTTCCCTGGTTGCCACCATCTCGCGCATGAGGCCTCCTCGTTTCTAGTGGGCAGCTTATCGCGGAAGCGAAGAAAAGAAAAACGCCCCATGTGCTTGCTGGATATCGCCCCAGTTCGCGCCGCGAATCCGTGCGTGCCCGGCAGGGCAGAATGCCCGCCGCTATTGCCTTCGGGGCCATGCTCAGGTACAAGATTCCTACTCCGTGATGAGGGGCCTATGTTCGTATTGCTGATCTCGGGCATCCTGGGACTGCTGCCGCTGCTGGGCATCGCTTATATCGTGCTGACCAGCAATGGCATCACCGTGGACGCCCTGTTCATGAGCCTGATCCTGCTCGCCATGTCGGGAATCTTCTTCCTCAATATTGGGCTGGAGTTGCTCGGTCGCCTGAAAACCGCGAAGCAGCCCGCCCCGGCGGCAGCCTTCGTCGGCACACGCTTCGCCAGTCCCTCCGGCGGCACTCACACTGAGAGCGGAATTGTGGAAGGCGTAGCCTTCTTTGAGACCGAAGTGGGACGGCCCGACAAATCGCTGGTAACG
>Ga0335080_10008249_pt1 | contig 10855 bp, 8 predicted proteins | sample Lox_Sample_34_FD_206720 | JGI IMG/M metagenome (GOLD analysis project Ga0335080, IMG submission 206720) | Soil microbial communities from Loxahatchee National Wildlife Refuge, Florida, United States - Lox_Sample_3.4 | ecosystem: Environmental > Terrestrial > Soil > Wetlands | place: USA: Florida...
ACGACGAGCAGGACGCGGGGGCCGAGGGCGAGGGACGCGTCCAGGAAGCGGTTGACCTTCTCGATCGACTGGCGCATACGCACCTCGGGGGGAGTGGGGGGGCGAAGGTGAGCCCCCCCACCATTCAAGCTCAGCGCACGATCATGTAGCCCTGCATCTCCTGGTGGAGCGCGGAGCAGAAGTTCGTGCAGTAATAGGGGAAGACGCCCTTCTTCCTCGCCTTGAAGGTGACCGTCTTCGTCTCCCCGGGGTCGACCACGATGTTGAAGTTGTAGTCGAGCATCCCGAGGCCGTGGAGCATGTCGGTCGTCTGCTCGATGTTCGTGATCGCGAGGGTGACCTCGTCGCCTTCCTTGATCTCGAAGTCGGTGGGGGTGATGGTCGACCGCACCTCGACCATCTTGACCAGCACCTTGCTGCCGTTGCGGGTGAGGCCGGCGTCCTTCACGTCCCAGATCGCGAGCGGGTGCTTGTTCTCCTCCTTCGGGTAGACCTCGATCGGGTGGAGCCTGTCCGCCTTGACCATCTGGGCGTAGTGCGGCTCGGGCTCGGTGAACGCGTCGAGGACGAGCTTCATCTTCTCCTCGCTGATGTCCACGAGCTGGCTCGACTCGGGCTGGGAGGGGCCGACCGACAGGTGACGGCCGTGGGAGAGCTTGTTGAGGCCCACCAGCCACTTGCCCTGGGGGTTCACGGTGTCGCCGTGCGCCGCGCAGAGGTGGCCGATCGAGTACGACATCGGCACCTTGTCCACGACCTCCCACGTCCCGAGCTTCCACTTGGCGATGGCCGAGTCGACGAAGAGCGAGGTGTAGGCGTAGCCGTCGGGGCCGAACTGGGTGTGGAGGGGACCGAGGCCGACCGGGACCTCGGCGTCCTTGATCGACTCGTACTTGAGCACGGGGATCCCGTCCTCGTCCCCGGTGAAGTCCTTGCTCTTGATCGCGGTCTGGATCTTCTCGAAGTTGAAGGCGGTGGTCACGCCCTGGAGCTTGCCGGAGCCGACGATCCACTTGCCGTCGGGGGAGACATCGACGCCGTGCGGCGATTTGCCGCAGGGCATGAGGTACACGAGGCCGGGGACGTCACGGGGATCGATGACCTTGATCCCGCCGATCATCTTGCCCTTGCCCTCGGCGGCGGACTTCTCGGCGAGCCTCCAGTCGACGGCCGCGATGTAGTCGCGGTCGCGCTGGGTCGAGGTCACCTCGAGCTTGCCCGTCGCGCGCTCGCTGTTGTAGCAGGTCCAGAACATCCAGCCGTCGGAGGCGAGCTTGCCCGCGTCCCCGAGGTCGTAGTCGAAGGGAGGCATCATGATCTGCCAGCCGATCGACATCTCGCCCGTCTTGGGATCGATCCTGATCCCGGTCACGACGCCCTTGTACTCCGTGGCGTACTTGTCGACGCCGAGCGGCGTGCCCTTCGGGATCGGGATCGAGAAGCGGGAGGCCATCATCGAGTACTCGGTGTTCGGGGTCACGAACGCGGAGCCGTGGTTGCCGGAGACGTTCGGCACCGGGCCCAGGATCTGCCTCGTCTTGAAGTCGCGGAGGTCGATCCGGGCCACGCGGGCGTTCATGTCGTTGACGAAGAGCCACCGCCCGTCGTAGTCCCCCTTCGTCTCCGAGAGCGCGGGGTGGTGCACGTCGCCCCAGGTGAACTCGCCGAGCATCTTCTTCGTGTCGTCGTCGAAGCCGTAGCCGGTGGCCGGGTACGGCGTGAACACGGGGATCGTCACGAGGTGGCGCATGGAGGGCACGCCGTAGACGTAGACCTGACCCGAGTGGCCGCCCGACGCGAACATGTAGTACTCGTCGAGGTCGCCCGGGGCCACGTACACCTTCATCGCCGCCGCCGCGGCATCCGACACCGCAGCCCCCTTCTTCGCCCCCCTGGGCGCGCTCGGGGCGCAGCGGCCCGCGAGAAGCCCCAGGGCGACGATCCCGGCCACGGTCGCGAGGATCGTGCGGGTGCTCCTGCTCTTCATAGGATTGCCTCCTTGCGTCATGAGTACGAGCCTCCGGGGCCGGCCTACTGCTGCCGGCTCTCGACGACCTGGCCGGGGTTCAGCTTCGCCTCCCCGGCCTTCTGCTTCCGGTGCTCCGCGTACGCCTCGCGGACCTTCTGGATGGCGATCTCCTTCTCCTCCGGGGTGAGCACGATCTGACGCGACAGGACGACGGACATGGTCCCGGTGGGGGCGTGCAGGAAGTCGTCGACGGTGCGGCCGAACCGGGTCTGCACGTCCTCGACCGCGGTCGAGAGGTCGGGACCGATCTGGGCCGGGCTCTTCACGCCGAGGGCCGAGATCGAGTGGCAGACGAAGCAGCCCGTCTTGACGAACCATGCCCCCGGGCCCTCCTTCATGCGCTGCTCGGCCTCCTTCTCCTCCGGGGTCTGGGGGTCCGTCCGGGGCACGCCGGGCACGAACGAGGCGGGGACGGGAGCCTTCCTCCACGACAGGATCAGCATCGCCAGCGCCTGGGCCTCCTTCGTCGAGAAGTTGAAGTTGGGCATGACCGTGTCCTGGACGAGAGCCCGCGGGTCCTTGAGGTGCGCCACGTGCCAGGCGAAGGTCGTCTTCTGGCCGGAGAGCCGGCCGTACTCGTACTGCTCCGCCGCCTTGTCGCCGACGTAGGTGAGGTCGGGGCCGATCGTGCCCCCCCGGCCGTTGATCACGTGGCAGGCCCGGCAGCCCTTGTCGTGGACGAGCTTCTTCGCCAGGTTGATGAAGTCGGCCCCCTTCGTCTCCCGGTCGTAGCGGTGGCAGACGTTGCAGTTCACCTGCAGCAAGGCGGACTTCGACTCGACGATCGAGTAGGCCTCGCCCATCCCCTTCCCGAGGAGCGGCTCCTCCCAGAACGCGACGGGGCCGTGCGCCGGCTCCGTGTCCACCGCGAAGCCCTGGCCGCCGTGGCAGGACGTACACCCGTACGTCTCCGGCGGATGGATGCGCAGGATCTCCTGCGGGTGGGTCTTCCAGGGGTTGTCCGCGGCCTCGAAGCCCTTCCAGGGCGTGGACTGGTGGCAGGTGACGCAGCGGTCGGCCCGGCCCATGGCCGGCACCCAGATCTGCTGCATCCCGGAGGGCACCGTCCGCGCCATGTCGGCGCCGTACTTCTCGGCGACCTGCCTCCGGAACTGCGCCTGGTACCACCGCCACTCGTGCTCGCGGTCGTTGCGGAGGAAGAGGATCGTGGCCACGACGAGGACGAGGCCGATCGCGGCGAGGACGGGCCGGTCGAGGCGCGGGTAGGGCGAGTCGGTGCGCTTCTCCATGGTCAGATCCTCGTGGGGATCTCCGGCCAGGCCTGCCAGGGCCAGTAGAGCTGCCAGGAGGGCCCGCGCAGGAACGTGCCGACGATCGTGAGGAGGACGACGACGACGACGGCGACGAGGAAGACCGTGTTCTGCCGCTGCCGGCCGCCGTGGAACCACACGCCCGCGGCTTCGGCGGAGGACCGGTCGAGCCAGGGCCAGGCGGTGAGGAGGGCCAGGATGAGCCCGGGCAGGATCACGCCGCCGAGGAAGGCGCCGTTCACGGTGAAGCCAAAGGCGGTGAACGTGGTGTCGGTGACGATCTCCTGGAGCCAGAGGAAGTACCAGGGCGCCTTGGCCGGGTTCGGGGTCACGAGCGCGTTCGCGGCCTCCTCGAGGGGGGAGCGGACGAAGGAGGCGAGGACGCTGATCACGGCGAAGGTGCCGAGCACCGCCACCGCCGCGCGGCGGACGAGGTCGGGCATCGCGTTCACGGTGAGGTCGCGCGCCTCGAGGCTCGCGGCGCGGATGGTCGGCGCCGTGCCGCGGGCCACGCCGAGGAGCGCGTAGGTCTTCGTCTTGACCGGCTCCTCGGCCGCCTTCTCCCGGAGCGTGGCCACGCGGTCCACGCGGGCGAGGCCGCCGTCCTTGCGGACCCTCCACATGTGGTAGGCGAAGAGCCCGCCCAGGAGGCCGGGCAGGAAGATGACGTGCAGCACGTAGAAGCGGAGGAGCGTCGCCTGCTCGATGGCACGCCCGCCGATCAGCAGCTCGCGGATCCGCGGCCCGACCCAGGGAATCGACGCCGCGATGTTGGTGCCGACCGTGACCGCCCAGAAGGCGAGCTGGTCCCAGGGCAGCAGGTATCCGGTGAAGGAGAGGAAGAGGGTGAGGAGGAGCATGAAGACGCCGATGACCCAGTTCCACTCGCGCCGCTGGCCCCGCCCCGCCCCGTTCTTGTAGGCGCCGGTCAGGAAGACCCGCACGAGGTGCAGGAAGACGGCGGCCACCATCAGGTGGGCCGAGAGGCGGTGGACGGAGCGGATCCAGGAGCCGAACGTGACGACCCACTCGATGTCCTTGACCGAGCCGTACGCGCGCTCGACCGAGGGCACGTAGAGGAAGAGGAGCGGAAGGCCGGAGACGACGAGGAGGAGCAGGAGGGCCGCGCTGATCGTGCCCAGCCAGAAGGAGTAGCTCCAGTCGAGCGAGGGCTTGAAGACCTTGGCCGGGAACCAGTGGAGGGCGAAGTTGGCGACGATCGCGTCGCCCGCCTCGCGGTCGGAGCGGGGCTTGAAGCTCCAGAGCGGCTTCGGGTGGACGCCGGGGGCGCTCGGGGCCTCGGGCGGGGGCGTCTTGGCGGCGGTGGCCATGGCCGTGCTCCTCAGGCGACCGTGAGGCGGAAGTCGCGGCCGACCTCGTTCGCGAGGTCCGCCACGAGCTGGCCGTCGTCCGCCGAGACGCCGAGGTGGTACCAGGCGAGAGGCCGCGGCGCGGGGCCGGCGACGTTCTTGCCGTCGCCCGAGTACCTCGAGCCGTGGCAGGGGCAGGTGAAGCGGTGGGTGACGCGCATCTGCGCTCCCCCGACCTCCATCGTCACCGGCTGGGGCAGGGCCTCGGCGCGCACGGTGCAACCGAGATGAGTGCACACCGCGGACACCGCGTGGAAGACCTTGCCCTCCCGGAAGACGAAGAGGCGCTGCTCGGGCAGGAACTTGAGGCCGTCCGGGAAGTCCATGGGCAGGCCGAGCTTCACCGTGGTCGGGGCGTCGTAGGAGACGTTCGGGAGGAGCGACCGCAGCGAGGCCGCGGCCTGCGTGCCGATGCCGACCACCCCGGCTCCGATGCCCACCTTCACGAGGAACTCGCGGCGGTCCTTCTTCGAATGGCCTTCGGTCATACGGTCTCCTGGGCGGGAGCTCGGGCAAAGCGCTCCTGGATCCGGAAGCGCTCCATGGTCATGGCTTCGGTGGGGCAGCGGACGGCGCAGAGGCCGCAGCGGATGCAGCGGTCGTCGTCCTTGATCATCGCGCTCAGCGGGAGGCCGTTCGCCTCGGCCCGCGCCGCGAGCTCCGCCTTCTCGGCCTCCGGAAGGTCGAGGGACTCGAAGGGAACGATGGCCAGGCAGTACTCCGGGCATACGTCCACGCACCGGCTGCACAGCACGCACTTCTCGGGGTCGTAGATCGTCTGGACGTGGCAGACGAGGCACCGCGTGCCCTGCCGGACCGCGGCGGCGGGGTCGTAGACCGTCTCGACCTCGGCGATGCCGGTGCGGCGGCCGACGTCGAGCGTGGGCGGGGGCTCGCGGTCGAGCACCTCGAATCCGGCGAGCATCCGGTAGTCGCGGGTCGGGATCTTCTCGACGTCGAGAGTGACCTCGAGTCGGGCCCGCTCCCCGGCCAGGTGCTCGTGGATGGAGCGGGCCGCGCGCTTGCCGTTGGCCACCGCCTCGATCAGATTGCGGGGGCCGAAGGCCACGTCGCCCCCGGCGTAGACGCCCTTCGCCGACGTGGCGAGCGTCTGCGCCTCCACCCGGATCGTGCCCCCGGGGAGGAGCTCGACCCCGTCCGCCGCCTTCACGAAGGAGAGGTCGGCGCGCTGGCCGATGGCGAGGACGCAGGAGTCGGCGTCGAGGGTGAGGACGTCCTCGTCGTCGTAGCGGGGGTGGAAGCGGCCGTCCTCGTCGAAGACGGACAGGACGGCCCGCAGCTCCACGTGCTGCAGGCGCCTCTCTCCCAGGAACCGCTTCGGCCCCCGGCGCGGGAGGAAGGCCACTCCTTCCCTCCTCGCCTCCTCGAACTCCTCGTGCCCCTGCGTCGTCTGGAGCACCGGCATCTCGACGAAGCTCTCCAGGGAGACGATCGTGACCTCGGTGGCGCCGCCGCGGAGCGCCGCCCGCGCGGAGTCGAAGGCCTCCTTCATCCGGGCGTCGGTCTCGCCGGCCAGCTCGTGCGCCTCCTCCTCGCGGCCCAGGCGGAGGGCGGTCCGGGCCGCGTCGAAGGCCACGAAGCCGCCCCCGATCACCACCACCCTCCGTCCGAGGTCCATGCGGTAGCCGCGGTTCACGTTGAGGAGGTAGTCGACCGCCTTCACGACGCCGTCGAGCTCGACACCCGGGACCTGGAGGTCTCGGCCTTGGGAGACGCCGACGGAGAGGAAGACGGCCTCGAAGCCCTCCCGCCGCAGCTCGGCGAGGCCGTAGGACGCCGTGAGCGCGACGCCCGAGCGCAGCTCGACCCCGAGGGACAGGATGCTGCGGATCTCCTCGTGGATGAGGGTCCGGGGTAGGCGGTACTCGGGTATGCCGAAACGCATCATGCCGCCCGGCTCGGGAGAGGCGTCGAGGACCGTGACGGCGTATCCGAGAAGGGCCAAGTCGTGGGCGGCGGAGAGGCCGGCGGGTCCGGCGCCGACCACGGCCACCTTTCGTCCGTTCGCGTGCGGGAAGCGGGCGATCGGGAGGTGGCCGGAGTAGAAGTTGCCTTCGAGGATCGGCGATCCGAGCGGGGCGAGCCCCGCGAGCTGCGGTTCTGGCGGGGCGGGCCCCGCGAGTGGCGGATCGGGCGGGGCGAGCAGCCGGTCCTGGGTTTGCGGCCGGACGGACTCGACCCCGTGTCGCTCGGTCACGTAGCGCTTGAGGGCTCGGATCGAGATCGGGGCGTCGATGGCTCCGCGCCGGCAGGCGTCCTCGCAGGGGGCGGCACACACGCGGCCGCACACGGAGGCGAACGGATTCGGCGCCCGGGCGACCAGGAACGCTTCCTCGTCGCGCCCCTCCGCGATCAGCTGGACGTAGCGCCCGGCGTCGGTACGGACCGGGCATCCCGCCTGGCACTTGACCTGCTCTTTCCAGTGCTCGAGGTCGGGGAGCTGCACTCGGACGGGCATCGAGTCACCTCACGTGGTGCACCATCACTCTCGTCCGCGCGGCGGACGAGGGGTATGACGGTGGTCATGAGCGTGGCCCGGAGGTACTCCTCCGCGCTGCGGCAGGAGCCACCGGAATCGGCTCGACCCTGACCGGCGTCATACCGTCGGCGCGCAGGACCGATGCATAAGGGACTGGAGCGTGCAGAGGAGGCCCAGTGTCCAAGGCGATCGAGGTCCTGATGAACGAGCACCGGCGGATCGAGCAGGTGCTCGGGTCCCTGGAGACGTTCGCGGCGGCGATCGAGGATGGTCTCGCGCCGGAGCGCGCCGTTCTCGCGGAGTACGGCTCCTACTTCCGGGACTTCGCCGACGCCTGCCACCACGGAAAGGAGGAGGACATCCTCTTCCAGCGGATGGTCGAGAAGGGGTTCCCTCGCGACACCGGCCCGGTCGCGGTCATGCTCTACGAGCACCGGGTCGGCCGGGGCCACGTGTCGGCCCTCCGCCAGGCGGGCGGCGGTGAGGGGCCGCTCTCAGGCGTCGAGACCCGCCTCGTCCTCGAGAACGCCTCGGCCTTCGTCCCGCTGCTGCGGGCGCACATCGTGAAGGAGGACCGCATCCTCTACCCGATGGCCCTGCGGCTCCTGACGGCGCAGGAGCTCGAGGCGATGGAGACCGAGTTCGACGCCTTCGAGGCGCGCATGCGAGCCGGCGGCTCCGAGGACCGGCTCCGCGCGCTCGCCGACCGCCTCACCGCCCGGTTCCGTCCCGATCCCGAGCGCCTCGCGGTCGCCGCCCGGTCGGTCGGCTGCGGAGGCTAGACGCCCGAGCCGCCCTCAGCCGGCGAGGGCGTTCCAAAAGTCGACGCTCTCGAGCGCGCCCTCGCTCACGATCGTGCCGGCGGCGTCGACGAGGAGCACGAACGGGCTCCCCGAGGGCGCGATCGCGGCTGTCACCTCGCCAGTGTCGAGCAGCACCTCGAACGGCAGCGGCAGCGCGCGCACCTCGTCCTCCCGCTCGTAGTGGTGGGGGCGGTCCGGGTACCGCTGCGGCACGGTCGTGACGGCGTGCATCCCCGCGAGGAAGGGGGCGAAGAACGTCGCGAAGTTGTGGTAGCGGCCGAGGAGGTCGTAGTAGGGGCCGTTGCTGCGGTAGGTCGCGAGCACGCAGACGGCCAGAAGCTTCCGCGGGCCCATCGCCTGCAGCGTGTCCGCGAGGCCGACCGTCTTCCTCGCTCCTTCGATCGTCGGCAAGGCGTAGGCGACCGGGAACGGCCGCCCCCTCCAGCGCGCCGTCTCGAGCGGCGGCCGCACGCCGGTCACCTCGGCGATGGCGTCGGCCGTGCTCTCGAGCGGGTCGTAGTCGAAGGCCCGGCGCAGGCCGGCGAGCCCCGCCTCCTTCCGGCCCTGGCGCAGCTCCTCGAGGCCGGCGTAGTGGAGCGCGATCGCGGTGAAGTTCATCGTCCAGTCCCGGCCGTAGCGGTCGACGTACTCGCGCATCCGCTCGAGCCCGGCTGCGTGCTGTCCGGCCTCCCAGAGCGACACCCCCTCGAAGAGGAGCGCGGGCGTCCCCGCGCCGCCCCTGGCCGCGAGCGCGGCCCGGCTCAGCTCGCCGAGGGCGGAGCAGTCCCCCAGCTCCCACAGGCGCTCGAGGGCCTTCGGGTCCGGGTCGTCCGGCTCGAAGCGGGCGCGGATCGCCTCCGCCGTGTAGTCGAGCTCGATCCCGATCTCGATCCCGGTGGTCGCGAGCTCGACGGTCTCCCGGCCGGCCCGGGAGTAGAAGCCGAGCAGCCTCTTCCTCGCCCGACGGTCGCAGAGCCTCGGCGACTGGCGCGCCGCCGGGCTGCCGTCCACGAAGCAGAGCAGGTCGCCGGCGCGGATCCCGGCCCGGGTGGCGACGCACTGCCTCGCCACCTTCTCGACGGCCAGGCACGAGACGGCGTGCGGCGGGCCGGCCGCGGGCTCGCGCCGCAGCCCCCTCACGTGGGACTCGATGAAGGCCGTCAGGTCCACGGGCCGACCTCCTCGGTTCGCGACGGCCGGTCGCGCGCGTCTCGGCAGCCGGCGCACGTGCCGGGCGCCCGTCGCGCCGTGGCCGCGCTCCTCCGCCTACGACGTCTCGGGCTCGGGAGGTCTCTTCCGACCGCCCGCCACTGGAGTCGAGGCTCGGCCGTCCTTCGCCCGGACGGGCCGGCGTGGGCTCCGCGGCTCGCCGAGGGTCTCGACCCTGCCCTGCACCACGCACCCGAGCATGCCAGGGTCGCACGCCGCCCCCCGCACGCGCTGGCAGACGCCGTCGACCTCGTGCGGGCAGCCCCAGGAGCTCACGGGCGCGATCGTACCTCCGTCACGCTCCCTCGACGAGCCGCAGCAGGTACTGGCCGTACTCGCTGCTGCGCATGCCCTCGCCGAGACGGCGCACGTCCTCGGCGGTCAGGTAGCCCATGTTGAGGGCCACCTCCTCGGGGCAGGCCACCTTGAGGTCCTGCCTCAGCTCGATCGCCTGGATGAAGGTCGAGGCCTGGAGGAGCGCCTCGTGGGTCCCGGTGTCGAGCCAGGCCATGCCGCGGCCGAGGACCTCGACGTGGAGCTCGCCCGAGGCCAGGTAGGCGCGGTTGACGTCGGTGATCTCGAGCTCGCCGCGGGGGGAGGGCCGGAGGCCGGCCGCGATCTCGAGGACCCGGTTGTCGTAGAAGTAGAGCCCGGTCACCGCGAAGGGCGAGCGCGGCCGGACGGGCTTCTCCTCGAGGCCGATCGCCCGGCCGCTCCGGTCGAACTCCACGACGCCGTAGCGCTGCGGATCGCGCACGCGGTAGGCGAAGACGGTCGCGCCCTTCTCGCGCCGGGCGGCCTTCTGGAGGATCTGCGCGAGCTCGTTGCCGTAGAAGACGTTGTCGCCGAGAGCGAGCGCCGCGCCTGCCTTCCCCACGAAGTCGCTACCGATCAGGAAGGCCTGGGCGAGCCCTTCCGGCCGGGGCTGCACGGCGTAGTCGAGGCGGATGCCGAAGCGCGATCCGTCTCCGAGCAGGCGGCGGAAGCCGTCCTGCTCGTGCGGGGTCGTGATGACGAGGATCTCGCGGATGCCGGCCAGCATCAGGGTGCTGACCGGGTAGTAGACCATCGGCTTGTCGTAGATGGGGATGAGCTGCTTCGAGACCCCGAGGGTGATGGGGTGGAGCCGGGTTCCGGAGCCGCCGGCGAGGACGATGCCCTTCATCGGCCGCCAGCATAATGCAACCGGATCGCTTATGCTCCCGGGGGTGAGCGACGCCGTCGAAGGCGCCCGGGACCGCCTGCTCCGCATCGTCAAGGGCAAGTTCCGGGTCCGCCGCGGTCACCCGCTGCCCTACGGCGCCTCGGCGCGGCGGGAGGGCGTGAACTTCTCCGTCTTCTCGCGGCACGCGACCGCGGTCACCCTCGTCCTCTTCGTGCCGGGGGACGAGGAGCCCGTGCTCGAGCTGCCCCTCGACCCGCGCTACAACAAGACGGGCGAGGCCTGGCACGTCCTCGTCGAGGGCCTCGACCCCGGGATCGAGTACGGCTTCCGGGCCGACCGCGAGGACAACGACGCGCCGCAGGTGCTGCGGTTCGACCGGGACAAGATCCTCATCGACCCCTACTCGAAGGCGGTGGCCGGCCTCGAGCGGTGGGGCGAGGTGGCGGCGGCCAAGGGCCGGCTCGAGCGCCTCCGGTCCCGCGTCGTCGACGAGGAGTTCGACTGGGGG
>Ga0335080_10008250_pt1 | contig 10855 bp, 9 predicted proteins | sample Lox_Sample_34_FD_206720 | JGI IMG/M metagenome (GOLD analysis project Ga0335080, IMG submission 206720) | Soil microbial communities from Loxahatchee National Wildlife Refuge, Florida, United States - Lox_Sample_3.4 | ecosystem: Environmental > Terrestrial > Soil > Wetlands | place: USA: Florida...
GTGTTCGACCTAGTCCGGCCCCGGCGGTCGAAGAAGCTGCCGGTGGTGCTGTCGCGGGAAGAGGTGCGGGCGCTTCTCAGGCATTTGAAGCACCCGGTGGTGCGCATGGCCCTCACCGTCATGTACGCCTGCGGCCTGCGTATTGCCGAGGTGGCGCGGCTTAAGGTAAAGGATATCGACGCCGACCGCAAGCAACTCTGGGTGCGCTTCGGCAAAGGAGGGAAAGACCGCGCCGTCCCTCTTCCCGATCATGTGCGGGGACTTCTGCGCACTCACTACAAGAAGCACGGCAACGGCGGCCCATGGCTGTTTCCCCAGAAAGAGGGGCACATCGGCACGGAGACCCTGCAGCACGCCTTCAAGATGGCCCTGCATGAAGCCGGCGTAACCAAGGAAGCCACTCCCCACACCCTGCGCCACTCATACGCCACACACCTTCTGGAAAACGGCGAGGACATCACCACCCTTCAGAAAATCCTCGGACATGCCGACATCTCCACCACCAAGATCTATCTCCATCTGACCAGCCGGATAACCGAACGCTTGGGCAGAAGCCTCGACGATCTCATGTCAGACCTTTGAGCCGTGGTCGAACTGGCGGATAGTCGGCTTTACTCCATGCGCAGCCGGTAGCCTACTCCCGGCTCGGTTATGATATAGCGGGGACGGGAAGGGTCCTTCTCGATCTTATGGCGCAGGTTGCTGATATTAACGCGCAGGACGTGGGGCTGTTCCATGTAGGCGATACCCCAGATCTGCTTGAGGAGCTGACTGTGGGTCAGCACTTTCCCCGCATGGACCACGAGGAGGCGCAAAAGATCATACTCGGTCGGTGTAAGCTGCAATTCTTCGCCGGCCACAGCCACCCGCCGCCGGCCCAGATCTACCTCCAGCTCGCCAATCCGGTACAAGGGCTCCGGCGCCTCCTTGAGCGAGCGCCGCAGGGCCGCGCGGATGCGCGCCAGAAGCTCTCCGACGCCGAAGGGCTTGGTCAGGTAGTCGTCCGCGCCGGCGTCCAGGGCCTTAACCTTGTCGTCTTCCCGTTCACGCACCGACAGCACGATAATCGGTACGGGGGACCATTCCCTGATTCTCTCAATGATCTCCACACCGTCCAGATCCGGAAGCCCCAAATCGAGAAGGATAATATCGGGACGCAGCGCGGCAGCGGCGGCCAGTGCCCCGTGGCCGTTCTCGGCCTGATGCAGGGAAAATTCCCCCGTATCGAGAGCTGTCTTCAGGAAACGCTGAATGGCCGGCTCATCGTCGACCACGAGGATACGGGGGAGACTTGCGCTTTTCTTCTCTTCAGGCATGGATGTATTCTTTCTCGTAGGGGCGCTGCTTGCCGCGCCCAGGGTCTATCGTAACAGGCAACGAGGGCGCAGCAAGCAGCGCCCCTACATCACAGGCAATGTGATAATCACCTTTAGCCCGCCGCCGCTCCGGTTCTCCGCCCGGATCTCTCCGCCATGGGCCTCGACGATCCCCTTGGCGATGGCAAGGCCGAGCCCGGTACCGCCGGCACCTTCCGGCACGGGGATTCGGTAGAACTTGTCGAAGATCCTTGTCAGGTCCTCATCCGGGACACCGGGGCCGTGGTCGATGACTTCAATTGCGATCCTATCGCCTTCCATACGGGATGCAATCTCGATGCCGCCCGCAGGCGGTGAATACTTCAGGGCATTATCCAGCAGGTTCACCAGCACATGGGTCATGAGCGCCATATCCATAGGCACCAGGGGGAGGCCGGAAGGAAGGTTCACCTCGATTTTTCTGTCGCCCAGCCGCTGCTCGACGGCAGCCAGGGCGCAGCCTATCAGGTCCTGGACGTCGCACAGTTCTTCATTGGGCTTCATCGCTCCCGCCTCAAGACGAGTCATATCCAGCAGATTACCGACGAACCGGTTGAGACGCTGCGCCTCTTCGCTTGCCGTCGATACGAGCTCACGCCGGGCCTGTTCACCCAGGTTATTCCCAGACTCACGCAGGGCGGCCAGCGCTCCGGTAATAGAAACCAGGGGCGTCCGCAAATCGTGGGAAACCGAGTTGAGCAGCGCACGCTCCAGGGTCTCCCTGGACTGGAGGATCTTTGCCTGCTCGGCCTGCTTTACCAGCCGGACCCGCTCGATGGCCAGGGTCGTCTGAGCGGCGAAGGCATCCAGGAGCCGGCGGACCTGGGCATTGGCATAATCCACGGCCTCTTCGAGATCTACTCCCAGCACACCGAGGCAACCGCTCTGGCTCTGCAACGGCAGATAGAGGCGTTTGGCGGATACAAGGGTTTCGGTGCCGCGGCCGGCGGGCTGGCGATTGCGGAAGGACCAGTCAGCAACGGCCAGTTCCTTGGTCTCCAGGTTGGTCACCTCGCTGGCACCTTTTATCGCCAGCTGTTCCCCCTCCGCGATGAAAACGGCCAGGTGCCCCTTGAAGCTCTCACCGAAGTTCCTGACGATCGCATCGAGAATCGCCTCGATGTCGGCGGCTGAGGCCAGGTCGCGGCTCAGGCGGTAGAGGCTGGCAGTCTGGACCTCCCGCTCGCGGATCGTCGCGGCCCTTTCGTTCGATTGGGAAACGAGCTTGCTGATGACCGCGCCGACGATAAAGAGGGCAAAAAAGGTGACAAGGTATTCGGAGTCGGTGACGGCGAAGGTGAAACGGGGCGGGACAAAGAAGAAATCGAAAGCAAGCACGCTTAAGAATGCGGTCGTGATGGCAGGTTTCAGGCCAAGGCGGATGGCCGCCAGGACAACCGCCAGAAGGTAAATCATCACCAGGTTGGTGGGGGAGAAGAAGCGGTAGACCAGTTGGGAAGCGATTGTCGCGGCCGCGACCAGGGCGAACCCCTTCAGATACTCGGGCCAGAGGATCGGCGTCTTCTGCCTTGTAACGGCCGTTTTGGCAGGCGCTCCACCGGTGGGTTCGATGCTGACTACGTAAACGTCGATGGTGCCGCTCATGCGGATGACCTGGTCCACCAGCGGGGTGCGCAGAAACTCGCGCCAGCGGGATTTCTTAGGCTTGCCCACGACGATCTTGGTGACGTTCTGCTTGACCGCGTAATCTATGAGGGCGTCCGCCACCGAAGTGGCCGTAAGGGTCGCGGTCTGGGCGCCCAGGCTCTCGGCCAGGCGCAGGTCCTTCCAGACATGCTCGCGGTTCTCCCGGAGGTGCCTGCTGTCGCCGGGGGTCTCGATGTAGACCGTGTGCCACTGGGCCTTCATCTCATCGGCCAGGCGCCGCGTGGTGCGGATCAGCTTCTCGCTGAAGGGACTGCCGCTGACGCAGACCAGGAGCCTTTCCGCCACCGGCCAAGGGCCGGCTATGGCGCGGGTCTCCATGTAGCTCCGCATCTCTTCGTCGACACGGGAAGCGGCCCGGCGCATTGACAGCTCACGCAAGGCCATTAGGTTGCCCGGCTTGAAAAACTTCTCTGCCGCCCATGCCGCCTGTTTCGGGATGTAGACCTTCCCCTCGCGGAGCCTCTGCAGGAGGTCTTCGGGCGGGATATCAACTAGCCTGATCTCGTTGGCCTCGTCCAAGAGCCGGTCGGGGACGGTTTCCCTCACCTTCACCCCGGTAATCTGCGCCACGACATCGTTCAGGCTCTCGAAGTGCTGGATGTTGACCGTGGTGTAGACATCGATCCCGCCGGCGAGGAGCTCCTCAACATCCTGCCATCTCTTCTCGTGGCGCGAGCCGGGGGCGTTGGTATGGGCCAGCTCATCCACCAGGGCGATCTGCGGCCGGCGGGCGAGGACAGCGTCGGTATCCATTTCCTGGAGCGTCACACCCTGGTACTCCAACTGCGCCTTGGCGATGACCTCAAGTCCCTGGAGCAGGGCATCGGTCTCGAAGCGGCCGTGGGATTCCACGTATGCAGCCACCACGACCCGCTCTTCCAGGCGCCGCTGCCATGCAGCCTCCAGCATAGCAAAGGTCTTCCCCACCCCCGGGGCGTAGCCGAGGAAGATTTTCAGTTTCCCCTTCCCGGCCCCTGCCTCTTCGGCTTTCGCCAGCTTCAGCATTGCCTCCGGCGATGGGCGTATGTCGTCGTTATCGGTCATAATTTAACGTTTGGGCCGAACTGGATGATCAGTCCGCCAGTGATGATTACGCTAAGGCCAAGCCAGGTCGATGCGGGTATCTGCTCCTTGAAGATAAAGCGTCCGAACAGGACGGCAACGGTTGCAAAGACGGCCACATAGACCCCCAGAAGCCGGGAAAAATCCCAGCGCACCATGTTGACGGCCACACCGTAGAAAGCCAGCATAGCGGCCCCCAGGCAGATCAGGACCAGGTTTTTCCCCCACAATCCTTTCCTTATAATGGCATCGCCGCCGACCTCAAGGACGGCGGCGGCAATGAAAAACAACCAGGCAACTATTGTCAAAAGAATGTCTCCAATCCGGACTCCGGCAGCGCGCCGGAGTGACATTGTTTTTAATTATATCCTATTATTTATCCAGCGCCAGGTTAAGCTTGAGCACGTTCACGCGCGGGTCCCCGAAGAAACCGAGCTGGCGTCCTTCCGTATGGGCTGCGACCAGTTGCCGCAAGGCTTCCTCGGACATGCCGCGCGCTTTGGCGACCCGGGGGGCCTGGATCAGCGCCGCTTCGGGAGAAATATGCGGGTCGAGGCCGCTGGCCGAGGCCTGCACCAGGTCGGCCGGTATCTTACCGGATATCCCGGAATCGTGCAACGCCTTTACACGGTCGGCCACGCTCTTCAGGTAATCGGGGTTGGTGGGACCCAGGTTGGAGCCGCCGGAACCCATGGGGTTGTAACCGAAGTCGGTGGTCGCAGAGGGACGCGGCCAGAAGTACTTGTTATCGGCGAAAGGCTGGCCTATCAGGCTGGAGCCGACCGTTTTGCCGACCTTGTCGGTTATGAAGCTCCCGCCGGCCTGCCTGGGAAAGGCGACAGAAGCGATGCCGGTGACCACGGCCGGATAGATGCCGCCGCAGATGACGGTGAAGATGATGAACATCAGGATTGCAGGCTTTATCTCTTTCATGGCTTATTTCTCCTGTCCGTAGGTACCGGACGGTTTCCGAAGTTTATTTGAAACCCTAAACGGATTCGATTTCGAGTGGAGAGCAAGGCAGCGAGGAAGGGCCGACGCAGGCGTAGCGGCGCTACGTCGAGGAGAGGCCTGACGAAGCAACGCAGCTATCCGCTTGAAGGCGAATCCGTTCATCATACAAACATCCCCACCAGCATATCGATCGCCTTTATCCCCACAAACGGTGCGATGATCCCTCCCAAGCCATAAATGAACAGGTTGTAGATCAACAGCTTTTCGGCCGGCATGGGGCGGAACTTCGTCCCTCTCAAAGCCAGCGGCACAAGCATGGGGATGATCACGGCGTTGAATATTACGGCGGAGAGGATCGCGCTCATGGGTGTGGCCAGGCGCATCACGTTCAGCACCCCCAGCTGGGGATAGATGGAGAGGAGCATGGCCGGGATGATGGCGAAATATTTGGCCACATCATTGGAGATGCTGAAGGTGGTCAGGTTGCCACGGGTCATCAGGATCTGCTTCCCCACCTCGACGATGTCGAGGAGCTTGGTGGGGTTCGAGTCCAGGTCGATGATGTTGGCTGCCTCGCGGGCCGGCTGGGTGCCGGTGTTCATGGCAACCGCCACGTCCGCCTGGGCCAGGGCCGGGGCGTCGTTGGTGCCGTCACCGGTCATGGCGACCATGTAACCGGCCTGCTGGTTGTCCTTGATCAGGCGCAGCTTGTCCTCTGGTTTGGCCTGGGCCAGGAAGTCGTCCACCTGGGCCTCGGCGGCGATGGCCGCGGCGGTGAGCGGGTTGTCGCCGGTGATCATAACGGTCTTGATCCCCATGGTGCGCAGTTGCTGGAACCGCTCCTGGATGCCACCCTTGATAATGTCCTTGAGGTTGATGACCCCGTAAATCTCGGCGTCGCAGCAGACCACGAGCGGCGTCGCCCCGGCCCGGGCGATCCGGTCCACCACCTCGTCCAGGTTGGTGGGAATTGACTGGGCCCCGAGCCCTTTGGCGAAGGCAACCGTCGAATCGGCAGCCCCCTTACGGTATTTCTTCCCACCCAGGTTGATTCCGGAGAGTCTCGTCTCGGCGCTGAAGGCTATGGTTTCCGAATCGTCGGGGAGAGCATCGGCCTTCAGCCCGTACTTGTTCTTGGCCAGCACCACTATGCTCCGTCCTTCCGGGGTTTCGTCGGTGAGTGACGACATCAGCGCGGCCTGGGCCACCTCCTTGTCCGTATGGCCCCCTACCGGCACGAACTCCACGGCCTCGCGGTTCCCCAGGGTGATGGTGCCGGTCTTGTCCAGCAGCAGCACGTTCACGTCGCCGGCTGCCTCGATGGCCCGGCCGGAAAGGGCGATGACATTCTTCTGGAAGAGGCGGTCCATGCCGGCGATGCCGATTGCGGGCAGCAGCGCGGCAATGGTGGTGGGCGCCAGGCAGACGAAGAGAGCAACCAGGACGGTGAGAGAAACCGGCGAGCCGTGGCCGGCGGCCTTCACGCTATAGACGGAGAGCGGGCTTATATTGGCGCAGACCAGGAGAAAAACCACGGTGAGCGCGATGAGCAGCACCTCCAGGGCGATCTCGTTGGGGGTCTTGCGCCGCTTGGCTCCCTCAATGAGGGAGATCATCCGGTCGAGGAAGGTCTCGCCCGGATTGGCGGTGATCCGGACGATGATGGAGTTGGCGATGACCGTGGTACCGCCGGTGACGGCGCTCCGGTCGCCGCCGGATTCGCGCACCACCGGCGCCGATTCGCCGGTGATGGCCGATTCGTTCACCAGGGCCGCGCCGGCGATTACGTCGCCATCGCCGGCTATCAAATCGTTCGCCTCCACCAGAATGTAATCATCCTTGCGCAGCTCCGTGGCGGGGACCGTGTCAAAAGAGGCATCGAACTCCGGTTTCTTCAGGCGCTTGGCCGTCACCTCGGTGCGGGTCTTCTTGAGGCTGGCAGCGCGGGCCTTGCCGCGCCCCTCCGCCAGGGCCTCGGAGAAGTTGGCGAAGATCACCGTCAGCCAGAGCCAGAGAGCGACCAGTCCGGTGAACCAGGCGGGCTCTTTTCCGGTGCCAGTAAGAGACATGGCGAAAGTGACCAGGGTAATGACGCTGGCGATCTCCACGCAGAACATGACCGGGTTGCGCCACAGGACGCGTGGGTCAAGCTTCTTGAATGAATCGATCAGCGCGGGTTTCATGATCCGCGGATCGAAGATTGATATGGGTTCGGGTGCGTGTTTCGACATTATCAGTTACCTCCCAGCATGATCAGGTGTTCGACGATCGGTCCCATGGCAAGGGCCGGGAAAAAAGTCAGAGCGCCGACGATCAGGATCACCAGTGTCAGCCAGAGGGCGAACGGCACCTTGTCGGTCGGCAGGGTGCCCAGGCTGGGCGGCACGAACTTCTTCTCCGCCAGCGACCCGGCCATGGCCAGCGACGCGACTATGGGGGCGAAGCGGCCGAAGAACATGCAGACCGCGCCGGTCACGTTGTAGAAGATCGTGTTGCCGTTCAGTCCCGCAAAGGCGCTGCCGTTGTTGTTAGACTGGGAGGCGAAGGCGTAGATCACCTCGGAGAGGCCATGGGCGCCGGGATTGTTCATTGAGGCAACCGCGGATGGCACCAGCATGGCGATCCCCGAGAAGATGAGGGTCAGAATGCCGGCGACGAGGACCGTGATGATCGACATCCACATCTCCCGGACCTCGATCTTCTTCCCCAGGAACTCGGGGGTACGGCCGATCATCAGGCCTGCCACGAAGACCGCAATCACCACGAAGGCGAGCATGGTGTAGAGCCCGGTGCCGACACCGCCGAAGACCACCTCTGAGAGGAGAATCAGGGAGAGGGGCATCATTCCCCCCAAAGGTGTGAGGGAATCGTGCATGGCGTTGACCGCGCCGCAGGAGGTGCCTGTGGTGGCAACGGTGAAGAGTGAAGTCCCTGCCAGGCCGAAGCGGGCCTCCTTACCCTCCATGTTGAGGCCGTGCACGCCGAGCTTGGCCACCATGGGATTGCCGCTTGATTCGGCCCAGTAGAGGACACCCATGGAGAAGACGAGGATGGCCAGCATGACAGCCAGGAGCGCCCATCCCTGGCGGGGATTCCCCGCCATTAGGCCGAAAGTGTAGGTCAGCGCCCCGGAGATGAGGAGGATCAGGAACACCTCAGCCACATTGGAAAGAGGGGTCGGGTTCTCGTAAGGGTGGGCCGAGTTGGCGTTGAAGAAGCCGCCGCCGTTGGTCCCCAGTTCCTTGATCGCCTCTTGGGAGGCTACCGGCCCCATGGGTATGGTGACCTCTTTGACGGTCACGCTCTCGGTTACCGGATTACCCTTGGCGTCTTTGACGGGGTTCCCCTTGTCGTCCAGCTTCGGCTTGTTGTAAGTGGTCGCCTGGACGAGCGGCACTGTCTTGTAGCTGCTTACGTTCTGGATCACCCCCTGGGAGACCAGGAAGACCGCGAAGACAAGGGAGATCGGCAGCAGTACGTAGAAGGTGCCGCGGGTCAGGTCCACCCAGAAATTGCCGATGGCCGTCACCCTGCGCCTGACAAAGCCGCGAATAAGAGCGATCGCTATGGTGATGCCGGTGGCGGCGGATACGAAGTTGTGCACGGCAAAGCCGAACATCTGGGTGAAGTAGCTGGCCGCGGACTCGCCGCTGTAGTTCTGCCAGTTGGTATTGGTCATGAAGCTCACCGCGGTGTTGAGCGCCAGGTGCCAGGAGAAGGCCGGGAACTTTTGCGGGTTGAGGGGGAGGATCCCCTGAAGGAGCAGAATGGCAAAGAGGGCCACGCCGCATACCAGGTTGAAGAGGAGCGTGGCGATTGCATAGCGCTTCCATCCCATCTCTTCGTCCCTGTTCACCCCGCAGATGCGATACAGCAGGTTTTCGCAGGGGAGAAAGACGGGGGACAGGAAGGTCCGCTCACCCTGGAAGACCCTGGCCATGAAGGTCCCGAGGGGCTTGACCGCGGCCAGAAGGCAGGCGAAAAAGATGATCGTTTCCAGCCATTCGTACGTGTTCATGATTCATTCTCCAATTAATAAAATTACCTTTCAATTCAGTCTAGTTCTGAATCAGCAACGGGCAATCCACACCCGTGGGTTCAGGAGAAAAAGACACAGTTGCCCGCCTCTCTCCATTAATACAACTATAGTCCGTCCGGCATAAAATTAATCTCAAGATATGGAGAGGAGATGTCAAGAAAACGTCAATATTTTCTTTCTGAGTAAATTGCAGCGATAGGATTTAGTTTAGTCTTGGGGACAATTTGCCGCCGCTACTTCGCTCGCTTGTTGAAGCCGGCGTACTCCCTGTCGAATTCCTCGATGTGCTCCAGGAACCATCTTTTGAGGAACAGAAATTCATCCACATTCCTGGTGATGTTCTGCTGGTCGAATTTACCCATGAAACTTTCCAGATGCGTCAAAAAGAGGACATGCTGTGCCTTATGATCTGAGAGTTCCGGGAAGCTCATCTCATCCATCATTTTTTCCTCATCGAGAAAATGAAGCTTGCAGTATGCATCGAGTTCATCCACATGCTCGAATACCTCGTTCTCCTTTTTTCCGGCCAGAAGGCTTGCGTAGACCTTAGCCATATAGCTCAGAATCGCCTTGTGCTGGGCATCCAGCAGGTAGTCACCGATCAGGTATGTGTCGTCTAGCATGAAATTTTCCATAACACTTTTCCTCGGTTTTGCTATTCAGATTTCTACCCTTGGCGACAGCGCACATCCCAGCGCTGCGCCACTGCATCGAAAACCGGAACCTGTCCGCTTTCTGTGCGCGGAGGGGCAATTGTCGTAGCATCGGCGGGGACCACGGACTCGCCTCTTTTCATGGGCTTCTCGTCGGCAAAGTCCTCTCCCAGATAGACGCCGTTTTCCGGATTGAACAGGTAGATTTTCATGGTCGGCTCCTCTTCTTGCTCAGGTCTTGTCGAATCTCTTCCTGATTATATTTTTAGCGCCGATCGCATAAAAGAGGGGTCAAAATGGGCGGAGATCATATCAAGAAGTTATCAAGATCAGTTATGCGGCCTTCGGTCGCGGCTGAAAAATTGTGCTTGTTCGTTTGACAAGCGGCATATGTGTGTTAGTTGTTTATCGAATAAAGTAAGGTCGGAGGTGAGTAATCACCTTTACTAAAAACAAAGGAGGCAGGTATGAAAAAATGCGCAATAGTTGTATTGGCGGCATTCATGGCGTCGGCGGCACTTCCGGTGTTTGCCGATGTCGCCCAGGAGCAGGAAACCTGCGCAATCGCGGCGAATAACTGCCTGAACAAGGCGGAGATCTTGCAGAAGAGAATCAAAAAACTGCGTGCCGAAGTGAAGAAAAACGAAGGGAAATATTCAAAAGAAGATATGAAGGCCCTGGAGCAGAAGCTCCAGGATGCCATCGATCAACTGGACAAGATTGAAGGAAAGAAGTAATACCGACTCGCATTCAAACGCTAAGTTCGTTGGCTTCGTCGTCGGCTCCTCAACGTAGTGTATAATTACGTCTGCGTCGCCTCCTCCTCGCCGCCTGCTTATCATTTTGAATGCAACTCGGTATAAGAAGACAGCGATAAAGATGGCCGTGCCATCTTACAGATGCCTTGCATTGACAGGCGGGTTCAGGAGTTGAGCCCGCCTTTCTTTTTGTGCGCCAGGCATGGCGCGTGGCGCGTGAGCGCCATCTGCTTGACTGTGGAGGTCAAGCAGTGACTTGGAGGTGCAAGTCCTCTTCGGACCCTGATGGTGGGAACCGATAGCCGGACGGCAAGGGTGTCCGTCGCGAGGCGGAATCTGAAGGAAGCCGCAGGCAAACTCCCGGCC
>Ga0335080_10008252_pt1 | contig 10855 bp, 7 predicted proteins | sample Lox_Sample_34_FD_206720 | JGI IMG/M metagenome (GOLD analysis project Ga0335080, IMG submission 206720) | Soil microbial communities from Loxahatchee National Wildlife Refuge, Florida, United States - Lox_Sample_3.4 | ecosystem: Environmental > Terrestrial > Soil > Wetlands | place: USA: Florida...
GTGGGATCCTCGAGATGGCCAACCATCGACTATATGGATTCTGGGGGCATCTCACCGAAGCGCTGCGCACCGGCAAGCCGCAGAATGAAGCTCGCACCGGCGATTCTCCGCTGTTTGAAACGCTGTATGCCGATCCCGGGCGGCTGCGTGGATTTCTGGAGGCGATGAGCGGGATCAGCCGCGCCGCTTCGCAACAGATTGCCGCGAAGTTTCCCTGGAAGAATTACAAGACATTCGCCGAAATCGGTACGGCCCAGGGAGAAACCGCCGCGCAGATCGCGATGGCGAACTCCCACTTGTCGGGCGTCGGGTTCGATCTTCCCGAAGTCGCGCCGATCTTCGAAGACTACATGGAAAAGCTCGGGCTGGCGGACCGGCTTCGGTTCGTGGCCGGCAGTTTCTTCGATTCGCCGCTCCCCAAGGCGGACGTGATCGTGATGGGTCACATCCTGCACGATTGGGACCTCGAAACCAAGAAGATGCTTCTTAAGAAAGCTTACGAAGCCGTTCCCGCCGGCGGCGCCGTCATCATTTACGAAAGCATCATCGACGATGACCGCCGCTCGAATGCCTTTGGGCTGATGATGAGCCTGAACATGCTGATCGAAACTCCGGGCGGATTCGATTACACCGGCGCGGATTGCCAGGGCTGGATGCGAGAGGCGGGCTTCGGAGAGACTCGCACCGAGCATCTGATCGGGCCGGACTCCATGGTGATCGGGATCAAGTGATTTAGGAGACCCAGGATGACTCAAGGATCGCGTGTCTTTGGATTGTTGTTGATCGGTTTGAGCGCGGTGAGCGCAGCGGTATCGGACGGGGCTACGTCGCGAGGCGTGAAAGCCGCGAATACTTTTCTCGCGACGCTCGATCAAAAGCAGCGCAAGGCTGTATTGTTCGCCTTCGACGATGCCCAGCAACGGGCTCGCTGGTCGAATCTGCCGGTCAAGATGGTGCCTCGCGCGGGACTGAGGATGGGCGACCTGACTGCTGCGCAGCGGTCGGCCGCGATGGCGCTGGTCGCTTCGGTGCTGAGTCGAAGAGGATTCGAGAAGATCGAGCAAATCGTCGAAGGTGACGAGATGCTAAAAGCCGAATCGGACAACAATCCGATGTTCGGCAAAGATCAGTTTTATATCTCCATTCTGGGAACGCCGTCGGAGACCGATCCCTGGATGCTGCAGTTCGGCGGTCATCATCTGGCGCTCAATGTCATCATCGCCGGAGAGCACGGCGTCCTGACTCCGACTCTGACCGGAGCTCAGCCGGCGCTGTATACCAAGAACGGCAAGACCATCCGGCCGCTGGGAGGCGAAAGCGACAAGGCGCTGGCGTTGTTGAATGCGCTCGACGATGCGCAGAAGAAAAAGGCGATCGTGAGTTACAAGGTCGCCGATCTGGTGTTGGGTCCCGGCCAAGATGGCAAAACGATCCAACCGGAAGGACTGAAGGCCACCGATATGAGCGATCATCAGCGCGCGATGCTTCTCGATGTAATCAGCGAGTGGACCAGCATCGTCCACGAGAGCGCCGCCGAGGCGCGCATGGCCGAGATCAAAGCCGGACTCAACGACACATGGTTCGCCTGGAGCGGACCGATAACGGAGGCGCCCGGCAAGAACATCACCGCTTACTATCGAATCCAGGGGCCGAATCTGGTAATCGAATACGCGCCTCAGAAACTCGGCGGCGATCTTTCGATGCACGTCCACACGATGTATCGCGATCCGACCAACGACTACGGCCGCAAATTCGCCGCAAAATGAGATCGAAGCCATCCATCTGCGCGGCTCTGATCCTGGCCGGCACGCCGGTGTTCGCGCACAGGCTGGATGAGTATCTTCAAGCCACGCTGATCTCGGTCGAAAAAGACCGGATTGAGGCCGAGATTCGGCTGGCTCCCGGCGTTGCCGTTCTGCCGGTTGTGCTTGCCGCGATCGATACCAACGCGGACGGCGTGATTTCAAAAGCCGAGCAGCATGCTTATGCACAACGCGTGCTTGACGACCTGTCGATCTCGCTTGACGGCGATCGGGTGAAGCTACAGTTAGTCTCGATGCAATTTCCCGCCATGCAGGACCTTCGGGAAGGTCTGGGCGAGATCCATCTCAAGGTCTCCGCGCGTGTGCCGCGAACCGGCGCGAATCGGCGGCTGATTTTCGAGAACCGTCACCAGAGCGCGATCGGAGTCTATCTCGTGAATTGCCTGGTGCCGAGCGATCCGGATATTCGGATCGCTGCTCAGAACCGGAACTACACGCAATCTGTCTATCAACTCGACTATGTGCAATCCCGCGATCGCGCGGACGCACTATCGTTGGCCGGCTGGCGAGCCGGCAGCGGGCTGCTCATCGTGCTTGCTCTGCTTCTTGTATCGCGCTTCGCGCTCGTGTGGCGGCACCAACGCGCGCGCTGTCACTCGACATGAATCGAAACCACTAAGTTGTGCGATGCTCCGCCGGCAAGGTGCACGGCGTTCTCGCCGGCATTCGCCGATTCCACGCAGATCATTTCTTTCCAGTCTTCGGGAGACATGTCGGCCAAGCTCTTCGTTTTTTCGATCCAAGGATTCCAGACGACGGTGCTGTTAGAACCTGATTTCGCGATAACGATTCGGCGATTCCACGCCGGATCGTGGATCACGCACGTAGCGCCGGTATTCACGTGCACCTGATCGGTTTCCTTCGCCACCCGGATGGCTTCGCCGCGGAGTTGTTTGCGCCTGGCGCCATCGGTCTTGTCGAAGTAAGTTGTACCCTCGAGGCCGGTAATCCAGGTCTGATGAATGTCGGCGATCGAGAAGTAAGTGTGCAGCGCATCCTCATAAATGAGCGGCTCGGGAGATTCGTTGGTGACCTCGAGCTCCATCTGAAGCTGGGAGCCGATGGTTACCCGAAATTGCGCACGGAATGCGGAGTATCCGAGGCTGGTTGTCGTGGCGTTTGGCTCCAACGCGAGCGCTACCTCCACGCGGCCGTCATCGTTGAGGTGTGTTTCTTCGAGCGTCCACTCGAGAGTGCGCGCGAAGCCGTGCGCGGGCCCCGATTTGCCGTCGCTCCGCGGTCCGAACCAGGGAAAAATGACGGGCACGCCGCCGCGGATCGCTTTGCCTGGCATGAACAGACTTTTCGGGCTTACGAACAGCACGGGCCTCTGACCGTGCGGCGTCCAGTGATTGAGATGAGCGCCCTGGAGATAAAGATCAGCCTCGGCGAGCGGGGTGGAGATCACGGCGCGGACTAAGCCGCCCGAGGTTGTCTCGAAACGGAGGGCGTCCGGAATGCGGAACTGCTCGAGTCGATCGATGGCGGGATTCATCTGCCCGCATAGTGTAGCGCAAGCGGATGGATAAGCATCGTTAGTCACGCCATAATAGGAGGCCGGTTCCGTACTTGTTTTCGCCTTCCTGATGCCACACGACGTTGAGACGATCGTCCGGTCCGTACTGAGCGTTGATTACCGGCGACTGTATGTCGAACGCTGCGCCGCTTCGTTTGCCGAGCCCGCAAGTCGTCCAGTGAACGCCGTCGTTCGAGATGGATACGACGGGAGATCCGCAGACGGTGTCGCCGGTGCCGCTATTGGAATCGAAGACTGCCGCGATTTTGCCATGGGAATCGACTGTGAGCGCGAACGGAGAATTGGTGGATCGTGGGCCGTCGATGGGCAGCTTGACGGGAGCGCTCCAGGCGCCGCCGGAGGACGCCGTGTACCAGACGGCATGATCGAAATCGTTGGCCTCACGCAGAGAGTTGAGCAGGAGATGAGTTTTTCCTCCGGCAGCTACCAATCGCAGATTCGGTCCGTCGGGCACGACATTGTTGGAATCAGCGGCGACGGTTACTTTGCCCGACTCGGGATTCCAAATCATGACGTGATGATTCTGGCCCTCTTCGGGCTGGACCCAATACGCCACCAGCGGATGACCTCCGGCATCCGCGGCGAGAGCGATGTTAATGCCCGAAGGGAATTTCGCTTTGGCGGGATCAGGCGCCTTTTGGAATTTCCAATCGGCGGGCTTGGCAGTCAGCGGCCCGGAGACATAGCGCACGCCGTTTCCGTCGCTGGCGAATGCGAGCATCCAATGTCCCGCGCCCGCGAGCAGCGCGGTAGAGGGGACGGTACCCTCGAGATCGGCTGCGACAGTTGACGATTGCCAAGTTGCGCCGCCATCGTTCGAGATCGCGACTTGGACACCGGACTTTTCGGCGATGGAATAGGAAACCGCGAACGTGCCGGACCCGCGATCGCAGGCGAGCGAAATCGGATCGACATTCTGCGCGGGGATATCGCCGGTGACGGCGACCTTGACGGGCGGTTTCCATGTATAAGCGGCGCGATTCCAACGGACGAAGTAGAGTGTGTTGTCGCTGTTGTCGTTGTCGCCATTCACGTCGGTCCAGATGAAGGCCAGCGCTGGGTCGCCGTTTTCATCGAATGTCAAAGCGCTGCTGGTGCCGTATTTGACTGCGTCGACTCCCTTGGGAAGGCGCGAAGGAATGTTGACGCCCGATGGAGGCGGCCCGACGATGACTTCGTTCGAAGCCGCTCCGGCCTGAGTGCGGGCGCGGTAATGATAGGTGGCGTATGGGGAGATCGATTCGTCGCGGTAGGCGGTCGTTGTTGACGCGGCGAGATTTTCATATTGCCCTGGGCCGGAGCGGCGCTCGAGTTGCCACGAGGTGGAGGATCCAGTCCAGGTAAGTTCTACGGCGCGGGCGGTGGCTGACTTCACCGTCAGTTGCTGCGCGCCAAGACAAGAAATGAGAGCAAAGCAGAGGACCCAGATTTTCATCTAGGGATAACTTAGCAGGTCGGGGTGACCGCAGCGGTGTGGCCGGTGGTTGAATTTGCGATGCGTTCCCGCTTGGCCCGGTCGACGCGGGTACCGCGAACCGGTCGACGGTTGATTCATACGCGCGCCTGCTATCGGCGGTAGTTTGGAGGATGCAGAGGGCGAAGCGATGACCAGAGCGGACTTACTTCGATTCAGCGGCGCGGTGGCGCGGGATCCCGCGATCGATCGGTGGATGAACAAGCACGCGGGGGAACTGGGAGCGATAGCGCATCGATGGTTTGAGGTGATGCGCGAATGCGGGGACGAAGTCCGCGAACTAATGCACGACGGCTGTCCGGTGGCATGTTTGGGTGATGTTCCATTCGGTTACGTCAACGTATTCACTTCGCACGTAAACGTCGGGTTTTTCCAGGGCGCCGGGCTTCCGGATCCGGCCGGGCTGCTGCAAGGCTCTGGAAAGTGCATGCGGCATGTGAAGCTAAAGCCCGGGATGGCCGCAAATGAAGCGGCGCTGAGGCGGCTGATCGATGCCGCATACTCCGATATCAAAGCGCGGATTGAGCACGGCTAACCAGGCGGGGACGTCATGCTACCGGGCGGCGGCGTGCGCGGCGTTTCGGCGAGACGCGTCGTGGCTGATATGATCCTTGGTTGACGGTGGGCGGCCCCGATCCGAAGTCCACAGTCCAACCAAATGCTAGGGAAACTGCGCGTTTTTTGGCAGCGTGTCAGCGAGGGCGTTGCGGTGCAACAGCTCTGGGCGCAGATTCATGCCGATGCGCGGATGAGTTATCAGCTCTACGCCAAAGACATAGACTCGACGCGGCAGGAGGGCGAGTCAGGCTGGGGGCGCATCTGGCGAGTGGCGCGCGGCTTGTTTTGGGCGATGATGATGAAGCTCTCGCCGCCGCGCCGCGTGCTGCTTCTGATCGCTTTAATCACGCTGGTGCTGCCGCGCATCCAGTTCGCGCGGGGAGACGTGAATATAGACTCTACCGCGCTGCACTTCTGGGGGGCCCTGATTTTGCTGGGTCTGCTTCTGCTGGAGCTGGCGGATCGTGTGACCATGAAGCGCGACCTGGAGATTGCGCGGGAAATTCAGAGCTGGCTGATGCCGTCCTCGGCTCCGACGGTGGCCGGCTACGATATCGCGTTCGCATCGCGGCCTGCGAATACGGTGGCGGGCGATTACTACGACGCTTTTTTTCGAAACGACGAAACGTTGCTGGTTGTGGTGGCGGACGTAGCGGGTAAGAGCATTCCCGCGGCATTGTTGACCGCTACATTGCAGGCGAGCCTTCGGACGCTGGCGGCGCTACCGGGATCTTTGCCTGAGCTGGTGGATCGCGTGAACCGGTTCGCTTGCGAGCAGAGCCTCGGCGGGCGCCGATTCACGACTGCGTTCCTGGCGGAGCTGGAGCCGGCAACGGGCCGGTTCACCTACATCAATGCGGGGCATAACCTGCCGGTCCTGCGCCGGGCGTCAGGCGTCACGGAACGCTTCGAGGCGGGCGGTCTGCCGCTCGGGATCAGCGCCGGGCGGAAGTACGAATCGGGGGCGACTACGATCGAGCGCGGCGATCTGCTGCTGATTTTCACCGACGGCTTAGTGGAAGCTGAGGACATGCAGTCCGTGGAGTACGGGGAGGAGCGCATGTTGAAGCAGATGGGGTCGCTCAACAATCTGGACGCGAAGGAAGCGTTGAGCCGGATCATGAGCTCCGTCGATGTGTTCGTGGGTGCGGCGCGACAGCACGACGATATCACGTGTCTGGTGCTGCGCAGGTCGAGTTCGTAGGTGCGGACGAGGCCGTTGCGAGGGCTATGCGGACTGCTCGCCGTGCTGAACGACCTATACTGAAAAAGATCGAGCGTGATGAAGCGGACTCCTGTATTACTCGTCGTCGCGACTCTCGGCGCGGCTGCATTGTCCGGGCAAACATCTGCTCCGGATGCGAACGGCATCGAATTTTTCGAGAAGCAGATTCGGCCGGTTCTCACCACCCGATGCTTTGTTTGCCATAGCGCCTCCGCTCCGCGGCTACAAGGTGGATTGAGGCTGGATAGCCGGGAGGGATTGCGCAAGGGCGGCAACTCCGGACCGGCAATCAAACCGGGGAATCCGGAACAGAGCCTGCTGATCAAGGCGCTGCGCTACACGGATCCGGTTTTGAAAATGCCTCCGGGAAAAGCATTGCCTTCGGAGGTTGTGGCCGATTTCGAGGCGTGGGTTCGCATGGGAGCGCCCGATCCACGCGGGGAAGCGCCGCCGGCGAAGATTGCGGACAAGTCGCGCGAATGGTGGTCCTGGAAGAGGCCGGTTCGTCCCGCCGTGCCGGGAGTCGCGGATGCGGGCTGGTCGAGAACGCCGATCGATCATTTCATATGGGCGAAGCTGGCGGAAGCGAAGTTGCAGCCGTCGCCAGCCGCCGATAAACGGATGCTGATCCGGCGCGCGACGTATGATCTGATCGGGCTTCCGCCGGCGCAGCAGGAGATCGACGATTTCGAGAAGGATTCCTCGCCCGAGGCGTTCGAGAAAGTCGTGGACCGGCTGCTTGCGTCGCCGCAATATGGGGTTCGATGGGCGCGGCACTGGATGGATGTCGCGCGTTACGCAGATACAGCGGATGGCCCGGACCGCTTCGCATTTTCCTACACCTATCGCGACTGGCTGATTCGCGCCTTTAACGACGACTTGCCCTACGATCAGTTTGTGATGAAGCAGCTTGCGGCCGATCAGCTTCCGCAGCACGAGCCGCACGATCTCGCCGCCCTCGGATTCATCACGCTGGGCCACACGGTTCCTAAGGGCGAACCGGACACGATTGACGACCGGATCGATGTGATTACGCGCGGCCTGCTGGGGATGACGGTGACTTGCGCGCGCTGTCACGATCACAAATTCGATCCGATTCCGACGCGGGATTATTACTCGCTGTATGGGATTCTCGCGAACACGATGCAGCCCATCGAATTTCCTTTGATCGCCAAGGAGGATGAGCAATCGCGACTGGTGCGCTTCTATCGCGACGGATTGGAGCGGCGTCTGGATGCGCTGCACGAGTTCGAGATCAAACGGCACGCGCAACTGGTGGCGGAGCTTCGTCAAGCATCGTGGATTTCACGGTATCTGCTGGGCGCGCAGGCGGCGATGAAGATGAACAACCAGGAAATCGAAGCGTTTTCGCGCGACAAAGATTTCAACATGTTCATGCTGCGCCGATGGCGCGCGTATTTGATTCAGACGCGAGATACGAAGGATCCGGTTTTCGCGATGTGGCATGCGTTCGCGGCGCTTCCTTCCGACGGATATCCGATTGTGCTCCATCATCCGCCGCCCGGAGGGAATGCGGAGATCAAGAATGCGCTCATCGCCAGTTCGCCGCGGTCCTTGGAGGATGTCGCGAAGACATACGGCGAGGTTCTGGCGAAATTCGATTCGGCGGAGGCGGGTTCGAATCCCGATGCGGAGCAGCTTCGATTGGCACTGCGCGGCAAGGACACACCGACCAACGTTCCTCAGGAAGATTTCGCTCAGATCCGAGGCGCGGGCGGCGACGAAAATATTTATAACGGACTGGAGGGCGCCATTCGCGACTGGGAAGCACAGTTCGGTTATCGTGGCATCACACCGCGCGCCATGGTGCTCCAGGATTCGCCGAAGCTGGTTGCCGCGCACGTGTTCATCCGCGGGAATCCCAATAATCCTGGGATCGAGACGCCGCCGCACTTTCTTTCCATATTGGATCGCGATACGAGGACTTTCTCGCACGGAAGCGGGCGCATCGATCTGGCGAGAGCGATTGTAGATCCGGAGAATCCGTTGACCGCGCGGGTGATCGTGAATCGCGTGTGGCAGTGGCATTTCGGGCGCGGGATCGTCGCAGGGGCGAGCGACTTCGGAACGCGCGGAGATCCGCCGTCTCATCCCGAGCTGCTGGATTATCTGGCGACGCGGTTCAGGGATGAAGGCTGGTCGATAAAGAAACTGCAGAAGTGGATCCTGTTGTCGAGCACGTACCAACAAGCGAGCTTCGATCGGCCCGAGGCGCGGGCGGCAGATCCGGAGAATAAACTGCTGTGGCGCATGAATCGGCAGCGCCTGGATTTCGAGTCGTTGCGCGATTCTATTTTGTTCGTAGCCGGGAGCTTGGATTTCGAGGTCGGCGGCCTGCCGTTCTCTTTGACGGCTCAGCCGGCGGTGCCTCGCCGAACTGCGTATGCATACATCCAGCGCGGACACCTGCCGGGCGAACTCAGCGCGTTCGACTTCGCGATTCCCGAGTCGCATGTGGCGCAGCGATTCCTCACGACGGTTCCGCAGCAGGCGCTCTTCATGATGAACAGCCCGTTCGTGATGGAGCAGACGAAGCGCCTCATGGATCGTGCGGAGATCCGGGCTGCCAAGGATGACAGTGCGCGGGTGGCGGCGTTGTATCACGTGATTTTGGGCCGGGCTCCGGCGGGAACGGAAATCGCCGAGGCAATAGATTACGTGAGCGGGGAAAAAGCGGACGTAGCTGCCGGGAGCGCCGCGACTTGGCGGTACGGCGTGATAGCTGCCCACGCACCGGCTGGAGCCGCGGTATTCACGCCGCTCCGATACTTTGACGAGGGGAATTGGCAACCCGCTTCGATTCTCCCGGCGCCGACCTTCGGGAATGCGCATCTTTCGCCATCAGGTGGAATGCCGCCGGACGATCCAGCGCTGGCCATCGTGCGGCGCTGGGTATCGCCCGTGAGTGGAACGGTCGCGATCAGTGGAAAACTGAGCCACGAGCTGGTGAGCAAACCGGAGGAGTATCAGAAGCAGTGGGGCGACGGAGTGCACGCCAGGATCGTACTGAACGGAAGCACGACGCTGGCGGACGAAGTTGTGGTTAATAAGAAAGTCGATGTCGACGTTGTCGGAATTAGCGTCAAGCCGGGCGACACGATCGACTTCGCCGTGGATTGCAACAGCAACGCCGAGAGTGACGGATTCCAATGGGCGCCGGTGATCACGTTGAAATCGCCGGATGCGAATCCCAAAGTGTGGGACGCGAAGAAGGATTTCGGCGGACCTTCGCCGTTGGCATTGAACAATTGGGAGAAGCTCGCGCAGGCGCTGCTTCAGACCAACGAGTTTGCGTTTGTGGATTGAGGATCAGATGGCTCAGCATCCATTCATCAGCGGCGAGGGATTGAGCCGCCGAGAGTTGTTGAAGAGGTCGGGCATGGGATTCGGGTCCGTGGCGCTAGGCGCGTTGTTCAGCGACAACGCGCTGGCCAATAGCGCCGTTGTTTCGAATCCGCTGGCGCCTCACGCACCGCCGCTGCCGGCGAAAGCCAAGCGCGTGGTGCATCTGTTCATGAACGGCGGACCGTCGCAGGTGGACACCTTCGATCCCAAGCCGATGCTCCAGAAATACGCCGGGAAAGCTCTGCCCCTGCACATGCAGACCGAACGGCGCACAGGAGCGGGATTCCCGTCGCCGTTCAAATTCATCCCGCAAGGCAAGAGCGGCATCGAAGTCAGTGAAATATTCCCCGAGATCGGCAAGTGCATCGACGACATCTGCGTGATCCGGTCGATGATGAACGAGATTCCGAATCACGAGCCGTCGCTGATGATGATGAATTGCGGCGATCTGCGGCAAGTGCGGCCGAGTTTCGGCGCATGGGTGACGTATGGCCTGGGATCGGAGAATCAGAACCTGCCCGGGTACATCGTACTTTGCCCGCACGGAATGCCGACCGAAGGGACTAAGAACTGGCGCTCGGCATTTCTGCCGGGCGCATTTCAAGGCACGCGCATCGACACGGCGCAGACGGTTCCCGACAAACTGATCGAGAACATTCGCAATCCTACCGCGTCACTCGATGAGCAACGGCGGCAGATGTCGCTGCTTCAGAAGCTAAATGCGAGCTTCGCGGCGACCCGGCAAGAAGACGCGGTGATGGAAGCGCGCGTCGAATCGTTCGAGCTGGCGTATCGGATGCAAATGGAAGCGGCGGATGTGTTCGATTTGAACAAGGAACCGGCGAATATCCGCGCAATGTACGGCGACACGC
>Ga0335080_10008254_pt1 | contig 10853 bp, 9 predicted proteins | sample Lox_Sample_34_FD_206720 | JGI IMG/M metagenome (GOLD analysis project Ga0335080, IMG submission 206720) | Soil microbial communities from Loxahatchee National Wildlife Refuge, Florida, United States - Lox_Sample_3.4 | ecosystem: Environmental > Terrestrial > Soil > Wetlands | place: USA: Florida...
CGCTACCTGACGATCGGTGACGGGCGCAACCTGCACCAGCTGATCTACGTCGAGGACCTGGCGCAGGGCCTGCTGGCCGCCATGCAGACCACCGCCGCGAGCGGCACTACGGTGCTCCTGGCCGGCAGCGAAGTGCTCAGCACCGATGCCATGGTCGCTGCGATCGGCGCCGCCGTGGGCCGGCCGCGCCCGCCACGGCACGTGCCGCTGTGGCCCTTCGTGATCGCCGCCGGTGTCTGCGAGCGCCTCATGCCGGCGCTTGGCATGCGGCCGCTGCTGCATCGACGGCGCCTGGACTTCTTCCGCAAGTCATTCCAGTTCTCTGCGGCCGCGGCCGAGCGACTGCTCGGCTTTCGCGCCGCCACCTCGTTCGCGACCGGCGCCCGCCTCACCGCCGACTGGTACCGCGCACAGGGCCTGCTTGCCGCATCACCGCTGCGGGCCGTGACATAACGCTCGGCGGCGCCGCGGGCCGCGCGCCGGGGGGACTGAGCAGGCGAGGCGCCGCGGTGCTAATCTCTTGCGGGGATACTCGCAGCCGGAACCCGCCCCAAGAGGCGGGCGGCCGCCCGACGGCCTGTATTCAGGCGTGCAGCGGACTTGAAGACAACCAGCATGGAAAATTCACGCGCTCAGGCCTGCTACCGCACCGCGGTGACGCTTTTCCTGGTGGCGGTGCTCGGCGCCCAGGCCGCTTCGCTGCTCGTCACCGCGCAGCGTGGCACGTTCATGCGCAGCCGCGTGTTCCCGATCCTCGAATACCCGATGTACGCCCCGGCGCACTACGAGGGCGAGCGCGTCACCGCATCCTGGCTGCTCGAGGGCGTGCTGGCCGACGGCACCACGATAGCCATCCCGCGCGAGCAGCTGCAGGTGGACATCTTCGACTTCGTAAACATCGTGCAGTCGACGCTGCAGCACGAGAAGGGCGCCACCAGCGTGCTCGTGGGCCTGGTGCACCAGCACGTGCCGGGGGCGGCGTACCTGCGCACGCTGCGCATCAAGAACTATCCGGTGCAGCTCACGCGCGCCGGCCCGCGTCCCATGAACTCCGAGGTCGTCATGGAGATTCCGCTCTCGTGAAGCCGTCATGAAGCTCAAGTCCCTGTGGAACGGCTTCTGGTTCGCGCCCGCACCGTACCTTGACCTTGCGGTGCTGCGCATCGTCGCCGTGGCGACACAGCTCTTCTACATGGTCAACGAGCAGTTCTCGGACCTCGAGTATGTGTACAACCTGCCGCACAGCGTCTACCGGCCGCTGCCGCTGCTGTGGCTGTTCGTCTGGCCGCACGGCTTCGTGGATCCGCCGGCCTCGCAGGTCGTGTTCGCGGTCTGGGGGCTGTGCCTGCTGTGCGGTTTTGCCGGGCTGCTCGGCCTCCTGACCAACGTCACCCTGGTGATCTTCGCGCTCGGCTGCCTGTTCCTGCAGACGTTCGTGTTCTCGTTCCAGCAGTACCACCACCCGGAAGCGATCCTGCTGCTGGCGCTGCTGGCCGTCGCGTTCGGGCCCTCCGGCCGCGTCCTGAGCCTGGACAGCCTGTGGCGCAAGCGCAATGGCGGCCCGGTGCGCTGGGTGCGGCTGCCGACCTACAGCGGCGTCTACGCCGGATGGCCGGTGCGCTTCGTGCAGTGCCTGTTCCCACTGATCTACCTGTCGGCCGCGATTGCCAAGCTCGCCTGGAACCACTACACGCTCGACTGGGCCAACGGCTTCACGCTGCAGTACTACCTGATCCAGGATCACATCCGTAAGGACGTGCCGCTCGCCTGGTGGGCGTCGCAGTTCCACTATCCGATCCTCCTGTCGCAATACGTGGTGCTTTTCTACCAGTGCACTTACTGGGTCGTCGTGCCGTGGGCACGGCTGCGCTGGATCTACCTGCCCCTGGGGCTCGCGTTTCACCTGGCGAACTACCTGGTGCTCGATGCCCCGTTCCCGCAGTGGATTGTGCTGCTGTGTGTGTACGTGCCGTGGTCGGCGGCGTTGCTGCGCTTCGCGAACTCCGAGATCGCCGTGCCGACGGCCCCCGCAGAGCGCGCGCCCGCACCCGAATGAATGCCAGCGCCGCGCCCTCGGCAACGCCGCCGGTGCTGGTGTACGACGGCGCCTGCCCGGTATGCAGCCAGTACGTGCGCTACGTGCGGATCCGCGAGTCGGCCGGCGCGCTGCTGCTGGTGAACGCGCGCGACGGTGGCCCGTGGGTCGAGCGCGTCGTGCAGGAGGGCCTCGATCTGGACGAGGGCATGGTGCTGTTCTACGGTGGCCGCGCCTACCACGGCGTCGACTGCGTGCACATGCTCGCGCTCCTCAGCACGAACCTGGGGGCGTTCAATCGCCTGAACGCTCTCGCCTTCTCGCGGCCCGGGCTGGCACGCGTCAGTTACCCGGTGATGCGCGCGGGCCGCAACCTGCTCCTGCGCCTGCTCGGCCGGCCGAAGCTGCACCTCGGATAGGCGACCGATCTCATCCCGGCGCCGAGGTTGGCTGCGGCGCGCGCCGCGCGTTGCCGGCCGCCTGCAGCATCATGTCCGCGAGCAGGGCTCCCTGTGAGAGCGAGTGCCTGGCGTGCGCAAAGGCGAACGCCCGCTCGGCGATCGCGCGGCGCCGCTCGCCCGAGCGCGCCAGCTCGTCGATGAGCGCGCACAGCCTGTCGAAGCTCCCGGCGCAGTAGCCGATGCCGAGGGCTTCCATGCCTTCCTCATCCGGATCGACCGCGAGGGAGGCGACCACGGCACCGCGCGCCCACGCCTGGATGAAGGTGTTGGGAAAGCCCTCGTAACTGCTGGTGTTGACGTGCATGGCCGCGCCGGCCATGCGCTCATTGACCGCCTCCACCGGCAGCTCGCCCAGGTATTGCAAATTGGGCACACTCCTTATCTTCTCCAGCAGCGGCGCGAAGTCGCGCGGCGCGGATGGCCGGCCCGCCATCGTGAAGCGCAGGTCGCGGCGCCCGGCGAAGTGCTGTGCCAGCTGCACGAACAGCTCCGGACGCTTGACCTGCTTGAAGTTGGCCACCCAGAACACCTCGAGCGGCGCGTCCGGCTTGCCCGGCAGCTGCGCGGGCAAGGGCTGGAAGTTACGGATCACGGCCGCCGGGGCGAGCCCGAAGCGCTCGCGCAGCAGCCGCCCCTGCCGGCCGGTCTGCGCGATGACATGGCTGGCGCGCCGCAGGCCCCACGCCCCGAGCACGGTCTCGCAGAGGTCGAACGGCAGGTTCCCGGAAACGCGGCCCCGCATCCAGCGCGGGTCCAGGTCGATGTCGCTGGCGACCTGGAAGAAGAACGGGATGCCGGCGTGCGCCGCGTAGCGCGCACACACCGCGGTGTAGCTCTGGCGCATCTGCTGGTAGATGACGTCGGGCTGCAGCTCCTGCAGCGTGTGCCACAGTTGCCGCGCATCGAACACGACCGCGCGCCGGCGGACGCCCGCACTGCTGCCGATGTTCTGCAGCCGGTAGCCGGGGGCAATCGTGCCCTCCCGCGCCGCGACGTCGCGCGCGAGGTACGTGACCTGCACGCCAGCGCGGCCGGCAAGCTCCGCGGCCAGCAGGTGACCCTGGTACTGGGCACCGCCCATCACGACCGTCGGGTGGTTCTCGACCACTACGCACGCCCGGGTCATTTGGGCAGCGGCAGCGGGTGCGTCGACACCGGCGTGCCCAGCAGCTGCCGGTACCGGGCTTCAACGAGGTCGGCGATCCGCGGATAGGCGCGATTGGCCAGCACCCAGCGCCGCCCCTGCTCACCCATGCGGCGACGTTCGCTCGCGCCACGTGCCGCGAGCCAGGCGACGCCGCGCGCAAAGTGCCGCGCTCCCCACGGGACGCAGATTCCTGCGCCACTTTGCCTGAGTACGTCGCGCTGCTCGGGATGATCGTTGGCCACCACCGGGATGCCGAGCGCCAGGTACTCCACCAGCTTGGTCGGGGAAGTCGAGCGCAGCACCGGGGTCGGGAAGAAGGGCGAGAGGCAGATGTCGGCCTGCCGCACGCGCGCGAGCGCCGCCTCGCGGCTGAGCAAACCGGTGAACTCGACGTGGGGGTTGAGGCCGAGCGCGGCGGCACGCTGCTGCAGTCGTGGCAGATCCCCCGGCTCATCCCCGCCGCCGATCAGCAGCAGCCGCGCGGATACGTCCCGCGCTCGCAGCAGCGCGAGCATGTCGATGAGGATCTCCAGGCGCCGCTGTGCATTGAGAGTCCCGAGGTAGGCCAGGGTCAGCCCGCCCCGGTCAGCCTCGCACTTCGGCGCCGGAGCCGGGAATTCCGCCGCGGCGACCCCCATCGGCACCGGGGTGAGCTTGCCCGGGTCGATCCCCCTGACGCCCAGGTCCCGGCGCATCTGCTCGCTCTGCACGAAGGCATGGTCGCAGCGGGGCAGGATCCAGCGGTACAGCAGGCTCGTGAACAGCTTGCCGCGCACCCAGGTGGCCAGTGGATAGCGGGCGCTGCCCTCGCGCGCGCGCTGCAGGAGTGACTCCGGCTCGGGGAAGGACAGCCAGTAGAAGAACTTCAGGCCGCGCCGCGGCGCGAGCCACGCGAGCAGCGCCGCGATCAGGAACTTGTCGCGCACCTGCACCGCGCGGTAGTTCTTCGGGTACACCTCGCGCAGCAGCTGCAGGTCGTGCCGCAGCGCGCGCGCCTGCCGTCGCAGCCGGTGCAGGAAGCCATCCCCGTTATCGGTGGCGCCGACCCATACCGTGCGCCCATGCCAGCGCTGCGGGCCGACCGGATCGGCATCGGCCGCTGCCTGCATGACGAAGTCGATCTCGTGGCCGCGCCCGAGCAGCTCCTCACCGAACAGGACGGCGACGTCGGGCCTCGGTGTAGGGAAGGGCTCGCGCACGAAGAACAGCATCTTAATGGGTTCGGCGCTCACGGTTCAGTCGTTCCAGCACAGCCGCATCTGGGTCGTGCCGTGCCAGCTGCCACTCACATCACCCGCGATGCACAGCGAACTGCAGGGTATCTTTTCCCCGAACCGATGCGAGCGCCAGCCGAGCGGCGGATCGACTCGTCCCCGCACGAGCTGCGCCTGGAGGCCCGCCGGCCACTGCAACGTCAGCATGCCGCGCGCGTGGCGCACCTGCGCCACCTCGCTCTCGAGGGTCACCGTGCAGTCCTCGTCGAAATGCCAGAAGAGCTCCGCGCGGTGGGAGCCACGGCACTCGAGCGTGTCCTTCACGGACAGCTGCGCCCTGCCACCGTCGTAGGCGATCGTGCGCCGATGCCACACGGGATCCTTGAGGCGCAGGTAGCCGTCGTGCTCGGCGATCAGGCGTTGCGCGTCCGCTCCGTGCTCGAACAGCAGGCAGCGCGTGTGCGCGTGCCGCAGCCACAGGAAGTTGCCGCCGGCAACCGATTGGTCGAGGCCATCGACGCGCAGCGTGTTATGCGCCGAGGTGCCACGGAAGTAGGCGCGCCAGGCCGCATCGCTGTGATAGCAGTAAGTGCCCGGATCGATGAGTATCGGCTGGCCACCGGCGGAAAGCGTGAACGAGAGCGCATCCGCATGGCCGTGCGCGGCCAGTGACAGGTAGCCGAGCGGGCCGGCGTCCGCCACCACGCGCACCTCGTGTTCACCGCCAAAGTCGCTGCCGAGCACGTAGTAGCCGCCGAGCGGAAAGGCGCGCGGCAGGTGCGCCTCGCCCTCTTCCGGTGCCACGCGCTCGAAGCGCTCGGCCGCCGCATCGCCCAGCAGCCAGCGGCTCTTGTCATCGAAGCGCCCGGCCTTGTGGCGCAGGTCGCCGCGGGAGAAGAGCACGCTGCCGCTGGCGAGCAGCGAGCGGTAGACCTCGGCCTGCGGCTCGGGCGAGAAGCGCACGACGACCGCATCATCGGCGTCGCCGAATGCGGGCACGTCGCCGCCCTCATCCATGCAGCTGGCCAGGCACGCAAGACTCGCCTCCAGGCGCTGCCAGTATGCGGGCTCGAAATCGCGGCCGTTGCTGCGCGCCGTCAGCCCGGCGAGCAGCATCATGTCCGCGACCTCGTGCTGATACCAGAAGGCCTGCTCGCGGTTGACGCCATCGGCGGCGTTCTGCAGCAGCGCCTGCTCGGCAAACCGGTCGCGCGCGTAGGAAAACCACCGCCGCGTCTGCGGCCAGCACGGCCACGTGCACGACCCGAGCAGGAGCCCGAGCAGCTCCCCGAGCAGGTGATTGTTGGCCGAGGAATGCTCCGAGAGGTTACCGGCGATGAAATGACAGTGCCGGTACACGCTCGCGAGCCACGCCGCATGAAAGCCCCGCCCTTGCGGGTCCGCAAACAGCGGCGAGTCCTCGCCGCCGAGCAGGTGCCAGGCGCACGACCAGTTGGTCAGGCGCAGTGCCACCTCCAGGCTGCTCGTCCAGTTGATGCCCTGCGGATACGGGCACTGCTCGAGCCAAGACTGCAGCAGCGCGCGGCAGCCGAGCGCAAAGCGCAGCTCCCCGCTCAGGTACCACGCCTGCGCGAGCGTCACCAGCTCGAGGTGCCGGTTGAGCTCCCACAGGTACTTGATGTCCCCGACGATGCGGCTGTCGCGGTAGTCGATCCCCTTGCCGAAGCGCAGTGGCGCCACGACACCCTCGCGCGGGTCGCGGTTCCAGGTCGGCGGAAAGCCGAGAGCGAAGTCATAGTGGGCGAAGAGCCTGAAGTTCCCGGCGAGGATGCGTTCCGCGGCCGCTACGTACGGCGCACTCGCCATGCCGCGTGGCAGACGCTCCACCCAGGGCTTGCCGCGCGCGGCGTCTGCCGGTGGCGGCACCGCCCGCCCGAAACCGACGCTCTCCAGGTGATCGCGCAGCGTGCGTACGCCCCGCTGGGTGACCTCGCGGACGCCCATGGCACGCAGCCGGTTGACGCGCCAGGTAAGGTTCATCGCTGCAGGCGATCGCTGCGCACGCCGCAGGCTCAGGCCGGCCCGAGCCGGGGCAGGATCCCGAGGCTCTGCAGCAGGCGCGCCTCGCGGCCGTGAAAGAGCTGCGCCAGCAGCTCCCGATCCGAGCGCGACAACGCCGGACTGCGCACGTACGCCAGCATCGCCGCGAGGCAGATGATGAGTCCGCACGCGAGCGCGGCGAGCGGCGCCATGGGGAGCCTGCGCACCCCGAGGCTCGCCAGGACCGCGGCTCCCCAGATGAGCGCCGCGCTGAAGAGCACGGCGCGATAGTTGAGCCAGCGCGCCTGGTCACGCACCTTCCACCATACGAACAGGTTGCGGAACAGGTGGAAGGTCCCGGTCGCGACGGCCGCGCCGAGCAGCCCCCAGACCGGCACGAGCAGCAGCATGGCGAGGATCTGGTAGAGCCCGAACAACTGGCTGCACAGGATGAGCGAGGCCCGCTCCTGATACTGCGCCACGCAGGTCACCGGCACCGAGATGACGCTCGAGGTGGTGCCGAAGGCAATGATCACCGGCAGGAGCCAGGACAGGTCCAGGTATTTGCCGCCGAGCAGCAGCGCGACGATCTCGCGATGGAAGACGCTGGTGTAGGCAATCAGAGGGAACTGGACGATGAGGCTGCAGTTCAAGAGCAGCGTCAGGTAGCGCGGCAGGCGTGCTCCGGCTTCGGCAGGCGGGACCGCAAAGAACAGCGGCTGCACCACGTTCTCGAACAGTCGCATGGGGGTGAGGTTCGAGACCATCGCATTCGCGCGGGTGTAGAAGGCGTAGGCTCCCACCGCCACCGGATTGAGCAGCGCCGCGATGAAGAAGTTGTCGGTCTGCACGTACAGGAGAATGGAGCCGGCGTCGTTGAAGTTGTTGAACAGTCCGTAGCGCCACAGGCGCCGGCGCTCGCTCGGCGGCGGGTCGTAGTGTCGCGGCGCCGCGCCGGCGGCGTGGCGCTGGTACGCCATGCGCAGGAAGACGAAGGCGCACACGTACGCCAGCGTGTCGACGAGAATGGCGCTGCGCAGGTTCAGCAGCCGCAGGCCGGCCAGCACCAGGTAGGCCGCCAGCTTGACGAGCGACAGCAGCACGGTGGAGCCCACCGCATAGCGGTGCAGCATGTGGGAGGCGAGTGCGAACTCCAGCACGCGTGCCTGGAAGTACAGCAGCACCAGTACGCTGAAGAGCGCAAACTCGTCCCGGTACGGGGCGAGCTGGAACAGCGGCGCCACGAGATTCCAGGTCAGGAGCACCGCCGCGAGGATCAGCGCGTTGGAGAGCAGCCGCGCGCGCGCGACGAAGCGCACCAGCCATCCCGCGGCCGCCGCATTGTCGGAGCGCAGGTACTCGGGCTGGAAGCGGCGCAGCGTCTGCTCGAGTCCGAGCGATGCCACCGTACTCACCACCGGGATGAAGGCGTACAGCAGGCTCAGCACGCCGAACGCCTGCTCGCTCAGCGCGCGCACCAGCACCAGGTAGCCGAGGAACGTGCTGACCTGGGAGATGGCGCGGTAGCCAATGGTGTTGAAGAGAGACCGGCGCGCCTTCTCTCGGCTGTAGAGACCCGTGGCTGACACCGTTACACGCTGGGGTAGCCGTCGGCGAGCTTGCGGCAATCGAGGTAGGTGGGCAGTGCCAGCTGCTCGATGAGCCGGCGCGCGCGGGCCGTGAGCCGCTGGGCCTTGCCGGCGGGCGCACGCCGTACCAGCTGCGCGTAACTGGCCTCGTAGGGCGCGCCGGCAAAGGCGAAGATGCGCGGCAGCCAGTGCTCGGGGGCATTCACCAGCAGGTCGTAATCGACGGTCAGCAGCTGCTCGGGGCTCAGCATCTCGCGGATGCTGCGGATCTGGGCGACCTTGCCGCGGTAGGCGAGGCAGGCCTTCTCCAGCCGCGAGGGTCCGAGCGGCCAGATGAGCCCCGCGCGCCGCAGGCGCGGCGCCGCGGCGTGCGCCACGCCGCAGCCCTCATACAGCTCGTTCAGGCCGAAGCGCTGCCAGTTGTAGAGCATCGAGTAGATGACGGAATAGGGATTGCGCAGCACCCAGATCAGGCGTTGACCCGGGCCGAGCGCGCGATAGTCCTCGTAGCGCTCGTTCAGGTAGGTGGTCTGGAAGCAGTAGCGGGACTCGGGCGGCAGCTCGATGAGCCCGGCCAGCGCGAGCGCTGCGTCCAGCTCGTCATCTGCGGTGAGAGCAAGGCGGGTGAAGCCCGGTGCTGAGGCGATCAGGCGCGTGAGCATGGTGGTGCCGGAGCGCTGACAGCCGGCCACCAGCACGCAATTCGCATAGCGTGGCAGGCCCGAGAGCAGTGATCCGGGGCGGCCGCGCACGCCGTGATGAAACTTCTGCCAGGTGGCGTAGCGGCTCAGGTTGGCTCGTTGCGCTTCCGGTACCCAGGTTGGAATGGCCGTATTCTTGTTGTTGGCGATGCTGTGGCTGGCCATGGTTACGCTCCCGGCCGCGCAGGGCGGGAACAGCCGGGATGGAAGCACACCGGGGTCCGGACCCGCAAGCGCATGGCCGGAAGCGGCCAGCGCCCGCGCGGGTCCAGACAAATGCGCAGCCAGTGCGTTATATTTCCCCCTAGCGTCACGACAATCCGCCCCCCGGATTGACATAAGAATGAAGCGCGCCCAATGCCTGATTCAGCCGAGCCCGGCCGTTCCATCGACCCGAAGATCAGCCCTGTGCCCATGAGTGCGCCCGGCAGGTCAGGCGGCGCTGCCCTCAGCGGTGTACTCGAGCTGTCGGTCATCGTGCCCCTGTTCGATGAGGAGGCCAACGTCGAGCCCCTGCATCGCGCGATCGTCGCCGCCGTCGAGGCGCTGCGCATCCCGTTCGAGATCGTGCTGGTGGACGATGGCAGCCGCGACGGCACCTGCGCGCGCGCCGTGGCCGTGGCGGCGAGCGACTCGCGCGTCAGGATCGTCAAGTTCCGGCGCAACTACGGGCAGACGTCCGCGATGGCGGCGGGACTGGCGCACGCGCGCGGCGCGGTGCTGGTGACGATGGACGGCGACCTGCAGAACGACCCGAGCGACATCGGCAGGCTCCTCGCCAAGATCCACGAGGGCTACGACATCGTGGTGGGCTGGCGCTTCCAGCGCCAGGACCGGTGGCTCTCGCGCAAGCTCCCTTCGCGCATCGCCAACTGGCTCATCGGCAAGGTGACGGGCGTGCCGATCAACGACAACGGCTGCTCACTGAAGGCCTTCCGCGCCTCGGTCATCAAGGCGATCCCACTGTACTCGGAGATGCACCGCTTCATACCGGCCATGGCCTCGATGGCAGGACCGCGCATCGCCGAGATCAAGGTGCTCCACCACGCGCGCCGCTTTGGCAAGTCCAAGTACGGCCTGTCGCGCGTCTACAAGGTCTGCCTGGATCTGCTCGTGATCAAGACCGTGGCCAGCTTCGTCTCGCGTCCCCTCTTGTGGTTTGCGCTCATGGGGCTGCCCGCGATGCTGCTGAGCTTCCTCGCCATGGGCTACACGCTGTTCCAGGTCTTCGTCCGCGGGGCACCGCTGCCCTTGCCCCTGGCCGGCTCGGCCTTCGTGTTCGCCGCCGGGGCGGTCATGCTGCTCTCGAGCGGCGCGATTGCAGAGCTCGTGGTCAAGCTTGGCGAGGTGCGCGAGCGCGATTTTGCCCGGCTGACGGAACGGCTGTCCGGTGAGCACGCGCCCCCCGGGAGGCACGCATGAACGCCTTCAGCGTGGAGATCTCCGCGGTGGTGCCGGTAGGCATGCGGCACGCGGACGTCGGCGAGCTGTTCCGCGACTACAAGGCGGGCCTCGAGCAGCTCGGCCGCCCCTACGAGATCATCTTCGTCCTCGACGGCGCCCACCCGCAGGTCGCCGCGGCGCTCGAGCAGCTGCGGCTGCAGGGTGAGCGCATCGTCATCGTGACCCTCACCAAGTCCTTCGGCGAAGCCACCGCCCTCATGGCCGGCTTCGAGCGGGCGCGCGGCGCCACGCTCTTGACGCT
>Ga0335080_10008257_pt1 | contig 10851 bp, 6 predicted proteins | sample Lox_Sample_34_FD_206720 | JGI IMG/M metagenome (GOLD analysis project Ga0335080, IMG submission 206720) | Soil microbial communities from Loxahatchee National Wildlife Refuge, Florida, United States - Lox_Sample_3.4 | ecosystem: Environmental > Terrestrial > Soil > Wetlands | place: USA: Florida...
GTAATTTTCCAGCCGCGGTGAAGGAGTTCGCCAGGGCTGAAGCTTTGAATGCCGACCTGCCGTCGCTCCACTCCTACTACGGGCAGGCGCTGCTGTTCACTGGGGATGCCGACGGGGCGGTCGCTGCCTTCCGCAAGGAGCTTGCCGCGAACCCGAACGATTTCGACGCCAATTTTCAACTCGCCTCGATCCTTGCGCATCGCGGCCAGGCGCAGGAAGCGCGCCCCCTGCTGGAGCGGGCGGTGCAGGTGCGCCCGGGATCGGTGGAGGCGCGGCAGGCCCTGGCCAATGGATTTCCTGTCGAGCCGGCTGCGGGGCACGAGGGTGGTGTGGCCGCCGGATCTCCAGCGCCGCCGGTGGCGGGCCTCGATCTGTCCCATCCTGCGAAGCCGCTGGTGTTGGTTTTCGGCAGTTACACCTGCCCCAAACTGCGAAGCTCGGCCTCCGAGCTGAAACGCATCGCGGCGGAATACCGCGGACGCGTGGACTTCCGGCTGGTCTACATCCGCGAAGCGCATTCGGACGACGGCGCGGAGGCGCAGTGGCAAAGCACCATCAACCAGCGGGAGGGCGTGACGCTCGGCCCGGCGCGCAACCTGGCTGAGAAGCAACAGCATGCCGACCTCTGCGTCCGAAAGCTGAGCCTACCTTGGCCCGCCGTTGTTGATGGCATGGACGGCGCGGCCGAAAGCGCCTATCAGGCATGGCCCAGCCGCGTCTACGTGGTGGACGGCGGCGGCCGCGTGACCTTCAACAGCAGGCTCGGTGAACTGGATTTCCGCCCGTCGGATCTGGAGGCAGCGCTTCGTGAGATCCTGGCAGGGAGGTCATCGGATGCGCGCCCGCATTAGCTTGCTCTGCCTGGTCCTCGGCCTGGCCTCCACGCTCGCGGGACAGAACGAGGCCGCACTGCGGCATGCGATCCAACTCCATCAAAGCGGCGATATCGAAGGCGCCGTGGGTGAGTACCGCGCCTACCTGAAGCAGAATCCCGACAGCGTAGTAGCGCGATCGAACCTGGGCGCGGCGCTCTCGCGCCTTGGCCGGTACGAGGAGGCCATCGCGGAGTACACGCAGGCGCTGAAGAAAGATCCCGGGAACCTGCCGATCCGGCTCAATCTGGCGCTGGCTTACTACAAGACCGCGCAGATCCCCGTGGCGGCGGAGCATCTGGCGGCTGTGGTCAAGCAGCAGCCCGGGAATCGCCAGGCGGTCTTGCTGCTCGCCGACTGCGATCTCCAGTTGGGCGAAGACAAGAAAGTAATCGAACTGCTGGAGCCGCTGGAGAAGGAATCGCCCGGCGATAAGTCGCTGGTGTATCTTCTCGGTACGGCTTACATACGCGACAAACAGCCGGCGCGCGGCCAGGTTTTGGTGGATCGCATTCTCCGCGACGGAGATTCGGCGGAGGCGCGCCTGCTGCTGGGCACGACGAAAATGAACGCGCAGGAATTCGCCGAGGCTCTGGTCGATTTGAAGAAGGCGGTGGAGCTCAATCCCCGGCTTCCGGACGTCTACTCGTACTACGGCCTGGCGCTCCTCTCCACCGGCGACATGGCCGGTGCGGCCGACGCTTTTCGCAAGGAGCTGGAGTCGAACCCGAACGACTTCGTATCCAACCTGCAACTGGGCGTGGTGCTGAAGCAGGACCAGGACTACGCCCAGGCGCGGGATTACTTCGATCGCGCGCTGCGGGTCCGGCCCGGCGATCCCGGAGTCCGGTATCAACTGGCAACGCTCGACCTGATGACGGGCAAGTTAGACGAAGCCTGCGCGAAGCTGGAGCAGCTCACCCGGGAGACGCCCAACTTCGTCGAGGCTCACGTATCGCTGGCGACGGTTTATTACCGGCTCAAGAGAAAGGCGGATGGCGACCGGGAGCGCGAGCTGGTTCTGAAGCTCAACGCCGAAAAACAGGCGGCTCAGCCGGGCGCTAAGGTGCCATGAGGCGGCCCGGCTGGATCTGCATTCCGGCGCTCTCGACGATTGCCTTCGCGGCGGGCGACAGCACCTGCGCGGACTGCCACCGCGAAATCGCCGGGCGTTTCGCGCCTACGCCCATGGCGAGGGCGCTCACCACGGCCGCCGCCTGCGACATCCTGCAGCGGAACAAAGACCTGGTCTTTCAAGATGCCGGATACGAATCGCGGGTCACCCGTGAAGGTGACCGGAGCATGTTAACTGTAAGTGGCGGCGGCGAGAAGCTTACGGCAAACCTGCTTTGGGCATTCGGCCGGGGCCAGGCGGGACAGACGTATGTATTCGAGCTCGATGGCACTTACTACGAGAGCCGCGTGAGTTACTACAACGCGCTGCACGGGCTCGATCTGACTATGGGCGCGCGGCCGGGCAAGCCCAAGACTATCGAAGAGGCCGCCGGGCACCGCCTGGGGCCGCGCGACGCGCTGGAGTGCTTCGGCTGCCATTCGAGCGGCGCGGTTTCCGGAGGAAAGCTGCGCCTGGAATCGATCGCCCCGGGAGTGGCGTGCGAGTCGTGCCACGGTCCGGCTGCAAGGCACGTCGAGGCAGTGCGGGCGGGTAATGTCGCGGCCGCGAAGATGGCCAAGCTCGGCGGCTCGACGGCGGAAGAGATCTCCGAGCTGTGCGGACGGTGCCACCGCACGTGGTCGCAGATCGCCACCAGCGGCCCGCGCGGCGTGCTCAACGTCCGCTTCCAACCCTACCGGCTGACCAACAGCCGCTGCTATAGCGTGTCGGACGCCCGCATTCGCTGCACGGCGTGCCACGATCCGCACGGTCCCCTCGAGACGGCTGCCGCGAGCTACGATGCCAAATGCGCCACCTGCCATTCGGCGAAGAGCGGCGGGAAGACCTGCACCGCGGCGAAATCGAGCAATTGCGTCACGTGCCACATGCCGAAAATCGAATTGCCGGGCGCCCACGCCCGCTTTACGGATCACCAGATCCGCATCGCGCGCGCGGGCGATCCCTATCCGAATTGAACATGTCGACCAAACCAAGCCGCCGGCAATTTCTGGCCGCGGGAGCCGCGGGGCTCGCGGCGAGCCGCCTGTTGGCGGCGGAGGCGCCACCCCTGTTCGAGGAAATCCCGCCGGAGGCCAGCGGAATCCGCTGGGTCCACGATAACGCCGCGTCGCCCGAGCACTACCTGCCGGAGACGATGGGACCGGGGTGCGCCTTCCTCGATTACGACAACGACGGCTGGATGGACATCTACCTGGTGAACAGCGGGCCCTGCGATTTCTACAAGCCGCAGCAACCCATCCGCAACGCGCTCTACAAGAACAACCGCGACGGCACGTTTACCGACGTGACCGAAGCGGCGCGCGTCCCGGGCGGAACCTTCGGCATGGGAGTGGCCGCGGGCGACTACGACAATGACGGTTTCCCGGATCTCTTCGTCACCGCCTACGGGCGGCCGATTCTCTACCACAACAACGGCAACGGAACGTTCACCGACGTAAGCGAGAGGTCCGGCCTTGGAGCGAAGATTTTCGAAGGGCATTGGACGACCAGCGCCGTCTGGTTCGATTTCGATAACGATGGCCGGCTCGATCTCTTCGTTTGCAGCTTCGTCGATTACGGCACCAGCAGCCACTTTTCGTGCGGCGACAACAAGATGGGACGCAAGTTCTATTGCATCCCGCGCGTTTTCAAGCCCACCACCAGCCTGCTCTTCCACAACAACGGCGACGGCACGTTCACCGAAGTCAGCCGCGGGACCGACATTGAGAAAGCGCTCGGCAAAGGCCTGGGCGTAGTGGCCACCGACATCAACAACGACGGCCGCATGGACCTGTTCGTGGCCAACGACACGGTGCAGAACTTCCTGTTCGTGAACCGAGGGCCGAACGCGGCCGGCAAGACGCAGTGGGAGGAGATCGCGCTCTCGGCCGAAGTCGGATTCAGCGAGGACGGCCGCGCGCGCTCCGGCATGGGCGTGGATGCGGCCGATTTCGATGGTGACGGATGGCAGGACTTGTTCGTCGCCAACGTCGATCAGGAAATGTTCTCCCTCTACCGGAACAATAAGAACGAGACCTTCCGCGACGTGGCCTTCAAGAATGAGGTCGCGCAGGCTACACGCCTGTTGAGCGGCTGGGGACTCCGGTTCTTCGACTACGATAACGATGGCCTGATCGATCTCTTTCTGGCCAACGGCCACCCTGACGACATGATCGACAACTACTCGCAGCAGGTGAAGTACAGGGAGCCCTTGCTGCTGTTCCACCAGGAAAAAGGGCAGTTGCACAACGTCAGCGCGCAATCGGGCCCGGTGTTCTCAAAGATGTTCCCCGCGCGCGGTCTGGCCATTGGCGATTTCAATAACGACGGCCGCATAGACGTTCTTGTCGGCAATAACGGCGGGCCTCCCGTGCTGCTGAGGAACAATTGCGCGCGGGGCAATCACTGGCTCGGCGTCACGCTTCAGGGCGCCAGGTGCAACCGCGACGCGGTGGGAGCGCGGCTGACGTGGTCGGCGGGCGGCGTCACCCGCTCGCGCTTCAAGAACAGCGGCGGCAGCTACCTTTCCTCGCACGACATGCGGGAGGTGCTGGGAATCGGCGCCGCGGCGAAGGTCGATTGGCTGGAGATCCAGTGGCCCCAGCCGAGCGGGCGCAAGGAGCGGTTCACCGGTCTGCCCGTGGATCGCTACATCACGATCGCAGAAGGCACGGGCAGCCCGGCGAAATGAGCGTCAAGGTTTCAAGGTCAAGGTTGCCTGCACCTGTTTCACCGCGATGGCCACGATGACGGCGGTTCTTTGAGTGGCCTGCGGCGAGATCGCCACTGTCTTGATGGTGAAAGGCTGCTGCGTTTGCCCGGCTGGGATGGTGATTTTGCTGGGCATGCTGGCGATCAGCGGCGAAGCACCGCTGAAAATCGTCGCCGGCGGAGGGGCGTGCGAAGTCAAGCCGACGTCAGTCGCGACGTTTACCGCCGATGTCAGAGTCACGGTCGCGGTGCACGTTCCTCCCGCGGTAACCGACGCGGGAGATAGCGAGATGCTCTGCACGATCCCGGCGATTACCGATGGCTGTATCGTCAGCGTAACGGTCGCACTGAGGTTCGCGTAGCTGGCTTGGATCACTGCCTGAATCGGCACAAACGCGAAGTTCTGGGGCGGCGTGCTCACGCTGAATGTGATGGTGGTCGTATTCTTGGGGATCGTCACGGCAGCCTGAACAACTGCATAGCTGGAGTAGGAGAAAAGATTCACCGTCAGATCGGCTACGTACGGAGAAGCTAGCACGAGGGTCGCCGTGGAGCTTTGACCTGCCGTGACGGTCTGCGGCGATAGAGAAAACTGCGCAATGCCCGGCGGCTCGAGGAGGATCGACGTCGAGACGGAACGGCCCCCCACGGTCGCCGTAACCTGGACCGCGAAGCCCCCTGACGGCGGCGCGGCGCCAGTCGAGGCAAATGTGAAAGTCGCCGAGAGCGCGCCCTTGGGAATCGTGACCGTAGCGGGGACAGTGGCCAGAGTGGGCTGGCTGCTGGCGAGGGAGACCGTTATGTCGGCCCCCGCAAATGCCGCCTTCAGCGAGACCGTGCCATGGCACGAGCCGCCGACCAAAATCGAGGAATAGTCCAGGGTGACCTTGTCCAGCAGGAGCCCTTGGATTGCGCCGTCGGGAACGGCCCGAACGTCGGGACTGGTCGCGGGTGTCTGCGAGGGGCTCAGTGCGCCGTTGCTCCAGACAAAAACGTGGCTATTCGAGAACTCGCGCAGCAGCGTTCCGTTGACCGGCGAGCCGGCGAACTGCGCGAGGGTATTGTCAGGAACGACGCGGACCGCGGACCAGCCGCCGAAGTTCATGAGCTGCGCGGGATCGGGAACATGGAAGGGCGCCCCTCCCTGGTAGAGGAACACCGGCGCAGAGCTTCGCTCCCGAAGCAGCGCGTAGTCGCGCGGGCGGGGCATCGTCTGCGGCATGGGGGCCGGGGCCGTGCGCGGATCGGTCGGCGTGCCGCCCAGGGCTGCGAGCTCCGCGGCATTTGCAATGCTCAGGATCGCGCCGTAAGCCGTCATGAAATCCGCGACCCCATCCCAGGTGATAAACTCGCCGAAACTGGTCGCGAGTCCGCTGGGCGGCGGAGCGGCGGAGTAGTTGGTGCAGAAAAACCCGGACAGGGTGCTGGCAGGCGTGCGATCGGTCCAATCGTCCGGCGATGTCGCTTTGAGCCCGGGGCCGCTCAGGTCGAAGGTGAGGAAGTCCGCGGGACCCAAGACGGTGTCACCAAAAGCGCGGGGGAAGTTGTTGTCGTATACATACAGCTTCGCGCCGTTCGGAAGAAGGTCGTAGCCATACACCAGGATCTGATGCTGGTCCCAGATGTCGCGGTTGTTGTACAGGAGGCCGATCGGACATGGCTTGCCTGCGTCGATGTTGGCCTTGATCTTGAGCCACTCTTGCGCCGTCCAGGAGAGCAGCGTTCCCGCGCCGCCGCCCAATGCGGGCGGAACCTGGTTGAGAACCAGCGACCACTTGATGGTTTGCTGGAGGCAGCCTCCGCCGGTCAGGCTGTCGATCAAGCGCTGCCAGATGGTGCTTCGCAGGGACGCTTGGGAGGGCGCCGTGCGCATTGGCTGATCGGCTGAGTTGTCGCCATAGGGCACAGCCGCTTTGGCGTTCCAGTAGTCGAGGCTGGTGTAGGCCATTCCGCCGCACATGCCGTACGAAGGCAGGTTGACCGAGTTCGTAATGGTGTACGCGGCAGTAGTTGACACCGCGAGCATCGTGGTCCATAGAGTCACAAAGGTCGGGTCAGTGACAATCAGGGGATCAACTGCAATGATCTGCCCGGCAACAGCCGCAACGGCGGCCGGGGCCAGGGAAGCCGCCAGATTTGCGAGCGTGCTCTGCTCGGTACTGTCGAATGTCCAGTGGTTCGTGAATCGGAAGCCGTCGGCGTCCGTGCGCCAGGGTAGAAGTGGCATCGTCTTGTCTCCTCGACACGGAATGATGCAGACTCTCGTGAGTTCTTGTTCGAGGAGCCAAGCGTCCGGCCAATTGTATCTTACTAGGACCAGCGGCCTATCAGGCAGTACCAACTCGCGACGGCGTCAGCGGCTGAGTGCTCTCCAATGCCCGCAACTCGCCCTCGGTGATCGCGGCGCCCGACTCATGGTAATCGGCGTCGACGTTGATCTTCCATAAATCGTAATTCGCGCCCATGATATTGCGGGCAGCCAGCACCGCGGTCAGCATCGAGTGATCCTGGTTGTTATAGCGGTGCATTCCGTTTCGGCCAACCAACTGTAGATTCGGAACCGTGCGCAGAAACTCCTGGATCGCCGCCAGCCCGCGCCGGTAGTGCTCGTCGTAAACCGGGTACGCCTTCTTCACGCGCACTACAGTGCCGTCGATGACGGTTGCCGGGCCGACCAGTCCCAGTTCCGCGAGCTCGCGCTTGCCCAGATCGATCAGCGCCTGGTCCTCCATCGACCAGACCCGGTCGCCCTCGCTGCAGAAGTACTCGAGACCGAGGCACGTGGTCTCCGGATCCGGCACCATTTCCGGACTCCAGTTGTTGTAGTTCTGAATCCGCCCCACGTTCACCTTGGAATCGTGAACATAGATCCAGTTATCGGGGAACAGGTTCGTTCCGCGAACGATCAAGGCAACGGTCAGGAAGTCGCGATAGTGGAAATCGTCGGCAGCGCGGAGAACGTGCTGTGGCGGAGCCGGGTCGAGGCTGAGAATCAGTTCGCGGATCGGCAGGCTGCTGATGAAGTGCTGCGCGGCGAACCTGCGGCCTCCTGCGGTCACCGCCTCGACCGCGCCCGGACGCCAGTGGATCTTTTCCACCGGCGTTTCCATGAGAACTCTCGCCCCGCGCTTTTCGACGATGTCGCGCGTCCGTTCCCACATCATACCCGGCCCTTTGCGCGGGTACTGGAATTCGTGGATCAAGGTCTTGATGACCTTCTCGCGGGACTGCCGCGTGCGCGGGCGGAGGGCATTCCAGACCAGCGTGAAAAGAGAAAGATCCTTGATTCTCTGCGCCGCCCACTCGGCCTTGATTTCGCGGCACGGCATGCCCCAGACTTTCTCCGTATATGTTTTGAAGAAGATCTGGAACAGTCGCTTGCCGAAGCGATTCGAGACCCATGTCTCGAAATCCTCCTCGGGCCGCTTTTTGAAGAACTGTGCCTTCACATAACTCAGGCCGCAGCGGAGGGCTTCGAAGATTCCCAGCCCGAAGAGTGCGTTGGCCGGCTCAAGCGGATACTGGAAGAATTTGCGCCGGTAGTAGATTCGCGAGGCGCGCGGGCGAGTAATAAAGTCGTTGCCCAGCACTTCCTTCCACATCTGTTCGACCAGCGTGACCTTGGTGAAGAAGCGGTGCCCGCCCATGTCGAAGAGATAGCCCTTGTAATTGGCCGTGCGCGCGATCCCGCCCACCACGGAATCGGATTCGAGTACGAGAGAGGGAACGTCATTGCGGGAGAGTTCGTAGGCCGCGGTCAACCCCGCCGGCCCCGCTCCCATGATGAGCACGTTCGTATCGCTCGTCGCACTGCCGGCTGCACTCGTCTTCATGAGGTCTCCTGGTCGAGATTTGCCCAACGTCGGCGCCCCGGGCGACACATCGCGATCGCCCGTATGCAGGCGGCCAATCTGGATTCAATCTGCCGCTTAAGATTGAAGTTAGCAGAGGTCTCGCCACTCTTGGGTATGCATTTTGACGCTGCGGAACTAGTTGTCTTCGAAGTTACAGTCGCCATCCTTGCCCAAACGTGATAAAACTTACAAAAATGCTACTTGCGATTTAAAGAGATCCGTTCCACGACCGCGCCCAGCCGGCGCGCATCTCCGTTGCCCGGCAGGTAAGCCTTGTCGAAAGTGAAAGCGATCTTCACCAGGTTCGACTGTAGCGCCGCGGCCGGAACCTGCCGGGAGTAGATGAAGAAGCCGCCCTTTTCGATGGTCTCCGGGGAAAGAGATACGCTCTCCACATCGGCGCTAAGGGTTAGCGAACCCGTTTTCTGAATTTCCTCGTCCGGGATGAAGAACTTGAGCCGCAGGTAAGCTCCGGTTTCGTCCGTGCCGGGCGGCGGCTCCAGCAGGACCGAAAAGTGCTCGGCCGTCCAGCGCCAGCGATTGCTCTCCTGGCCGTAAAATCCCTCCACGAGCTGTGCGGCTGCTGAGGGATCCGCCATGTCGACCGCGCTGGACGGGCCTTTACGCCGCACGTCGCAGGAAGCCAGCCAAATCACCGCGAGCAGAAGGACGAGACCAAGGCGAATGCGGCTCAGGGAAATCACAGCTTGCACGCCCGCGCCTCCGAGTATGTGCCGGTGGTTTGCGAAAGCAGGAAAACCCTGCCCGGACCCCCTGGCATCTGGACGTGCGAGGCAGGATTCAGGCCGGTGGCCATCTTGGCTGGCAGCGAAAAATCGCTCTCCGGGTGCCCTTCGATGATGGCGCCGATTTCTGCGTCGGAACGGGCCCAGATCACGCTTCCGATCGCCCGGTCTGAATCGAGACGAAAGGACCGTAGTCGGCCGTGATACAGCGGCAGCCAGTCCCGCAAGCGCGCGAATTGACCGGCCGGCATCCAGATTCCGAGGTATGCGTAATCGATGGGCGGCGAAGGCGGCTGAGGCTGGAGCAGAGCGTATCGCACCTGGGCGATCGGCAGGATGGAGGCGTAGAACTCATCATCCGGATTTACCAGGATCAGCCCGTTCGAGCGGTGAAGCTCGCAATAGTGTTCCAGTGCCGGAGCCGAGGACCGCTGTGACTCGAGATTGGCCGGAATGCCCCATGCTTGCGCGCCGTAAATGATCTTCGTCGTGCAGCAGATCGCCAGCACGGCAAGAGCCGCGGCCTGTGCGCGCCGCGGGATCATGCGCAGCGATTCCGTTGCCACGAGTGCCAAAGCGGGGATCGCCGGCAGCAGGTAATACGCCGAGCGATAGCGGAAGGCGCAGAGAGCCAGGAGCGCCGCAGCGAGCCAGGCAAGCGGAGCTGTGCGACGGCGCCAGTTGCGCGCCAGCGGGATCAGCGCTGCGACGGCCAGCACGCTCAGCACCGGATCCATGAGGAACATGCGCCGGGCGTAGAAGACCAGGTGATTTTCACTCGAATACTGCGGGGGAGCGGCAACGCCGACCAGAAAATGGGCGGTCCACACGTATTCGGCGAGGAACCACCGTGAGTGGACGGCAAGCTGGTACAGGTGCCAGGGGAGAGCGATAGCCAGCGACGCAAAAATGGCTGACACAACGCGGAGCACGCGAGGCCGGGATTCGCGAGGGACGAGCCCGACGTTGACGACGAGCGCGATCAGGGGCAAAAGCCCGGCAGCGGCCTTCGTCAGGATCGCCGCTCCGCTTGCAACCGAGAACAGCCAGAAGAAGCGGCGCGTGCGCATCGCTGGATCCACGGAGATGGCAAACATCGCTAGTGTCAGCCACATAACGAGCAGCATGTCCGTCATGCAGAATCGCGCAAACACATAGAACAGGTGGCTGGAGGCGAGCAGCACAGCCGCGCACAGTGCCGCCGGTAACGAGTACATCCGCCATGCCAGCGAGAAGATGAGCGATGCGGTCAAAGCGGCTGCCAGCAGCGAAGGAAGTCGCACCGCGAATGCGGAAGGCCCAAACACTCGCACGGACAGGGCGGCCAGTTCCTGCATCAAAGGCGGCTTGTTCAGGACATAGCGTCCCAGGTAGGTCGGAGTCAGGAAGTTGCCGCGCGACGCCATCTCGATGGCCTCGCGCCCGTTCACGGCTTCATCCTGCGAAGCGATGCCGCTCACGGGATCGCAGAAGACGCTGGCGATGCCGGATTTTTCGACGGTCACCGCAAACCAGCTGAATGCGGCCACGAACACTCCTGCCGCGGCGAGCGT
>Ga0335080_10008260_pt1 | contig 10849 bp, 8 predicted proteins | sample Lox_Sample_34_FD_206720 | JGI IMG/M metagenome (GOLD analysis project Ga0335080, IMG submission 206720) | Soil microbial communities from Loxahatchee National Wildlife Refuge, Florida, United States - Lox_Sample_3.4 | ecosystem: Environmental > Terrestrial > Soil > Wetlands | place: USA: Florida...
ACTGGCCGGGCAATCACGAGGCTTCGTTTGACCCGCTGGATGTGATGCTGGGCGGCGGGCAAAAATTGTTTGCCGCCTTTTTTTACCGGGAAGCGGATGTTTACTATCATAGCGGTTACTATCCAACGATCTTCGACAATCGCGGAGCTTTCGAAACCGCGCACATGGCCGAGGACACCGGCGCGATTGCCAGCCATAACCAGGGCGAGGAAGGCGGTTTCATGGGCCCGCCGCTTGATTTTATTGATCGCTTCAGCCGCCATTTCATTCCTAACCGTCACACGCACTTGGATGAAGGGGGACCTACCGATGATTTGAGCAAAAGCGGTGAAGTGCGGGAAATCCTGCCTTGGCTGAAAATCTCCTCGGAACTTGATCCTGAAGACATCCAAACCTACATCGTAACCGCCTATTGGCTGCGGACGCGCATGAACAAGGTGGCCGAAGGGGAACAGGTTTTGCGTGAGGGTCTGCACTATAACCCGAACAACCCTCAACTCCTCTATGAACTAGGCCGGGTCTATTTTGAAAATTACCACAATTTACAGCGTGCCCGGAACATCTGGGAAGCCGCGCTGAGGTGCTGGCAGGAGAAAATGGCCGGCAAACCCGATTCCGAAAAATTCAGTTTTGACAACAAGTTCCTGCTGGAGCAACTCCAGACGCACCTGGCGTTGCTCGAAGGAACCGCCGGCCATTACTCCGCCGCCATCACTCACCTGGAACAGGCACAAACCGTTTCCCCGGACCCGGGCGGGCTGCAAAAGCAGATTGACGAGCTCAAAGAAAAGCTCGCCGGGCAGACGAACTCGCCGGCGGCCACGGCCCGTTGATTGCGCAATTGCGCTTTGTTTTTTGCGGCACACTTTGGTTTAATGGCCGCGTGAAAGCCCGGCAGGCAAGTATTTCGCGGAACACCAGAGAGACCCGTGTTGCCGTCCGCCTTAATCTCGACGGCAATGGTAAATCGCAAATCAAAACCGGGATCCCCTTCTTTGACCACATGCTCACGCTTTTTGCCAGACACGCGGTCGTGGACCTGAAACTCCGCTGCTCCGGCGATTTGGAAGTGGACGCCCACCACACGGTGGAGGATTGCGGCATCACCCTCGGCCAGGCCTTCACCCGCGCGCTCGGCAATAAAACCGGCCTCCGCCGCTATGGCACCGGTTTCCATCCGCGAAATCCATTTACCGGCGAGGCCTATGTGCCGATGGATGAATGCCTCGCCCGTTGCGTCATCGATTTCGGCGGACGGCCGCACCTCGTCTGGCGCGGATTGAACCAATTCGCTCAAAAGCGCGTCGGCAAATCGGAAAGAGTCCAGGACATGTCGAGCGCTTTCCGCTTTGGCCTCGCGCGCGAATTTTTCCAGGGCTTTGTCAATGAAGCCCGCTGCAACCTGCACCTCGAATTGCTGTACGGCGACGAACCCCATCACATCGTCGAGGCGCTGTTCAAAGCGTTTGCCCGGGCCGTGGACGCGGCCTGCCGCCGTGACCCGCGCCTGGGCGGACAACTGCCGAGCACCAAGGGGAGATTATGAGTGGTTGCGTGATCGTCCGGGCCGTTGACTGCCGCTGACGCTTTTTGAAAATCCTGATTCTCAAACCCAGTTCGCTCGGCGACGTAGTGCAGGCGTTGCCGGTGCTGCGTTTGCTCAAATGCCATCTCCCCGCGAGCGAAATTTTTTGGTGGATTGATTCGCAATTCGCCCCGCTCCTTCAAAACGATCCGGATTTGACCGGCGTGGTGCGTTTCGAACGCCGGCGCTGGGCTTCCCCGCGTTATTGGCCGGAAGCGCTGCGCAGTGTCCGCTGGATGCGCGCACAGAATTTCGATTGGGTCATCGACCTCCAATGCCTCGCCCGCAGCGGCGCGTTTGCGTGGCTCGCCAACGGAAAATTTCTCATCGGGCTTGATGATCCGCGCGAAGGTGCACGCGGATTTTACGATGTCGCCGTCCGCCGTCCCTCATTTCACACGCACGCCGTGGACTGGTATCTGGCCGTGCTCCCGCGACTCGGCGTGCCGTTGCACTGGAATTTCCAATGGCTGCCCGAACAGCCCGCCGCCGCCGCCGAACTGAAGCGCAAATGGCCCGGCGTGGCGGGCAATCAGCAGGCCGCTGGACGAACATCGGTCCAGACCGAGCGCTGGATTGCCCTCCAACCTGGCGCGCGCTGGCTGACCAAACGCTGGCCGGTGGAATACTTCGCCGGGCTCGTTGGCCTGCTCGCGGATAATTTCCAGAATGCGCGCTTCGCCATTCTTGGCGACCGCAGGGACAGGCCGCTCGGCGAAATTATTTCACGCCCGGTGCCGGAGCGCTGCCTGAATTTATGCGGAGAAACTTCCCTGCCGGAAATGGTCGAGTGGCTGCGGCTTTGCGATTTGCTGGTGACCAACGACACCGGTCCGATGCACGTCGCCGCTGCGCTCGGCAAGCCGCTCGTCGCCCTTTTCGGCCCGACCGAACCGCGCCGCACCGGCCCGTATCGCCAACTCGACGGCGTGCTGCGAATCGCCCTGCCCTGTTCGCCTTGTCTGAAATCCCATTGCGATTACGAGAAGCTGAACGAATGCCTCAATGCGCTCTCGCCCGCGATGGTTTTTGAGTCGGCGCGCAAAAAACTGCAAGCGCTGGCGGCTTGAGGTCGCCTCATCGCTTTTCAGAACAGGGCAAGCCTCTGGCTGACGCGAGCGTCGGCGTTTGCCGGCGAGAAAATGTCGTCGCGCAGGAGCAGCGGCTCAGGCTTTCCCCGGGTTCTGTCCGAAGGTTCCATCCGCGCGCTGGTGCAGCATCAACGTGTTGCCGTCGGGATCCAGAACTTCCATGGCCCAACAAACGGAATAGTTGTGCGGTTCCTTCGACACGCGTGCGCCTTTCTTTTTCAATTCTTCGTGGGCCGCGCGGACATCCTCGACGGCGAGCGCGATGCGGCCTCCGCAAATCTTTTTCGGAAGCTTCACGCCTCCGTGCAAGGAGAGCGTAATATTGCCGCAGTTGAACTCCGCCCACTGCCATTCTTCGCTGTACACCTCCTGCGCGAGGCCAAGGATTTCGCGGTAGAACTTTGCCGCTTTGGCGAGGTCGGAGACCTGATACATGACAAAGTCGGTGCCCCGGATTTTCATTTTGATTTCCTGTTGTTGGATAAGTTTGTCCTGCTTCTCGCGAAGCATAAGACGCAGCCATGGAAAGTCGAGTGGTCAGGACGGTAAGCATCTTCATCGAGTGGCCGGACGCTCGAAGCCGCTTGAACCGTTCATTTGATCTGGCCGTCAGCGCCTTGCGCTTTTTTCACAGCCCGTTAGTCTGCTCGCGTGAGCACCTCCTCACAGGCCACCGGAGCGGGAACAACTACGCCAGGCAGCAACCCGCCGCACCGTCCGGTTTTCGTCACGACCCACTGGTCAGTGGTGCTGACCGCCGCGCGTTCCGACACCACACGCGCCCGCGCCGCGCTCGAAAATCTCTGCCAGACCTACTGGCATCCACTTTACGCCTATGTGCGCCGGCGGGGTTATTCGCCCGAAGATGCCGAAGACCTCACGCAGGCATTCTTCGCAAAATTATTGGAACGCAATGCGGTCGCCACCGTCGCTCCGGAGAAAGGCCGGTTCCGCTCCTTTTTGCTGGCCAGCCTGAATCACTTCCTCGCTGACGAATGGGATAAGGCGCGTGCGCAGAAACGCGGCGGCGGCAGGGTGATTGCGCTTGACCTGCAAAGTGCCGAGACGCGGCTGGGCGAAATCCCGGTGGAAAACTTCACGCCGGAGAAGGTGTTTGAACATCGCTGGGCCATCACGCTGCTCGAACAGGTTTATCAGCGGTTGGGTGGGGAATATCGCGCGGAAAACAAGGCTATGCTGTTCGACACACTCCGCACCACACTCGCCGGAGCGAGCGACGCGGCGCCTTACGCTCAACTGGCGCGGCAACTCGACATGAGCGAAGGGGCGGTGAAAGTGGCCGTGCATCGGCTGCGTCAGCGTTATCGCGCGTTGCTCCGTGAGACCATTGCCGACACCGTGTCAAGCCCGGACGAAACCGAGGACGAACTGCGTTATCTGTTCCAGACATTGACCGGCGGGTGAGGGGGCGCAACTTGACACCCGCACCATTTTTTCGGGCAGCAAAATATGCGAAAACCAACGCTTTTAGACCCAAACGAGTTTTGGCCTGATTTTACAAGCGTTTGGGGACGGATTGCGGAATCAATGACAGGTCAGTCTCCCAAATGCAGGATTGACGATGGTGCGTGTGTCAAGTTACGCCCCGGGTGAGGTTCTCCCGGATTTCGGCCTTCGGATTTCGGATTTTCCGCTGTAACCTTTGGCCAATTCTTCCTTTGTATGGGGTGAAAGCGGAAATATGGCTGACGCAAAAACATGTCCGCACTGTGGGAAGCCGGTGCCGCCCACGTCGTTGGGCGGCATTTGCCCCGAATGCATGCTCAAAGCCGGTCTCGCTGCACAAACGGAAGGCTCGGGCGCGACCGGCCCGCACGGCACCAAAGTCGTCCAGCCCCCGCCCACTCCTGCGGAAATCGCGTCGTTGTTCCCGCAACTGGAAATCCTCGAGTGTCTCGGTCGCGGCGGCATGGGCGTGGTCTACAAGGCGCGGCAGCCGCGCTTGAACCGCCTCGTCGCGCTCAAAATCCTGGCGCGGGACAAGGAGCAGGATGCGCCGTTCGCCGAGCGGTTCGCGCGGGAAGCCCAGGCGCTGGCCCGGTTAAGTCACCCGAATATCGTCGCCGTCCACGATTTCGGCGAGGCGGGCGGGCATTGTTATCTCGTGATGGAGTTCGTGGACGGCTTGAATCTGCGGCAATTGCTTCAAACCGGCAAAATCAAACCGGAGCAGGCGCTGGCCATTGTGCCCAAAATCTGCGAAGCCCTCCAATACGCGCATGAACAGGGCATCGTCCATCGCGATATCAAGCCGGAGAATATTCTATTGGACAAACAAGGCCGGGTGAAAATTGCCGACTTCGGCATCGCGAAAATGCTGGGCGCCGAAGCCGGCCAACAGACGCTCACGGGCGCCCGGGACGCGGTGGGCACGCCGCATTACATGGCGCCCGAGCAGATCGAAAAACCGCTGACCGTGGACCATCGGGCGGATATTTATTCACTGGGCGTGGTGTTCTACGAAATGCTGACCGGGGAATTGCCGCTGGGAAAATTTCAGCCGCCCTCCCAAAAGGTTCAGGTGGACGTGCGCCTGGATGAAGTGGTATTGCGCGCGCTGGAAAAGGAACCGGAACGGCGCTATCAGCAAGCCAGCGAAATCAAAACCCGGGTTGAGACCATCACGCAAACGCCGCCGGTCGCCGGCGCCGCGCCGAATGTCACAGCGTTTACTGAGGCGGCACTGGCGCGGGATTACCAGTTGAACATCGGCCACTGCCTGAGTCGCGGCTGGAAGCTGGTGGCGGACAATTTCTGGCCGGTCGTCGGCGTCGCCGCGCTGGTGGGATTGCTGCAAAACGCGGCCAATTCCTCATTGATCGGCGTCGTGGTCAGCGGTCCGCTCGCGGGCGGGTTGTGGCTTTTCTTCCTCAAAAAAATTCGTGGCGAAACGGTGAAGGTCGGAACGGCATTCAGCGGTTTTACGGTGGCGTTCGTGCCGCTTTTTCTGGGCGGACTGGTGAAGTGTCTGCTTATTCTGGCCGGCTTTATTTGTTTGCTGTTGCCGGGAATTTATCTCGAGGTAGCGCTGGCATTCACGCTGATGCTGATTGCCGACAAGGGACTGGATTTCTGGCCGGCGATGGGCTTGAGCCGTAAAGTCGTCTCGAAACACTGGTGGAAATTTTTATGGTTTTTCATCCTACTGGCGGCAATTGAACTCGCCGGATTACTGGCTTGTCTGATCGGGATTTTTGTTGGCGCTCCCGTCGCCATGGCGGCGCTGGCCTATGCCTACGAAGACATTTTCGGCCCGGCCGCAGAAGCGGCGGATCAGGTGCCAGCAGGCGCACCGGTTGCCGCGCCGCGGTCAGGCGGCGGTTGGGGAACCGCCGTCGGTATCGCAGCGGGGGCGGCCGCGGCCGTGCTGTTAGTCGCGATTCTCGGACTGCTGGCGGCCATTGCCATCCCGAACTTTGTCAGGGCGCGACAGCACTCCCAGCAGGCTGCCGCCCAGCAATGGATTCAACAAGGCTGGCAATTGTGGCAATCAGGAAAACTCGCCGAGGCCGAGGGAAAATTCCAGCAAGCCGTCCGGCTCGCGCCGCGCGATGCGAACGCATGGAACGGACTGGGCTGGGCGGAATTTAATTCCGGCAATTCTCAAGAAGCGGAAAAAGCTTTTGAAAAGGCTATTTCGCTGGATACGAACCAGCCTGGCGCTTTGAACGGTCTTGGCCAAATTTACTTGTCCCAAGGAAAATATTACCTGGCAGAGATGATTTTGTTGAAGGCCGCCCCCCAGGCTCCGGCGGCGTGGAACGGACTGACAAGGCTGTATTTGCTCGAAGGAAAATACAAGCAAGCCGAGAAATGGGCGCAGGATTTGATTGATGCCGGCCAAGCGGACGACCTCGTCCGCCAGATGCTCGAGGCCGCGCAGGAGAAACACCTCAGCGAAGGATTACGTTTCAGGATTCTGCCGCCGGCGACAAGATCGGGAAATACGAATTCGTCGGCATCCGCGGAAACCTGGTCGCCGACACTTGCGCCGGACCAGAAGCCGGATCTTCAGAAAATTCTGGATTCGGCCAAAAGCCTCACCGGCGAGGGCAGTTACGAGGAAGCGCTGCAACGCTATCTCTGGTATTTCGATCATTCGAGAAACGATGCCGGTCAAAGGGGCGTGCGCCTTTCGTTCGCACTCTCGAACTGGATCGAGTTGGGCCGGCGCTATCCGAAGGCGAGGCAGGCGTTGATGGAAATCCGCGACGCCGACGTGCGCCAATTTTCCGAGGACGACGGTTATTCCGATTTATTTCAGGAAATTGCCGGCATCAATCAATATCTCAACGACAACGCAGCGACGGTGGCGTTGTTCAAAACCATCGAGACGCGCGACGCGCCATTGGCCGGGCAATGTTATCCCTTCGTCCAAAGCCTGCTGGTGCAGCAAGGCGAGTACGAAGAGTGCTTGCGCTATCTCGGTGACCCGCAGGCGGCATTCGAGCGCATCCGCCAGTCGCGGGAGCGGCTGAAACAATTCGAGGAACAAAACGTGGAGCGAAGCGAGGAGTTGAGAAAGCGCTTCCAGGCGATGGCCACAACCAACCCGGCATTCGCGCGCCCGCCGTTCATGCCGGAACCGCCGAAGTTTGCCGATGACAATTTCGTCGGGCAAACCCGGCAATTGATTGAAATTCTCGTCGGCGTCGGCGAAATCGGCGACGCCGAAAAAATTCGAGACCAGGCCTTGACGGTTCTCAATGCACCGAAATTGAAATCCGCCGTGGACGACGCGCAACAGACCATTGTCAACAAGCATCGCGGAATTTTGGGAACCATTACAAACTTGAGCCAGGGGACAGTCCAGATTTTGCCGGGTAGGACGCCCAACGCCGCGACCATTGATTCCGCCACCGGATTGCCAACCGCTTCAGGCGGTAGGGTGATGATCGATCCGGCAACCGGCTTGCCGATGTCGCCTGCCGGCACTCGGACCATTGATCCTGCTACGGGACTTCCTGTAACTCCATCCGCAAGGAACGGCGCAACCAACGCTGTCGGTGATTGAGACCGAGACATTCCTACTGGAAAAAGATGGACAATGGCGGGTATCGGGGTATTTCATCACTTGAACGGAACAACCCAAACCACCCAGCAATCAAAAATATGAAAGGCCCCCTGCTTATCCTGTTCATCGCCGTCATGGTCGTCCTGGCCATCTGGGACGGCGTGTGGAAACTGATCGCCCTGTGGAAAAGCGCGCGGCACAACCAACTCGCGTGGTTCATCTGCCTGGCCATCTTGAACACGGTGGGTATCCTGCCCATCCTCTATATTTTGTGCTTCCAGAGGCCCGCCGCGCCTGCGCCACCCAAAATATGAAGCCGGCATAAACTTCGACGTCGAACGAAGAAGTGTTGCCCGCTTGAATGTTGAGGGTTGAGTGTTTCGGGTTTCATTGCGAAGCCCCCGGGAACGCCGGCACCCGCGCTTCAAATTTGCCGCGAATAAAACTCTTGTCCCGGTCCAGCACGCAGAGGTAAATACGGCCGGGCATTATGCCGTCCTGGTATTCTCCCAGCTCCAGCCGCATCACATATTTGGCATTCGGCTCGGCGTGCGATCCCAAAGCTGGCGCCCAAAGCTCGAGGCCGGGCAACTCGAAGAAGCCGCCCTTGCCGGTGACCACGATGGTCTGTCCGCTGAACCGCGAGGCGTCGGTGAAATTGATCTGCTGACCGCGGCGCGACGCGGCAGAATCGCGCAGGTTCAACCGGAAGGCCTGATGGTGCGGCGGAACACCCTGGCGAAACGTCAGCCCGGACCCCACCATTTCAACCGACTGCGCTTTGAAGGCGATTCCGGAAATGCGGCCGGCGACCGGAGTCTCCGGAATGGTGGCATCCTTTAACTCGAGCGTCCACCCGGCGGCGTCAGGCTGAATATCCCGCGGCATTTCCGCGTTTTCCTTCACACTCGCCACAAATTTTCCGCAGAGGAAACTCTTTTTGCGGTCCAGCACGCCGAGATAAATCCGGCCCGGGAGCTTGCCGCTCTTAAGCTCGTCGAACTCCAGCCGCAGGGCGTACTGGTAAGGTGCCGACAATGTGTCATTCATGCGATCCCGCAACGGACCCGCGCCGGGTTCGAGCCAGATCATCCGGAGATCCGGTTTCTCGAAACTCCAATCCACCGCCGGTTGAACCGAAGCAACATCGTCTTTCTGCACCGACAGTGTTCGCTGACTGTATTTGCCAAAACTTTTGTCGTTGAAATATTCCGCGGCATCCATCTCCTCGGGATTTTTGCGCGTGCTTCTTTGGGTGAATTCAAGTGAAAGGCTCATTATTTTCCAGGTAGCGGAAGAGCGTTCTGTGCCGGAGTTGTCATAGCTGAAGGTGATGCTCCGGGACATCGGATCCACCTCTACTTCCTGGGCAGTGAAAGGCAATCCCTGAATGCGCCCGGAAACCGGCGCATCAGGAATTGAAACGCCCTCCAGATCAGCCAGCCAGCCGGAGCCATCCGGTGCCAGATCGGCGGCCACGTCGGTGTTGGTTGGCTGTGAAATGGAAATCCCTTGCCCCACTCGTTGCATCCCCTGCCGCGGCTTTGTCTGTGATGCCACTCGAAAACCGTTGACGATGCCCACCACGAGCACGAACGTGAGCGGGATCCAGAGTAACGACACAACACAACCGGTGACCAATCCCGCGTTGGCCAGACCTTTGCCGCCCAGACCGGGGGTCCGCCTGATCCGGCCCCGGGCTTTGAGCCCGCAGATGATGCCGGGGATCGTGCCGAAGTAACCGACGAACAAGCCGGCGCACGAACAAACCAGCGAGGCCACCGCCAGGCTATTGCCCTTCGGGCGTTTTTCGGGCGGTGGCGTGCACTCCGGTTGCGGAGAGAGAGGCGGCGGCCTTGGCGGCGTGCCCGGCGGTTGAGGTGGAGGCGCCGGAACCGGCACGGTTAGCTTCTGCTGGCAGGCGGGACAACTTATTTGTCTTCCGGCCTGGCTACGCTCGCAGGAAAGATGTTGGCCGCAGGATGGGCAGCTGAATCTGATTTCACTCAAGCTAACGAATAATCATACGCCATGCCATCCCGGTCAAGCCTGCATCCGCGCCCTGCGGTTTCCTCACCATCGCGCTTGACTCGCGCCGGACGGGCCGCGATTTTTCGTGCGTGAAATTCGCCGCCCCTCTGTTGTGCTTCGTCTTGGCACTGTCCGGCACCGTGGTCGCTCAGCCGGTCACCGTCCCCGCGAGCCGCGTTGAACTGTTTAACGGCAGGGATTTTTCCGGTTGGACGTTTTGCATAAAAGACAACGCCGATCCGCGGAATACCTGGAGCGTCACCAATGACGTCATTTGCTGCGCGGGCAAACCGACGGGTTATCTCCGCACAACGCAGGCTTACAGCAATTACGTTCTCACCGTGGAATGGCGCTTCGTGAAAATCGCGCCCAAACTCGACAACAGCGGCATCCTGGTTCAAATGCAACTGCCCGACAAGGTTTGGCCGAGGTGCGTCCAGAACCAGGGCAAATCCGGCCGCCAGGGCGATTTGTTTGTGATGGCCGGCGCGGAATGCAAGGAGCATAAGGGCATGGATGCCAACACGCCGGTCCCGCTGCGTGGTGAACCCAATGAAAAACCCGTCGGCGAGTGGAACACGAATGTGACGGTTTGTGCCGGCAACGAAGTCAAAGCCATCATCAACGGCAAGGTGTTGAACGAAATCACCGATTGCACCGTTTCATCCGGGTTCATCGGCATTCAAAGCGAAGGCGCCGACATCGAAATCCGCAAAATTTCCCTGGAGCCACTGAAGTAAACCCTGTAGCGGCGGTCTGTGACCGCCGCAATTTCAGCGACGCTCGCAGAGCCCCGCTACAAGCCGTGTTCCTTTTGCGTCGTCGGACGCAATCTGACGAGCGTCGCGCCCCAGCCGCCAAACCGGGGATGATCCAACGTGAACGAAATCACCGCGGGATGTTTTTTTAAGATTGCGTGCACCGTGCGCCGCAGGTTGCCGATGCCTTTGCCATGAATGATGCGCACCTGAAGAATACCCCGTTCCTGACAGGCAGCCAGATAGTCGGGCACCAGATCCTTCACTTCGCGCGGATTGAACGTGTGCAGGTCCAACACCCCGTCAATCGGCAGCTCAACCGGTTCATCATCCATGAATTGCTCTCCTG
>Ga0335080_10008262_pt1 | contig 10848 bp, 7 predicted proteins | sample Lox_Sample_34_FD_206720 | JGI IMG/M metagenome (GOLD analysis project Ga0335080, IMG submission 206720) | Soil microbial communities from Loxahatchee National Wildlife Refuge, Florida, United States - Lox_Sample_3.4 | ecosystem: Environmental > Terrestrial > Soil > Wetlands | place: USA: Florida...
CAGATTCCGAGTCCACTGCCGCTGGGCGGGTGGCCCGCTCGGCGCCCCGGCCGGGACTCTGAAACGCGTTCCACAGGACTGCGCAAACAAATAGGACCGTGACCGTCGCGATGAGTGCGGGCAGCTTCCGGTCGAGCATGGCCGCAATATGAGGAACGCCGGTACTGCGACGCTAGCGTGTGTATCACACCGCCTCTATGATTGTGGCCCTTCTATGGTTGACCGCGGGTGATCGCGCTTCACGCAAGCGCATTGAAACGTTGGCGGGTGTGGGTCATCGTGGCATGGGCGGTTCTTGCTGTGCTGCTGTTGCCCCGTGCGGCCCATGTCCAACGTGTCCTCGAAGTCCGGGGGCGTTCGACCCGTCCTACTGAGGCCAGCAGGGCCAACGACGTGCTCCGACGCGCGTTTCCGAGCCCGTTTGCGGAGTATGTCGCCATCGTCGTGCAAGGCCCGGTGCCGGCAACCGATCCGCGGTTCGGAGCAGTGCTCGATTCCCTCAAGTCCGGTGCGGGTCGTCTTCCCTACATCAGCCAGGTGGTGTCGCTGGCCGCCCTCGGAGAGTCGACCCTCGTAGCGCCGAGTCGCCACACGACGTTTCTGATTGGCGCGTTGACCAATCGCGCCGCCGAGGACGTCAGCAACAACTTCGTTCCCGATCTGCGGGATTCGATCCGGGCCATCCTCGCCCGGACGCCCGACGCGGCGGGATACGACGTGAAGGTGACAGGCACGCCGGCGCTCGACTACGACGTCCGTACGATCTCGGCCGAGGACACGGATCAAGGCGAGCGACGCGCCTTACCGCTCACCTTGCTCGTGCTAGTCGTGGCGTTCGGCGCGCTCGTCGCCGCGATGCTGCCGATTGTGGTTGGCGTGCTTGCGATCACGATCGCCCTGGGACTCGTGACGGTTGCCGCGCGATTCCAGACCATGTCCGTGTTCGTCCTCAACATCACGACCATGGTGGGACTCGGGGTCGGAATCGACTACTCGCTGCTGATCGTCACCCGGTTTCGAGAGGAGCTGAACCGGGGACTCGATGCGGTCGCGGCGGCAACCCGCACGATCGAAACCGCTGGCTCAGCGGTTGTGACGTCCGGGATCACCGTGATCGTTGGATTTTTGGCGCTCGTGCTCACGACGTCCTTGACGGACACGCGCTCGGTCGGCATGGGCGGCTTGATCGTCGTCGCCATCGCGGTGCTCTTGGCTACGACCTTTCTACCCGCTACGCTCTCCTTTCTCGGGCGCAACATCGATAGGCCCAAATGGCTGGCGCGCCCGCTGGCCCGATTCCACGCGCCCACCGGCTGGGAACGCTGGGCCCGCTGGCTCGGGCATCGTCCGTGGCGCGCGGTATTTCTTGGTGCCGCAGCGATCGCCCTCCTCACCGCGCCACTGACTCAGATCAAGCTGGGCCTCCCCGCAACCCACTGGTTTCCACCCGAATCCGAGTCGGGAGAGGCGTGGACCGAGCTGCGCTCGATCGGAGCGAGCGGCATTATCACTCCGATCCGAATGGTGGTGGAGCTGCCCGGCGGGGAACGGTTGACCGCCCCTGAGATTGGCGGTCTCAAGGTGTTGACGGATTCGATCGCCAAGTATCCACGAGTCAAGGAGGTGCGAGGAATTGCGAACCTGCAACGCGGCATGTCCACTCTGCAGTTGATGATTTATTACAGCGACATCGCGGCGGCTCGCGCCCGAAATCCCCGATTTCTGAACGCCTATCTGAGTAGCGACAACCGGACCACGCTCATCGACGTGATCCCGGCGGACAGTGTGACGCTCACCGGGCAGATGGACCTGGCCCGCAGTGTGCGCGCGCTCGCCCACCGCGGCACCCGCGGCCTCTCCGGGGCGCGCATCCTCGTCGGCGGATTCGCCGCCTCGAGTCTCGACGCGCAGCTCGAGCTCCTGCGGAAGCTGCCGTTGTCATTTGGCTTCATTCTCGGCCTGACCGCCATCATGCTGTTCTTCGCGTTTCGCTCGCTACTCGTCCCGCTCAAGGCGGTGCTGCTCAATTGTCTTTCGGTTAGCGCGGCATTCGGCCTCACGGTGCTCGTGTTTCAGCGTGGATACGGCGGACGCCTGTTCGGTCTCGAGGGGCCCACGCAGGCGATCTGGGGAGTTGCGCCCGTGCTGGTGTTTGCGACCGTGTTCGGACTCTCGATGGACTACGAGGTTTTCTTGCTCACGCGAGTGAAGGAGGTCTTCGACAAAACGGGGCGCAACGATTACGCGACGATGGAGGGGCTGTCCGCCACGGCGAGCACGATTACGAGCGCGGCGCTGATCATGATTCTGGTGTTCGGCACCTTCGCCTTCACGCGGGTTCTGGCGGTCCAGCTGATCGGCTTCGGACTCGCCGCCGCGGTGCTGCTCGACGCCACCCTGATCCGCATGGTGTTGGTGCCCGCGATCATGCACATCGCGGGACGATGGAACTGGTGGCCGGGCGTCCGCGCCCCCAAACGGGAAGCGAATTCAAGTCTGAAGTAGCCGGTCTAACTGGTCCAACCGCCCCCGGACCACGTCCCAATGCCACGCCTCTTTCCTTACTCCCGTTCGTGGATCCTTGAGGGGCTTGAATTGCAACCACGCCGGATCGAGACCCAGCTCCCGACCGAACGCGATCAGCAGGTCGCGATCGGCGCTTACCACGTGCGCCATGCGCTCGCCGTGGAGGCGGTGCCGATGGAGCCACATCCCTCCGTCGAGTGCATGGCACATTCCATCAAACCGCCGGGAGAATTCCCGGGGGGTTACGAGCAGGAGATGTTGCCCTCGATGGTCGCGGAACCGATTGCGGCGGCACTGCCCGAGAAGACGAAGCACTGCCTCGGGGTGTTGGCGCTGACGGCCGTGGCCGACCATCCCAGTTTGGTCGCTTCGTTCACGGTGATGGTTACGCCGGGAGTGGTGGTGAAATTGCTCATCTGCGCGAGGGTCAACGTGTACTTCGCGCTATCGTAGAAGAACGCCTCTTCCGCCGTCGCAAGATTGCGCAGGTCGGTTTTCATGGCCGCCACGTAGGCCTTCTCGCGCGTATTCGAATACTTCGGAATCGCGATCGCGGCGAGAACCCCGATGATCACGACCACCACGAGCAGCTCCAGCAAGGTGAAGCCGTTCTGGGCAAGACCGTTACGGACCACGCGTCCCTTCCGTTGGGTGGACGACGGAGCTGCTGCACAGACAGCCACGGGTGACCTGTAGAATTTTGGAATAGGAGGTACTTCGTGCAAGAGATGTGCTATCCCTTGGCATCCACCCAATCCTTTCCCACACCTGTACTTACGACCAATGGCACCCGCAGTTCGGCCGCGGTCTCCATATGGCGTTTTACAAGAGCTCTGGTGCGAAGCTGTTCGGATTCGGGGACCTCGAGAACCAGCTCATCATGGACCTGCAGCACGAGCCGGCCTTTGGAATCAGCTTCGCGCAGCGCGCGATCGATTCGTGTCATCGCGATCTTGATCAAATCAGCCGCCGATCCCTGCAACGGGGAGTTCGTCGCGGTCCGCTCTCCGAATGCCCGGATGTTGAAGTTCCGGTCTCGGAGCTCGGGGATATAGCGCCGCCGCCCAAACAACGTCTCCACGTACCCTTTTTCACGGGCCGACGCGATGGTCCGATCAAGCCAGGCGCGCACACCGGAGAACCGCATGAAGTACGCCTTAATGAATTCCTTCGCCTCCTCGAGCGTGATGCCCAGCTGATGCGATAGCGCGACGGGACCCTGGCCGTAGATGGTCGCGAAGTTGATGGTCTTCGCTCGTCCCCGCATGTCACTGGTAACCTGGTCCTGCGGCACGCCAAAAATGAGCGCCGCGGTTTGCCGATGGATATCGTCGCCGGCCCCGAATGCGTTCACGAACGCCGGGTCGCCGGAGAAATGCGCCAGCAAGCGCAACTCGATCTGCGAGTAATCGGCGGTCAGGAGCACGCTACCTGCCGGAGCAATGAACGCGCGCCGAATGGCTTCGCCGCGGCGCGTTCGAACCGGAATGTTCTGCAGGTTTGGTTCCGAACTCGACAGCCGTCCCGTCGCCGCGCCCGTCTGATTGAAGTTGCCATGAATGCGGCCAGTCTCGGGATTGATGTATGTGGGAAGCGCATCCACGTACGTGGACTTGAGCTTCGAGAGCTCGCGGTACTCGAGTAGCAGCCGGGGAACTTCATGCCCCATGGCCGCGAGCCGCTCGAGCACCTCGCTGTCGGTCGAGGCGCCGGTCTTGGTCTTCTTGAGGAGCGGCAGCTCGAGCTTGTCGAAGAGAATCGTGCGGAGCTGCGGTGTGGAATTGAGATTGAAATCGGTACCCGCAGCGGCATAGATGTCGCGTTCGAGCTGCGAGAGCTCCACGGCCAGGGTACGCGAGATCTCGGCGAGCCGTGCTCGATCCACTAGCACACCATGCCACTGCATGCCCACCAGCACGCGGAGCAGGGGCAGCTCGATCGTTTCGAGCAGGGGCAGGAGCTTGTGGTCCTCGAGCTCCGGCCGGAAGGACTCGACAAGGAGCAAGACCGTCTCCGTATTCGCGCATGTGTAGCGCGCGGCCTCTGGAACCGGAAGGGCGTCGAACTCGCGTTGGGCTTTCCCCTTCCCGAGGAGCAGCGCGTGATTCTGCAAGGTCAGTCCGAGCCGGTCATGGGCCAGCTCTTCGAGCGTATGGGAGCGGCGGCCGGGATCGAGTACGAAGCTCGCGAGCATCGAGTCGTGCGCCGCTCCCGCGAGCTCGATCCCCGTCCGCCGCAGCGTCAGCCAGTCCTGTTTGAGATCGTGGCCAGCCTTGGGAACGCTCGGATCCTCGAGCAGGGCGCGGAGCGGTGCGAGCAAGTCGTTGTCGAGCGGCGGGAGATTCGCGGGCGGCTGGGAGCCGGCGAGCACTCCCTCCGGCGCGACGTGCCCGAACGGCAGGTACCAGGATCGCTGTGCGCCCATTGCGAGGGACATTCCGACCAGATGGCCCCGGAGTGGATCGGGCGCTGAGGTTTCGGTATCGAGTGCGACAAGCGATGCCCGTCGCAGCTCGGCGACCATCGCCTCGACGTCGGCGGGGGCGTTCAGGATGACGGGGTCCTGGGCCGGCTGGGGAACGGCGCGGGAAGGAGGCCGTGGTCCCCGTCCACCTGCCGCCCCGTTACCCCCCGTGAGCCCGGCGCCGAGGTCGTCGAGTTTCGGGATCAGGGTCCGGAATTCGAGCTCCGCGAACAGTTGGGCCAGGTGCTCGCGATCGGGCGGCCGCACATGGACGGCATCGAGATCGAGGGTGACGGGCACGTCGCGTTGAATCGTCACCAACTCGCGTGACAGCCGGGCCAGCTCACCGTATTGCAGCAGGGCTTCGCGGGGCCGCTTGCCGGCAATGTCGGCGCTGTGGGCGAGCACCGAATCCAGATCGCCGTACTGCTGCAACAGCTCGAGCGCGGTCTTTTCTCCCACGCCCTTCACGCCGGGCACATTATCCGAGTTGTCACCGACGAGCGCCAGGAAATCGACGACACGCTCGGGCGGGACACCGAAGCGATCGCTGGCGTTGTGCTCGTCGACCCAATGCTCCTCGATCCCCGCCGAGCCACCCCGCCCCGGATTGAGCAGTCGGATCCCAGGCTCGACGAGTTGATAGAAGTCCTTGTCGCCGGAGATAATCACGACCTCGAGACCGCGCGCACGGGCGGCGGTGGCCATGGTGCCGATCACATCATCGGCTTCGTAGCCTTCGACCGCCACGACCGGTATTCCGAACGCGTCGAGCAGCTGTCCGATCCGCTCGAGCGAGCGGTCGAAGTCCTGCTGCAGCTGCTCATCGAGTTTCTCGCGGGTGGCCTTGTAGTCCGGATAGCGGGCCTGACGGAACGAAACGCCGCGATCGTGCACCCACGCGAGATAGTCGGGCCGGTATTCGACGAGGATACGCATGAGAAAATTTGTGATCCCCCAAGCGGCGGACGTATTCTCTCCCCGACTCGTCGTGAGCGGACGGGCGATCATCGCGTAGAAGGCGCGATAGATCAGCGCGTAGCCGTCGACGAGGAATACCGTCTTTGCGGGAAAAGTGGGGGACGCCATGGCGGAAGATAACAATGCGGGAATGACGAGCCCCGCCCGGGACACCGAGCGGGGCCGAACAGATGGCGCCGGGTACCGCTACGCTCGCGTTACGTTCGCCGCGTGCAATCCCTTGTCGCCGTTCTTCACCTCGAATTCCACCGCCTGCCCTTCGGCGAGCGTCTTGAAACCATCCATCTGGATCGCCGAGAAGTGCACGAAGACATCGTCTCCGCCTTCCTGTTCAATGAATCCGTAGCCCTTGGCGTCATTGAACCACTTCACCTTTCCCTTTGCCATCCGATCAGCCTCCTGCAAAGTCTCAGTCGGGCGCATGCGCCGCCCGGCGGTAGGCCGGGCGCGATAGATTTGCCCGCCGAAATTCCGCTTGTCAAGAACGGCCGCGGTCGCTCAATCTCCTGGTTTCGCGTACAGCGCGCGGTACACTTCACGGTTGCGCAGCACCGCCCGCACGTATCCCTTCGTCTCGACGAAGGGAATCGATTCGAGGAACGTATCGGCGTCGTCGGCGCCCGGCCGGCCCAGCCAGCGGCGCACGGCCGGTGTGCCAGCGTTGTAAGCCGCCACGGCGGCATCGACGCGGCCGCCGAAGCGCCGCAGCAGCTCGGAGAAGTGCGCGGCGCCCAGATGCAGGTTCAGGTCCGGCACGGTGATCCAGTCGGTATCGAACGCCACATCGAGGCCCTTGGCCGTGAAGGCCGCGGTTCCCGGCAGCAGTTGAGCAAGTCCGCGCGCGCCGGCGGGCGAGAGCGCCTCCGGATCGAACGTGCTCTCCTGTCGCACGATTCCCGCGAGCAGCAGGGGATCGAGATTGAACTCCTGTGCCTCCGCCTCCACTGCCGCGCGGTTCGGCCACGGGAAAATCGCGCGCAGCACACGGGCGTCGTTCGGCGCGTGCAGCGCGGCCTGCCATCCCAACCGCACCGCCGCCGGACCCCATCCGCGCGTGACCAGGCCCTCACTCCAAACCAGCAGTGAGGGAAGTTCGGTCGGGGGGTGGCTCACGATGTCCTGCACCACGAGCCGCGCCTCCGAGTCGAGCCCCGCGAGCACCAGCGTGTCGAGGCGCGCGAGCGCGAGCGTGGCGGCGGCCGAACCCGAGTCCACCGGCGGCTCCGCAATCCGCAACGGCGGCAGTCGCGCCGCCTGGCGGGCTCGAATGCCGTAGTAGCCGAGCGAGTCATCCCTCGCGAGCGCGAGCCAGATGGTACGAGCGGTGCCACGATCATGGCGAGCGGCGGCGAGCTTTCCCAACCAATAGCGAGCAGCGAGGCGCTGCGAGCCGCCAGCCGACACCTCGGCGCGGTAGAAGGCGGCCGCGCTGTCGAGCATCCCGCGCTGTGAGAATTCGGCCGCCAGACGGAACCGGGTGATCGAGGCGCGCGGATCGACGGGATAGAGGGAGAGCAGCTTCGCGAACCAGCCGCGCGCGGTTTTCGTGTCGCCACGGGCCGCGTACGTGTCGGCGATGGTGTAGAGAGCGGACGGCGCGGCCGAATCGCCGGGATACGCCTCCGCGAAGCTCGCCAGCGCCGCCAGGCCGTCAGGTTGTCCCGACCGCGCTAGCAGACGGCCCCGCCGGTACAGCGCGACCGCACGAGCCGACGAATCGCGGGCGGCCCACTCGTACGCGCGGATTGCGGCGGACGAACGGCCGACCGTGGCCAGCAGCTCGCCATGGAAGAGCAGGGTGGCGCCACTCGAGTCGCCGGCTTGCACGGCTCGCCCAACCTCGAGCAGTGCGTCGTTCGTCCCCCCGTGCAGCCTGAGCGCCCGCGCAAGCGCCACTCGGTCGGATGGGAGTTGCGGCGCAAGGGACGCCAGTGCGATTCCGACGCCGCTCGCCGCATCGTCGCTTTCCGGGTTTCGCGCGAGCAGGTCGTAGAGCGTGCGCCGAGCTCTTGCCGTGTCGCCAATCGCTAACGCCAGCCGCACTACGTCGAGGGAGCGTCCTGCCGCGGCGAATGCATCGATCGCAAGCGCCGTATCCCGAGCGGTGAGCAGCGTGCGCGCCCGTGTGACCGGGATCTGACGAGAGGCGGGCGGAGCGAGCTCCGCGAAGAGTGCGAATGCGCGCACAGTATCGGACGTGAGCCGGGCTTCTCGCAGCCGCAGCCACTGGTCGATTCCCGGCAACTCGGCCCGGGCGGCGGCATAGGCCGCCGCAGCCGAATCGAGCACCCCGAGACGCTCCCACGCCGCACCGGCCCGAACCGAAAGCAGGGCGGCCCGCACACCCTGCGCGTGCGTGCGAGCCTCAGCATAATGGAGGGCGGCTGCACCTTCCATTCCGAGGCGCTCCTCGGCCTCGGCCAGAACGGCGAGCGCCTCGCCATTCTCATAACCGTTGAGCCACGGTTGTCCCGTCAGGAGGGTCCTGGCCCGTTCGTAGCGCCGCGCGGCGAGCTCGGCTTCAGCGCCGCGCAGCACCATGTCGGCCTTGGGATGGGAATCGCGACTCGCGGCCCAGAGCAGCAATTCGGCCGCGTGCCAGGGACGCCCGGCCTCTCTGAGCGACTCGGCGCGCTGCGTGACCAGCTGGCTATCCTGGGCAAACAGCGGCGACGCGAGCACCACGGCCACAGCAACTGCGAGCAGCGGTCGCTTCACTCGTTCTGCCGCACCTGTGTCAGGACCCGCGAGTACTCGGCGCGGGATTCGGGCGTCAGGCGGTATTGCCCGAAACCAACGTCGTCTCTGAATTCGAGAATCAACCGCAGATTGGTATATCCCCACCGGATCAACCGAACGTCTTTGACAGTGACCTGACTGCCCGGATTGAAGACCTCGTCCGGCTGCCCTAAAGTAATGAACACTTCACCACGCTCGCTCCTCCATCCGGGAATTCCGGGCTCCTTAAATTCGCCGTTCGCCAGGCGGAGCCGCTGGAAATACACGTCGAGTGCTTCATTGTTTGCGGTGGTGGGCACCGGATCCGTCGCCTTATAGAACTCGCGCCACACCGCGGCACGGTCTTCGGGCGCCGCGCGCCGAAGCTTCGCGAGCAGGTCCTGGCGTTCAAAATAGCGGAGCAGGTCGAGCAGGTCCTGTACGTTCGCGATGGCCCAGTCCTCGGAGAGACTGACAAGCAGCGGAGTGCGAACCTCGAGCGCCAGGCCGGGAGCCTGGACGACCAGTTCCGCCAATCCCACAGGGAATTGATTGGACTCGATGGCGACTTCGGCGCTGGCGAGCGGCAGCACACCGGTCAGCGTGATCGTGTCCTGCCATAACTGCAATCCGTTCGCGTCGAGAATTCGGGTGACGAGCGGCTGACCGCCGCCGATTCCATAGGCCTCCAGGTAGAACCGGAGCAGATCCTCGCCATAGGGCACGGTCGCACGGGGATTGATCACGAGCTTAGGAACGGCACTGGTCTGTTCCCGACCGGTCCCGTCGTAGAATGGAATCGGGGAACCCAGACTGCTGCCTTCCTCATCCGCTCCTCTTCCGAGACGCGGTATCGTATCGGTTTGCTCAACTTCGGCGATACCGGGCCCGTTTCGGTCGCGCACACGAACTTGGACTTTCGTGACCCCGGGACGGACGGGAATGAATTGCTGAAATACGATGCTCTCGTCTTCCCGCATGCTCTCCTTGAGGCTGTGAACCGCAACCGTCTCATCGCGCGAGATCTGCCGTTCTACCACGTCTCCGCGCCGGAACACCAGATCCACGTGATAATCCGCTACGTAGTCGGTTCCGCTCCTGTGGAAACTCAGCCCGCGATTGGGGAGCGTCATCGCGAACACGGCGAGCGTGGAATCGGCGCTCGAATGCGCCAGGTAGCGCACCGAACCAATGAACGACAGCGGCGAATTGCCTCCCCCCGCGACCATGTAGCCCATGGAGCGATACACGGCCGTGGGATCGAACAACGCTGGAACAGCCGTGCTCGGCGCCACCGGCCGCGGTTCGGTCCCGGCCCGCTGCCATTGGCCACAGCCGATGACCGCCGTGGCAATCGCAACCGCGCGCGCGGACCGCCGGATCACTTGCTCAAGATCAAATCCGGGCATTAGTTTCGCGCAACTCCATGCCAATTGAGAACCTCGCAGGTCGCACCATCGCCGGGTATGCGCTCAAAGAGCGCATCGGTGAGGGCGGCACAGCCGAGGTGTACCGAGCGGAACACCCGGTGCACGGGCTGTGCGCGTTCAAGGTATTACGCGCCCGGTTGCGGAGCGACCCCACCGCCGTAGAGCGCTTCCTGCGTGAAGCAAGCTATGGAAGGCGGGTGGAGCACCCTGGCGTGGTCCGCACCTACGACTTCGGAGATGCTGGCGACCTACATTACCTCGCCCTGGAATGGGCGACTGGCCGGCCGCTATCGGAACTTGCCCAGCGGAGCGGTCCGCTGTCGCCCGAGGTGGTCGCGCGGATTGTCTCCCAACTCGCCGCGGCACTCGCGGCCGCGCACGCGGCCGGCATCATTCACCGCGATCTCAAGCCTGACAACATCATGTATGACGAGGCGACTGACACGGCGAAACTGCTCGACTTCGGCATTGCCCAGGATACTGACTTGGCGGCCGACGACCGCCTCACCCGCACGGGTTTCTTTGTGGGGACCCTTCAATACGTAGCCCCAGAAGCCTTGTCGGGCGAATTGGTAAACAGCCGGGCCGACATCTACAGCCTAGCGACTATCACGTATTACCTGCTGACAGGCCAGCATCCCTTCACTGGTCGCACGCCGCGCGAGCTGTTTCAGCAGCTGCTCAGTGAAGACCCCAAACCCCTGAATCGAGCGGTGCCCGGCAGGACCT
>Ga0335080_10008263_pt1 | contig 10848 bp, 12 predicted proteins | sample Lox_Sample_34_FD_206720 | JGI IMG/M metagenome (GOLD analysis project Ga0335080, IMG submission 206720) | Soil microbial communities from Loxahatchee National Wildlife Refuge, Florida, United States - Lox_Sample_3.4 | ecosystem: Environmental > Terrestrial > Soil > Wetlands | place: USA...
CTATTTGGGCTCATCGGGCAACGGGGCCAGGGAGCGCAGATAGGCGATGACTGCCGACAGATCGCCGGCCGTGAGCTGGCTGGTCGTGTTGCGCACCACCTCGGCCATCGACTCCGCGAGCGCATCGCCATCCGGGGTCACTCCGGTCTGGAGCAAGTCCTTCAGATCACCGTCGCTCTGCTTCTTCAGCCGGGTTGGCGTCAGATTCGGCGCCCTGGCGCCATCGGCGAGCTTGCCGCCCCCGAGAAACCGATCCCTTCGGGGTCCGCCAAGGAAATTGCGAGGCGTATGGCACTCACCGCAATGTCCGAGAGCCTGAACCAGATAAGCCCCGCGGTTCAGCTGCGGCGACTTGGCGTCCGGGACAAAGCGCCCCGGGTTGAAGAACAGCCATTTCCAGGCCCCGAGCAGCAGCCGCCAGCGAAAAATGAACCAGATCTCGTGCGGCCGGCTTGGCTGGCTGCTCGGAGGAAGCGTACGCAGGTATGCCCACAAGTCGGCGACGTCGGCATCGCTGATCTTTGTGAACGACGAATACGGAAATGCGGGAAAGTAGTGCGCCCCGTCCGGCCGGACGCCGAGATGGAGCGCGCCTGCAAGATCCGCCTCCTTCCAGCGGCCGATACCGGCGTCGGGATGCGGCGTGATGTTCGGGCCGTAGAACGTTCCGAACGGCGTCTTGATGGCCCGCCCGCCTGCGTAGGGCTGCGCCCCTTCCCGCGCGTCGGTGTGGCAGCCCAGGCAACCTGCGGCCTTTGACAGATACTCGCCGCGCTTCGCGTCGCCTCGTGCATGCGCGAGACCAAGCCCGGCGATGAGCAGGAGCGCGAACGCTCCCGCCCGGCCGAGAAACTTCAAACGGTCGACGCCGGTGTTACTTCTTCTCGCGGAACGTCTCGTGGCAGCCGCCGCACGACTTGCCGACGGCGCCGATCTGCGCCTTGATCGCAGACTCGTCTGCCCCCTTGCTGACCTGGACGAGCTTGGCGACCTCATTTTCCAGGCGCTCCTGCGCCTGCTTGAACTCGCCCGCCTTGTCCCAGACTGCCGGCAGGGCGGAACTCTTCTCGCCCTTGGTGTTCTCGCCGAAGCCATCCCAGGGAAGCTTGTCGAGCACGTCGAGGTAGCCCGCGTTGCGCGCCACCACGTCCTTGTTGAAGGGGACCTTGCCCTGCGCCATGCCCGCGAGCGGGCCGAAGTACTTGCCCTGCAGGGTCATCGCAGCCTGCCGTTGTTTGACCAGAATCTCGGGTTTGACCTGCGCTGCGGCATCGAGAGCAACAAAGGCCACGACCGCGAATCCTGCTGCCGTAAGGCGTTTCAGCATCATTTCCTATCTCCCTTGGGAAAGTCCTCGCCCGGTAAACAGACGGGGCGCGCCGGTATTCCGGCCGGCACGCCGGAGCGACCGGCTCCTACTGTCTGAAGCCGTAGAAGCTCATCCAGAGGCTGACCTCGTCTCCGATGGCGGTCGGCAAGCCGTATTTCATGCCGAAGTCGGATCGTTTGAACGAGCCCGTGGCGTTGCCGCCACACTGGTAGCGTTTGCCCTGCGTACGGATATCCGGGCCGCATTTCCAGCGGATGATCTTGAGGGTAAGAGGTTTCGTCACGCCGAGGAGGGTGAGACTGCCCTGCACCGTGTCCGGATTGTCGCCCGCGAATTTCACCGCACTGGACTTGAACGTCATCTGCGGAAACTCGGCGGTGTTGAAGAAGTCCGCAGAGCGCAGGTGCTCGTCGCGCGTGCGGGGACGGCTGCCGCGCTCGGTGTCGCCGGTGCTCACCGTGCTCGTGTCGACGACGATCTCGAGCGACCCGGTCTTGGCAGCGTGGTCGATCGAGAACTTGCCCGAGGCGCGGTCGAAGCGGCCGCGCATGGTGGCGAAGCCGAGGTGGTCGGTCTCGAAATAGGGCACGGTGTGGGTCGGATCGATAACGTAGTTCTCGACGTCCGCCGCCGCAGCAAGGGGCAGCGCGAGCGCTGCGAGACCGACGATGGATGCTTTCAGCACATTCTTCTCCTCTCCTCAGGGTTGTTGCGACGAAGGCCAGGCGAGCACGCACGCCGCCCCGGCGATGATGAAACTGTAAATCGAGACTAGCACGGCCTGCAGCCATACCGGCGCGTTCCGCGGCGCGGGCAGGATCGCGCCGATCGGCACGAGGGCGAGAACGAGGACGCAATACCAGGGCAGTTGCGCGAGCGTCATAGCGCCCGCCGCGATGAGCCCGCCGGTGATCGCGAACGTCAGCGCGAAGCTCGCGCCCCCCTGGGACTTTCGCCCGAGGATCATCTGCGGCAGAAGGTAGCCGCCGGCGCCCGCCGCAACCGCAATGCCGTAAGTGCCATAGAGGACCGAGGCGCTGAGAACCGAGCAGATCCCCGCACCAAGCCCGAGCGCGAGCGCGGCCGCACCCGCCCGCACGGAGTCCTCCGCGAGGCGAAGCAGCGCGAAACCTGCGAGGAAAGCGAGCGCGAGCACCGCGCTTCCGCCCAAGAGCCAGGGCATGTTGCCGGGCTTGTGCGAAAGCACCGGCCAGAACGCCCACAGCGCTCCGGCCGCTGCAGCGATCGCGATGAACGCTGCACCGATCCTCGTTGGCTTGAACGCGAAATCGACGAGCAGTCCGACAACCGGCGCGGCAATCGCAAGCACCACGAGTTTGCGCGTCGAAGTGAGCGGCATGAAGTCCAGTCCCGATACGAGGTAGACGCTGCCGATGAAGGCGGCGACGAGCGAGAGCCCCTCGAGCTTCAACGGGCGCAGCCCGAGCGAAAGCACGAGCGCGATCGCTAAAGGCGCGACGCCGCCCTGCACGGCAGGGTTGGCGAGGAACTCTTGCAATCGCGCCCTATCCCGGCAGCCGACGGGGGGGCTGATTCACTGCCGCAGGCCCGCGGCGTACTGGGAGAGCGCGTTGATCTCGCGGTCTGTGAGGTGGGCCGCGACGCCGCGCATCACGCCGTTCGTATCGTTCTCGCGCATGCCCTCACGGAATGCCTTCAGCTGCGCCGCGATGTACTCCGGGAACTGCCCCGAAAGCCGCGGGTACTGTGCCGGAATCCCGGCCCCCGCCGGCCCGTGGCAGCCCGCGCAGGCCGGAACGCCGGAGGCGGCATTGCCACCCCGCCAGAGCTTCTGTCCCTGCGCGGCGAGATCCTTGTCGCTCGCGGCCGCGGGCTTCAGGGACTGGCCGGCGAAATAGGCCGCGAGGCCGGCGACATCCGCGTCGCTCAGGTTCGCCGCCATGCCGTTCATGACTGCGCTCGCTCGCGCGGGTTTCTTCCCGGGCGCGGCCTTAAAGTCGCCAAGCTGCTTGGCGAGGTACTCGCGGAACTGGCCCGCGATCTTGGGGTTGGCCGGCGCGACGCTGTTGCCGTCCTGGGCGTGGCATGCGGCGCAGACCTGTCCTACGATCGCCTGCGCCTTGCCGCCATCGGGCTTCGCGGATGCCTGCCCCTGAGCGAGCGCGGCCCATGCCATCGTTGCGACGGCGAGCGCCATCCTGCGTCCCATTTTTCTTCGCCCCCGAAAGGAAAGGGGCGATTTTATTAGAATTTTTCCCTTTGGGGAGCCATGCACGCCTTCTCTGCCGCGCAATTTGTCCGGTCCGCAGGCCGGCCTGCGGACCTGCCGCCGGAGGCCGGGGCCGAGGTCGTCTTTGCCGGCCGCTCGAACGTCGGCAAGTCGAGCGCGATCAACGCCCTCGCGGGGCGCAAGCGCCTGGCGCATACGAGCAAGACCCCGGGTCGCACGCAGACGATCAACTTCTACGCGCTCGGCGACGCGGCACAGCTCGTCGATCTGCCCGGCTACGGCTACGCGCGCGTGCCGCGCGAGCTGCGCGAGGAATGGCGTACGCTCGTCGACGCCTACCTTCGCTCGCGAAGATCGCTCGCCGCGGTGGTGCTCGTCATGGACGCGCGTCATCCGCTGACCGCGCTCGACGAGCAGCTCCTCGGGTGGCTCGGCGAAGTGCCTGCGCTTGCCCTCCTGTCGAAAGCGGACAAGCTCTCGCGGCGCGAGCAGGCGGCGGCGCTCGAGAGCACTCGACTGCGCCTCGCCGCCCGGCGACCCCCCACCGAGGCGAGGCTCTTTTCGAGCCTTACACGACAGGGGGTCGACGAAGTTCGTACCCTGCTCGAGCGCTGGCTTGGCAGGGCGCGGAAATAAAAGGCCCCCGGTAAAGGGGATATAAACCGGGGGCGAAAACGCCTTAACCTTTGGGATCAAGGCACCCGCTCAGGGAGGAGAAGCGGGAGACGATAAGCATCGTCTGCAAGGTAAGATTGCGCCCCGGGGACAAAAGTTCCGGCGTTCAGCAGCCCGGATTAACCCATGAAAATCTACGGTCAATTTCCGGCGGTGCGCATGCGACGCATGCGCCGTGACGATTTTTCGCGCCGGCTCATGCGCGAGAATGTCCTTACTGCCGACGATCTCATCTATCCGGTCTTCGTCATCGACGGCAAAGCCCGCACTGAGAAAGTGGCTTCCATGCCCGGGGTCGAGCGCCACACGCTCGACAAGCTCTACCGCGTTGCGGAGCGCTGCCTCGAGGCGCGAGTCCCGGTGATGGCGCTCTTTCCGGCGATCGAGCAGCGCTTGAAGAGCCTCGACGGCCGAGAAGCGTTCAATCCCAAAGGGCTCATTCCGCGCGCGGCGAAGGGCCTCAAGAAGCGCTTCCCGGAGCTCGGAATCATGACCGATGTCGCGCTCGATCCCTACACGTCGCACGGCCAGGACGGCGTCGTAGACCGAACGGGCTATATCCTGAACGACGTCACGCTCGAGGTCCTGGTGAAGCAGGCTCTCGTGCAGGCGGACGCCGGGGTCGACATCGTTGCCCCTTCCGACATGATGGATGGACGCATCGCGCGCATCCGCGCCGCGCTCGAGAAGGCGGGACACATCCACACGAAGATCATGGCGTACTCGGCCAAGTATGCCTCGGGCTTCTATGGTCCTTTTCGTGACGCCGTCGGCTCCGCGAGGAACCTCGGCAAAGGCGACAAGAAGACCTACCAGATGGATCCGGCAAATTCCGACGAGGCGCTGTGGGAAGCGGGCCTTGACCTCGCGGAGGGCGCCGACATGGTGATGGTCAAGCCCGGCATGCCGTACCTCGACATCCTGCGCAGGGTGAAGGACGAGTTCAAGGCGCCGACCTACGTCTACCAGGTCTCGGGAGAGTACTCGATGCTACGGGCGGCAATCGCGAACGGCTGGCTGCCGGAGAGCTGCGTCACGGAGTCTCTGCTCGCCTTCAAGCGAGCCGGCGCCGACGGCATCCTCACGTACTTCGCGTTACAGGCCGCGCAGGACCTGAAGAAGAACCGCTGATCGGCCCCATGGCGCAGGCGCGCTATGACCTCATCATCCGCAACGCGACCGTGATCGACGGCACGCGCGCCCCGCGCTTCGAGGCCGACATCGCGGTCCGTGGCGCGCGCATCGCCGAGATCGGGAAGCTTCCGGCCGCGCTCGCCTCGGTGGAAATCGACGCCCACGGGAAAGTCGCGGCCCCCGGGTTCATCGACGTCCACACGCACGACGACCGGCTCCTGCTCTCGTCTCCCGACATGGCGCCCAAGGTAAGCCAGGGCGTCACCACCGTCGTGACGGGCAACTGCGGCATTTCGCTCGCGCCGGCGCCTCGCGGCATGCGCGCGCCGATCATGCCGCCGCTCGACCTGCTCGACCAGGAAGGCGTCTGGTTCCGCTTCCCCTCGTTCGCCGCCTACCTCCGGGAGCTCGAAGCGCATCCCGCGGCGGCAAATTGCGCGCCGCTCGTAGGGCATAGCACGCTACGCGTGGCGGCGATGAACGATGTCTCGCAGCCGGCGCGGCCGAAAGAGATCTCGCGGATGCGCGCGCTTGCGGACGAAGCGCTCGCTGCGGGCGCGATCGGGGTGTCGACCGGCCTTTATTACGAGCCGGCGAGCGCCGCCACCACCGAGGAAGTGATCGACGTATGCCGCGGGCTTCCGGCGCACGGCGGCCTGTACTGCACGCACATGCGCGACGAGGCCGACGACGTCTTGGATTCGCTCGAGGAGACCTTCCGCATCGGGCGCGAGCTCGAGGTGCCGGTCGTGATTTCGCACCACAAGGTCGTGGGCAAGAAGAACTATGGGCGCTCGCGCGACACGCTCGCGCGGATCGGCGAGCGGATGCGCTCGCAGCAGATCGGCCTCGATTGCTATCCGTACTGCGCGTCGTCGACGATCCTCTCCGCCGATCGCATTCGCGTCGCCTCGAAAGTGCTGGTCACGTGGTCGAAGCCCTTGCCGCAGTACGCCGGCATGGATCTCGCCGACATCGCGGCGAGGATGCAGGCGCCTCTCGAGGAAGCGGTCGCACGCTTAATCCCGGCCGGCGCGATCTACTTCTCGATGGACGAGGCAGACGTCCAGCGCATCCTGCAATACGAGCACACCATGATCGGTTCCGACGGGTTGCCGCACGACAGCGCGCCGCATCCGCGCCTGTGGGGCACCTTCCCGCGCGTGCTCGGCCACTACGCGCGCGGGCTCAATCTCTTCCCGCTGGAAACCGCGGTGCACAAGATGACCGGCCTTCCCGCGAAAACCTTCGGCCTGGACGGCCGAGGCGAGCTGAAGGTCGGGAACTATGCCGACCTCACGATCTTCGATCCAGGCGGCATCGACGAAGCCGCCTCCTACGAGCGACCAATCCAGCCCGCGCGGGGGATCGAAGCCGTCTTCGTGAACGGTGTTGCCGTGTGGAAGCAGGGTGCCCCGACAGGCGCACGACCCGGCCAGGTGTTGCGCCGGGCCGCTACTGCGGGCTGACGCGCTCGAGCGTCTTCAGGAAGCGATCGGCGTTCTGGTAGCCGACCACGCGCAGGCCCTTCAGCTCGCGGCCCTGGCCGTCGAAAAAGATGATCCCCGGCGGCCCAAACAGCGAAAAGCGCTTGAGGAGTTCCTGGTGCTCGGGCCTGTTCGCCGTCACGTCGCTTTGCAGGAGCTCCATCTCGGCGAGCTTCGCTCGCACGCGCGGATCCGAGAACGTGAAGGCTTCCATCTCCTTGCAGGAGACGCACCAGTCAGCATAAAAGTCGAGCATCGCGGGCCGGCCCGCCGCATGCAATCGCTGCTCGAGCTCGGTGGCGGAGGAGACGCGGATGAACGCGGTCGGTGGCACGGCGGCGCGCGATCCGATAAGGCCGGCGAGGGGCCGCAGCGGGTCGCGGCTCCCGGACAGTGCGCCGATGAGAAGCGCGCCGCCGACGAGGAGAAGGAGGACGCCGCAGGCTTTCCATAGGCGCCACCACCCGGAGGCGGCGGCCGGCAGGGAATCGAACACGCGCAGGAAGACGGCCGAGCCGATGGCGAGCGCGGCCCAGGCGAACATGGCGAGCGCCGCAGGGACGACGGGCGAGACCGTCCACAGCGCAACGGCGAGCAGGAGCACGCCGAAGAACTTGCGCACGCCATCCATCCAGGGGCCGCTTTTCGGCAGGAGCGCGCCTTCGGAAACGCCGACCGCAATGAGCGGGAGCCCCATGCCCAGGGCCATTGCGAAGAGCGCGCTCCCTCCCAGGGTGATGTCGCGTGTCTGCGAGATGTAGAGCAGCGCACCCGCGAGCGGCGCCGCGACGCAGGGGCTGACGATGATTGCGGAGAGGATTCCCATCGCCGCCACGGAAAGGATGCGCCCGCCGCGGAGCCGCTGGTGCGCGGCGTGCAGGCGATGATGCAGGAAGTGCGGAAGCGCGAGATCGTAGAAGCCGAACATCGAGAACGCGAGCGCGACGAAGACCAGCGCGAACGCGCCGAGCACCCACGCGTTCTGGAGTGCCGCCGCGAGGAGCGTCCCGGAGTACCCCGCCGCCACTCCGGCCGCGGCGTAGGCGATCGCCATGCCGAGCACGTACGCTACCGAGAGCGCCAGCGCCCGCATCTTGTTCACATCGCGTCCCTCGCCGGCGATGATTCCCGAAAGAATCGGGATCATGGGCAGCATGCAGGGCGTAAAGGCAAGCAGGAGCCCGAAGCCGAGGAAGCTCGCGAGCACGAGCCCGAGATTCCCCTCGAAGAGGCGCGCGATCTCGACGTCGCTCGCGAAAATCGAGAGCCGGGGCTCGCCTTGCGCTGCGCCGGCGCCTTCGCTGAATCCGGGGCCGGCCGCTGCAAGGACGAGGCGCGCCTTCGACTCCATCGGCACGTAGCACACGCCTGCGTCCGCGCAGCCCTGGGACACGACCTTCAGGTCGAACGCCCCCGTGCCCTGGACGGGGACGCGGACGCGCACCTCCTTGCGATAGGTTTGGACGTCGCCGAAGAACTCGTCGCGGTGTTTTGCGCCCGGCGGGAGCTCGGCCGCACCGAGGTGAACGGCCGGGTTGCCTTCGGCGGCGAAGGTGAGGCGTTCTCGGTAGAGGTAGTACCCCTCGGCGATCATGAAGCGCACTTCGATCGCGCCGGCGTCGATGACGCGCGCCGAGAACGCGAAGGCCTCCTCCGGCGGCAGCAGATTCGGGCCCGGGCCGCCCGTCGAGAACTGGGCGAGGGCGCAGGGCACGCTCGCCACGCTCAGGACCAGCCCGATCAGGAACTTTCTCAACCGCCCCCCCTCAACTGGCCTCCGTTTCCGCGCCGACCCAACCCAAGTACTCGGCGAGCCCGTGCTCGATAGGGACAGCGATGATCTCGGGAAGTTCGTAGGGGTGCTCGGAGCGCAGCGCGCGCTCGAGCTCCTGGTAGCGCTCGAGCGTTGTCTTGATGAGCATGGGATGTTCCTCGTCGTGCTGCACGGCCTCCTTCCAGCGGTATACGGAGCGGCAGGGAGCGAGGATGTTGACGCACGCCGCGAGCTTGCGCGCGATGAGAAGGTCCGCGATGCGCTCCGCCACGACCCGGTCGGGCAAGTTGGTGAGCACCAATAGCGGCGTCATGCCGCCATTCTAGCGAGTCAGGCTGCCTCCTCGCCGAGATAGGCCGAGCGCACGCGCGGGTCGGCAAGCAGGCTCTTCGCGTTGCCCGAGAATGCGATGGCGCCCGACTCCATCACGTAGCCGCGGCTCGCGACCTCGAGCGCAAGGCGGGCGTTCTGCTCCACGAGGAGCATCGTCACGCCGCGGCGCGAGATGTCGCGCACGATGTCGAAGATGCGCGTCACCATGAGCGGCGCGAGACCCATGGAGGGCTCGTCGAGCAGGAGCAGCCTCGGCTTGGCCATCATCGCGCGCGCGATGGCGAGCATCTGCTGCTCGCCGCCGGAGAGCGTGCCTGCGATCTGCCGGCGGCGTTCCTTGAGGCGGGGAAAGATGCTGTACTGCTCGCCCATGTCGCGTGCCAGCTCCGCACCGCGGCGCGAATAGCCGCCCATCTCGAGGTTTTCCTGCACGGTGAGCCTTGGGAAGACGCCGCGCCCCTCCGGCACGAGCGCGAGCCCCTTCCTTGCGAGTGAATGCAATGGCAATCGCATCAGGTCCTCGCCCGCGAAGCGCGCCTCGACCGCGCGCGCGGGGATCAGCCGGCACAGGCCTTTGAGGGTGGAAGTCTTCCCGGCCCCGTTGGCACCGATGATGCAGACGAGTTCGCCCTCATCGACGTGCAGGTCGATTCCCTTCACGGCCCGGATGCCGCCGTATCGGATCTCGAGGGCCTTCACCTCAAGCAGCACGCGGGGCTCCGAGGTACGCCTCGATCACCTTCGGGTCGCGCTGCACCTCGCGGGGCGCACCCTCGGCGATCTTCTCGCCGTAATCGAGCACCATGACGCGGTCGCATACGTTCATGACCAGGCGCACGTCGTGCTCGATGAGGAGCACCGTTACGCCGTCGTCGCGAATCGACCGGATCAGCTTCCCCAAGGCGGCCGATTCCGCCGGGTTCATGCCCGCGGCGGGCTCATCGAGCGCAAGCAGCCGCGGCTCGGTCGCGAGCGCGCGCGCGATCTCCAGACGGCGCTGGTCGCCGTAGGGAAGGCTTCCGGCGGCGTCATTGGCGCGCGCCGCGATCCCGACGTAGTCGAGCAGCCTCGCCGCGCGCTGCTCCGTGTCATGCTCTTCCGAGCGCGTCCGGCGCGTGCGCAGGACCGCGCCCAGAAGACCCGAGCGGGTTCGCACATGTCGCCCGATCATGACGTTGTCCAGCGCGGACAGATTGGCGAAGAGACGGATGTTCTGGAACGTGCGCGCGATGCCGGCGACGGCGACTTGGTGCGGGCCCAGGCCCTTGAGCTCGCGGCCGTCGAAGCGAAACGATCCTTCGTCGGCGCCGTAGATGCCGGTCAGCACGTTGAAAAGCGTCGTCTTTCCCGCGCCGTTCGGGCCTATGAGGCCGAACACTTCCCCCTTGGAGATGGAGAGCGACACGTCGCGCAGCGCCTGCACGCCGCCAAAGCGCTTGCTGATGCCGCTCGCCTCGAGGAGGCTCATGGCTCGCCGCCCTGCAGCTCGCGTTTGCGCACCGGTGAGGGAAGCAGGCCCGCGGGGCGGAAGATCATGACGAGCACCAGCGCAAGCCCGAAAAGAAGCATGCGAATCACCTCGGGATCGATCAGCGTGCGGCCGAAGAGCGACGCCTGCACCGGCTCGACGGTCCAGCGCAGGATCTCGGGGACGAATGAGAGCAGCACCGCACCGAGGATCACGCCCCAGATGTTTCCCATGCCGCCGAGCACCACCATCGAGAGCACCATGATGGATTCCACCAGCACGAAGCTCTCCGGCGAGATGAATTCCTGGATCGCGGCGAACATGCCTCCCGCGAGACCGCCGAAGCTCGCTCCCATCGCAAATGCCAGGAGCTTGAAATTGCGCGTATTGATGCCCATCGCGCGCGCCGCGACCTCGTCTTCGCGAATCGCCTCC
>Ga0335080_10008266_pt1 | contig 10846 bp, 12 predicted proteins | sample Lox_Sample_34_FD_206720 | JGI IMG/M metagenome (GOLD analysis project Ga0335080, IMG submission 206720) | Soil microbial communities from Loxahatchee National Wildlife Refuge, Florida, United States - Lox_Sample_3.4 | ecosystem: Environmental > Terrestrial > Soil > Wetlands | place: USA...
ACCGGCCACGCGACCGGCCCGACGGTAACACGCGGCGGTGAGCCCGCGCCTCCTCCTCGCCCTCCGCTACCGACGTGCGTTGCCTCCTGCCGATGCGTGAGAGACGCAGGCGGCGTGCCCGAGGACCACTTCGCCGTCCACCGTGCCGGAGGGAGTTGGCGTCCAGCCCCGTGCGAGCCGGCAGCCACGATTGCTCGAGCAGCATCGCGGGCTGGATGCCCCGCCCCGCGTCAGGACTTCGCGGTCGCCGCGCCGTCGCCTTCCTTGTAGAGCCAGGCGCCGATCACGATCGCGATCACCATCACCACCAGCCCGTCGACGGACCACCACAGCGCGAGGCGCCGCCCGAAGAAGGCAGCGGGAAGTATCCCCAGGACGGAGATGGGGATGACCAGCGCCCAGGTCGCGACCGCAGCGATGACCGCGGTCCGCGGCCCGGCGCCGAACCGGGGCCGGATGGCGGCGTAGAGCCAGACGCCGACCAGTGCCTTCGCCAGATCGTATGCCAGGTAGTACACCATGTGGACCGGTGGCGGCTCCGCCGCGGCCTTCCGACCGAGGTTGAGCATCGCCTCCGCCCAGAGCTGCTTGAGGAGGGTTCCATGGACGATGCCGTCGCCGATGAAGCACAGGATTCCTGCGACGACCCCCCCGAGGACGATCCTCGGAACGTTCATCTTCCCCATCGTGGCCGCTCCTTGGTCGGGCAGAGAGAATGACACCCACGCCGCCCCCCGACCGGATCCGCGCGGCAGCCTAGCGTTCCTGCGCTCCGGGAGAGAACGCCGCGCGCCGCTCGCGCCACTCGACGGCAGGGAGCCGTTCCTCAGCTCTGCAGCGAACGGCGGACGAGCCCGCGCGCTCGCGACACCGCCCGCTCCGGAGCGACGCCCGCCGCGAGCTCCGTGGCCAGGGCCGATGCGAGCCGACAGCCCGTCCCTCGATGCGCGGGGCCACGGCGGAGGCGCCTCGAGCGAAAGGCGCGCACCCTCCCCTCGCGCACCAGCACGTCGACGACCTCCGGCCCGGCGAGGTGGCCGCCCTTCACCAGCACGGCCTCGAATCCGAGTCCCTCGAGCAGCTCCGCCGCCCGGCGCACCTCGCCCATCGTGTCGAGATGCCCCACTCCCAGCAGCCATCCCGCCTCGACGGCGTTCGGGGTGAGCCATACCCCCGGCCCGGCCAGGTCCAGGTAGTCGCGCCGTCCGAGCGCGGAGAGGCGGCCGCCCGAGGAGGCACGGACGACCGGGTCCACCACCCAGGGGATGCGCAGGCCGCGGAGCGCCCGCCGGACGGCGCGGAGCTGCCCCGCTCCGGGGAGCATGCCGAGCTTCACCGAAGCGACGGGCCCGAGCTCGCGGAGCGCGCGGATCTGCGCCTCGACCAGCGCGGGCGCGATCGCGGCCCAGCGGAAGGTCGAGCGTCCCTGGGCCGTCACCGCCGCCGCGACCACCAGCGGCACCCCACCCCGCGCGCGGACCGCCGAGGCATCGGCGAGCAGCCCCGCGCGCCCCGAGGGCTCGAGGCCACCCACCAGGAGCACCCGCGGCCCGGAACCCACGTCAGCGGCGGGTGTCCCGCGCACGCGTCACCAGCCCGCGGTAGACGCCGAGCTGCAGCGGCATCGACTGGAGCAGCAGCTCCGGGTGCCACTGGACGCCCACCGCGAAGACGCCGTTGCTGGACTCGATCCCCTCCACCACTCCGTCGGGTGCGACCGCGCTGGCCACCAGCCCCTCGCCGAGCCTCGACACCGCCTGGTGGTGGGTGGAGTTCACCATCAGCTGCCCGCGCCCCACCAGCTCGGCCAGGAGCGTCCCGTCCCGCACCTCCACCGGATGGGAGGGCTGGCCGCGGTCGTGCGCCTGCTCGTGGTTCCGCGCCTCCGGGAGGTCGCGCTGGATGTCCTGGAAGAGCGTCCCCCCGAGCACGACGTTCAGGAGCTGCATCCCGCCGCACACCCCGAGGACCGGGAGATTCCGGTGGAGGGCCGCCTGGAGCAGCGCCGTCTCGAACCGGGTGCGGGCGGGCTTGAGCGTGCCGAGGCCCTCGCGCGGCGACTCGCCGTACGCCTCGGGGGGCACGTCGAAGGCGCCCCCGGTCACCACCAGCCCCGAGACGCGCTCGAGGAAGGCGTCGATCATCCCCGGGTCCGAGGCCAAGGGCAGCACCATCGGGAGGCCGCCCGCCCGGAACACCGCCTCGGCATAGGGCGACTTCAGGACGTAGCGCGAGGGGTTTTCGCCCCCGGTGTCCTCGACGTCGGGGGTCAGGCCGATGGTCGGCCGGCGCAGAGCGTGTCCATGCGGCTTCACGGACCCCCAGTCTCCCCCAGATGGAACCCCCGTTGCAGCGCCTGGATCCGTGCCGCCAGGTCCTCCCCCTTCCACAGGTCCGAGACCACCGCGACCCCGTGTACGCCGGCACGCGCCACCCCGGTCACGCCGTCCAGCCCGATGCCCCCGATGGCGACGACCGGGAGCGGGCTCGCCGCTACCTCGTTCCCGAGGCGCTCCAGGCCCAGCACCGCGGCCGGCACCTCCTTGGTCCGGGTGGCGAACACCGGGCCGAGCCCGACGTAGCTGGCCCCGTCGGCCGCCGCCTGCCGCGCGCCGGCGGCGCTCCGGACGGTCACCCCCACGAGCCGATCGGGACCGAGCAGCCGGCGCGCTTCGGCCGCGGGGAGGTCGTCGTCGCCCACGTGCACCCCGTCGGCGCCGGCGAGTAGAGCCCAGTCGACGCGATCGTTGACCAGCGCCACCACGCCGGCCTCGCGGAGCAGCTGCACCGCGTCCCGGACCGCCTCCCAGCCGGCGCGCCCGACGGAGCGCTTGCAGCGCACCTGGGCCACCCGCACGCCGGCGCGTGCCAGCAGCCGCGCCTGCTCGGCCAGAGACAGGTCCGGGCGGACGCCGTCGTCCACCACCGCGTACAGCCCTCTGGGAAGGACGACGCCGCTCACGGTCCGGAGAGGGTTGTTGACGACCGGAGGGGGGCCCGTCAAATTCGGCCGCCATGGCAGAGCTGCTCGACCCGAAGAACATCGACAAGCGCACCGCCCCCCGCTCCCTGGCACAGGGAGAGGTGGACGAGAAGGCCTGGGAGCGCTACCTGAAATCGCTTCCCGACGTGTCGGAGAAGGCCGCCCAGGTCGAGACGATGATGGCGGACACCGACGACTTCGACGACGACGACGACGAGGAGTGACCGGTGGTTGCAGCCGACGAGCGCGCACACGGAGAGACGTTCGTGCTCGAGCGCGCCGGCAAGGCCATCGACTTCACGACCGTCCTGCTCGGCTTCGCCTCCTCGGCGCTCATCCACATGGGGGCACAGCCCCACCCCGACTCGGGGTCGGTGGCGCGTGATGCCGCCCTCGCCCGGGAGGTGCTGGACTTGCTGGCGCTCCTCCGGGAGAAGACCCGGGGGAACCTGACGCCCGAGGAGGAGCGGTTCTTCGACTCGCTCCTCACCGACCTCCGGTTGAAGTTCGTCGAGGCGTTTCCCCGTTGACTGCACCGCGGTCCGCGGTCGGCTCGCAGGCGCGGGCGGTGGCCATCCTCTGCATGCTGGTGTCCGGCGCATCGGGGGCTTCCTCGGTGAGCGAGGCCTTCGCCCTGTCCGACCGCTGGAGCCGGGCGACGGAGAGCCTCCCCAAGGACGGCCCCGCGGCGGAGGCCTTCGCCCGGCTGTCGGAGGCGAACCTCCGCGCGATGCAGCCGGACCGGCAGGCACGCGCGGCGCTCCTCGTGGTCCTGGCCATCTCGCTCTGGTTCACCTTCGTCTCGGCCGGCCGGGTGCTGCGCCCGGCGGGGCTGCCCCGGGAGGGAATCCGGCGCCTCCTGTGCGGGGCGGCGCTGGTCTCGGCCGTGCTCCGGACGGTGGACGGCGCGGCCGACGCCGCCTTCGCCCTCCGCCTCGCCCGCATCGCCCGGGAGCTCATCCCGGCGAGCGCGTCGTTTCCCCCGCCGTGGCTGCTCCGCCCACCGTTCACCGTGGGGATGTCGGTGCTCCGGACCGTGCTGGTCGCCGGGGCGCTGGCCATCGTCGCCCAGTACTTCCGGTCTGCCCGGGTGAAGGCCTGGGCGGCCCTGCGGGACGAGGCCCCGCGCTAGCGAGGCGCTCGGCCGAAAGGACGACGGACCGATGCGGGCCCAGGTGGACGAGGCGGCGCTCCGTGCCGTCATCACCTACAAGTGGGTCAAGGGGACGGTGCAGCTCCTGCTCGGAGCCGCGCTGCTGATCACCCTGGCGCTCGGGCTCCACGACGAGCTCGCGCGGTGGGCGCACGAGTTCCGGAGCCACTCCACCCGTGCCTACGCCGTCCTGCTGGGGCGGCTGCTGGAGCGGGCCACCTCGCCCCGGGGCCTCCACATCACCCTGCTCGCGCTCTTCGTCGACGGCACCGTCACCTGCCTCGAGGGCTGGGCGCTCCACCGCCGCCGTCGGTGGGGAGCGTGGCTCGTGGTGGGGGTCAGCGGGTCCCTGCTCCCCTTCGAGGTGTACGAGCTCCTGCAGCACTTCCACTGGATCCGCCTGGTGGTGCTCGTGGTGAACGCCGCGGTGGTGGCGTTCCTGGTCGCGCACGCCCGGGCGCAGGTGCGGGGCTTCGACGCCGAGCCCGCTCCGCCGACGTGACGGTCAGCCCCGGGGGTCGGCCGGGGAATCCTGGAAGAGCGGATCGAGCTCCGCCCGCGGGGCGTCGTCGTCGAGCGGGAGGAGCACGCCCCGGGCCCAGGGTAGCCGCAGCAGCTCGGGACGGGTCAGGCCGAGGAGACGGCCCAGGTGGCCCAGCGGCCAGCGCGCGGCCAGCTTCTCGAACGCCTCCTCCGACAGCGCCGCGTCCTCGTCGAGCTCGGCGTCCTCGTACCGGACGGTGTCCCCACCCACCGGGTGCCCTGCACCGTAGGTCACCACCTGCTCCAGCTCGTCGGGGTCGAAGACGTAGGCGTGAACCGTGACGCCGAACGCGGTGGACAGCCGGGCCGCGAGGGCGTGGTGCGTGCAGTACCACTGCGCGCCCTGCCGCCCGTAGGTGTGCGGGCCGTCGTAGGCGAACCGGACCACCTTCTTCACCACCGAGATGAGCAGCCCCGCGCCATCGGTGGGCTGTCCGTCGGCCTCGAGGGACTCCCGCGCCAGGCGGGCCAGCTGCTCGCCCTCGAGTGTCTCCAGGCGACAGAGGTAGCCGCCGTGCGCCTCGGACCGCGACATTCCAGGGGCTTGTACCTGTACCCTGCCTGCTTGCCAACTTCGTGCCGGGACTTACGGTGAGGGCATGCGTATCGAACAGTTCACCCTGAAGGCCCAGGAGGCCATTCAGGCAGGGCAGACCCTTGCCCGCCGCATGGGCTCGCCCGAGTACGAGCCGGAGCACCTGGCCAAGGCGCTCCTGACTCAGGAGAAGGGCGTGGCCGAGGCCCTCCTCCGCCGGATCGGCTCGGACCCGGCGCTGGTCCAGGGGCGGGTCGACGAGGCACTGGAGCGCCTTCCCCGCATCCAGGGCGGTGACGGGAGCCGCCTCAGCCAGCGGCTCCTCCGCGACCTGGACAAGGCCGAGGACGAGGCCAAGAAGCTCAAGGACGAGTACGTGTCCAGCGAGCACCTCCTCATCGCGCTCGCCCAGGACCGGGGCGCCATCGGCGAGGCGCTGAAGTCGTCCGGCGTGACCCGCGACCGGGTCCTGACGGTCCTCAAGGACCTCCGCGGCGGGAAGCGAGTGACCACCCAGGAGGCGGAGGACACCTACCAGGCGCTGGAGAAGTACGGGCGGGATCTCACCGCCGCCGCGCGTGCCGGAAAGCTCGACCCGGTCATCGGGCGGGACGAGGAGATCCGCCGCGTCATCCAGGTTCTGAGCCGGCGCACCAAGAACAACCCGGTGCTGATCGGCGACCCCGGCGTGGGCAAGACCGCGATCGTCGAGGGCCTGGCCCGGCGCATCGTCGATGGCGACGTCCCCGAGGGCCTCAAGGACAAGCGCCTGGTCGCCCTCGACCTCGGGGCGATGGTGGCCGGGGCGAAGTACCGCGGCGAGTTCGAGGAGCGCCTGAAGGCCGTCCTCCAGGAGATCGCCTCCGCCGAGGGCCAGGTCGTCCTCTTCATCGACGAGCTCCACACCCTGGTGGGCGCGGGCAAGGCCGAGGGGGCGATGGACGCGGGGAACATGCTCAAGCCGGCGCTGGCCCGGGGCGAGCTGCACTGCATCGGCGCCACCACCCTCGACGAGTACCGCAAGCACATCGAGAAGGACGCCGCGCTGGAGCGCCGGTTCCAGCCGGTGATGGTGGGTGAGCCCAGCGTCGAGGACACCATCAGCATCCTCCGCGGGTTGAGGGAGCGGTACGAGCTGCACCATGGCGTCCGGATCCAGGACGCGGCGCTGGTGGCCGCGGCCACGCTCAGCCACCGGTACATCGCCGACCGGTTCCTGCCCGACAAGGCCATCGACCTGGTCGACGAGGCGGCGAGCCGGCTGCGCATCGAGATCGACTCGATGCCCCAGGCGATCGACGACGTGCGCCGGCGCATCACCCAGCTGGAGATCGAGCGCGAGGGCCTGAAGAAGGAGACCGACGTCAACTCGCGCGAGCGGCTCCAGGAGATCGAGAAGTCGCTGGGTGACCTGAACGAGCAGTTCTCCCAGATGAAGGCCCACTGGGACGCGGAGAAGGCCGCCATTCAGAAGATTCGCTCGGTCAAGGAGCGGATGGAGAAGGCGAAGGCCGACGAGGCCACCGCCGAGCGCCAGGGCGACCTGAACAAGGCCGCGGAGATCAGGTTCGGCGTCGTCCCCAGCCTCCAGAAGGAGCTGGAGCAGCAGCAGTCGGCGCTGGCCGAGCTGCAGAAGAAGCAGCGGTTCCTCAAGGAGGAGGTGGACTCGGAGGACATCGCCGAGGTGGTCGCCAAGTGGACCCACATCCCGGTCTCTCGCCTGATGGAGGGCGAGGTCCAGAAGCTGATCCACATGGAGAAGCGGCTGGAGCAGCGGGTGGTCGGGCAGCGGATGGCCATCGAGGCGGTGAGCAATGCCATTCGCCGGGCCCGCAGCGGGCTACAGGACCCCAACCGACCGATCGGGTCGTTCATCTTCCTCGGGCCCACCGGGGTGGGAAAGACCGAGACCGCGAAGGCGCTGGCCGAGTTCCTCTTCGACGACGAGAACGCCCTCATCCGCATCGACATGTCCGAGTACATGGAGAAGCACGCGGTGGCGCGTCTCATCGGCGCCCCGCCGGGCTACGTGGGGTACGAGGAGGGTGGCCAGCTGTCCGAGGCGGTCCGCCGGCGGCCGTACTCGGTGGTGCTCTTCGACGAGATCGAGAAGGCGCACGCCGACGTCTTCAACGTCCTGCTCCAGATCCTCGACGACGGACGGCTGACCGACAGCCAGGGACGCACCGTGGACTTCAAGAACACGGTGCTGATCATGACCTCCAACATCGGCAGCCAGCTCCTCCAGCTGGGCATCGAGACGAAGGACACCCTCGACGACGTGACCCGGGCGCGGGTGATGGACGCGCTCCGGCAGCACTTCCGGCCCGAGTTCCTGAACCGGATCGACGAGATCGTGGTCTTCGAGCCACTGCGGCGCGAGCAGATCGGCCGCATCGTCGAGATCCAGCTGGCCCGCCTTCGCAAGCTGCTGGAGGACCGGCGCCTCGCCCTGGAGCTCACCCCGGCAGCGGTCGCCTTCCTCGGCGAGCACGGGTACGACCCCGTCTACGGCGCCCGGCCGCTCAAGCGCGCCATCCAGAAGTACCTCCAGGATCCGCTGGCGATGAAGGTCCTCTCCGGCGAGTACGTGGCCGGCGACACCGTGCTGGTGGACGCCGGCAAGGGCGCCCTCCGGTTCAGCAAGCCGGGAGCGGCCTGACCTTCGTCAGAAGCCCAGGCACTGCGCGAGCGGGGGGCTCCAGGGCCCGGTGGGCACGCGGATCTGCGTCCCACCGTCGAGCGTGATCAGGTAGTTGCCGGACTCGTTCCCGCCGCTGAGCGTGATCTCCCGGTAGTCCACCTGACCGTCGATGGGAGGCAGCCCCTCGCGCGCGATCTGGAAGGAGAGGACGCCCGAGAGCGTCCCGTCGCCACTGCCGTTGGTGCTCGACACCTGGACGCCGTCCAGCACCACGCCCTCGAAGTCTGCGTAGCCGATGAAGGTGGTGGTCACCACCGGGCTGAACAGCCCGACCAGACCCACCGTCACCTGCCCGGAGAGGATGCCGTCGAAGGGCTCCACCCGGTTCAGGTACTGGGTCAGCCCCGCGCTGTTGAACCCCGGGATGCGCGCCTCGGAGGACTCGACCGCGAGCTGCGCCACGTGAAAGGCGCAGGCGCTGGCGGTGGCATCGGTGCCGGTGATCTGCGCCGTGCGGCCGAGGAGCGTCCGGTAGTGGGCCGCCACCGCCGGCGCTCCGGTGAGGTCGAGCACGTCGCCGGAGATGGCCGCCGTCGCCTGGGCGACCTGGGGCGGCACGAGCTCGCGGCGCGTCGCGCCCTTGCGGGAGCTGACCGGAAGCGTGTGCTCGTCGGGCAGGTTGAAGACGATGGTGCTGGAGAAGGTGACCGCGTCCTCCCCTGCCCCCGCCCAGGTGCCCTGCAGCGTCTCCACCGCGCGGGGCTGGGTGTCGTCGATGCGGGTGTAGGGTGCCGGGCCGCCGTCGAGCGGCGCGAGGATGAGGATCCGGGTCCAGCCGCCGTCCACCGAGACGTACGAGGTGCCGACCACCTTGGATCCGACGTCCAGCCGCTCGCCGATGTCGGGGTAGGGCCCGAGGCAAGCGGCGAGGCCCGCGACGATCAGCAGCGCGAGAAGAGCCGTCGCCCGGCTCATGGAAGGTCCACTCCGATGACGGCCCCGATGCGGAGCGCCACGCCGATACGCAGGTCGTTGCTCCGCAGCGGATCGACGACGTCGAACGCGAGCGCCCCGACCGCTCCCAGGGTCCATCCGACCTTGGCCGGCCGCCAGCCGGGGCGCCAGCGGAGGATGGTCATCCCGCCGGGACCGATCTGGATGGCGTTGAAGTTGCTGAGCCCCGGCTGTCCCCCGAGGTTCAGCGCGTTCATGTGGAACCCGGGGCCTCCCTCGAACTCGAGGGTCTGGGTGACCGTCTTGCGCCACTGCCAGCCCACCAGCAGGTCGATGCCACCGGCGTTCTGGTAGATGGAGGACACCGAGTGCACCTTCCCATCCTGCCGCGCCTGCAGGGGGATGACCCAGCTCACGTGGACGTAGGGGCCCGAGCTCTTCACCGACATGAGGTAGCCGAGCGCGATCGAGTGGAACGTGTAGTGGCTACCCTCGTTGCTCCAGAAGGTCGCCATGTGCCAGGCGGGCGAGAACTCGTGCCTCCACCCGCCGCTCGGGTCGGCCTCCGTCGTCACCGCCGCGGGCGGCTCGGGCGCCCCGGCGGGCGGCGGCTCCTTCACCTGGGGCGGAAGAGGCTCGGTCGCCGGGGGCGGGAGGGACTCGGGCGTCTGGGCCGAGGCCACCACCGGCTGCAGGAGAACGGCGAGAACACCGGCTCCGGACACGACGGCAGCCCACCGCTGCAGACGGCGCATTCCCTGCCTCCCCTCCTGAAGAGCTCCCCGGAGGACATCAGAACGCCTCTCCGCACCCGAAGTAGAGCCCAAACGTCTTCTCGGCCACGGTGAGGTCCAGGGTGATGTTAGTCCGGGATTGCCGGTTCATCATGAATCTCAGCCCGATGCCCCCCGCCGGCCGGAGGTTCTGGAAGAGGTTCTCCCCCTGGTTGAAGAACCCGAGGTAGCTGACCGGGGCGCTGGAGAAGGTCTCCACGTTCGCGAAGACCACGCCCCCGAGCAGCCCGTTCCGGGTGATGCGGAACCGGTACTCGACCTCGCCGTAGACCTCGGCCGTCCCCCGGAAGCGCCCCTGCACGTACCCGCGGCCGGTGCGGTTGCGTGCGTCCCAGCCGATCGCCGGGAGACCGAGGTAGGGGAGCTGCCCGGTCACCGTCGTCTGCATCAGGAACCAGAAGGCGAGCACGTTGCGGGGGATCGCCGGGTCGAGGCCGAGATACCCGCGGTACTCGAGCATGAGCACCGAGCTGTCCTTCGCGCTCCCGAGCCAGGTGGGGTTCACCTGGTACGAGATCGCGGCGTACATCCCCCGGTAGGGGTTGATGGTCGAGTCGCGGTTGTCCCAGAGGAGATTCAGGCTCACCCCCGAGATGTTGTAGTGCGAGGGGTTGAAGCCGAGCGCCTTGCTGTAGGCGTAGTGGCTGGTGATGACCGGCGGGTTGGCGTTCAGGTCGAGGAGCTTGTCCTCGATGGCGTAGTAGCGGTCGAAGGAGAATCCCGGGCCGATGTAGAACGCGTCGGTCCAGGCCTTCTTCAGGAAGTTCTCGCGGATCCGGATGAGGTTCATGTCCATCGGCTGGGCGCCCTGGACCGCCGTCGTCGTGCCGTAGCCGCTGAGCGTGAAGCCAGTGCTGATCGGCGTCTGCCCGGTCCCGAGACCGAAGGTGTCCTGGTTGAAGACCAGGAAGCGCCAGTCCCCCTGGAGCTGCCACTCGTTGTGCTCGAGCATCAGCACGCTGTTGATGCCGGAGAGCAGCTGGTTCTTGGTGGTGTAGAGGATGTTGGCCGAGACGTTGGAGATGGTCGTCGTCTTCGGATCGCCCAGATAGATGCCGAGGATGGCCGCCGCCCCGACCAGCACTCCCTGGGTCGGGTTCGAGGCGATGACCGGGAGGATGGAGAGGAACGGCTTGTACGCCACCGGGGCGGCCTCGCCGGGCTCGGCGAGCCCGATCGCCGTGAAGAGGTCGGTCCCGTCCTGGTACGGCTCGCAGAGCCCCTGGTCACAGACCGAGCC
>Ga0335080_10008267_pt1 | contig 10846 bp, 8 predicted proteins | sample Lox_Sample_34_FD_206720 | JGI IMG/M metagenome (GOLD analysis project Ga0335080, IMG submission 206720) | Soil microbial communities from Loxahatchee National Wildlife Refuge, Florida, United States - Lox_Sample_3.4 | ecosystem: Environmental > Terrestrial > Soil > Wetlands | place: USA: Florida...
TGGTCGTGATCTCACCCGAGACGACCACGAGACCGGTGTTGACCAGCGTCTCGCACGCCACCCGCCCGTTCGGATCGTCACGCAACACCGCATCCAGCACGCCGTCGGAGATCTGGTCGGCCACCTTATCCGGGTGACCCTCGGTCACAGACTCGGACGTGAACAAGTACTCGTTGTCGGAAAGCATCTTCATGGGATCTCGAGGCGTAGCTCCGTGGTCGTGTCGCTCTCTCCGCTCGTCGAGCTCAAACCGATGGCGCGCACCTTCGTCAGGTCAGGGAGCAGCTCGCGCACCCGCGTGCCGCTCGTCAGGCCAATCTGCTCGCCGAGGCTGAGGAGCTGGCTGAAGTCGGTAAAGAGTACCGAGGAGACCTTCGCCGGCTGATCGGAGAGGGCCGTTCCATACGCCTTTTGGTCAGAGAGCGAGCGACCGCGGCTCACGACCTGATCGATCGCGCGCACGCTCGTGGACACGACCACGAGCCCGTTCCACACCGTGTAGTCGATCTGGAGCCCGGGGCCTAGGCCGAGTTCGTGCACGGTGACGCCGCCGACCTGTTGGTCGCCCAACCCCGCGATCTGACCCGGCCCCGACGTGGGCGCCGGGAACAGCGCGGTGAGCGGACCCTCGAGCCCGGCGAGCTCACTCCGAGTCGCCGCCTCGTTCGAGGTTCGCGCGACGATCAGCAGTGACGGTGACGGGCCGGGCGACAGCGCTACGGCCGTCTCGCCACCGAAGATCGAGTCGATCTCGTGCACGTTGACGCCCTCCGCCTTGAGCGCGGCACCCAGCCGCGCGAGCAGCGGCGCGACGTTGCCCGCGAACCCGGCCGTCGCGGCGGCGCGCAGCAGCTGCGGCGCCGCACGGCTGAGGCCGTCGACGTCGAACATCAGCGTCGACCCGGCCGGGAGGACCGAACCGAGCGTCGGGGCAAACGTGACCGGGTGCGATCGGGTCGCCGCCAGGGCACTGTGAATCCACACGTCGGCGCCGCCAGAGGTCGCCGACACCGACATCGCCGTTCCCTGCAGGCCCGGCCGATCGAGCAGCAGGGCGACCGCGCCGGCAACGCCCCCGCGCGATCCGAGCAGTCCCCGCAGTCCTGCGGGGGGCAGGTATGCATCGAGCACGCGACCGGCCGGCTCCCCGGCGGACGCACGCTCGTACGCGGAGTCGTTCGCAAGCGATCGCGCACGACCCGCCGCGGCGTCGATCGCGGCGCGAATGCCGGCGTCGGAGCCAACGACGAGGTAGTTCTTGACGAACGCGAGTTCGGTTCCGGAGCTGTAGCCCAGGATTCGAACCCCGTGGTATGCGCCCACCGGAGATGCTCCCGACCGGACCACGAACGCCCGGGCGCGTGGAGCGCTCTTGACATCGAGGACGATCAGCGACGACGTCGACCCGCCGGCCGTGCCGAGCACCGCCATCGCGGCCTCCTTGCCGAGCCACGGCCTGGCCGCGCTCGCGAAATCGCCCGAGCCCGAGCTTGAACCCGAGCCCGCGTCCGAGCCGCCGACGATCGCTCCGAGCCGGTTAACGACAGCCGCGTAGGCGAGCGGATAGTCGGGGAAGCGCCGGGCCATCGCCTCGGCCTGGCGAACCGCGGGCCGGCCCGGGTCGGTCGAAAGGTGCACGTACGCAAGCGCATCCGCAGGAACGATGCGCGCGGCGCCCGTCGCCGGCGGCTCGACCCCCGACCCGCTCAACACGAACACCACGAGAATCGTGATCAGCACCGCCACCCCGGCGGCTATCACCGTCGCGCGCCGGCGCAGAACCTGGCGGCGCCGCCCGTCGCCTTCCGGCGGTCGCGAGGGGCCGCCGCGACGGCGCCGCACGGTGCCAGCTGGAACAGAAGTACGTGGCCGCGTAGCGATAGACATCGGCACGTTCAATGAAGCATTTCGTCGCGCCCTTTGCGCCGGTTCGCCGCTGGTCTCCAGACCAGGTGATGCAACGGTTCCCGGTGCGCCGCGATCGCAAACGTGCCGACCGTCGGGCAGCCGCGCTTCTGACCCTCAGACCGCCGCGCTTCCGACCCTCGGGACCACCGCGTTCCGACCGTCAGGCGGCCGCGCGACGACCCCGTGCGCGACGCTCGTTGCGCTCCACGAAGTCGATGATCACGGGGACGCCCTCGAGCCGGTAGCGCTCGCGCAGGCGGTTCTCGATGAAGTAGGCGTAGTCGCGCGTGACCCGCGCCCGCGAATTGACCTGGATCGAGAACCGCGGCGGCCGCTCGCCCGTCTGGGCCATGAACAGCAGTTTCAGCCGGTGCCCGCTGTGTTTCGGTCCTCCCGCGGGCGGCTGGCGCGCCGCGACGACGTCGGACAGGAAGCGATTGAGCTGCGGCGTGGGGATCCGGCCGGCGCGGCGGTCGGCGAGCGCGACCGCTTCGACCAGGAGCCGCTCGATGTTGCGCCCCGTCTTTGCGCTCGCGGTCAGCACCCGTGGGCGCAGTCGAAGCTTCTGATTGGCGCGGGCCCGCTCGTAGTCGAGGTCGAGCCCATCCGCCAAGTCCCACTTGTTGAGTACGAGCGCGGTGGCGCACCCGGACCGCATCGCGAGCTCGGCGACGCGCAGGTCCTGGGCGGTGATGCCCTCGGTGGCGTCGCACACGACGAGCGCGACGTCGGCGCGCTCGGCCGCGCGCCGCGATCGCAACGACGTGTAGTACTCGATCGACTCCCCCACCTTCGCCTGGCGGCGCAGTCCCGCGGTGTCGACCAGTACCAGCGGGCGCCCCTCGAACTCGACCCGCAGGTCAATGGCGTCGCGCGTCGTCCCGGCGACCGGCGAGACGATTACCCGCTCGTCCCCGGCAAACCGGTTTACCAGCGACGACTTGCCCACGTTCGGGCGGCCGATCACGGCCAGCCGCACAATCCCGTCCTCAGCGTCCTCATCCGCGTCCGGACCCGACGAGCCACCCAGGGAGACGATCCGATCGAGCAGATCCCCGGTGCCGAGCCCCTGCGCCGCCGACACCGCGATCGGCTCGCCCAGGCCGAGCGAATGGAACTCGGCTGCCAACGGGATGTCGCGCGCGCTGTCGATCTTGTTCGCGGCCACTACCACCGGCAGCGAACCGCGCCGCAGCAGATCGGCGACCTCAGCGTCGCCAGGCCGCAATCCCGCACGCGCATCCACAACCAACACGGCGACGTCCGCGTCGGCGAGCGCCGCCCGCACCTGCTCGTGTACGGCGCCCGCGAGCTCGGCGCGGTCGTCGAGATCGACCCCGCCCGTGTCGACGAGCGTGAGCGACCTCCCGTTCCAGTCGGTGTGGAACTCCTTGCGGTCGCGAGTTACGCCGGGGCGCTCGTGCACGACGGCCTCCCGCGACTCGGTGAGGCGGTTGACGAGCGAGGACTTGCCGACGTTCGGGTACCCGACGATTGCGACCTTCATGGCGGATCCGAGGGTAGCTTGGCTCCTCGGATCCGCCATTTCAGGTCACATTGCGACCAACGGCGAGTCAGCCGGTCGGAAGGTCCGTCCCGGCGCCGGCACAGTAGCCGGCGCCCTCAGCCGAGTCGTTGCTCCACAACGACTGGACCGCGAACGTCCCGCCCGCATTACCAGTGACGTCACCGAGCGCGCCCGGAATCGGCTCCGGCGGGCCCTGTGCCGTCAGCAGGTTCTCTCCGACCCACGCACACTTGTCGCCGTCCTCGTTGGCGTCGAGCGGGTCATACCACCCGCCGATCTGTTGCGCGCTCGTCCCGGTGCCGATCACGTCCTCGGCGCCCGGGTCGGTGACGGTCTCCTCGATCTCGTGCCCGAGCACGATCGAGAACCCGTCGAGCTTGCCCGTCGCCCCGCTGTTGACTGCGTTCTCGCCGCACTCGTTGGCGCCGCTCGAGTTGATCGCTAGCGAATAGGGCATGTTCGTCCACGCGATCCCCGGCGTCAGCCCGTTGTAGATGCCGCCTTCGAGCCCAGGCTGGGTGTAGTCGTGGAACGCGCAGTAGCCCGAGGACAGCGCATTCGGATCGCTGAAGTTCGGCGGCTGCGCGATGATGATGTTGGAGTTCGCGAGGTCGGTGATGCCGAAGTGCGCCACCGCCCGCTGGGCCTCCGTCGCGAGGTCGGTGTAGGTGTTCGTCGACCCCGGCGGGTTGCTCGCCGACGTACCGACCAGGCTCGAAGCGTCGTCCGAGTCGTCGACCCAGATGCCCGCGAGCTGGTCGGTCGGGTTCGTGATGTTGTCCTTGGCCCCGGACGAATCCGTGTCGTAGTACTGCGTCTGGACGCCGGCCCAACTCGTGCCGCCGAGCTGCTGCACCCAGTCGGCCATGTACTTGCCGGCGCCGTCAGGGTCACACGCCAGCGTCGCGGACAGCGACCCCTCGGTGATCGCCTCCGAGGTGCAGGTGTCGCTTGCCGGGAACGCGCCGGGCTCGCCCCAGCCCCAGAACACCAGATACTCCTTGGGGGTCGTCTGCACGTGCCCGCCGTAGTAGGACATGTTCCCGAGCACCGGCAGCGTCGTCGCCGGGAACTCGGGCAGGCCGCAGTTCGAGAACGGTGACGGCAGCATGCCGTTCTCCGGGCACGGCGGCGCCGGCGGCTGCAGTGATCCAACGGGCGCGAACACGTGCTGCTGCCAGTACGCGCGCTGCATCTGTACCTCTTTCTGCAGCGTCGGCATGAGAATCGGCTTAGCCGACGCCCCGACTGCGCCGAAGGCCAGCATGCCCGCGACCACCATGGTCGCGCCAACCCCGCGAAGCAAGCTTCTCTTCATGTGGCAACCCTCTGTTCCGCCCCTGCCAGGGCGTCCGGTTCGATAGGAGCGCGGAGCTCCCACGGCTCCGCGAGCGCGGTTATACCCCGTTAGCGCCCTGAGCAAGCGCGGCGATCCGCTGCACCACCTCCGGCAGCGTCATGTCGGTCGAGTCGATCACCACCGCGCCGTCCGCGGGAGCCAGCGGCGAGTGCTCGCGCGTGCGGTCCCGCTCGTCGCGAATCGTCTGCTCGGCGAGGACCGTGTCGACGTCGACGCCAAGCTCGGCCGCGCGCCGGCGGGCCCGCTCCCGCGGATCGGCGTCCAGGAACACCTTGAGCTCGGCATCGGGCGCGACCACGGTGCCGATGTCCCGCCCCTCAGCCACCCAGTCGCCGCTCGACAGCAGCCGCCGCTGCTCCGCCGCGACCGCGCTCCGCACGGTCGGGTCCGCCGCGGCGCGCGAGGCGGCCTCGGACACAGCCGGCCTGCGAATCTCGTCGGTCACGTCGCGCCCGTCCACCAGGACGCGCTCGCCGGGCTCGATCGTCAGCGACCCGGCGATCGACGCGGGCTCGGCACCGCGCTCCAACGCCGCGAGCGCCACCGCGCGATACATCGAGCCCGTGTCCAGGTACGTGAACCCCAGCGCCTCCGCGACCGCGCGCGCCACGGTCGATTTGCCGGCGCCGGCCGGTCCGTCGATGGCCACGACCGTCACTGGGCGACCAGCCTTGCGACATCGCCGGCGAACCCCGGGTAGGACACCTCCGCGCTCTCCATCCCGACGACCTCAACCCCTTCCTCGGACGCGAGCCCCGCGACCGCGCCCAGCAGCGCCAGCCGGTGGTCGCCATGGGCGTCGAGCCGCCCGCCCCGAAGCCCACCGGTCCCGCTGACCACGAATCCGTCGGGCAAAGCCTCGATGCGCGCCCCCAGGCCGCGCAGCCCTTCGACGACGGTCGCGATCCGGTCTGACTCCTTGACCCGGAGCTCGGCCGCGCCGCGAACGACGGTGTCTCCGTCGGCGAAGCAACCGAGCAGCGCAACCAAGGGAAGCTCGTCGATCGCGAGCGGCACCTCCTCGGCCTCCACCGTTGTCGCCTCGATCGGAGCGTTCCGGACATCGATGTCGGCGACCGGCTCGGTGGCCCGGAACGTCCCCGGCTCCTCGAGGTCGGCGAGCACGATCGCGCCCATCCGCTCGAGTATCCGCAGGAAGCCGGACCGCGTCCAGTTGACGCCCACGCGCTCGAGCACCAGCCGCGACCCCTTGACCAGCACCCCGGCCGCGATGAGGAACGCCGCCGAGGACGGATCGCCGGGCACGTCGACGTCACCGAGCTCGAGCTCGTCGGTGTTGCCCACGGTCGTCCGGAAGCCGGCACCGTCAGACACGCGCGAGACCGGAGCGCCGGCCGCCGCCAGCATCCGCTCGGTGTGGTCGCGGCTGGGGGTGGGCTCAATCACGGTTGTCGCGTCCGTCGCCAACCCGGCCAGCAAGACGCACGACTTGACCTGTGCGCTGGCGACCGGAAGCTCGTACTCAACGCCCGTGAGTTGCGCACCGTGCACGGTGAACGGCGGGAACCGGCCCTCGCGCGCCTCGATCGTCGCCCCCATCCGAGTCAGCGGTTCCGCGATTCGGTCGACGGGGCGCCGGCGGATCGAGTCGTCGCCGTCGAGCTCGAAGCTCCGACCCGGCTGGAACGCCAGCCAGCCCGGAAGCAGCCGCATCAGCGTGCCCGCGTTGCCGACGTCGATCGGCTCGTGTTGCGGCAGCGCGTTGCGCAGGCCGCACCCGCGGATCAGCAGCCCCTCGGTGCGGGGCTCGACGATCGCGCCGAGCTGCGTCACCGCGGCCAGCGTCGAGCGGGTGTCGGCAGCGTCGAGATAGTTCCTGACCCGCACCGGTTCCGAGGCCATCGCCGCGACGATCGCAGCGCGGTGGGAGATCGACTTGTCGGCCGGCACGCGCAGGCTGCCTCGGAGCGGTCCGGACGGGTCGAAGCGAACGTTCACGCGCGCGCCACCGGGAAGCCGAGCTGACCGACGAGCTCCTCGGCGCGGCCCGCCTCGGCCTCCCCGGCGATCCACATCGCGACCACGCCCTCGCTCATGTCGGGCGCGGGATACAAAGCCATATCGGTGATGTTCACCCCCGCACGCCCGAGTTCGAGTGCGAGCTCGGCCACAACGCCCGGGCGGTTCGGCACCGACGCGCGGAGCTCGAACAGCGGACCGCCCGCGAGCTGCGCCTCGAGCAGCCGGCGCCGATCCTCGGCGGCGCCGTCGTTCCATCCGGTGATCCGCCCCGCATCGCCGTCGCGTAACGCATCCCGGACATCGGCCAGCCGCGCGATCGTGTCGTCGATCCGCGCCGCGATCGCATCGCGGTTGGAGACGTAGATGTCGGTCCAGATAGCGCTCGGCGCGCCGGCGACGCGGGTCGCGTCTCGGAACGAGGGCCCGGTCGCGGGCAGTCGTTCTCCGCCGGCGGCGAGCGTGCGGGCGGCTTGGGAGACGAGCACGTTCGCTAGCACGTGCGGCAGGTGCGAGACCGTGGCGAGAACGGTGTCGTGAACCTCCGGCTCGATCGCCACCGGTCGGGCGCCCAAGCCGTGCAGAAGGCGGTGCAGCCGCTCGTACAGGATCCCCGACGTGCTCGAGGTCGGCGTCAGGTACCAGGTGGCGCCGTCAAACAGGTCGGCGCGCGCGTGCTCGACCCCCGAGGTTTCCGCGCCGGCGAGCGGATGGCCGCCGACGAACCGGGCGTCTCCGAGCGCCGCCACGATCGCGCGCTTGGTCGAGCCGACGTCCGAGACAACGCAATCGGGCGGTGCGGCCGCGAGCACACCCCGGACCGCTTCCGGAAGCATCCCCACCGGCACAGCCACGAACACCGCCTCGGCGTCGCTCACCCCCTCGGCGATCGTCGCGCAGCCGCGATCGATCGCGCCCCGCTCGCGGGCCACCTCGAGCGCCTCAGGGCTCGCGTCGTAACCCGTGACCGAAGCGTCGAGCCGCTCGCGCGCCGCGAGCCCGATCGAGCCTCCGATCAGCCCGACGCCGACGAGCGCGATCCGCACTTAAACGACGGCGGCGAGCGCCTTCCCCGCGACCGCCGCGGCGGCCTGGACGCGCTCCACGTACTCGGGGAAGTCGTCGGCCACGAGCTGCTGGGGGCCGTCGCAGATCGCGTGCTCGGGGTGCGGGTGGACCTCGACGATGATCCCGTCGGCGCCGGCGGCGGCTGCCGCCAGCGACAGCGGCATCACCAGGTCTCGCCGGCCGGCGGCGTGGCTCGGATCGACAATCACGGGCAGGTGGCTGAGCTCCTTGAGCACGGGCACCGCCATCAGGTCGAGCGTGAACCGATACGAGGTCTCGAACGTGCGGATGCCGCGCTCGCACAGCATCACGGCCTCGTTGCCCTCCTTGAGCACGTACTCGGCAGCCATCAGGAGCTCCTCGAGCGTCGAGGAGAAGCCCCGCTTGAGCAGCACCGGGCAGCCCGAGCGCCCGACCTCGGCCAGCAGCGAGTAGTTCTGCATGTTGCGCGCGCCGATCTGGACCACGTCGGCGACCTCGAGCACCTGGTCGATGTCGCGCTGGTCCATCAGCTCGGTGACGATCGGCAGGCCGGTCTCGGCCTTGGCCTCGGCGAGCAGTCGCAGGCCCTCCTGGCCGAGTCCCTGAAAGGCGTACGGGGAGGTGCGCGGCTTGTACGCGCCGCCGCGGAACAGCGTGCCGCCGGCGTCACGGACGATGCGCGCGGTCTCGAGCGTCTGCTCGCGGGACTCGACCGTGCACGGCCCCGCGATCATCGCGAAGCTGTTGCCCCCGACCTTGCGGCCGGCGATGTCCAGCACAGTTCGTTCGCCGTGCTTGAACTGGGTCGAGGACAGCTTGTAGGGCTTCGAGATCGGGACCACGCGGTCCACGCCGGGAGCGCCCTCGAGTTCGAGCCGCTGCACGTGCTCGCGGTCGCCGATCGCGCCGATCACCGTCAGCTCGTCGCCGCGGCTCAGATGGGCGCGCGCACCGACGCTCTGCACTCGCTCGATGACGGCCTGCACCTCCTGTTCACTGGCCGTCGGTTTCATCACGATCATCATTTCTCGGTCCTCTCTGGTGCCTGGAAACTCTACGAAAGCGGGCGGTTCGGGTTTCACCCGACCGGGGGGTTTTTCGGCGCTCGGCCTGTGCGGGGTCCCGCGGCGGGCGCGGGATCGAACGAGGACGTGACGAGCGCCTAGCTAAATCGCCAGGCGTAGGCGTAGCCGCGGTACACGTAGGTCGTGCGGCTACGGACGCTCATCGTGGGCGGTTTGTACCAGACGAGCGGTGGGATGCCAAGGGGTTTTACCGACGGGCACCCGCAGGACGGTGTGCGGTGTCCCTCGGGAGCCCACGGACGTGCATAAGACGGCAAACCGCGGCGTCGGGCCCGACCGTGACGAGCTGTGGACGATAATCGCGGCCAACACGGCGGGGTCGGATCCGAGCGCGCCCATTGCCGAGTTATGCGACCCCCAGCCCCGTCCTTCGGGTGCCGACCGATACAGCCGGACTCAGCCCGCGAGAACCGCGGCCAACGCCTCGCCGAACCGCTCGTTCTCGGCGTCGGTGCCCACCGTCACCCGGAGCGACCGCTCGCGGCCGAGCGACGCGCCGGCGCGCACCAGCACCCCTCGCGAGCGCAGACCCTCGACGACGTCGGCCTCCTCGACCGTCTCGGGCAGGTGCAGCCAGATGAAGTTCGCGTCGGACGTGGCCACCCATAGCCCGAGCGCCCGCACGGAGTCCTCCATCCCGAGCCGCGACGCGATCGTCTCGGTCACGCGCCGCTCGACCTCGTCCTGGTGCTTCAGCGCCTCGACCGCGGCCGCCTGGGCGGCGGCGTTCAAGTAGAACGGCTGGCGGACCTGGTCGACGGCGACGCGGAAGTCCTCGGCGCCGCACAGCGCGTATCCGACCCGCAGGCCGGCCAGCCCGTAGACCTTCGAGAACGTGCGCAGCAGCACCAGGTTCGGGTACTTGCGCAGCAGCTCGAGCGACGCGTACGTGTCGCCGAGCGTGAGCGAGAACTCGCAGTAGGCCTCGTCGAGGATCACCGCGACGTGACTCGGGATCCGGCGCATGAACGCGTCGATCTCGTCGAGCCCGATCGCGGTCGAGGTCGGGTTGTTGGGGTTGCAGATCAGCACCAGCCTCGTCGCCACCGTGACCTCGATGGCCATCGCATCGAGATCGTGACGATCCTCGTCGTCGAGCGGCACCTGGATCGCCCGCGCGCCCGAGGCGGCGGCGAGATGCGGGTAGACGCTGAACGCCGGCCAGGCGTAGACAACCTCGGCGCCCGGCTCCAGCAGCGCCTCGCCGGCGGCGAGCAAGATGTCGCACGATCCGTTGCCGAGCGCGATCCGCTGGGGCGGGATCCCGTAGCGGTCGGCGAGCGCCCGGCGCAGCGGCATATACGACGGATCGGGGTAGCGGTTGACGCCGGCGAGCACGCCGCTCGCGGCCTGCACGACCTCGGGCAGCGGCGCGAAGCAGCACTCGTTCGACGCGAGCATCGCGATGTCGGTCCCGAGGTCGTAGCCCCCGGCGAGGGGATACACGGGCATCCGGCGGACGCGGTCTGCGAATTCGATCGGCATCGCCGTCCGTAGCCTAGCTATTGGGCCTCGCACGGAATCCGGCGCGACCGCGGTCGCTGGTCGACGCGCCAAGAAGCCGGATTCCGCACGCTCGGCGTCCCTGGGGCCGTTCCGCCCGGCATCCGTGCCGGGCGGGGTCGCGACCACCCGGCCGGACACGGACGTCCGGCCGCCCGGCCCCATGGACGCTGGCCGAAGGCCAGCCCCTATTGAGCAGACTCGAGATCCGTCCGGAGCACGCGCGCCTCCCCCAGGTACACGTGCCGTGGCTCGTGGTCCTCGTCGGCGTAGTAGTGGACCATCACGCGGATCACGCGCGGAAGTGAGCCCGGAACCGGCACCTCGCGCGCGCACAGCAGCGGGACGCGGCTCAGCCCGAGGGCGCGGGCCGCCACCGCCGGGAACTCCGCGTCGAGATCGTCGGTCAGCGTGAAGATGCAGCTCACCATC
>Ga0335080_10008268_pt1 | contig 10846 bp, 9 predicted proteins | sample Lox_Sample_34_FD_206720 | JGI IMG/M metagenome (GOLD analysis project Ga0335080, IMG submission 206720) | Soil microbial communities from Loxahatchee National Wildlife Refuge, Florida, United States - Lox_Sample_3.4 | ecosystem: Environmental > Terrestrial > Soil > Wetlands | place: USA: Florida...
AAGAGCCCGCTCGCGATCAGCATGGCGTTGCCGATGAAGATGCGCGGCGTCGGCGTGTCGTGCCAGATGATCCAGCCGAGCAGCGCCGCCCAGAAGATCGCCGAATACTGGAACGGCGCCAGCAGCGAGGCCGGCGCCAGTGCGAGCGCGCGGGCCATGCAGAGAAAGCAGATAGCGGCGACGATGCCGACGATCAGCATGTAGCCGGCGTTGAACAAGTCGGGCGTCACCCAGTCGAGCGGCGAGAAGGCGGCGCCGATGATACCGCCGCCGACGAACTGCCAAGTCACCAGCGAGAGCGGATGATTGTCGCGCAGCTTGCGGGTCAGCACCAGCGAGACGGCGAACAAGGCCGCCCCCAGCAGGGCGATGAGCGCATAGGGCGAGAAGGCCTGGCTGGTCGGCGCCAGCGCCACGATCACGCCGGCAAAGCCGAACAGCACCGCGCCCCAGCGATAGGGGCCCACCCTCTCCCCGGCGAACAGGCCGGAGATCGCGGTTACCATGATCGGCGCCGCCATATAGAAGGTCATGACATCGGCGAGCGGCATGTCGAGGGTCGCACGGTAGAAGCAGTAGCTGTCGCCGGTCTGGCAGAGGATGCGGACGACATGCAGCGCCCAATGGCCGCGAAGCGTCAGGCTCACGCGAGAGAACCATGCGATCGGCACGAGCATCGCGAGCGCGCCGAACGCACGGACAAACAGCAGCTCTGCCACGCCGAAATCGGCCATGACCAGCCACTTGCCGAGCGCGTCGTTGAAGGCGAAGAACCCGACTCCGGCGAGATAGAGCGCGATGCCAAGGCTGTGGCGGGTGAATTCGGATCTGGGGGGCATGGAAGGCGCGGGACGGGGCTATGGATGCGGCGGTCTATCACGGGCCGCCAGAGGAAGCTGGTCAAATCCCGACACTTCCACTAAAGGAAGGACCGGACTGTAGCATCATTGTCGCAGCCAGTCGTTGTCGCAGTGGGCGATTAGCTCAGTTGGTAGAGCGCTTCCTTTACACGGAAGATGTCGGGGGTTCGAGTCCCTCATCGCCCACCACGCATCGCCCTCACCGCCGCGTCAGAATGAACCGCGCCGGATGGTCGGGCTGCATACTCACCACGGCCGCCGGCACGACCGGCGTGGATGTGGCCGGCGCGATCTCGAAGTCGCGGATGAGGAGAGCCAGCGCCAGAGTAAGCTCCAGCAGGGCGAACTGGGCGCCGATGCAGACCCGCTGACCGCCGCCGAACGGCATGTGTGCATAACGCGGTGGCCCCTCCCCGCCGAGGAAGCGCTCGGGGTCGAAGGCGTCCGGGTCGGGCCAGAGGCGCCGATGGCGACCCAGGATCCATGGCGAGATGATGACCAGGGCGCCGGCCGGAACAGCCAAGCCATCCCAGGCGTCGTCGTTGACAGCCTCGCGAGCGATCAGGAAGGCGGGCGGATAGAGGCGCAGCGCCTCGTTCACCACCGCCCGGGTGTAAGGCAGATCCGGCAGCCGTGCGCCGATCGCCTGCGGGTCGCGCGGCACCGTGTGTGCCTCCGCCGCCACCCGTTCCTGCACCTCCGGCACGCTGGCCAGCAGATAGAGGGACCAGAACATCGCGAGCGCGCTGGTTTCATGGCCGGCAACGATCATGGTGGAGACCTGGTCGCGCAGCCATGCGCGCGCTTGCGCATCGCCGGTCTCGCCGTTCGATGCGCCGATCAAGTGGTCGAACAGATCGCGCGGACGCTCGCTCGGCGGCGCCTCGAGGCGCTGCCGGATGATCGCGTCGATCAGGCCGGTCCAGCGGGGCCGGAAGCGCCTTCGGGCGAAGTCGCGCGGGGTGGGTATGGCGAGCGGCATGACGACGTCCAGCAGGTCCGGCCGGCCGAGCCGGTTCCGATAGCGGGCGATGAGCGCGCGGAGCGCCGCGCCATGCTCGCCGATCTCCAGCGAGAACATCGTGCGCGCCGCGATCTCCAACGCCAGCGCCTGCATGTCGGCGAGGAGGTCGACCGCCCCACTCTCTTGCTTGCCGTAGCGCGCCGCCAGGTCGAGCGTCGCGCTGGCGATGTGCGGCGCCAGCGACGGAAGAACTCGTGGTGCCAGGGCGGGCATGATGATGCGGCGATCCTGCCGGGCGGCGTCCCCCTCCCTGAGGAGCACGCCCTCGCCGATCACCGGCTTCAAGATCCGGACGGTCGCGGGCGGCCGGCGGTAGTTGTCGGCGTTCTCGAGCAGAACGCGGTGGATCGCGGCCGGCGAATTGAACAGGAAATACCGGCGACCGAAGATCCGGCCGGAGAGCAATTCCTCCTCATAAGCCGACCTGGGCCAGAGCCGGAGCATATCGCTCCGGAGTGCGCCGAGCAGCACAAGCCCGCGCGGACTTCGCTCCGGCGGCTCCGGCCGCGGCGGGCGGAATCGGTGCCGCATGCGGCTAGCGCACCCGCCCGCGGGCCGCACGCCGCGGGATCGGCAACAGCATCCGGACATCCCGCTGATAGCGGCGATAGCCGTCCCCGAACGTCCTGACGAGATCACGCTCCTCAAGGCGCGCGCCGGCGACGGTATAGACGGTCGCCGCAACGGCGAACAGCAGATGGCCGACCGTCATGTCCGGCGTCGCCCAGAAGCCGATGAACGAACCGACATAGATGGGGTGGCGGACCAGGCGGTAGAGGCCCGAAGTGTTGAGCGTCGGCGGCGAGAGGACCCGGCCGTGCACCGCGTCAGAGATCTGCTGCAAGCCGAGCATCTCTGCCTGGTTGGTCAGCAGGCCGGCGATAAGCACCATCAGCCAGCCGAACCAGAACAGCCCGGAGAGGAGGATTCGCCCGGCCGGATTGGTGACCGACCAGATCAGGTCCGGCAGCGGCAGCCAGAGCCCGACCAGGAGTGCCAAGGCCAGGCAGGCGGCGAGCACGTAGACCGAGCGTTCGATCGCCGGAGGGATCACCCGCGTCCACCAGCGCTTGAAGGCCGCCCGCGCCATCACGCTGTGCTGGGCCGCGAACAACCCGACCAGGGCGAGATCGACGGCGACGGCCACCGGCCAGGACACGGATGGCCCCCGGTCGATGGTGCGCGGCACGAGCACATCGGCCAGGAACAGCACGCAATAGAGCGAGGTCGCCGCGAAGCAGATCGTCGTCAGGATGCCGAAACCGAACGCCAGGACCTTTCGCATGATCCGCACCCGCATCGCCTCATTGCCGCTGGAAATAGATCGACTGGATCTGGTTCTTGAAGCTGGCGCTGCCTTCGATGGCCGCGATGAAGTCCGCCTTGGCGAGCGAGAAGGCCTCGACCTCGGTCGCAGCAGCGCAGGTCGCGTTGCGCGGCTCATCGACGATCAGCGCGCGCTCGCCGATGACCCGCCCGGTCCCGACGGTCGCGACCACCGCCGAACGTCCATCCGGGCCCCGCTGCGAGACGTCGACCTCGCCGCTGCCGATCAGGAACAGGAGATCGCCGGGATCGCCCTCGCGGATGATCACGTCGTCGGCCCGGAACACGCGCCGCGTCATCTTCTCGGCGATGTTGGTGATCTCGGCCGGCGTCAGCTGCTTGAAGAGATCGGTCGCGCGCAGCAGCTCGCAGATCCGGATGGCGTCGTGCAGAGTGACGTCCGAAACGATGGAGCCGTCGACCATGTTCACGATGCGGTCGGCAAGGTCGAGGATCCGGTTGTCGTGGGTCACGATGATCACCGTCGCACCGTCCTCCACCGTCATCCGCTTCAGCAGGCTGATAACCACCGAGCTCGACTCCTTGTCAAGCGCCGCCGTCGGCTCGTCGGCGAGCACCAATTTCGGCCGGCTGACGACGGCCCGGGCGACGGCCACACGCTGCCGCTGGCCGCCGGACAGCGCCCGGGGGAGATACCCGACGCGGTGACCGAGCCCGAGCCGCTCAAGCATCTCGACGCCGCGCGCCCGCATCTCGCGCGCCGGCATGCCGGTGAGCTGCATGGCCATCTTGACGTTCTCGAGCGCGGTCAGGGACTCGAACAGATTGTGGGCCTGGAAGATGAAGCCGATATTGCGCCGCATGGAGACGAGTGCCGCCGGCGGCAGTCCGGCGAGCTCCTGCCCGAGCACGCGGATGGCCCCATCCTGCACCGAGCGCAGCGCGCCGATCAGGCTGAGAAGGGTGGTCTTGCCCGATCCGGAGGGGCCGGTGAGGATCACGAGCTGACCGGCGTCGATCGAGATGCAATTCCGGAACAGCACCTGGTTCCGCGAGTCACCGTCGCCGAAGAAATGACTGACCCGGTCCACCCTGACCACCGGTTCCCCGTTCGTGCGATCGATCGCCCCGTCCATCAGAACAGCTCGGCTGGATCGGTCTTGAGCACGCGGCGCACTGCGATGAACGCGGAGAGCAGGCACATGCCCAAGGCCAGGACAAGGGATTCGACGGTGAGATCGACCGTCATGCGCAGCGGAACGACGACCGCCGCGGCGAGAGTGCGGAACAGGACGAGGCTCAGCAACCATGCCGGCGCGAACCCGACCAGGGCATACCACACCGCCTGCTCGGCGACGCTTCCGACGATGTAGGCGTTCCGGTAGCCCATCGCCTTCAAGGTTGCATATTGCGGAATCTGGTCGGCGAGCTCCGAAAACAGGATCTGGTAGGAGATCAGCATGCCCACGGCGAATCCGATGACCGTGCCCGCGGTGAACAGCGGTCCGACCGGCGACCATCGCGCCTGCCAGCGGGCTTCCTGGTCGATCAGCTCCTGCTTGGTCATGACGGTGACGTCGCCGGGCAGGACCGCGCGGAGAGCGCTCTGCACCGCGGCTGCCCGGTAGCCCGGCGCGACCTTGATGACGCCGACTTCAGGGTCGGGGAGATCCGTGCCGTCGGCACCGGTTCCGCCGAATATCTTGAAGTAGGTACGGTCGCTCATGACCACGTTGCCGTCATTGAAGAAGTCCGGGCCGAGCCAGAACGTGCCGATGACTTTGACGGCATGACGGTCGAGCTCGGTCTCCGTCCCGGCGTCGACGCGGCCTAGAATGTCGCGGTCATTCCGGTCGAACATCACCGTGTCCGGCGTTCGCAGCGCTGCCAGTTGCGCCGCGATCTCCGGCAGCCGGAAGACAGGCTGGTCGGGATCGAAAGCGAAGGCCTGCACGGCATGGAGCGTATGGTCCTGCGGGTTGCGCCACACGGATTCGAGGCGCTTCATGTAGAGTGGACGGACAGAGGCGACGCCTTCGACGGCGCGGGCCGCGTAAAGCTGGCGGCGCGAGAACGGCGAGACCCGGTCGAACTGGTACTTGACCGAGCTTACAAGCACGAGATCGCCGTCAAGCCGACGGATCAGCTGCACCATGCTCTCGATATACGCATTCCCGAAGCCGATCTCGACCATCATCAGCGTGACAGCGAAGGCAACGCCGGCCGTGGCGCGGGCGAGCTGGGCCGGGTCGGCGACCAGATTGCGCCATGCCAGCGGCACCCGCATCGGCGGCTAGAACAGGTCCGCCGGATCCGCGTGCCGGAGCTTGCGGGCGGCGAGCAGCGAGGTTCCGAGCGTCATGGCAACGGCGATCCCCAACACGATCATGACCCTTGCGGTCGTCATCTCGATGGGCAGGCGCGACAGGATACGGAGCCGGTCGTAGGCGAAGAGCGCGGCGAGCAGCGCCGGGGGGAAGGCCACCGCCGCGGTCACCAGCGCCAGGACCGCGACCACACCCTGCAGGTGGCCGTCGCCATAGCCCATCGCCTTCAGCGTCGCGTATTGCGGCAGCTGGCGCACGACCTGCGTGGTCAGGATCTGATAGAGAATGACGATCCCGACGATCACCGACACGGCCACGCCGGAGCCGAAGATGAGGCCGGTCGAGGTGCGATGGCGCCAGAAATCCGTCTCGAATGCCTCGATCTCCGCGCGGGTGAAGACACGGGTATCGGCCGGGAGGATGCGGCGCAATTGCTCCGCCACGCGATCCGGATCGCTGCCCGGCCTCAGACGCACCAGGCCGAGGCTGACGCTGGCCAGCGGCCGGCCGGAAAAGACCCGGATGAAGTTGAGATCGCTCATCACCACGGCGCCGAGACCGATCACCCCGGTGCCGAGATCGTATCGACCGCCGATGGTGACGGCACGCCCGTCGAGCTCGACGTTCCGGCCGGGAAGCTGCCGGCCATACATCGGCAGCGATGCGCTGTCGATCAGGAGCGTATCCTGATCTCGGAGGCGGGCGGCCTGCCGTTCGATGCTGCTCACTGCGAAACTGTCCGTCCCCGGATCCACGCCCATCACGAAGATTTCACGCAGCGTCCCGTCCTCGCGGCTGAGCCAGTATGCCTCGCCCTCGTAGAACGGAACGGCGGACTGCACCTCCAGCACGTTCATCGCTTCATAGACCCTCCGGCGGGGAAACAGATAGGACTGGCCCATCTGAACGTAGGAGCTCGATGTGAGGAGGAGATCGAACCGCAGGTGGTCGTAGATCAGCAGGCCCGCCCTGGGGACCGAAGCGTAGAATCCGAGCTGGAGGAAGATCATCAGGATGGCGATCGATATTCCGCCGGCCGCCAGGGCATTGCGGGCCTTCTCGTGCATCAGGATCCGCCAGGCGAGGACGGCGCTCATCGGCGCATCGCCTGGACGCCGGGGACGCGCTTCATGTCAGGCAGCCTCGAACAGCATGCACTCGGCCACGACCCCCGGGCCGAACGCCATAGCGCAACCGCGCCCCTTGGCATTCTGGTCGCGCATCTGCCGGAGGACGAAGGCGACCGTCGCCGACGACATATTGCCGAAGTGCCGCAGAACCGAGCGGGAGAAGTCGAGCGCGCTCGCGGGCAGCTCGAAGGCGGCGCCTACCGCATCCAGGATCGACCGGCCGCCGGGATGCACGGCCCAGAGATCGATGTCGGCGGCCTTGTGCCCGCCGAGGACAGCGTCGGCCGCCGCCGGTAGGCTATGGGAGAGCGTGTGCGCCAGCTGGCCGGACAGCGAAAGGTCGAAGCCGTCGCGGCCGAGGCGCCAGACCATCTGGTCGGCGCTGTCGCCGATCACGGCGGTCCGAAAACTCTGGATCTCTATCCCGCTCGGCTCGGCGGAGACCAGCATCGCCGAGCAGCCGTCCCCCCAGAGCAGGCAGGCGAGCATGTGCTCGAGGTCCATGTCTTCCCGGAGGTGGATCGTGCAGATCTCGAGATTGACGATCACGACCTTGGCGAGCGGCTCGGACCGCACGATGTGACGCGCCAGCTTCAGCCCGCTGATCGCGGAATAGCAGCCCATGAAGCCGATGATCGTGCGCTCGACCGCGGGCTTCAGCCGATAGTGCCTCACGATCTCGACGTCGAGGCCGGGCGCATAGAATCCGGTGCAGCACGCGACGATCACGTGGGTGATCTCGTCGCGGAGATCGGGAAGCCCGAGTTCGTCCAGCGCCTGCGCGGCGAGGATCGGCGCATGGCGCTCGAAGAAGCGCATGCGCTTGGTCGTGTCGGGAAAGCGACCGGCCTCGTAGAAGCCGCCGGCGCCGAAGCTCAATTCCGGCGGTATAAACGAATAGCGATGATCGATCTGCGAACGCACCGCCAGGCGACGGAACAGCGCGGCGTTCGAGTTCTTCTCCAGCTTGGAAGACGCAAATTCCAAGAACTTTTGATTGATGTCGAACGGAGGGGTCGCAGTGACGATGCGATTGATATAGGCGGAAGCCATCAAGGCCGGGTCCCCGATCCGAAGCACGAGATGAACCTCACCATAATACAGCTGACGGTACGATGTCCTGATCCGCATCACGCTGCCGATTGAGATCATCGACCTATGCCCGAAGCCGGCGGCCGGACGAGCCGGAACAGCCCTGGACAAGGCGCACGCCTCCGCCGCACAGTCGAAAACGGGTGGGGCGTGCTCCGGGCCGGTAAATTCATGGTTGGTCGGCGATCTGGACTGATTTCGGCGCCGGCTGTTCGTGGGGCGTTCCGGCTCGGTCATCCGCCCGCCACGCTGCTCGGCGCCGCAGCCACGGCCGGGTTCTATTTCATCGCGCGGCGAGACCTCGACGACGAGTTGGGAGGGACTCTCCTTTTCGCATCAGTCCTCTGCCTCCTCTACTCGATCGGCGCGATGAACGACTACTGCGATGAGCCGAAGGACCGGGCTGCGGGCCGTGCCGAAAAGCCCCTCATTGCCGGGGATCTCACGCGGTCGTCCGCATTGGCGCTGTGGATCGTGAGCGCCGCGCTGGGCGTTGCAGCCGGGTTCCATTTCGGCGTGGCCATCGCAGGCGCCGCCTTCCTCCTTTGGCTCGCCGGCGTCGCTTACAACTTCGGCCTGAAGAGCACCGCGGTCAGCTGGCTGCCGCTGGCCGTGTTCTTTCCGTCCCTCCCCGTCCTCGCCTTCGCGGCAGCGGGGAAGTACACTCCGGTCCTGCTGTTTTCCTATCCCGTGGGCCTGCTGCTGTCCGTGGGATTGAACATCGCCAACACCCTTCCGGATCTGGAAAACGACGCGCGGGGCGGCGTCCACGGGTTCGTCCACCGCCTCGGCCTGGCGCGCGCACTTCCCCTGCTGTGGATGTGCCTGCTCTCGACCCTGCTGCTCATGGGCATGTCGCTTGGGATCGTCGGCGGATTCTCGGAGCCGTTTTCCATCGGAGCGGGGGGTGCGGTGCTGTTGCTGCTTGCCGCAATCATCGACTGGCTGATCCACAAATCCCGTTCCAGCCTGCAGCGGACCTGGTATGCGAGCGCCCTCTACGCGGCCATCGCCAGCGTCTCCTGGGTGGCGAGCCTGCCTTAGAGCTAAGGCGCCGTCTCGGCCTGCTTGCTGCTGGCGTCGGCGCGATCCGGCGCATCGGTATGGATCAGGACATCGACCGTCAGGTTGGTCAGCTTTGCGACGGCGGCGGCATCATCAAGCTCGATCCAGACCTGCACGACGCGGGCGTCGGCGCGCGCAGCAGGGTCGACGTTGAGTACGTCATTCTTGAACACCATGTCGCCGACCCGGACCACCTCTCCGGGGATGGCGCTTGCCAGAGCCCGGCCGCTGATCGTCGCCTTCTGACCGACGCGCACCCGGGCCACATCCGTTTCATAGACCTCGGCAACGGCGCGCATGTGTGCGGTGTCCCCGAGAACCAGAATGGGTCCGGAACCAACCTCCTCCCCGGGCTTGATGCGCACGTCCAGAACCCGCCCGTCGATCGGCGAGATCACGCTGAGCTGCTTGGCGCGCGCCTCGGCGAGCTCCATCTGCCGCTGCAGCGAGTCCACTGGAAAGCCGGCCTGCATGCGGGCGAGGACATTCTGCGCGATCATGACCTGGGTGTCCGCATCCTGCTGGTCCAGGGTGTATTGCTGCTGGAGCTGCTGCAGCTGCGCCTCGGCGGCCTTCAGCGAGGCTTCCTCCTGGTCGACCAGGCTGTTCAGGTCGTCAGCCTGCTGACGTGCCGCCGTCCCCTTGGTCAGCAGCTCGTCGTAACGCCTGGCCGTGCGCCGGTCGTTCGTCAGCTTCGCTTCCATGCTGATGATAGTCGATTGCTGGGCGGCGATGCGCAGGGGGGTGATTTCGAGAATCTGCTGGCGCTGGATTACCGCTGCGTCGATCCGCGCCTGGTCCAGCGCGGACTCGGTCTGGCGCTGCGATCTCGCCTCGGCGAGTTGAGCGCTGTAGACGTCGCGCTGCGCCACCTGCTCGGGATAGCCACCCAGATAGCCCAGCACCTGGCCCTGCTTCACGAGATCGCCGCGCTTGACCAACAGCGTATCGAGCCGGTCGGGAGAAACGCCGGCGCCGAGATTGACGATCTCGCTTTCCGGCTCAATGCGGCCGAGCGCTGCGACGTCGAAATCCTGCGACTGAAGGTGCGGTTGGGGCTGCAGGGACGGCGTGACCGTGACGGCAGCCGCGGACATGTCGCCCGCGTACCGGGCATAGGCCGCCACGCCCGCCGTTGCGAGCGCCGCTGCGCTCAGCACAGCGATCACCAGGTTTCGCAAATTCGAAGGCATCCCACAGCCGCAAGAGCGCGCTACGTTCTTGGCCCAAGATTATGGCATGGAACGGATTTTGACAATTGCGCCGTCGACCATCGGTTGAATTCGGCCAGCGAATCCCAGCGTGGAGGCCCCCTACTTCTTCTTGCTGGCCTCGTAGCGGGCCTTGGTCTCGGCGTTGGCGGGGTAGAGGCCGGGGAGCGGGATGCCGGCCTCGACCTCCTGCATGATCCAGGCTTCGAGCCGCTCCTGCTCGGGGGCGTGCTCGAGGACATGGTCGATGAGGGCGGCCGGGATCACCACCACGCCGTCGCCGTCGGCGACGATGAGGTCGTCGGGAAAGACCGCGACGCCGCCGCAGCCGATCGGCTCCTGCCAGTTGACGAAGGTGAGGCCGGCGACCGAGGGCGGCGCGGCGACGCCCCGGCACCAGACCGGCAGGCCCGTGCCGAGCACGCCGGCGACGTCGCGCACCACGCCGTCGGTGACCAGCGCCGCGACGCCGCGCTTCGCCATGCGGGCGCAGAGAATGTCGCCGAAGATGCCGGCATCGGTGAGGCCCATGGCATCGACCACAGCTACGGCACCCGCCGGCATCGCCTCGATCGCGGCGCGGGTCGATTTCGGCGACGACCAGGATTCCGGGGTCGCCAGGTCCTCGCGAGCGGGCACGAAGCGCAAGGTGAAGGCGCGGCCGACCAGGCGCGGCTGACCGGGCTTCAGCGGCATGGCGCCACGCAGCCAGACGTTGCGCAGACCCTTCTTCAGCAGGATCGTGGTGATGGTCGCGGTGGTGACCTTGGAAAGGACCTCGACGATCCGGCTGTCGGCGGACATGCGCTTCCCCCTGGACTATCCGGGCCTATTGTGCCGCCGGCGACGG
>Ga0335080_10008269_pt1 | contig 10844 bp, 7 predicted proteins | sample Lox_Sample_34_FD_206720 | JGI IMG/M metagenome (GOLD analysis project Ga0335080, IMG submission 206720) | Soil microbial communities from Loxahatchee National Wildlife Refuge, Florida, United States - Lox_Sample_3.4 | ecosystem: Environmental > Terrestrial > Soil > Wetlands | place: USA: Florida...
TCGAACGAGGGCTTCTTCAGGGTCTACATCGACACCAGCTCGACCTCGGCGCTGATCGGCTACGCGACCGGCACCGCGCCGGGCTCGGCGAACCAGGGCTACAACTGCGGCGATTTCCACGTCCATACGGTGGCGGGCGTCACGGACACGACGTTCTACACGGCCTACGACCACTACGCGCCCGTTCCGGCGTACCCGGTCGATGGGGGCGGGTCGGCGCTGGGCGGCGGCTCGACCGAGTCGTCCACGAACAACTCCACGAACCGGAGCAACGCCGCGACCTACTCGCTGCAGCGCTCGACGTCGAAGTGCTACCTCGGCGGCGACGACCACCTCAACATCGACTCGATCGTCTCGGGCGGCACGCGCTACATCAACCGGTTCAAGGCGGCGGACAAGTACGGGTACTGGATGCGTTTCACCACCACGCCCGACGCCTCGGTGATCGCGGCGCTGGCCCGGCCCGCGTCGCGGGCGGTGGACACCACGCTCGCCACGCGGACGACCGAGGCGCAGTACCTGTGGCCGCTGGCGCGGCAGTTCAACGTGAACTCCAAGGGCGTCATCTACGTCAACGGACGGGTCGTGATCAGCGGCGTCGTGAACGGCAAGGTGACCTTGGCCGCCAGCGACAACGTGATCATCGGCGACGACCTCAAGTACGCCATCTCGCCGGGCTCGCAGCAGTGCGCGGCCGCCAACATGCTCGGCCTGCTGTCGGCGGGCACGATCTACGTGTCCGACAACGTGCTCAACACCCCGCAGCCCTGGGGCGCCAGCTCGGCGTACAAGAACTACTCGGCCACGGCGGACCTGTATCTCCAGGGCGTGCTGCTGACGCTCAACTCGTTCACGGTGGAGAACTACGACAGCGGCCCGACCTCGAACGAGTCCTGCGCGGGCTCCTCCGACGGGCACGGGTGCCTGTACATCAACGGCGGGATCATCCAGGGCACGCGCGGCGCCGTCGGCACGACGGGCGGCACCGGCTACGTCAAGCAGTACTCGTACGACCAGTGCGCCTACCAGACGCCGCCGCCGTACTTCCCCACGACGGGTCGGTTCTACCGGAACCGGTACTACGAGATCGATCCGGTCAACTTCAACGTGGCGAGCTTCTTCAACAACCTGACGCCGTGATGCAGTAGGGCGCGGGAGCGCCGCCGGCCGGCACGCCGCAGTCCCGGGCTTGCCGGCCGTCGTGTTTCCGGGGCCGCGCCGGGCGCCGGGGAGCCGGCGAGTCCGCTCAGCGCGCCGGCAGCTCGGCCAACCGCTCGACGGCGCGCCTCAAGTGGGGGATCACGATGGAGCCACCCACCACGAGCGCCACGGCGAAGGCATCGTAGAACTCCGCGTCGCTCACGCCCTCCTCGCGGCAGCGTACCACGTGATAGGTGATGCAGTCGTCGCAGCGCAGGACCATCGAAGCCACGAGGCCCAGCAGCTCCTTGGTCTTGGCCGGCAAGGCGCCCGCCTCGTAGGTCCGGGTGTCGAGCGCGAAGAAGCGGTTGATCTCCAGGTTGCCGGCCGCGAGGATCGCGGCGTTCATCTTCTCCCGGTAGTGCCGGAAGGCCTCCAGCGTGTCCGTCATCGCGCGCTCCTCTCGTACACCGTCTCGCCGCCGAGCACCGTCATCACGACGTGCGTGTCGAGGATCCGCTCCGGCGCCACGGTCATGATGTCCTGGTCGAGCACGGTGAAGTCGGCGTACTTGCCCGTTGTGAGCGAGCCGACCGCGTGCTCCATGAAGCCCGCGTACGCCGGCCAGATGGTGAGGCTCTTCAGCGCCTCCTCGCGCGTCATGCGCTGCGCCGGGTACCAGCCGCCCGCGGGCCAGCCGTTCGCGTCCTGGCGCGTGACGGCCGAGTGGAAGCGGATCATCGGGTTCACGGCTTCGACCGGGAAGTCGGTGCCGTTGGGGATGACGACGCCGGTCTCGAGCAGCGAGCGCCAGGCGTAGGCGCCGGCGGCGCGCGTCGGGCCGAGGCGGTCGACGGCCCAGTACATGTCGCTGGTCTGGTGGCTGGTCTGCATCGAGGGGATCACGCCCAGCTCGGCGAAGCGCGGGATGTCCTGCGGGCTCAGCACCTGGGCGTGCTCGATGCGGAAGCGGTGATCGGCCGTGGGCACCGAATCGAGCGCCGCCTGGTAGGCGTCGAGCACCCACCGGTTCGCGCGGTCGCCGATCGCGTGCACGCACACCTGGAAGCCGGCACGGAGGGCGGCGATGGCCACGGTGCGGATCGAGTCCGGGCCGGTGATGACGAGCCCCCGGTTGCCGGGCTCGTCGCTGTAGTCCTCGAGCAGGGCGGCGCCGCGCGAGCCCAGCGCGCCGTCGGCGTAGAGCTTGATCGAGCGGATCCACAGGTGCCCTTCGTACAGCGCGTTCTGCGGTCCGCGCCGCAGGTAGCGGGTGATGGTCGCGTCGCTGTCGCCCGCCACCATCACGTAGTCCCGGAGCTTGAACTGCCCGGCGCGCGCCATCTCCTCGTAGAGGTCGATGGTCGGAGCCTCGACGCCGGGGTCGTGGATGCCGGTCAGTCCCCACCGGTTGGCCTCCGCGATGGCGGCGAGGACGGCGGCGCGCGTCTCCTCGCGCGAGAGCGGGGGCTCGACCCGTTCGACGAGGCTCGTGGCTTCGTCCACGAGCACGCCGGTCGGCGCCCCGCCCGTGTCCCGGATGATCCGGCCTCCGGGCGGATCCGGCGTCGCCGCCGTCACGCCGGCCAGTGCGAGGGCGCGCGCGTTCGCCAGCACCGCGTGCCCGTCCACCCGCGTGAGCCGGACCGGGTTGTCGGGCACGGCGCGGCTCAGCGCCTCGAGCGTGGGGAAGCGGCGGTCCGGCCAGGCGTTCTGGTCCCAGCCCCGGCCGACGATCCACTCGCCCGGCTTCAGGCCGCGGGCCCGGGCGGCCACCCGCTCGACGACCTCCTGGTAGCTCCGCGTGCCCGTGAGATCCACGGTGCGCAGCGCCTCGCCCAGGCCGAGCAGGTGCGCGTGCGCGTCGATGATGCCCGGAATGACCGTCGCGTCCCCCAGGTCCAGCACCCGGGTGCCGCGGCCCTTGAGCGCCATGGCCTCGCGCACACTGCCCGCGAAGGCGATGCGGCCGTCGCGGACGGCGAGCGCGCGCACCAGCGGACGGTCCGGGTCCACGGTGTAGATGCGCCGTGCGGCGACGATCAGGTCGGCCGGCGCGCCTGCGCCCCCGGCTTGGGCACGGGCCGGCCCCGCCCAGAGGGCGCAGGCCAGGGTGCCGAGGAGGAAGCCTCTCATGGCGGTTCTCGCGGGATCAGGGGGAAAGGCGGCGCGCCGGTGACGGCTATCACGCCGGGCGCGGGTACCCGGTATAATATTGAACCATGGCCGAAAACGCCCTGTCGCCCATGCGCGCGCACCATCTGCTGCCGCTCCTGTCCGCCCTGTGCTTCGCGGGGTGCGCCGATTCGACCTCACCCGGCCAGCTCACGCTGGCGGTGGCACCGGCGAGCCGGACCATCGGCCTCAATCCCGACAGCATCGCGGGGCCGGGCCTGACGCCGGATTCCGCGGTGGTCGCGCTGACGGGCCAGGGTGGCTCGGTCGCGACTTGGACCGCGTCGCACGGCTCGAGCACCTGGCTCACCGTCATCACCGGGGGCGGCACCGGCAGCGCCGTGCTGCGCTGGGTGGTGACCCCGATCTACCTGGTGCCGGGCACGTACGTGGACACCATCACGGTCACGGCGCCGGGCGCCGCGGGGAGTCCGGCACGGCTGGTGGACACCCTGACGGTGCGCGGCGCGGCGGCACAGTACGTCACGGTTCGGCGGGCCTGGCTTCCAGGCGAGCGTGACTCGACCATCGCCTTCGTCGAGCGCAACCACTCGCTCAACGTGCTCGGCTACGATCTCTCCCCCCTGGCGCCGGACATCTTCAACGGCGACTCCACCACGGTGGTCGTGGCGAACCCGCTCTACCAGGCTCCCGCGGGCGTCGCGCGGGCCGCGCAGTTCGCCAGCGGCTGGACGACGGTGGGCGTGCAGGTCTTCATCCAGAACAAGAGCGTGACGCCGAACGACACGCTGAGCTGGCTGGGCGTGTTGTGGTACAATCCCGCCGATTCCACCTGGAAGGGTCTCATTCTCGCCGCGACGCTGTCTACCACGCTCCCGCTGACCACGATCAACACCACGAACTTCAGCAATTCGGGCGACAAGACCGGGGCGGGCGGCGGCGAGGCGCAGCAATCGACGGGGACGTACTGGGAGGCGAACGGCGGTCAGATCCAGATCACCTCGAACCAGTTCTGCGGCAACGCCAACACGCTGACGTCCGGCGCATTCAAAGGCGGCACGGAGGCGCTCTGCTTCTTCGGCGGTCAGCTGGTGAGCGTCACGATGCCGCGCCTCACCGGCACCACCGCGCCGACCAGCCAGACCGTCAGCCTCGACTTCCGGAACAACCTCATCTTCGGCGTGCGGATCAGCTGCGTCTACCCGAGTCCCTGCACCAGCACCGGGGCGCCCGTGTGGCATCCGGGCACCGCTCCGCTCACCGTGGGGGAGACGCTCACGGGAAGGTGATGGAAGCGATGAGGTGATGATGTGATGAGGTGATGACGGGTGTCCGTTCACCTCATCACGTCATCACCTCAATCACCTCATCACATCCCCGCTCTTCGATCCATCTCCGCTAGGGCGTCGCTGCCCACGCATTGTTGGTGCGATTGATGTCGGGCAGCACGTTGTCCGGATCGATCACCACCTTGACCACCTTCGCCGGCCAGGTGTGCGCCCAGGCGAAGGGCGAGCCGCGGTACCAGGCCTCCACCGGCAGGCGCACCCGCTCCGTCGTCCCGTTCGCGAGGCCGACCGCGAGATCGAGCGGCCAGACCATCTCCGCCTTGTTGGAGAAGTAGATCCGGGCGAAGGAGGCGGCGCCGCTGTCACGCTGCACCACGGAGTCCACCGCCTGGTCGAGGTGGTCCGACCGGTAGAACCAGCTGCGCCAGAACCAGCCCAGGTCCTCGCCCAGTCCGTCGTTCATGGTGCGGAAGAAGTCGGCGGGCGTGGGGTGCTTGAACGCCCAGCGCCGCGCGTACTCCTTGAACGCCTGGTCGAAGGCGTTCGAGTCCACCAGCTCGGTGCGGAGCAGGTGCAGGCCGAGGGCGGTCTTGGGGTAGTGCAGGGCGCCGCTGAGGAAGGGCGGGTTGCGGTCCTGCGGCTCCATGATCGGCGCCTCGCGGCCCGTGTAGTGGGTGAGCAGGTTGACCCACCAGCCGGACGTGCGGCCCACCTCGGGGCCGTTCGTCATCGTCGTGTCGGTCGGATAGCGGTCGTGGAACGAGAAGTAGTCGATGAAGGTGTTGAACCCCTCGTCCTGCCAGCCGTAGAGCCGCTCGTTGCTCCCGACGATCATCGGGAACCACTGGTGCCCCAGCTCGTGCGTCGTGACGAAGTACAGGTCGTGCTCGTTCCGCCGCTCGGAGCAGAACACGATCATCGGGTACTCCATCCCGCCCACCGGACCGTTGACGTTGATGGCCGTCGGATACGGGTAGTGGTACCAGCGCGAGTGGTGCATGATCGTGTGCCGGCTCATGTCGGCCGCCTGGGACCACAACGGCAGCGCGACCGGCGGGTACAGCGCCTGGATCAGCACGCCGTCCCATCCCGACGCGTCCCAGATGAAGTTGGGAGCGGCGGCCCACGCCACGTCGCGGACGTCGTGCGCCTTGAAGTGCCAGCTGCGGGTCGAGCCGGTGCCCGCCGGAATCAGGTCCGCGTTGCCGACCTCCTCGGGCGTGATGACGTGCACGGTGGTATCCGACTTGAGCGCGAGCGCCAGCCGCTCCCGCTCGCGCGGGGTCAGGACCGCGGCGGCGTTCTGGAGCACGCCCGTGCCGGTCACGGTGTAGTTGGCCGGCGCCGTGATCGTGAAGTCGATGTCGCCGTACTCGAGGTAGAACTCGCCGTTGCCCAGATACTGCGCGGTGTTCCAGCCGGAGACGTCGTCGTAGACCGCCATCCGCGGGTACCACTGCGCGATCTCGTACAGCCAGCCCTCCGGGAACTTCTCGCGCCCGGTGCGCCCCTGCTGGAGCGGGACCATGTTGTGCCAGGCGATGTCGAGCTGCACGACGCCCCTGGGGGGCAGCGGCGCGTCGAGGTCCACCCGCATCATCGTCGCGTTCACCCGATGGGCGAGCGGCGTCGCGACCGGCTTCGCGCCGGCACGCGCGGCCCGGAGGGCGGCGACGCGCTCGAGCGTGTATCCGCCCACGTACGTGGACTCGGCCCGCCGTCCGAACCCGCCGCCGAGCGGGGCGAACTTGCTGGCCGGGTCGTCGATGTTCTGATCGAGCTGCATCCACACGAAGCGCAGCGTGTCGGGCGAGTTGTTGGTGTAGCGGATCGTCTCTTCGCCGCGCACCGAGCGGGTCGCGGTGTCCAGCGTGGCGCGGATGGTGTAGTCGGCGCGCTGCTGCCAGTACAGCGGGCCGGGCGTGCCGGCGGCCGTGCGATAGGCGTTGGGCGCGGGCAGCGCCAGCGGGCGGAAGGGCGAGGTGTCCGGCACGCCGGGCCTGGGCTGCACGGTCGCGCTTCCGAACACGGGCTGCTGGGCGCGCGCGAGCATCGGCGCCGCCGCCACGGCGAGCAGAGCGAGAAAGGTGGTTCGCGTCATTCGGTCACCGCCGATGGGAGGTTCGTGTTTTCCAAGCCGGAGGCCCGGAGGTACATTCAGGCGCTTGATGATACCGCGACCTGTCGGGTTCCGCACGCGCCGCGACTCGGCGGCCGCTCCGGCCGGAGGCGCCGCGCGATGACGCAGCCCACCATCCGCGGCTGGGCCTGGATCATCGCGTCGCTCGCGTTCGCGTCGCTCGCTGCCCTCGCCGTCGTCTCGGTCGTCGCCCTCGTCCCCCACTCCCGCATGGTCCGTCAGGCCACGGCGCCCATCCTGCCGCTCTACTCGGCGGCGACGGCCCAGGAGAGCGGGCTCAGGGACGAGCTGGCGGCCGCCTACCGGTGGGTCGGCTCGGGGAATCCGGCGGCCCTCGCCGACGTGCGCGCGCTGCTGGCGCACCAGGGCGCGGCGCTCGATCCGCGGCTGCGCGCCTACGTGCCCCTGGGCCTGCGCCTGCGGCTGGATCGCGCCGATTCGCTGGTGAAGGCCGCGGAAGCCGACATCGGCGCGGCCCTGTCCGAGCGCGCGGCGGGCCACCAGGACAGTGCCCTGACCCTGCTGGCGTCGGCGAGCGCCGACCGCCGTCTCGTGGCTCGGCAGATGGAAGAGCTGGTGGCGACCAGCGTGGACGAGGCGCGCGTCCTCGAGGAACAGGCCGTGACGGCGGCCGAGCGGGCGCGCCTGACCGTGGCGCTCTCGGTGGCGCTGGCCCTGGCGCTCCTCCTGGCGAGCGCGCTCCTGATGCGCGACCGCGTCATCCGTCCGATCGCCCGGCTCCACGACGACGTCCGCGCGATCGCCGCCGGCGACCTGGCGCATCGCGCCGTCGTGCCCTCGCACGACGAGATCGGGGAGCTGGCGCAGGATGTGAACCAGATGACGAGTGCGCTCGAGGCGCGGCTCAAGCAGCAGGACCGGCTGCACGCGGTGGGCGAGCTGGCCGCCGGCCTGGCGCACGAGCTCAACAACCCCCTCCAGGTCATCCTGGCGCGCTCGAGTCAGGCGCTGGCCGGCGGCACGCCGGACGAAGGGCGCGAGTCGATGCGCCTGATCCAGGAGCACGCGCGGCGCGCGGGCCGCATCGTCGCCGGCCTGCTGAGCTTCGTCCGGGCCCGGACCGCGGCGCGGCACCCGACCGACCTCAACGCCGTCGTGACCGACACCGTCGGCCTCCTGGGCGACGAGTTCAAGGCGACGCGGGTCGCGCTCGAAACCCGGCTGACCCCGCACCTGCCCGTGGCCTGCGTGGATCGCGGCCAGATCGAGCAGCTGCTCGTCAACCTGCTCGCCAACGCGCTCCACGCGGCTGACGGCGCCACCGGACGGCGCGCGGTGGTGGTCGAGACGCGTGTGGAGACCGATACGGTCGTGGTCGCCGTCGAGGACTCCGGCCCGGGCATCCCGGCGGAGATCCGGCCGAAGATCTTCGATCCGTTCTTCACCACCGGCGGGGACGACGGCGTCGGCCTGGGCCTGTCCATCGCGGCGCAGATCGCGATCGCCCACTCCGGCCGCCTCGCGCTCGCCGACGGCGCTCTGGGCGGCGCCCGCTTCGAGCTCCGGTTGCCGGCCGAGCAGCGTCCGGCGCGCCACGAGGCCGCCGCGAGCGCCCGGGTCGCCGCCGCGCCCGCCGCGCCGGCCCCATCGCGCCCCGACGCCGCGGGCCTGGCCGACGTGCGGCTCCTCGTGGCCGACGACGAGGAAGCCGTGCGCAAGACGTGGGACCGCTACTTCACGCGGCTCGGCGCCACGGTCACCACGGCGGGCGACGGCCAGCGCGCCCTGGACCTGATCCGCGGTCAGGATTTCGACGCGATCGTGCTCGACCTCAAGATGCCCGTGCTGAGCGGGTGGGACGTCGTGCAGGCCGCGCGCCGCGAGCGGCCGGAGATGGCGGGACGGATCATCATCGTCTCCGGCGACATCACGCGCCTGCTGGACCTGCAGACCGCCGAGCACCTCGAGCCGTGGCGCATGCTCGAAAAGCCGGCCGACCTCGAGACCATTCGCCAGGCCGTCCTCCGCGCTTCGCAGCTCGCGCCGCACAACTAGCATCTCCGACTGTCACAGTCCCCATTCCGCGCCCGGAAAACGGCGATGGGATTGGTCCGCTTTTTGCCGCTCAGAATGGTCGCACGCGCACAAGGAGCGGTCGTGCCGCCGGAACTGAGCCTGCAGAACCCAGCACCGAGTGGACGGGCATTCGCGCAGGAGGCACGCCTGGTGCGCGACCTCCAGTCGGCGCTGCCGGCGGAGGCGCAGACGATCTTCTTCCGGCAATTCGACGAGCTGCTCGCGCTGCTCGCGGAGCCGCGGTGCGCGGAGTGCCAGGCGGACGGCGTGCCGTGCCCGCACGTGGCGGCGAGCTGCGACGCCTGCGGCCGCTCGTTGACGTGGATCCGCGATCTCAGGGACGCCATTGCGAGGAGCTCGACATGACGGCAGCTGCCCGGGTGCTCGATGCGACGCGGGGAGCGGCGGCCGGGCCGGCCGCCGAGGGAGAGGTGCTGCTGAAGGGGTGCGAGGCGATCGCCGAAGCGGCCATCCGCAGCGGCATCGACGCCTACTTCGCGTACCCGATCACGCCCCAGACGGACATCCCCGAGTACCTGGCGGAGCACCTGCCGCCGCTCGGGAAGACCTACACGCAGGCCAACTCCGAGATCTCGGCGATCAACATGGTCTACGGCGCCGCGGGCGCCGGCCGGCGCTGCATGACGTCGTCGTCGAGCCCGGGCATCAGCCTGAAGCAGGAGGGGATCTCGTACATCGCGGGCGCCGAGCTGCCGTGCTTCATCGTCAACGTGATGCGCGGCGGGCCGGGGCTCGGGACGGTGTACGGCTCGCAGGAGGACTACTGGCAGTCGGTGAAGGGCGGCGGGCACGGCGGGTACCGGATGCCGGTGATGGCGCCGGCCACGGTGCAGGAGTGCGCCGACCTCACCATGCTGTGCATCCGCCTCGCCGACCTGTACCGCACGCCGACGCTGCTCTGCCTCGACGGCACGCTCGGCCAGATGTGGGAGAACCTGACGTTCGGCACGTTCGACGAGAGCGGCCTGCCCGCCAAGGACTGGGCGACGACCGGGCGCCGGGCCGGGCGGAAGGGGAACCTGATCAGCAGCATCATCATCGAGCCGCCGGACCTCGAGGCGCACAACCGCGAGCTGCACGCGAAGTACGCGCGCATCGCGCAGCGGGAGCAGCGCTGGGAGGAGTACCAGGCGGACGACGCGGACGTGGTGATCGTGGCGTTCGGCCTGGCCGGACGGATCGCGCGCACCGGCGTGGACCTGCTGCGCGCCGCGGGCCGCAAGGTCGGCCTGCTGCGGCCCATCTCGCTCTTCCCCTTCCCGGTGGAGGGCTTCCGGCCCCTGGTGAACCGGCCGCGCAAGTGGCTGGTGGTGGAGATGAACGCGGGGCAGATGGTCGAGGACGTGAAGACCACGCTCTACGATCTGGGCCGGGTGGACCCGGTGAAGTTCTACGGCCGCCAGGGCGGCGTCATTCCCACCCCGGAGGAGATCGCCGAGGTGGTCCAGCGCGAGTTTCCGAAGGGAGTGGCCCGATGACCGCCACGGTCGCGGAGGGCGCGGTCCTGCCCCGGGTGGAGTTCGACGCCCAGGTGTGCAAGGGGTGCGGGGTGTGCATCGAGGCGTGCCCGGAGGACATCATCGAGTACGCCGGAACGTTCAATCACCGGGGCGTCCGGCCGACCCAGCTGGTTCCCGACGGCCTGGTGCGCTGCTCGGCCTGCGGCAACTGCGCCGTGGTCTGCCCCGACGGGGCGGTCGCGGTGGACAACGTCCGCAAGCACCTGCACTACGGCAAGAACGCGCTGCGGATCGGCGACATGCACTACTGCCCGGGCTGCGACGAGGGCACGGTGCACGAGCTGCTGGCGGAAGTGATCGACGACCTGGGCATCAGGGAGGTGGCGGTCGGCGTGGCGTCGGTGGGCTGCACGGTGTTCGCCTACCGCTACATCGACATCGACTGGCAGCAGGCCGCGCACGGCCGCGCGACGTCGGTGGCCTGGGGCATCGAGTGCCAGCACCCGGAGCTCAGGGTGTTCACCCTGCAGGGTGACGGCGACCTGGCCGGCATCGGCATCGGCGAGACGTTCCACGCAGCGGCGCGCGGCGACCCGACGGTCATCATCTTCCTCAACAACG
>Ga0335080_10008270_pt1 | contig 10844 bp, 7 predicted proteins | sample Lox_Sample_34_FD_206720 | JGI IMG/M metagenome (GOLD analysis project Ga0335080, IMG submission 206720) | Soil microbial communities from Loxahatchee National Wildlife Refuge, Florida, United States - Lox_Sample_3.4 | ecosystem: Environmental > Terrestrial > Soil > Wetlands | place: USA: Florida...
GGAGCAGCAGCGCTACGAATCGCTGCTCGAAAAAGAACCGGATTTCCTGAAGGGCGCGCAGTTGGTGGTGGAGGCGATGCTGCAATCGCCGAACTTCCTGTTTTGGATCAACACCACAGCATCAGAATCGAAATGGAAGGCATGGGCGACAGCCAGCCGGCTTTCGTATTCGCTGTGGGACACGATGCCCGATGCCGAGCTTTTCGCCGCCGCCGAGCGAGGCGAACTGGCGACCCGGGCAGGCGTGGAAAAGCAGGTGCGGCGCATGCTCGCGGACCCGCGGGCTCACGAATCGTTGGATGAGTTTGTCAGCCAGTGGCTGCGATTTGACCGATTGACGACGGCGAGCAAAGACCGCCGCAAGTTCCCATATTTTACGCGCGAGACAGCAAACGCCATGATCACAGAGGCGCGCACCTTTGTCTCCGACCTAGTATGGAACGATGGCAACTTCATGGATCTCTTTACGGCCAATTACGGCTACGTCAGCCCGGAACTGGCGCGGATCTATGGCGTACCGGCGCCGGCCAGGGATTTTGAACGGGTGGCATTTCCAGCGAACTCTGAACGGGCTGGGATTTTAGGGCAAGGATTGTTTCTGGCATTGACGGCGAAACCGGAAGATTCGTCGCCCACGGCGCGGGGCCTCTTTGTACGGGAACAGTTCCTCTGTCAGCATGTGCCGGATCCGCCGCCGGGCGTGAATACGAATCTGCCACCGGTGACGGAGGCCAAGCCCCAGACCAACCGCGACCGAATGTCGGAACACACGACCAATGCCTCGTGCGCGACCTGCCACAAGCTGATGGATGCCGTGGGATTCGGACTCGAGAAGTTCGATGCGGTGGGGGCACGACGGGAACAAATGATCCTTGAATTCCGCAAGAAATCGGATGAGGACGAAGACGAAGATGGGAAACATCCCATACCGAAGCGAATCATCACGCTGCCGCTGAACACGAATGCGTACGTTGCCGGCATTCCGAATTCGGAGTTTTCGTCGCCGCAACAGTTGGGCGCGGTGCTGGCGAACAGTTCCGCATGCCAGGAGTGTGTCGTGAAACAGTATTTCCGGTTCCAGGCCGGAAGAAGCGAAACGGCGGCGGACCGGCCCCTGATCCGGTGGGCCACTGACGACTTTCGCAATTCAGGTTTCCGCTTTAAAGAGTTAATATTGTCATTGGTCCTGTTTAGGGAATTTCCACGGGAGAAGCAGAGGCTGGATGTCGCAAATAATCACCAATCGCGTTAGAACATCCCGCAGGGCGCTGTTGAAAGGGCTGACGGCAGCCGGAGCGAAGATCGTGATTGGCCTTCCGCCACTGGCGTCGATGTTCAATTCGACGGGGACCGCTTATGCGGCCACGCCCCAGCCGGCGGCTGCGCATGCGGCCCTGGTGGAGAAGCCGATAGAAACCCGTTTTGTTCTGTGGTTCAACGGGAACGGCATTCCGGAACGCTACTGGATTCCCACCGAAGAAGGAGGCGACTACGAGCTGACTCCCTGCCTCGCCCCGCTGGCCGCCTGGCGCAAGGACGTTCACGTGCTGAGCGGCGTGGACAATGCGGCCGCCAGCGGCAAAGGGAATGGCCATACGAACTCCATGAGCGGTTTGATGACCGGCCTGGATTTCACCGGCCGCGGACCGAGCGGGCCGTCGATTGACCAGATCATTGCGGGGAAGATCGGCGCGGATTCGCGCTTCCGCTCGCTACAGATTGGTGTCGCGCAGGAATCTTTCGGCGAGAGCATGCAGCGCAACATGAGCTGGGCGGGATACGAGCGGGCGCTGCCGCCGGAGATGATTCCGCACCGGCTGTTTGACCGCTTGTTTGGCGCGCGCGAAGAGGGCTGGGTGAACCGGAAGCGCAGCATTCTGGATGCGGTGCGGGCGGATGCTTCGACGCTCGAGAAGTCGCTGCCGGGAGACGATAAGGCCCGCGTGGACGAGCATTTGTCGAGCATCCGGGATTTGGAGCGCGCCATTGCCGGGCTGCCTCCGGAGTACGCACGGGTGGAGCCGCCCGACTTCGACGGCGATTTGAAGGATTGGCCGCGAATTGCGAAATTGCAGAGCGACCTGCTGGTGCAGGCGCTGGCGATGCGTCAAACGCGCGTCGCTTCTTATATGTTGACGAAATGCCAGAGCCTGACGCGGTTCCCGTGGCTGGGCTACACCTCCGCCCGGCATCATGACTATACGCACTCGCCGGACAAAGCGACCGGTGCGGACGGAACGGACGGCATACACGTGCTGCGCGACATTTGCCGCTGGCACGTGGAGGAGTTCGCCTATCTGGTGGCGAAGCTCGAATCAGTTTCGGAAGGCGATGGCACACTGTTCGACCACACCAGCCTGATTTTCGTCCACGAACATGCCGAGGCCAATCCACATAAGAACAGCGGCTTGGCGATGCTTGTGGCCGGAGGAAGCAAGAGGCTGGCCAAAGGGGCTCACACGCGCATTACCGGGACGGTCGCCGACGTGTATGTGACGGTGGCCGATGAAGTGGTAGGCGCGGGTATTGGTAAGTTCCCGACAGCGACTAAGAAGATTGGGGCGCTGCTTACGTAAGATTTCCCCGGTGGCAATCCGCGCCTAGCCTGCGCGAAGGCCGCTAATCCGGGCTGGCTACGGAAGATCATCCCAAACGCAACAGCCCTGCAATTTCACCCTGACGGTGCGTACTCGGCCAGAGCGAGCCTCGACCTCATCCACAATCCGACGCACGCAGTTGGGAGAAAGACGGCAGGTTCTTGGATTCAGCAGGTCGTTCTTTGTGACAGCAGGCGCCTAAGCTACAGTCGGGCGCTGGATTACACCACATAAAATTTATTTTGTAACCACATCGAAACATTTGATTGGACAGCCATCGAAACATCCTAGTAGCGTTAGAACTCAGCATTAATCAGGTCCGAAGGGGAAGCAAATTCGGCGCGAAAAAACCAGGCTGGTTCTAATTTCATAGCAAGAACAAAGATCACACGAGGCGCTTCGTGCGCCAAAAGAGAGGATTCATTCATGCCTAGACAATGTGCCCGCTATGAACGTTTGTTTGTTGCGGGAGGATATGCCCCGGTGCAGCTTTTGCTATTGGGATTTCTTGTATTGGCCGGGCCAGTACGGGCGCAGATCACCCTGGGTCCGATTACCGTTGGCGCCGGATTGCGAACCGACTTCGAGCATACATCCCCGGATAGCGGCAGCTCCACGGACCAGTTCCAGCTCAACAGCATCCGTCTCTACGTGAACGGACCTGTCACTGACACCATCAAGTTCATGTTCAATACCGAATACGACCAGGGCACCAACAAGGTAGGCATATTGGACGCGGTGGCGCGCATTGAAGTGTCTCCCGAGTTCAACATCTGGGCCGGCCGTTTCCTGCCGCCGAGTGATCGAGCGAATCTCTACGGCCCATACTTCGCGCATGAATGGGCCGTTTATACGGACGGCGTCCAGGACGGATATCCTTTTGTGTTTCAAGGCCGCGACAACGGGATCGTCTATTGGGGCCAGTTTGCCAAGAAAATTAAAGTCTCTGTGGGCGCGTTCGACGGCGGGTCCGCGACCGGGAATTCCAAAATCCTTGGGGCCGCTCGCGTCCAGATCGACTTCTGGGATCCAGAGGACGGCTACTACCTGAACGGGACCTACTACGGCGATAAGAACCTGCTTGCCATTGGCGGAGCGAGTCAGGTTCAAAGCGGCCACACGGCATCAACCCTCGATTTCCTGCTCGAGAGGAAACTGCCCAACGCCGGAGTCGTTTCGGTCGAGAGCGAGTACTCCAATTACAACAGGCTGGGCGGGTACGACGCGGCGTATGCCAAAAGCCAAGGAGCGTATGTGCTGGGAAGCTACCTCTTTCCGAAAAAGGTCGGCATAGGTAAATTCGAGATCCTTGGCAAGTTTGCCAAGGCGGAGTTTACTCATGGCGCAACGCCAAACTACAACCAGAAAACCAGCGAAGTGAACTTCAACTACGTCATCAAGCAGTTCAACGCGCGCGTGATGACGTTCTTCAAGGACACCAGATTCAACAGAGAGAGAACCGATTTCTGGCAAGCTGGAATCGGTCTCCAGCTCCAGATGTAACGCACTGTTCCTCAACCAGGAATGAAGGAGTTCAATTATGAAACGTAAAGCAATGCTAATGACGGCCTGGCTGCTGATCGCCGGGTTTATGTTCGCCGAAGCCGCGGCGGCCCAGGACACAATCAAGGTGGGCGTGCTGCATTCGCTTTCAGGCACGATGGCCATCAGCGAAACGACGCTGAAGGACACGATCCTGATGATGATTGACGCCCAGAACAAGAAGGGCGGATTGCTGGGCAAGAAGCTGGAACCCGTCGTCGTCGATCCGGCGTCCAACTGGCCGCTGTTCGCCGAGAAGGCGGCGCAGTTGCTGGAAAAGGACAAAGTCGCCGTGGTGTTCGGATGCTGGACGTCAGTTTCCAGAAAGTCGGTATTGCCGGTTTTCGAGAAGGACAACGGCTTGCTCTTTTACCCGGTTCAGTACGAAGGGGAAGAGTCATCCAAGAACGTCATCTATACCGGCGCGGCGCCGAACCAGCAGGCCATCCCGGCGGTGGATTACCTGATGAAGGAAGTCGGCGTGAAGCGGTGGGTGCTGGAAGGGACGGACTACGTCTACCCGCGCACCACCAACAAGATTCTCGAGGCTTACTTGCAGGCGAAAGGCGTGAAGTCCGACGATATCTCGATCAACTACACACCGTTCGGTCACTCCGACTGGCAAAGCCGGGTGGCCGCTATCAAGAAATTCGGCTCGGCTGGCAAGAAGACCGCGGTCGTGTCTACAATCAACGGTGATGCCAACGTGCCCTTCTACAAAGAGCTGGGCAACCAGAAGATTTCGGCGGAGGATATTCCGGTGGTCGCCTTCTCGGTGGGCGAGGAGGAGCTATCGGGCCTCGACACCAAGCCACTAGTTGGCCATCTGGCGGCCTGGAACTACTTTGAAAGCATCAACACGCCGGGAAACAAGGCGTTCATCGCTCAGTGGCATACTTTCATCAAGAACCAGAAGCGCACAACCAATGACCCGATGGAGGCGCACTACATCGGCTTCAATCTGTGGGTGAAGGCCGTGCAGAAGGCCAAATCGACCGATGTGGAGAAGGTGCTCACGGCTCTCCCGGGTCTGGAGACGCCGAACCTCACCGGCGGCACCGCCAAGGTGTTGCCGAATCATCACATCACCAAACCGGTTTACATTGGAGAGGTGAAAGCGGATGGCCAGTTTAACGTGGTGTGGAAATCCGCGGGCGAGGTGCCGGGCGACGCCTGGTCTGACTACTTGCCGGGGAGCAAAGATATCGAAGCAGACTGGGTAACGCTGCATTGCGGGAACTACAATAAGATCACCAAGAAGTGTTCAGGTCAGAACTACAAATAATGAAAGACCTCCTGTTGGGTGGGCGGTGGCTGTTCCTGCTGCTGCTTGCCCTTCAGGGGATGCTCCCTGCAAACGCTCAATCTCCAAATGACGCAAGTTTCCTTTCGACGCTCGGCGAGCTGCGGGAGGCGACGTACTCCGACAAGGCGAGAATTGTCGAACGCCTGAGTCAGAGCGGTCATTCAAGCCTGCGCGCGGTCCTCACGGCGCTGCTGGAAGACCGGCTCTATTTCCGCAACAACGATCAGAAGGTTTTTATCGTCAAGTCGACTGAGGGGGATCCCCTCAACTTGATTGATCCCCTGTCGCTGAAGGATGCCGGTTCCGCCCCCTCCGATAGCCTGACCCAAATCGGGACGAACAACGCTTTGAGGCGCGAGTTGAGGACGACGGTAGCGCGCTTCGCGTTGTCGAGCCCGGAAGTGGCGGTGCGGTTGGACGCGGTGCGAGAAATGTTGCGGTCGCTCGACGACGCGAGCGTGGCCCTGCTGCGCGAGCGGTCCGGCGTGGAAACGAATTCCAGCGTCAAGAAGGAAATCGCCACGGGCCTGGCGCTCGCTGCGCTGGACGGATCGGACGCCAAGGCGCGTCTGGAAGCTATTGCCACCCTTAAGCAAAGCATCAGCCAGGATGTGCGGAACAGGCTGGCGCGCTTGCTCGATAAATCTCCCGACGGCAGCTTCATCGAAAGCAACGAGAAGGTGCGAGGGGCCGCTGCCGACGCGGTGGAAACCATCGACCAATTGCGCACATTCTATTCAGCCATCCAGACTCTTTTTTTTGGCCTGAGCTTGGGGTCGGTGCTCGTTCTCATCGCAATCGGACTAGCCATCACCTTTGGCGTGATGGGCGTCATCAACATGGCTCACGGCGAGTTGATGATGCTCGGCGCGTACACAACCTACGCCATCCAGACGGCGATGCCCGGGCACATCGGGATCTCGATCCTGGCGGCGATTCCAACGGCGTTCATCGTTGCAGGGCTGACGGGCGTTTTGATGGAGCGCACGATTATCCGATTTCTTTACGGAAGACCCCTGGAGACGCTGCTCGCGACATTCGGCGTTAGCCTCATCCTGCAACAGTCGGTCCGGTCGATTTTTTCGGCGAACAACCGATCGGTCGTGACACCGGGCTGGATGAGTGGCTCGCTACGGCTGAACGACGCGCTCGCGATCACCTACAACCGACTCTACATCGTGATCTTCACGGTGATGGTCTTCTGCCTCATCTTAGTGGTGTTGAAGCGAACCCGAATCGGTCTCGACATCCGGGCCGTTGCGCAGAACCGGGCCATGGCGAGAGCGATGGGCATCCGCACCGAGTGGGTGGACGCGATGACGTTCGGGCTGGGGTCGGGTGTCGCCGGCATGGCGGGCGTCGCGCTGAGCCAGTTGACTAACGTGGGTCCGAATCTGGGGCAGTCCTATATTATCGATTCGTTCATGGTGGTCGTGTTTGGGGGCGTCGGAAATCTCTGGGGCTCACTCATCGGCGGCATGTCGATGGGGATCGTCAACGAGTTACTGGAGCCTTACGCCGGGGCCGTGCTGGCAAAAATTTTCATCCTCGTCGCGCTGATTTTCTTCATTCAGGCCCGGCCGCGCGGACTATTCCCTCAAGCCGGGCGTGCGGCAGAGGATAAGTAGAGGTGTTTCGTCTCTGGAATTCAATTATAGGAGGCGATCGAGGAGGCGCATGGTTTCTGGCGATGCTCACGGCAGTGGCCATCTCCGTGCCGATCCTCAACCAAGCAGTACCCCCATCATCCGTGTTTCACCTTTCGGCATACGGGATCGCTCTCATCGGCAAGTACCTGTGCTATGGAATGCTGGCACTGGCAGTCGACCTGATCTGGGGGTACTGCGGCATCCTGAGCCTCGGTCACGCGGCTTTTTTTTCGCTGGGCGGTTACGCTATGGGCATGTATCTGATGCGACAGATCGGCCCGCGGGGCGTGTACGGCAATCCCATCTTGCCCGACTTCATGGTGTTTCTGAACTGGAAATCTCTGCCCTGGTTCTGGTACGGCTTCAACCACTTCCTGTTCGCGCTCGTCATGATGGTGCTGGTCCCGGCGTTGCTGGCGCTGGTGTTCGGCTGGCTTGCATTCCGGTCGCGCGTAACCGGCGTGTACTTTTCGATCATCACGCAGGCGCTCACCTACGCCTTGATGCTCGCATTTTTCCGCAACAACATGGGGTTCGGCGGCAATAACGGATTCACCGATTTCAAAGATATCCTGGGTTTCGACCTACATTCCGACGGCACACACGTGGCGCTTCTGGTGGTCACCGCGGCCGCGCTCGCGGCCAGCTACCTGGCTTGCCTCATGGTTGTTCAATCGCGCGCCGGGCGCGTGATCCGTGCGATCCGCGATGCCGAGAGCCGGACCCGTTTTCTCGGTTATCCTGTTGAATCCTACAAGCTGTGGCTGTTCGTGCTTTCAGCGGTCATTGCCGGCATCGCCGGTGCGCTGTATGTGCCGCAAATCGGGATTATCAACCCGAGCGAGTTTGCGCCGATCAATTCGATCGAAGCGGTCATCTGGGTGGCGGTTGGAGGGCGCGGAACGCTTTACGGCGCGGTTGCCGGCGCGGTGCTGGTGAACTACGCGAAAACTTATCTCACCGGTGCTTTTCCGGAAGTTTGGCTATACGCGCTGGGTGCCCTGTTCGTGTTGGTGACCCTGTTTCTGCCGCGCGGGATTATCGGCCTTGTGCCGGCGTGGGGCAAAGACAAAGGACAGATGAGCGGAGCCGAACGCAAGGCAGATGAAGCGGCTGCAAACGCAAGGCCAATAGAGCGTAAGCACTGAACATGAACGTTCGCAACAAGAGGCTCTATCTCGAGGACTTGACCGTCAGCTTCGACGGCTTTAAGGCGCTCAACAGGCTCACGCTGTACGTCGAACCGGGTGAGCTGCTCTGCATCATCGGCCCGAACGGCGCCGGCAAGACTACCATGATGGACGTCATCACGGGAAAAACCCGCCCGGATTCGGGCACGGCGTGGTTCGGCGAGAAGCACAATCTGCTCGAGATGTCCGAGCCCGAAATCGTGGAAGCCGGAATCGGGCGGAAGTTTCAAAAACCGACGGTGTTCGAGCAGTTGACGGTGTTCGAGAACCTGGAATTGGCGTGGGCAGGCAACCGGTCATTCCTGAAGGCGCTTCGTGCCCGTATTACGGCCGCGCAACAACGGAGAATCGACGAGGTTCTCGACATGACCGGCCTCTCGGGGCAGCGTGAAGCGCTGGCGAGAACCCTCTCGCACGGCCAGAAGCAATGGCTCGAAATCGGGATGCTCTTGATGCAGAACCCGGAGTTGCTTTTGGTGGACGAGCCCGTTGCCGGCATGACGCCGCACGAGATCGAGCACACCGCCGAGCTGCTGCTGTCGCTGGAGGGAGAGCACTCTATCGTGGTTGTTGAGCATGATATGTCCTTCGTGCGATCGATCGCGCGCCGCGTCACGGTGTTACATGAAGGACAGGTCATTGCGGGGGGGGATATGGACAAAGTGCAGAAGGACCCTCGCGTCATCGAGGTTTATCTTGGAGTGTGACCTTGCTGGCAGTCAAAGCCCTCAACCATTTCTACGGTGGTAGCCACACCTTGTGGGACGTGGACCTTAGCGTTTCCGCCGGTTCGCGCCTGTGCCTGATTGGCCGTAATGGCATGGGCAAGACGACGCTCCTCAAGTGCATCATGGGTCTGCACACGGCCAGCTCCGGCAGCATCACATTCGACGGTCGCGATTTGATCAAGTGCCCCGCCGAGCAACGTGCCCGGCTGGGCATCGGTTACGTGCCGCAAGGGCGTGAGATCTTTTCCCACCTGACGGTAGAAGAAAATCTGCGCGTGGGTCTGGGAGTGCGCAAGAACGGCTCCCGTGCGATTCCAAGCCGTATCTTCGAGCTGTTTCCCGTGCTGAAGCAGATGCTAAGCCGGCGCGGCGGCGACCTTTCCGGCGGGCAGCAGCAGCAGCTCGCGATCGGCCGCGCTCTCGTGCTCGAACCGAAGCTGCTGATTCTTGACGAGCCGACCGAAGGGATTCAGCCCAATATCGTGCACGAAATCGGCGACATCATCCTGAGGCTGAACAAGGAAGAAGGCCTTACCGTGCTGCTGGTCGAGCAGAAGCTGCCATTCGCACGCCGCGTGGCGAGCGAGTTCTGCATTCTGGACAAGGGCCGCGGTGTCGCTGCCGGTTCGATCGACGAACTTACCGACCAAGTGGTGCGCGCGCATCTGAGCGTGTAACGGCTTGGGGGTATGGCCGACAACTGGTACAAAGCGCTTCGCTTGGTTCTGGCGAGTCACATCTGTGACATTTCTAACGGGACTTAGCATCGAAGCAATCGTCCTTGCCGACCGATGACTAAGGCGACTCCGCTGGCTAGCCTGTGCTATTCAAGAGCTGTGGGTCTGTTTCGCATTTCGATTTACATCGTAGTGGCGGCCATTTCAGCCCGGCTGGCCGGTCAAAGTCCCCAACCGGCCCCTACGGATCCGCCCAAAGCACCAGCAGCACCTCCAACTCCGGCTGACAATCGGACCCGCCTGGAGCTCAATCTCCTGGGTAAAGAGAACATCGCCGGCGGGGAGGGCCGCCGCAACGAGAATGTTCAGTTCAATCTGGTAGATAACAATACGCTCAAAGAATTGAATGTACGGCTGGGTGCCACCGCGACCATTGTCGAGGAGTTCAAGGCGGAACTGAATTTCTACGGTTCCGAGTTTGGCAATCCGCCATCCGCCGTGGTCCGGTTGCTGCGAGCGGCGCGCTCGAACTGGCACGGCAATCTGTTCTTCAATCACCAGAACAGCATCTTCGGCGCCCGTTCGTTCTTCCAGGCGGGCGACGTTAAGCCCGCGCACGAGAATCGTTACGGATTCACCAATGGCTTTACTCCGTGGCATGGCGGATACATTTCCCTCCAGGGGAGCCAAGAAAAGCTGCGCGGGTTCGTGAACGGCAATGTACTGGTGCCGACGCCTGACGAACGTGTCCCGCTGACCAACGATCCGTCCGAGCGGGCGGTGATCGAACACTTCCTCGCGGCTTTTCCGGTGGAACCGCCGAACCGGACTGATATTAATCCGCATGCCCTGAACACGAATTCCCCACAGAAGATTGACGGCGATGAGGCTACGATTCGTGTAGAGCAGGATGTCACCGGCAAGGATCGCATGCTGAGCATGTACCGGTTCATTGACCAAAGCGTGGATGCGTTCCAGTTGGTTGCGGGCCAGAACCCGGACACGCACACCAGGTCTCACCGCGGCAGGCTGACGTGGATCCGCGTCTGGAGCCCCACGGTTGCGACCAATTTCTCCGCTGGATTCGATCGTATCGGCTCCCTGCTGGTCCCTGAGCCGAACGCGGTCGGTCCCACGGTTTCCATCTCGGGCCTG
>Ga0335080_10008272_pt1 | contig 10843 bp, 9 predicted proteins | sample Lox_Sample_34_FD_206720 | JGI IMG/M metagenome (GOLD analysis project Ga0335080, IMG submission 206720) | Soil microbial communities from Loxahatchee National Wildlife Refuge, Florida, United States - Lox_Sample_3.4 | ecosystem: Environmental > Terrestrial > Soil > Wetlands | place: USA: Florida...
GGGATCTTCCGCGAGCCGGAAGTGGCAGTTATGGTGACCGTGGTTCTTCTGACCACGTTGATTACACCCTTGATCATGCGGGGAGCCTTCATGATCAAGTCACCGCACGACGAGGGCGAGCGCGCCAGGGCAGGGGATTCCAGCCGGGCATTCGCGCGGAGTGAAGCTCAAGTTGAGCTTTGAGATAGTCAGCGCTTTTCGGATCCAATCCGTTGCGCGCGGCGGATCGCCTGACCTCACCGAAGATTACCGACTATACCTTGGTATAGATTGATGGCTCTTTCACCGCTGGCTATACTCGCGACGCCTGAAGATTCGGGCAATTTCCCGAGATGCGCAGAGACGCTCGGTCAGGGTGGTTGTTTCCATGCCGTTCAGAATGATGTTCTGGGGCAAAAACGTTCTGGAGTGGATGTTCTTCACCGGCCTGATCGGCTGTACTTCAGTGGTCCTCCTCAGCTGGATCTCGATTCTGAAGAGTGCGTTCTCGGAAAAGGACGAGGACTGACCGCGACGGCGTTTCTTGCGCGCTCGCGGTCTGCCTCGCTCGTTGCATCCGGCATACAGTCGCCGCAGCACAGGAAATCAATCGGAACATCATCTCCAAGGGGCGCCAAAGCTCTGATCTCTATTGGCTGTTTTCGGCACGGCTGAAGTCGTGCCCGTACAAAGCACCTTCCCGCGCAGATACGGCTTGCGCTCGCAGGATTGCGATGTGTGCGGCGATCTACAGGGTTGCGGCCGCGGGAAGGATGTCTTGTACGTCTACCCACTGGGTGGGGTAGTTGCCGGTGTAACAGGCCACGCAAAAGCCATTGCCCTCTCCGCCGTCGCAGGCTTTCAGCAGGCCTTCGAGGGAGAGATAGGCCAGAGAATCGGATTTCCTCGATGGTCTTGTTGGCGGCGATGAGGTCGCGCTTGGAGGGTGTGTCGACGCCGTAGAAGCAAGGTGAAGCGGTGGGTGGGCAACTAATGCGGAGATGGACTTCCCTCGCGCCCGCGCCGCGAACCATGCGCACGATCTTGCGCGACGTGGTTCCTCGAATGATGGAATCATCGATGAGCACCACGCGCTTGCCATCGAGCAGATTCCGCACCGGGTTAAGCTTGAGGCGAACTCCGAAGTCGCGCACGCGCTGTTCGGGTTCAATGAATGTCCGGCCGACATAGTGGTTGCGGATGAGGCCGAGACGGAACGGGAGACCAGCTTCCTCGGCATATCCGAGCGCGGCCGTTACGCCGGAATCAGGCACCGGCACAACGACGTCGGCGGGCACTCCGGATTCACGCGCAAGCTGGCGACCCATCTGGTCGCGGCTTTCCTGCACCCAGCGGCCATAGATTTTTGAATCGGGCCGGGCGAAGTAGACGTGCTCGAAGATGCAGCTCGACTGCTGCACACCGGTCGCGTATTGACGGCTGGTGACGCCGTCCTCGGTGACCATCACGAGTTCGCCGGGCAGGACGTCGCGCTCGAAGTCGGCGCGCAGAAGGTCGAAGGCGCAGGTTTCCGAAGCAAAGATGATGGTGTCAGGACCCTCGGGATTGGGGATGCGCCCCATCGAAAGCGGGCGGAAGCCGCGCGGATCGCGGGCCGCGAAGATGCGATCGCGGGTCATCATCACGATGGAAAACGCGCCTTCGACCTGCGACAGAGAATCGGCGATGGCGTCAACGAGCGTTCCCGCGCGCGAGTGTGCGATGAGCTGGACGATGATCTCCGAGTCGGACGTGGTCTGGAAGTAGGCGCCGGAGCGCTCCAGTTTTGCGCGAACCGTCCCGAGGTTCACGAGGTTGCCGTTGTGGGCGATGGCGATGAGGCCCTTCGTGGATTCGACCCGGATAGGCTGCGCATTCAGGAGAGCCGAATCGCCGGTGGTGGAGTAGCGCGTGTGGCCGATGGCCATGCGCCCGGGGAGTTTCGACAGTACCTCGTCAGTGAAAATCTCCGAGACCAGTCCCATGCCCTTGATGTTGGCGAGATGGTGGCCGTCGGCAGTGGCAATACCGGCCGATTCCTGGCCGCGATGCTGGAGAGCGTAGAGTCCGAGATACGCCTGGCGCGCCGCATCGGGATGACCATGGATGGCGACGACGCCGCATTCCTCGTGGAGTTCGTCGCCGTCAGCGACAGTGGACAGCGGGCAGTGGACAGGGAGCAGGTTCCTGGTTTCCAGCGACCCGGATAAATCAGTCATGCCAGGAACACCCTGGTAGAGCAAACGCGTCATGCGAGGACCTCGCCGTGGAGTGTTGCTTCCAGGGCGGTGGCCCAAGGCGTTCGAAGTTCTTCGACGGAAGCGGAAATGAAAGGCTGGCCGTCGACGGAGATCTCGAGGCGGTGTCCGCCGGTGGCGCCAATGCGGGCCGTGAAGAAGCCGAGTTCGTTGGCAATCTTTTCGATTTCTGTCACATTGTGCGCAGGGGCGCTGATGAGCATAGTGGATGCCGGCTCGGCAAAGAGGCCGAACAGGGGATGAATCATGAGCGAGGGTTCCTGCTCGAAGGTGGCGCCGATTCCCTTTCCGAACGTGGCCTGGGCCGCGGCCACCGCGATGCCGCCGTCGGAGATGTCCCGTGCAGAATGGATGAGCTTGCGGGTGGCAAGTGTCTCGAGAAGGCTGTGCAGATCGGATTCGGCATCGAGGTCGAGAGGAGGGGGCGTGCCCCACAGGCTGCTGAGAACGACCTTTGCGAATTCCGAGCTTCCGAAGGCCATGAGTTCTGTATCGGGAGCCTCGGCGACGTCTTCGGCAGCATCAGAGACCGGTGACGTAATTGGACCCGCGACGGGAAACGCCGGGTCGAGATCCATGCCCGGAACGATGTAAGGATTGATCGGGGCGGGCTGGAATGGAGCCTCCAGATTGGGATCGGGCTGATCCCCGCGCGGGATGGGCCAGAGCAATAGAACCGCGTCGCCGGCGCGCTGGAAGTCGGCCGGCACGGCCCTGGTCACATCGTCGATGATGCCGACAATGCCGAGAACGGGAGTGGGATAAATACCTTCGCCGCGGGTTTCGTTGTAGAGCGAGACGTTGCCGCCGGTGATGGGCGTGCCGAGCGCGGTGCAGGCCTCGGCAATGCCGTCGATGGCTGCGGAGAGCTGAGCCATGATCTCGGGCTTCTCCGGATTGCCGAAGTTCAGGCAGTTGGTGGCCGCGACGGGCGTTGCACCGGCAGCGGCAACCTTGCGAGCGCACTCGGCTACCGCGTGCATAGCGCCCAGTTTGGGGTCGAGATAGCACCAGCGTCCGTTGCCGTCCAGGGCCATTGCGAGCCCCCCCTCGTGGCCGGGTTCACCCGTGCCCTTGATGCGCATCACGCCGGCTTCGCCGCCCGGGCCGATCACGGTGTTGGTCTGCACCATGGTGTCGTACTGCTCGTGCACCCAGCGCTTGGAAGACACGTTGGCGCTGGAGAGAAGCGTTTTGAGATCGGCGACATAGTCGCGGTCCTGGCTGAGCGCGGCGAGGACTTCGTCGGGCGGGTCGGCAGGAACGGGTGCCTTCCATGTGCCGACTGGCCGATGATAGAGAGGAGCATCGTCTGTGAGCGACTGGTTGGGGATGTCAGCCACAAGAACGCCGTGATGACGGATGCGCAAACGCGGCTCAGGCTGCACAGTGCCGACGATGACCGCGTCGAGGCCCCACTTGGCGAAAACGCGCAGCACTTCGTCTTCACGGCCCTTTTCCGCGACCAGCAGCATGCGTTCCTGGCTTTCAGAAAGCATGATTTCGTAAGCCGACATTCCGGTTTCGCGCTGCGGAACGAGGTCGAGTTCGACATCGAGACCCACGCCGCCGCGCGCTCCCATTTCGCACGTGGAGCACGTGAGGCCGGCAGCGCCCATGTCCTGGATGCCGACAATCGCGCCGGTCTTCATGGCTTCGAGACAGGCCTCGAGGAGTAGCTTCTCCATGAACGGATCGCCGACCTGGACGTTGGGCCGCTTCTGTTCGGAGCCTTCCTTGAACTCCTCGCTGGCCATGGTGGCGCCGTGGATGCCGTCGCGGCCCGTCTTGGCACCGACATAGATCACCGGGTTGCCTGTGCCGGTGGCCTTGGCGTAGAAGATCTCTTCCTTGCGCACCATGCCCAGGGCGAACGCGTTTACCAGTGGATTGCCGCTGTAGCAAGGCTCGAACTTGGTTTCTCCGCCCAAGTTTGGCACGCCGAAGCAGTTGCCGTATCCGGCGATCCCGCTGACCACGCCTTCCATGATGGAGTGGTTCTTTGCGATGAGTTCGGGATCCGTGCCGGCCTCCGGCGCGATGGGGCCGAAGCGCAGCGAATCCATGACCGCCAGCGGCCGCGCGCCCATGGTGAAAATGTCACGCAAGATGCCGCCCACGCCAGTGGCCGCGCCCTGAAAGGGCTCGATGTAGCTGGGATGATTATGGCTTTCGATTTTGAAAGCGCAGGCCCAGCCATCGCCCACGTCAATGATGCCGGCGTTCTCGCCGGGCCCCTGCACGACACGGTCGCTCCTGGTGGGGAGGCGCCTGAGGTGGACGCGGCTCGACTTGTAGGAGCAGTGCTCGCTCCACATGACGCTATAGATGCCCAGTTCGGTAAGCGAAGGAACGCGCCCAAGCGCCTTCAGGATGCGGTCATACTCGTCCGAAGTAATGCTGTGCTGGGCGAGCAATTCCGGGGTTACCGCAACCGGCTCGGGGACTGCAGAGGTGGTGGTTGTCATCGCGCTTACGTTCATTTTCGCATGGGAGAGGACCCAATTGCGGGGCTGGTCCACCGGGATTCGCAGTGGCACCCGATGCAAAGCCTGTGAGATGCTTGGATTTGCCCACCACCCGAGGCCGGGATGGCAGAACTGGCAGACGCAGCGGACTCAGAATGGGTTTCGCCCCTTCTCCCTGAAAAGTCGAGAGTTGCCAGCGATTGCCAGCCGTACTGAATATGCGGGTTTTTCCGGCTTGCCCTTGCCTTACGATGCCCATCCCGTCATCTGTGGCGGTAATCCGCCCGAAAACCCGGTCAGGGCCGGTAGAGTTGCGAAATCTTTTTCGTGTTCGTTGCAGCCATCGTCCCACGGAAGCCGATGCAGCGGAGCCGCTCACCTCTCTACCGGCCCGTCCTTCAGCCCCTTGACCCAAATTGCCTGCACGCCGGTGCTGTCGCGCATCTCAAGTACTGGCGCCCCGGCAGGCGTCTTGATGTGAAACAGATCGGCGCCGCTCACGTCCTGAAAGATGAACGCCGGTCGCGCATCGTCGCTTATCGCGGCAATATCGATGTCGCTCAGGGTTACATTCTTCGCGTGGCGCAGATACATTCCCTGTGCCGGCATGTTGCCGAACATGTTGGGATCTGGATACTTGTTTTCGTTCTCCGCGGGGACAATGGCTGCCTGCTCTTTCGTTCCGCCGCCGCGATGCTGAATGTAGATTCCCCGCAGCGTGAGGTCCTGGATCTCGTGCCCCGGTACGCCACTGATGATGCAGCCCAGGTGCGATGCCGAATTCGAGCACACGATGTTGCTGAGCGTCACGCGCTGCAGGGTCCCGGTCTTCGTTGATTCAGCAGGGCCGCGCAAACGGCTGCCCAGGCGCAGGAAGATAGGCGCGGAGACAATATCGCGCATGGTGATGTTGGTGATCGTCACATCCTCGAGCAACCCGCCATCGACCGTCTCAAGCGCCAACCCCTGGCAGCCATCAAACACACAATTGCTGACGGTTATGTTCTTGAAGCCTCCGTTCGATTCCGTTCCAAACTTTATCCTCCCGGTGTGCGGAACACGCGAATCTGGCTCGAATCTTTTCCAGGTTCCGTCAAGCATCGTGCCCACTTCGTACGCCCCGGTCACATAGCAATTCACGATCGTAAGGTTTTCCGTTGAGCGCGCGGCACCCAGGGCAAAACTGCTCTTGGGCACGATTGCGTCGTCGTAAGGCGAATTGACCGCGCAGTTGCTCACACGCACATTGCGGCAGCAGTCGATGTCTATGCCGTCGCGGTTGGTATCGATGGTTAAGCCGTCGATCAACAGGTTGTCCACGCCCGTCGCCAGAATTCCGTACCACCCTCCGCTCAGAATCTGAAACTCCTTCAACTGCACATTCCGGCAGTTCTTGAGCGCGATACTCTTGTTGCCCACGCCCTTCACCCGGCGTTGCGCGGGGTTCTGGCTTTTGGGATCGTTGTTGCGCACGAGTCCGCGTCCCCAGATGCGTCCCGGGCCGTGTATGGAGATATTGCTCAGCCCTTCGCCCCAGATGAGGCTGTTATGCCAGTGATTATGGCCATAATCCTGGTAGGCGTCCCACGGCTGTTCCGGCTCTAGATCGTCGTATCCACCCGGGTGGCCCTCCGGCAGCGCATCTGCCGCGATCATCACGGCCCCCTGGTCGAGATAGAGGGCGACGTCGCTCCTGAGGTGAATGGAATGGCAGAGATAATGACCGGCGGGGAACCGAACCGTGCCGCCGCCGGCGTTCGCGGCGGCCTCAATTGCGCGATTGATGGCTGCCGTGTCGAGGGCATTTCCATCGCCCATGGCGCCGAATGCCCGGACGTTGAAACTCGAATACGTCTCATGCTCTGGCGTGTGTTCAGCTGTTTCTTGCCCTCTCAGCAGCCCTGAAGTGCTAACAGCGGCGGCCATGCCTGTTCCGGACATCCTGAGGAATTCTCTTCTTCCAGTCATCTCCATCCCCAAAGTAAGTTCTAAGTTTTCCGTTGGCACTCGCGCCCGGCCGCGAGATGTTCCATCTTCAATGCTCCGAATCTCCCGGATTTTCCGGCATGCCGGGATCATCGAGAAGCGGCACCGCTGATGCGGGCCCGAAGTTCGTCCAGTCTCGCAGCACCCAGACAACCTTCTTCTTTCGTGTGACTTCTATCCGTTGCGGACCCTGTGCGCTGCCGCCCCGGGAACAAAGTATCGTATTCCCGTTCGCCAACCGTGGTGAAGACCTGTCGCAAGTGGACGTTACCGATATGCAAGGGCGGAATTCGGTGATGGGGAAATCATGCCGGGATTCAACTCGATTATGGCTGCGATACCTGAGCATTGTCCCCGCTTTTTCTTTCAAGCCTGGTCGGCGGGAGAATGTGGACCGCAACCAGATCGACGCCGAGGACGTCGTAACCCTTCTCGAGTCGCACCCTCAATAACGCTTGAAAAACGGGGAATGATCCTTTGTCGCCGGTGTTTCCCTGGAATTGGAACGCCCTGCTCAATTCATCGACGCCGGACCTTGAGGTGGCATATAAGACAGCGCCTTCTGAGCCGGCCGTATCAAGCCCCCCGAGATCGGCGATGTATCGTCCGGGCACAATTCCGGGCTGGATTGTAATCAGGCTGTAATCTGCCTTCAATACTTGGGTGTTCGGATCGCGTTCTGTACGGTAGGTCGGCGCTTCGTTGGCGCGGGGATTGGCGTTTTGGATGACGCCTCTCCATTGCTCCAGGCGGGTGTCGAAATTCTTGAAACTGAAGTCGCCCAAGTCGCTGAAGTGGGCGACGGCGATGTTCTGTGAGGACGAGCCAAGCATGATGACGTTATGCTGCTTTAGGTCATCGACGGTAAGTTCACGGCTGGGCTTGATGAGCGGCTTATACCCCATCCGACCAAAAAGATTCGACAGCATACCGACGGCCTTGAGCTCGCCAAAGCCGAGGTACGAATTCTCATAATAAAGTGGACCCGCCCGAGCAACGAGAGCAGGATTCGAGGCGAACTGCTGAGCCACGTGCGGATCGACTGGGGCTCCTCGGTAATCCGTTGCGCCGCGCTTGAACCGAAAAAGATCGTTGTAATTGTCAAGAAGGAACACGGCGTCGGGGTAAGCAATTGATGCCGATCATATCGGAGCGCAAACCGTGGATCGCTTTCTCCCGGCCTGTGACTTTTACACCATCGACGTAGCCGACTTTATCGGGAAGCCCGCACCGCAAGCCGAGGTCGACAGGTTTGTCCAACGGCACGAGAATCTGACGGGGGCGATCACGCTGAAAGGCATGGATGAGCCGTTCGCCATGACGGAAGCCGATTTGCGCCGGACTGCGGATAAGTTCCTTTTCGCCGTGAAGACGGCGGGAGAGGTGTATCGAAAGATTGTTGCTGCCAAGGGGGAAGGCACTTTCGTTACGGAGGTCTCGATGGACGAGACGGACGCGGCCCAGAGCCCGGTTGAACTCCTGATCATCCTGGCAGCGATGGCCGGTGAGAGAATCCCCATTCAGACGATCGCGCCCAAGTTCAGCGGCAGATTTAACAAAGGTGTGGATTATGTCGGGGATGTGACGCAGTTCGGGCGGGAGTTCGCCGCGGATGTTGCTGCCATCGCGTATGCCATTCCACATTTCGGCTTGCCGGATAACCTGAAGCTCAGCGTTCACTCGGGCAGTGATAAGTTCTCCATCTATTCGACCATTCACTACGTGATGAAGCGATTCGATGCCGGGGTTCATCTGAAAACCGCAGGCACCACCTGGCTTGAGGAACTGATCGGCCTGGCTGAATCAGGCGCCGCGGGCCTTGCGCTTGCCAAGGAGATCTACATCGAAGCGTTGGCGAAACGGGAAGAACTCTGCGTTCCTTACGCCACCGTGATCGACATCGATCCGTCGCAGCTGCCTTCTGCTGAAACCGTCCAGGACTGGACGTCGGCGCAGTACACGGCGGCTTTGCGTCATGTTCCAGGCGCTCCCGGATACAACAGCAGTTTTCGGCAGTTGCTGCACGTAGGGTTCAAAGTCGCGGCGCGGATGGGGCAGCGGTACCTTGAACTCCTTGAAGCAAATGAGAACGTGATCGCACGCAACGTAACGGAGAACCTTTACAACCGCCACATCGTTCCGGTCTTTCTTGGCGACCGTGTGGCCAGGGAACTCGTCGCAACGGTGGCCGGATCGGAGAGAACATGAGCGGGCAGCTTGCTCTTTCTGCGATCAGTTTGTGGGAGATTGCATGGTTGGCAGAGAACAAGAAAATCGACATTGACGTGAGCGTCGAATCGTTCGTCAAAAAATACCGCTTCCTTGGTCTCTTCCGCAATCCCGCTAGGCCGCTTGGGCGAGCCCGAAGAACTTGCCAAAGCCCGCGCTTTTCCTTGCCTCTGACGATTCGTCGCACATCAACGCGGTCGAGGTGATGGTTGATGGGGGAGCAACGGCGCCACCCGCATTGATGTGGTCGTAGGAGAAGGTAAGAATCTCAAGGACGCTTGCTCGGTTTCGTGCTCCAGACCATCGGCATGCGCGTTTTGAAAACGCGTTTGTAAACAGCGTCAAAGCCATCGAAACCCGGAACGGTGCGCGCTCAATCCTTCCGGACGAGCGCGGCAGCAATCCTTCACAACTGAGGAGTAGCCATGAGCACCCGGAAAGTACGCAGGAACGTTGCGACTGCGGGTGCGAGTGTCGCAAGTGCAACCGGCACACGTTCGCCTCTTGGCTGATGATGTCGGGAGTGGATATTCGGACTGTCGCGCAGCTGATGGGACATCGTACAATTCAAATGACGATGGGATACGCCCATTTGGCTCCAGATCACAACCAAGGTGCAGTCGATCGGTTGGTGACTTTATTTGGATGTGGTGGCAACCAGCATTTTGGGCGACGGCATAAAGCAAAGTTTAGATAAGTTAAATATATGTAGAATAGGCATTTACACAGACGTGCCGGGATGGCGGAATTGGCAGACGCAGCGGACTCAAAATCCGCCGACCCTTGCGGTCATGGGGGTTCGACCCCCCCTCCCGGCACCATCTAATCTATTCAATCTAAAGCTCTAATTGACGCGCTCTACTGCGGGCTGTGTCGAGGCGCCTTGCTCCGCGTGACTTATTTTGTGACCTATTTCAAGTTCCGCTTCGCTGGTTTGCAGTTTCCGCATCGCGTCCTGAATATCGTTCCGGCTCACGATTGCGTACCGTTCAAACACGGACCGCGTGCGCCATCCACCGATTTTCATGATGACCGTTTCAGCGATTCCGGCCCGGCGAAGATTCCGGGCGGCGGTTCTGCGAAGGTCATGGAAGATCAGACCGCTATAGCGCGTTCCCTTGAATCCGCATTTCTTGCAAGCCGCGGTTGTGTCGTTCGGCTCTGAGCAGTGCGCGCAAACCAGTTGGCCGACCCCGGCCCTGGTGCATTCCTTCTCCCACGTTCCGCGAAAGCTAAGAACCGGCTTACCGTTCGGACGGGTGAAGACCGCATCGTCCGGTTGCTTCTCCATGACGCAAGCGGAGAGCAGTTTCCGAACCGCATCGGTCATGAACACTTCCCGACCGTCCGTGTTTTTTGTCGTGCCGGGTTCCAGGCGAATTACGCGCTGGTCAAGGTCAACCTGATTAACCTGCATTCCTAGCAGTTCCGAGACGCGCCAGCCATAGGTGCGCCCGCATTCCACCAGCGCGCGGAACCAACGCTCCGTCCCATCCACCAGTTTGCGGTATTGGTTGTCATCAAGAAAGCCCTTGCGAACGTTGTTCTCTTTCAAATGCGGAAACGCTGGCATCCGCAGAACCTTCGGCGGGGTCGCCTGATGTCCGATGCGATACATCCGCTTCAATACCGCCAATTCCCGGTTGATGGTCGCATTCTTTGCCGCTTGGCGCTGGCGCGCGTCCACGTAACGGGCGATCAGGTCACTGGTCACGTCCTTGGCCCTCAGAACGCCAAAGAACGGCTTTAGGTGAAGATCCCAGCGCGCCTGTACATCGTCCAAGCTCTTGCGCCCATTGATGCGATACTCGCGGAGGAAATCATCGGCCAAATCTTCCACGCGAACCCGTTCGGCCTGGGGACCGAGAAACGTTCCGGTTGCGATTTCGGCAAGGCGAGTCTTGAGAAAGTTCTCCGCCTTCC
>Ga0335080_10008273_pt1 | contig 10841 bp, 6 predicted proteins | sample Lox_Sample_34_FD_206720 | JGI IMG/M metagenome (GOLD analysis project Ga0335080, IMG submission 206720) | Soil microbial communities from Loxahatchee National Wildlife Refuge, Florida, United States - Lox_Sample_3.4 | ecosystem: Environmental > Terrestrial > Soil > Wetlands | place: USA: Florida...
GGGTAGTAGCAACGGACGCTGAAGCCCGCCGCGGGCGCTGTGCCGCTGCACGCTGTCGCGGAGAGGCCGTTGGGCGTCGCGCCAGTGGCCACGGTCAGCGCGGGAACGCCGGTGGTCGGAATGTTGCTTACCGGCACCACCTCCGTGGCTTCCGAATGGCCGCCGCTGACTACGATTTCCGCGTTCGGCACGCCCTTCCAGGTCTTGTTCAGCGGGAAGTCAAACACCAGGCGGCCCTGCACGCCCGGCTGCCCGCTGGCCGCGCCCAGGACAGCACCTTCACGGCCCTGCTCCTGCTGGCCCGTCGGCACCACGCCGAGCGAACCGAGAATCGCTGCCGTGCTCGTGTTGTTGAGGTTGCTGTCCGCAAAGTTGGCCCAGACAAGAGCGAACTCCGGCTGGATCTTCACGCTCCCGGCCGTGAATTGCAGGCCGGTCTTGATCTGCGGCGCGCGCTCGTAAATGCTGCCGAAGGCCACGCCGTTGTTCGTGGACTCGATGTAGTCCGGCACGATTGACGAGCCGACCAGGGTCCAATCCTGCCCAAGTTCCAGGAACCACGGCACATCCCCGAGCTTCGTGTCCATGCGCATCCAGGCGTGCCGCAGGCTGACCTGTGACGAGCGCGCCGAGCTCACGTTTCGGTTGTTGACGATCGTGTAGTCCCCCTCGAAGTCCATTTCGATCTTGCCGGTGAGCGTGATGTTCGGTCCGTTGAGGGGCCAGAAGAAGTTGGCGCCCCAGCGCGTGCTGCGCGCCTTGATGCGGAACTGCGAGCCATTGTCCGGGCCGGTATCGCCCTGCAGTAGCGGGAGGGGAAAATCGTTGCTGCCGACTACCGCCCCGCCGCTGTTCGTCGAGTCGTAGATGGCCGTGGCCTTCAGGAACCCGTAGACGTTCAGCATGGCTCCGCTGCCCAGCTTGATGTCGGGGATGATGCCCTTAGGGTCCCTCGGCAGCCCGATGGGCAGCGGCCGGGGCGGCGCGATGGCCGGAATCACGGACGCCTCCGTGGGCGTGCCGTCGCTGGGGTCGAGGCCCACCATCATCGGACTGGTCGGCCACGCGGCGAGCCGTGCCGGCTCGGGCGCGGGCGTCGGGGCCGGCCCTGCCGCCGCGGCAGGAGTGGCAGTGACCGCCGCGTTCATCAAGTGTCCGCCGGAAAGCCCGCTCGCGGTGCTGACCGCGGGTTGCGCCGCGGGTGCCGCGGCCGAGTTGTATTCCTCCTGGCTGATCAAGCCCTTGGAGAGAAACATCTGCAGCAGGCGGTTGTTGGCTTCGGCCGGCGTCGCCGCTTGGCGGATTTGAGCCGCCTCGTCCTGCGTCAGGTAGCCCTTGGAAAGAAACAGTTGGACCATTGGATTCGCCTGCAAACTCGCGTTCGAGCTCGCGGGCGTTTGGGATGCGGCTTGTTGCGCCGCAGCCGGCAGAACAAGAGCGGCGACGGCAACGAAGACGCTCAGTAAACGAATCACCCTGAACATGTTTGTCTAGCCTCCTCACAAGTTGGAAAGCCACCTCGGAACAAATCTGGACGGAAAGACGCACCCTGTACGAAATGCCGTTGATGAGCCGCGGGACACAGGCGAGCCTGCGCGTAGGGGGGGTCTGACGTGAAGCGTGCGCAAGCCCGCCGTGGTCCGCATCCGTGGAGACCCGGAGGAGGTTCCGGCGAACGCGCGGAGAACGGAAACGAGGTTCCCAGGGCGTCGGGCGCCTCCGGCCTGTCAGTTTCTATATGATTCGTTTCGACAAAGCAATACGCTTTAATACGTCTACCAAGCCGTATGGCCCGCGCCCCCGGGGATTCGGCGGCCCTGCGAAGAACCCGCTCGCGCCATAGCCGCACGGGGCCTTGTAACGAAGTATTCATGGGCCTCTCACATGCCCTTCAAGCCGGGCCTCTAGCTTCACGCTTCGTGCTCAATCTCCGCGTTTTGCGGGCGGCCTGGGGGCCTTCACCGGGGTAGGCTGGAAGAACGGTCGCCGTCCGAGCACGATGAACCAACAGAATCCAGAGATCCCGGCAGCGAGTTCTCTCTAAGGAGGGGGAATGCGAACACTTGCAATTCCGACGCTGATCCTCGGCCTGACGGCGGTTTCCGCCGTGTATGCCGCGGGCGGCCCGGGCGATTCAGCAGCACCGCCCAATAGCAACACCACAGCAACCGCTCCGGCAGCAAGTCTGCCGGACGCGCCGAAGCCGGGAGCCACAACTCCGGCGCCGGCGATCGAGAGCCAGCTCGCCGAAATGCGCGAGATCCTGCATGCGCAGGCAGCCGAGATCGAGGCGCAGCGGCGCGAGATCGCCGACATGAAGGCCAAACTCGGCACGGTGAAGGAGGAGGCTGTTACCGCGTCCGTAGCAGCCGCAGTCCCGGCTGCGACAGCCGCGATTTCGAACTCGGTGGTCACAGCCGGCGCTAGCCCCGCCGACTCGCAGGAAAAGTGGGAATCTCCGCTGGCCATCCACTTCAAGGGCATCACGATCACGCCGAATGGCTTCACCGCGGCTGAAACTGTGTACCGCAACCGCGCCACCAGTTCCGACGTGAATACGTCTTTCACGTCCATCCCGTATTCGGCCAGCAATTTGAGCAAGATCTCCGAATTCAACGCCTCAGGCCGCCAGTCCCGCCTCGCGGTGAAACTCGACGGCAAGCTCAAGGATGTCGCGCTGATGGGCTACTTCGAAGGCGACTTCCTCTCCGCCGGCACCACTTCCAACGACAACCAGAGCAACAGCTTCACCTTCCGCCAGCGCCAGTTCTACGGCTCGGCGTGGTTTAGCAACAACATCTACCTCTCCGGCGGGCAGATGTGGAGCTTGCTCACCGAACAAAAGAACGGTCTCGAGAACCGCACCGCCGGCGGCGCGGAAAACGCAAATACGCCGATGACCATCGACGCGCAGTACACGGCCGGCTTCAGTTGGGCGCGCCAGTACGGGCTTCGTATCACCGACCGGTTCTTCGACAAGAAGTTCTCGCTCGGGTTTTCGATCGAAGAGGCGCAGAACAAGATCACGCAACACGGCGGCAACCTCAACTGGGTGGCGCAGGCTCCCGGCCAGGGTGGCGGCTTGTACAATCCGATCTCTTCGGTTAACACCGCGAATCCCCAGGTTGCTGCCTCGCAGAACTACACCCTGAATCCTTCGCCCGATTTCATTCTCAAGGCGGCGCTGGATCCCGGCGGTAGCTGGGGTCACTATGAATTCGGTGGCGTCATCCGCGTCTTCCGCGACCGCGTGTATCCCTGCGCCGTCGGCGTCACCACGGCGCTTCCCTGCCCGCTCAACACGACCTTTACGGCCAACACGGCTTTCGGTGCGAACAACGATACGCGTACCGGCGGCTTTGGCTTCTTGAACCTCCGCGTCCCGACGTTCCACAAGAAGCTCGACCTCGGCTTCCATGGCCTCTACGGCGATGGCGTGGGTCGCTACGGCACCGTCGGTCTGGCGGATTCCACCATCCGTCCGGACGGCACACTGGCCCCGATTCGTGGCGGCCAGGGCCTCGGGACCATCGAGTGGCACGCCACCAAGATGCTCGACATCTACGGCTATGCTGGCGCAGATTACGTCGCCCGCGCCTTCTACCTGACCGCTTTTAGCCCCAACGCTCCGGTGCCCGGACTCGCCACTGGCGCCACGTCCAGCACGGGCGTCGGCTACGGTTCTCCGACGCTCAACAATTCCGGCTGTCAGGCCTCGCCCGAGGTGCTTCCGAATGGCACCGCCGGGCTGCCCCAGAACGCCGGTGGTTGCACCGCCGACCCGCGCTACGTCTTGGAGGGCACGATCGGCTTCTGGCACCGCCTCTACAGTGGAGACAAGGGCCGCGTTCAGTGGGGCCTGCAGTACTCCTACGTGTCCATCGCCGCGTGGTCCGGCACCACCGGAGTGCCCACGGCGACCTCGGCTCAGTTCCAGCCGCACACGAACGCGAGCATGTTCTTCTCGTCGTTCCGGTATTACCTGCCGTAGTCATAGCTGCGGCAGTCTGGTCGGCCGGGGGATTCCCGGCCAGTACAAAAAAGGGCAGCCCGCGCTTGGGCTGCCCTTTGCATTTGTCGCAGTTTCCCTGCCAGATGAGAGCACAACTTCGCTTCCAGGGAACAGGCAGGGCCACAGCAACGCTGGGAAATTGAAAGGGCCGGCGCCAGGGGAACGCCGGCCCACTACCGAGAGGCCAGAGGTGTGGTGGCAACCCCCGGTGACTTTCAGGGTTGCCCTACTGCTCGCTTAACGTTGTACAGGGAGTCCGTTACCCCGACATTGGGCGAATGTGAATTCTGCTTGAATACACACAAGGACGAACACCCACGCCGGCCGCGTGTGCGAACTAACTCTACGATTCTGAACGCGGCGTTCCCGGCTGTGCAGCGGACACAGGCTGTGCCGGCGCCTCTGCTTCGCCTTGCCAGATAGGCAGCGCCACGAAGAAGCACGAACCCTTGCCCAGTTCGCTCTCGACCCACAGGCGGCCGTCGTGCGCTTCCACGATGTGTTTGGCTATGGCCAGGCCCAGTCCTGTGCCGCCCGCTTCGCGCGAACGCGCCACGTCCACGCGGTAGAAGCGTTCAAAGATGCGCTGCTGGTCCGTGCTCGGGATGCCGATGCCCGTGTCTCGGACGCACAGAATCACCTCGGCCGCCTCGACGGCGGCCGTCACGCGGATGCTGCCAGGCGCCGGCGTGTATTGAATGGCGTTTTCCAGCAGGTTCTTCAATACCTCTTCCAGCCGCAGCGAGTCCCCGCGCACTTGCGCCAGCCCCTCTTCCGGCACGCTCTGTGTGATTTCCAGGCCGCGCGCCTTGGCCTTCAGCGATACCGCCTCGATGCAATGCTCCACCAGCCGCGGAATGGTGACCGGCTCCATCTTGAACGTCATGCTGCCGCCCTCAATCGCCGAAAGCTTCAGCAAGTCATCGGTCAGCCGGCCGAGGCGCGCTGCATGGTCCCGTATGATTTCGAGAAATTTCTTTCGAGCCTTGGGATCGTCCATGGCTCCGCCCAGCAGCGTTTCCGAGAAGCCCTGAATCGTCGTGAGTGGCGTGCGCAGCTCGTGGGAAACGTTGGCCACGAAGTCGCGTCGGATCCGTTCCAACCGGCGGATTTCCGTCACGTCGTGCAGCACCAGAACCACTCCGCGCGTTGCGGCGCTCGCTTCCTCTCCCCTCGCGACGGGAGCCACGATGAAGGCAAATGTCCGCGGCCGCACGGTTCCGAACTCGACTTCCGCATGCGCCATTTCTCCGCTGACCAGCGCGGAGCGCACCGCTTCGATCAGGCTGGGGTGCCGCGCCGCCTCCAGCAGTGGCCGGCCACGACACTCGCCGAGCGGCAGGCCCACCGCATCGGCAAAGGCCTCGTTGGCCACCAGGATCCTCTCGCGCACGTCCATCACCGCGACGCCATCCGTCATGCTGGTCAGCACCGCCGCGAGGAAGTCCCGCTCGCTCGTCAGGCGCCCAAACGTGATGGAGAGTCCGGCGCCGGCCTCGGTCAGCGCCCGGGTCAATTCGCTCAACCCGCTGTAATAGGTGGGAGCCGGCGCTTGGAAGTCGCCCGTACCGAGCCGGCGTAACGCTCGTGCCAGTTCCGCCGTATGGCGCCGCCGGCGCGCGGAACGCGCCAGAAACGCCGCTGTCGCCAGCAGCAGGGCGATGCCGGGAATCCAGGGGAGGAGGTTATTCGCCACGGGCATCAAAAATGTAGCCCGCGCCGCGTACCGTCTTCAAGTACTCGGGTTTTTCGGGGTCGGCTTCGATCTTCTCGCGCAGCCGCCGCACGTACACGTCCACGCTTCGCGGCGTGACGAAACGGTCCGTGCCCCAGACCGCGTCCAGCAGCTGGTCGCGCGAGAATACGCGGTCCGGCCGGCGCGCCAGATAGTAGAGCAGGCGGAACTCGAGCGTGCTGAGCGGCACGGGTTTGCCGCCGCGCGCCACGCGGTAAGACGCCGGATCGATGTGCAGGCCGCGAATCTCCAGTGCCTTTTCCGCGTCACTGGCTGGCTCGGTGCGCCGCAGCAGGGCTTTTACGCGCGCTACGAGTTCGCGGGGGCTGAACGGCTTGGTCACGTAATCGTCCGCGCCCATTTCCAGCCCCACCACGCGATCCGCTTCCTCTCCGCGCGCCGTCAGCATCAGGATTGGCAGGCGGTTGAGCGCCTGATCCCGGCGGATTTCGCGGCATACCTCGAGGCCCGGCAGCTTCGGCAGCATCAGGTCGAGAATCACGAGATCCGGAGGGGATTTCTTGAGCGTGGAAAGAGCCGTCAGGCCGTCGATCGCGACGTTCGTTTGATAGCCCTCTTTTTCCAGGTTGTAACGCACCAGTTCGACGATGTCTTTGTCGTCTTCAACGATGAGCAGCCGCCTCACTTCCGCGTGACCTCCGTTTGACTTTCCCCGGGTTGAACGAGCGGTCCCCGAGGTTGAGTCTACAGCGCGCGGCTTTTGGGCGGGCGTGTTTTTTGCGACAGACATGCAGCTTTATTGGTGCCGTTACGCGGGATTCACGGCCCGTTCACATTGAACCACAATCCGCGGCGTTTGGGGGGAATGGCCCGCCGCTTTCAGGGTGGCTCGCGCCTACTTGTTCGCGGGCACAAAGCGCTGAACGCGCTTGCCCGTGTCCACTTCGCCCGTGTAGAGATTGCCGTGCGAGTCGCTGGCCACCTGGTGGATCCAGTGGAACTGGCCGGCGTTGCGTCCATTGTGCCCGGTCGACCCGAGGATTTTTCCGTCGGTGCGGCTGAGCGTCCAGATCACGTTGTCCTCGCCGTCGGCAACGAACAGGAATTCCTGCCCTTTGTCCGGAGAAAACGCCAGGTCCCACGCCGATCCCTGGAACATCGTTTGCACCCGCACGGTGAATTCCTTCACGAACTCGCCGTTCTTCTTGAATACCTGGATGCGGTTGTTCACCCGGTCGCACACATAGACCAGCCCGTCGTTCGACAGGTGCACGCAGTGCACCGGGTTGCGGAATTGCCGAGCCGGCGGATTCGACGCCGATGGCGGCGCGTAGGGCCCGGGATCGGCGTCGTTCGGTTTTTCCCCATACGCGCCCCACATCCGTTTGAACGCGCCCGTCTCCGAGTCGTAAACGATCACGCGGTGGTTGCCGTAGCCGTCCGCGATGTACACCTCGTGCGCCGCGTCGTCCACGTCGATTCCCGCGGGGCGGCCCAGGATGTCTGTGCGCGAGCTGTCCACCGGGTCCGTCGACGGCTTCCCAATCTGCATCAGGAACCGGCCGTCGTGCGTGAATTTCAGGACCATGCGATCCGCCGGCGTGTTTCCGCCGATCCACACGTTGCCGGATTTGTCCACGTGGATTCCGTGCTCGGACTTCGGCCAGTCGTAGCCGGCTCCGGGCCCGCCCCATGCGTTCAGCAGCTTGCCGGAGGCGTCAAATTCCAGCACCGGCTTCGCCGCAAGGCAGCACATGGATCTTTCCGGCGTCTGCGCGGCCCCCAGCTCATCTACGGTGTTCGTGCTGGGCCGCTGCAGCACCCAGATGTGGTCGTGCGAATCCACGGTGACGCCGCCCACCTGCGCCATGATCCAGTTGTTCGGCAGCTCCTGCGGCCACGCCGGGTCCACCACGAACTTGGGTGGTTGCTGCGCGAACAGAGGCGCGGAGAACACCAGGAACGCGGCGACAATGATCAAGACGGCCCGGCGGTCCGCGCGGCCGGCTCTTCGGATTTCACCCTGCTGCTGTGCATGCTTCATGGACTCACCCTCGTCGTTGCCGCCCCGTAGATTTGGCCCGTCGAAGCCCCTTGGAGAAAGGCCACCACGCGCAGGTTCTCTCTCTTCCACCCGGCGGCCAGCTTGAGCTCCGCGTGAAATGCCGGCGGCGACGCCGCCGGTGTCTGCAGCTTCTCCAACACGCGCACTACCGCACGGTGCGCCAGCTGGCGGCCGGCATTCTCGCCACGTGATACCGCGGATGCAAGCTCATCCTCCGTGACGCCGATCAGCGCCACCACGGATTCGCGGACTTCCGAAGGGAGCGGGCCGACCTTCACCGCTACCTGCAAGGTCGATTCGCGGGATGTGCCGCGTCCCACCTCGAGAGACACCTCGGCATGCGGCGCTCGGGCCGCCTGCGCGATCGCCGCGCGCACCCGCCCTGAGGCGCTGCCCAGCACGTCCCAATGCCCTCCCACCACGATCTGCGGCGTGTACGGGCTCGCCACGTCCAGCAGTTTCACGTATTGCTCCTGCCGCGCGGTGAAGGCGGGCGACGAAAACGGATCACGCCAGCCCTGGTGATCCCAGTAGTCCACATGCTCTTCGAGGGGAATCACCAGAGCGCCGGGGACGGGCTGCTCGCGGTCCAGCTCCGCCAGCAACGCATCCGCGGGAGGGCAGTCGGAGCACCCTTCGGAGGTAAACAGTTCGACGACGACGGGAGCGGGCGGCGCGTCCGGGAACGACGCCGGGCAGCACAGCAGGACCGCAAGCGCGGCGTAGAGTGCGGGACGCATGGCGTGCGCCGCGATTGTAGCCCAGGTCCGTTGCTGGCCGGGACGGTCTAATGCAGCGCGGGTGCGGGATACTCCGGCAGCTTTTCGCGCGCCAGGTCCGCGCGCTTCACCACCAGCTCGTCGAACAGGATCGACGGGCCGATAATCGTTCGCGGTGCCGCGCCCAGCCGGTTGCTCACCAGATAATCGTCGCCCGCCGCGATCACGTCGGAGCGCAGGCTGCGCGTATCCAGCTCCTGAAACTCCGCGCCGCGCACCAGTTCGCGGTGGCCGTCCTTGGACCACACGCGGTACAGCAGGCGCGGCGACAGCCGCGGGCCCAGCGTCTCCACGAAGTAGCAATACGCCCGGTCCTGCTGCCGGCAGATGTCCAGCAGCTTCTGCGCCATGGCTTCCTTGCTCAGCGCCTGCGATGGCCGCAGCATCAGGACGCCAATCTGCGGGTCGGTCAGGCCCGCCTGCGACAGCCGTCCGTGCCCGTTCGACTCCGGAAACCCGCGGATGGGCCGCCGCCCGATCAGGAAATTCTGAAGGATTCCCTTCTGCACCACCTCGACAGGCGCGGCGCGCACGCCTTCGTCGTCCACCTGGTAGCTGCCGATCAGGGATTGTCCCGCAAATTTCTGCTGCGTCGGATCGTCCACGAGCGAAAGGAACTCCGGCAGCACGCGGCTCTTGTAGCTCGACGCAAACGCCCCCACCGTGCGCGCGGAAACCGTCGGCATCGGCCTCCGCCCCGTGATGTTCGTGGCCAGCAGGACTTCGATCACGTCGTTCGTCGCGTCCGGAGCGAACAATACCGGCCCGCGATACTCCTCTTCGACGATCGGCGCCTTGCGCATGTCGCTGACCGTCTGCAGCATCTCGCGCCCGCTCGCCAGGAACTCCTCACGCCCCGGCAGTTCCGCCGCCGTGGCGTAGGCCGCCCCGGGCGACCGGTCGATGCGCATGCCGTCCGCGGCCTGCGCGCTGGCATTCTGCGACACGGAGTAGCACGTGAACCCGCTGCGCAGCACCGTGCCCTCGGTGTTCACGAAATATGTGTTGGTGGCAAAGAAGTGGACGCCCGCCCCCACGATCTGCACGTCCGGGTAGTCGCGGTAGAGCGCCGACGACGCCTCCACCATCCCCCGCCATTTGGCGGAATCCACTTCCAGCCGCGCCAGCGGCCCCAGCGACTCGACCCGCGGCTCCTGCGCGAAATCGTCGACGGTCTGCTCGATCGAGAACCGCTTGTAGAGCCCCTCCTTCGCGGTCAGCGCCCCGTTCGCCGATTTGTACGCCGAGTCGGTGGCCAGCCACAGCGCGTGCCGCAGCGCTAGAAGGTCGTCGTCCAGCGGCATCGTCGTCGCTTCGCCCGTGCCCTGTTCGTAGAAACTGTCCATCCGGTAGCTGCCCACACGGACGATTACACGCGCATAACGGAAGTGCGCGCGCCTTTCGCTTTCGGTCGAGCCGAATTCCGCCCCCACCTGATAGTCGTCGGAATCCACCAGCCGGTACTCGATGTAGAACGGCGCCGGAACGTTCTCCATCTTCAGCCGCGACTTCGAACGGTCCAGTTCCTCCTGCATCGCCTGCAGCACGGGGTCGGACTTGACCGCCGCGGAATCTCCCGCAGGCGCCTTGCTTTCCGCGATTGCCGGGGTTGCTGGGCCGCTCGAATCGGCGGCGCAAACGGCCGCGCACAGCGCGAGCAAACCGAAACCCAGTGAAAGTGACAACGCCCGCCGCGGGATCATCGCCACCCTCCCTGCGCGCGCGCCGGCGGCACTGCTCCCGGCGCTTCCGTCCCCGGGGGAGGCAGCAGCGGCGGCCTCTCGTGCGAGTGGTCGCGCTTCTGCACTTCGATCTCGGAGAAGAGCATCGCGGGCGCCGACGCCGACACCGGCACGCTCCCGGACTCCGCCCCGCAGATGCCGTTGAACACGTGCATCGCGTCGCCCGTCAGCAGGATGCGGTTCAGCGCCGCGAGCGGGGTGCCCACAATGTCCACCCCGCGCACCAGCTCGTCCGGTCGGCCGTCGGCGTACACCCGCCACACAATCACCGGCAGCACCTGGAACGCCTGCGGCATGCCGCGCTGCGTCAGCGTGAAGCCGCCCTGCACGTCTTCGAAATACAGTCCGTACGGCTTGCCCTGCTTCTTCGCCTCGTCAATCAGCCGCTGGCGCAGTTCCGATTCCTTCACCGTGTTCGTCGACGTAACGATCAGGTTCCCCTGGCGTGCGGTCGGCATCAGGCCCGCCTGCGCGCGCCCGTGCCCGTTCGATTTGCTGAATCCCTTGATCGGCATCCGCGACATCAGGAAGTTGCGCAGCACGCCGC
>Ga0335080_10008277_pt1 | contig 10839 bp, 9 predicted proteins | sample Lox_Sample_34_FD_206720 | JGI IMG/M metagenome (GOLD analysis project Ga0335080, IMG submission 206720) | Soil microbial communities from Loxahatchee National Wildlife Refuge, Florida, United States - Lox_Sample_3.4 | ecosystem: Environmental > Terrestrial > Soil > Wetlands | place: USA: Florida...
CGGGCTCGCCTCGAACACCTGCGCGTAACGCCGCTCCGCTCGCAGCCGCTCCGAAGCCGCCGCGTCCCGCTCCGCCAACAGCGCCGTCACGATCAATACGAGGCCCGCGACCGCGATCACGAAGGACCACAGCGACACGAGTCCGGTCAGCAGCGGCTCGCCGCGAAACGCGCCGGTGTCGAAGGCGAAGGAGATCGCGACCGCGAGCGAGGCGATGAGCGCCGTCGTCGACGCGGCGACGAGCCCGAGGCGGATCGAGGTGACGACGACGAGCACGAGCGCGATCACGAAGAGCGGCGGCCGGGCCGCGATCCCCGGAATGCTCTGGGGCACGAGCGCGATCAGGACGATGCCGAAGGCGACCACGATCACCGCGTACAGCGTCGACTCGAGCGGGCGCTGCACGACGGGCGCGAGGCTCTCGCGCCGGAGCGCGATCAAGAGCGGCGACAGCAGCAGCACGCCGGTGATGACGTTGGCCCACCAGCGCAACAGCACGATCGGCACGGGCGGGAGGTCCGGCGGGTGCGCGAGCAGGATGCCCGCGGTGCCGCAGAGCGGCGGCACCAGCATGCCGATGGCCGCGGCGCCCAGGAACAGCGGCACGTCGCGGCGGCGCGCGAAGTCGTGGTTGAAGCCGCGGCGCTCGAGCAGCCACGCGGTGAGCCAGCAGCCCGCCGCAAGGCCGACCCCGACCGCGACCGCGACGAGGACGGAGTTCGGCCGGGTGAGCTGGAGCGCCGTGCCGGCGGCGAGGACCGCCGGCCACAGGTTGCGGCCCCAGCGCACGAGCGCGGCGACCGCAATGCCGCTCGGCAGCAGCACGAGCGTCAGGCGCGCACCGAAGCTCGGCAGCGCAAAGCCGAGGAGCCCGGCGGCAAACACCGCCACGAACACGACGACTGCGCGCCCGAGCACGACCCCCGGGGTCGAACCCGCGATTCGCATGGCGCGCTCGTCGTTCATCGCCCCTCAGATTCTGTCAAACAGCGTGCGAGCCTACGGCAAGTCCGTTCCGGGCTCTACCACGCCCATCACGCCTCGCGCTTCACGCGATCCGCGCCCCCCAGCTCTGTGGCTGCGGTGCCTCGCAGGTGACGATGGTGCCGGAGGGGGATTGGGGGCGGATGGAGAGGCGGCCGCCGATGGAGGCGGCGCGGTAGCGCATCGTGCGCATGCCGAGGCCCGAGCCGCTCAGGGCGCCCGCGGAGGTGCCGGTGCCGTCGTCGGCGATCGAGAGGCGCACGGCGTCGGGACGGACCGCGAGCTCGATGTCGATGGTGCGGGCGGCGGCGTGTTTCTGGGCGTTCTGCAGCGCTTCCTGGGCGATGCGGAACAGGTGGTTGCGGGCCTCGAGCGGCAGCGTCAGCGGGGCCTCGAGGCGGGTGTGGACGTGGACCTTGAGGCCGCCGAGGGAGCTCGCTTCGGCGAGGTTGGAGAGCGCCATCACGAGGTTGCCGTCGGCGCCGCTGAGCGGCGAGAGGCCGTGCACGATGCGGCGGGCCGACTGGATGCAGGCGTTGATCAGCGCGGCGAGCTGGTCGAGGTCGGCGGCGACCGAGAGCTGCTCGCGGTTAGCGCGGGTCGCGAGCGCGCGCATCGACAGCGACAGTCCGGTCAGCTCCTGGCCGAGGCCGTCGTGCATCTCCTGGCCGATGCGCCGCTGCTCGCCGGCGATCGCGTCGATCAGCGCACGGCCGAGCGCCTTGCGCTCGGTGGCATCGGCGGCGAAGGCCAGCATCGCGGCACGGCCGCCGAAGTCGATCGGCCTCGTCCACATCTCGATCTCGAGTGGCCGGCCGTCGCGGGTGCGGTGCCGGGTCTCGAAGGGCTCGCCGACGCCGTGCGGCGCGGCGTCGCCGGCCGGCACCGGACGCTCCTCGCCGGGCGCGGCGAGATCGCTGACGCGCATCGTGACGAGCTCCTCGCGGCTGTAGCCGTACTGGCGCTCGGTGGCCTCGTTGACGAGCAGGAAGTCGAGCGTCGCGGGGTCGTACACCCACAGCGGCTGCGGGCTCGCCTCGAACACCTGCGCGTAACGCCGCTCCGCTCGCAGCCGCTCCGAAGCCGCCGCGTCCCGCTCCGCCAACAGCGCCGTCACGATCAGCACCAGGCCGCCGCACGAGACGACGAACGACCAGAGCGTCACGAGGCCGGCCAGCACCGGGATGCCTCGGAAGATGCCGAGGTCGAACGCGAACGCATAGCAGGCGACCGCCACGAGCAGCAGCGCGGCGGCGGACGAGACGACGAGCCCCAGCCGTACCGCGACGAAGACCAGCAGCATCATCGAGGCCACGTACAAGGGGGCGCGCGCGCTCGACTGCATGGCCGGCGACGGCAGGACGACGAAAGCGACGCTGATCGCGATCAGCGCGAGCAGGCATATCGTCGACTCGAGCGGGCGCTGCGCGACGGGCGCGAGGCTCTCGCGCCGGAGCGCGATCAAGAGCGGCCCGATCAGCACCGTCCCGGCCACGGTGTTGCTCCACCAGCGGAACCAGTCGATCAGCTCGACCGAGATGCTGCCCGGCGCGTTGACGACAAATCCCAGCATGCCGATCGTCGCGGGCAGCAGCATGCCGATGGCCGCGGCGCCCAGGAACAGCGGCACGTCGCGCGCGCGCGCGAAGTCGTGGTTGAAGCCGCGGCGCTCGAGCAGCCACGCGATCAGCCAGGCGCCCGCCGGCAGGCCGCAGGCGACGACGAGCGCGCGCAGCGGGGGCACGCCGTTGACGAGGTCGATCGCGAGCTCGGCGAGGAACACCGCCGGCCACAGCTGGCGGCCCCAGCGCGTGAGCCCTGCGACCGCGATGCCGCTTGGCAGGAGCGGCAGCGCGAGCCGCGCGCCGAAGTGCGGCAATCCGACACCGAAGGCCCCGGTCAGGAACACCGCGCCGCACAGGAGCACAGCACGCAGCGCGGTCCCGGCCATCGCGCGGGGCGTCGGTCGCCCCGCGGCTGCCGCCCGCTCGACGCCGCGCCCGCTCGCGGCGGCTCGCCGGTCGCCCATCCGTTCCCATCCAGGGTTGAGACGTGATTCTCGATCCTAGTCCGTTCGTCCGGGCTTGTCCCGCAGGCGCCTAGTCGCAGCCGCGCGCGTGGCGCACGGTGCCTGCGGTCGCATCCCCGAGCGCCCGCGCGGCCTCGTTGCCGGCCGCGGCGTCGGACGGGCTCAGGGAGTCGGCGAGCTGCGCGCGCAGCGCGAGCGCCCGGGCCGCGACGTTCACATCGAAGCCGAAGCAGCCCTGCTCGGCGAGCCCGGCCGCGAGTCCCGCCCAGGCATAGCGCTCTGTGCTTGACAGCCCGAGCGCGTCGAGGTTGCGCGGCGGCACGGGCGTGATGAAGTCCGAAGTCGACACCCAGCGCGTGAATTCCTCGGCGCTCGCCGACGCGAGCAGTGCGAGCGCCGACGCCGAGCCGCGCCGGGCCGCCGACTCGAGGATGGAACGTGCCGCTGCCGGATCGGGAGGCCCGCCGCATCCGTCGAGCAGGCACGTGCCGAGGAACTCGGCCGCATCGGCGTCCTGCTTCGCCGCGGCCTCGAGCCAGCTGCGCGCGACGAGCGGCTGCTGCGCGAGATGCTCGAGGCCAAGCCGCAGCTGCGCGCGCGCCGAACCGAGGAGCGCGGCGCTCGCGAGCCGCCCCTCGTCACGCGCGATGCGCTCGAGGCTCGCCGCATCGCCCGCCCGGGCACTCGTCTCGAGCGCGTTCGCGATGGCCGTCGCATCGAGGTGCGCGCCGGCGCAGCCGGCGGCGAGGCGCTCGCGGCCGAGCCTGCGCGCCGCGACCAGGGCGTCGAGCGTTGCGGCGGCCGCCGGGTCCCGCGACGCCGCGCCGAGCGCGACGCGCGCGGCACCCTCGACCGATTCATCGCCCGCGGTGACGCTGCGACACAGCGTCCGCAGCTCGTCGAGGAGCGCGGCGCCCTGGCGCAGGTTCGCGAGCGCGGACGCGGCTCCCGCGACGTCGCCGGCGACCAGCTGCTCGCGCACGGCGGGCGGCAATGGGCTCGAGCGCAGTTTGTCGGTGACGGTCGCGCGCAGCAGCGTCGCCGGCAGCCGGTCGCTCGTCGTCGTCGCGGCGGGCGGCGCGGCGCGGTCGGCGCGGGCCGCCGGCGGCGCGGGCCACCCGCCCGTCGGCGCCGGGGGCGGTGCGGTCGGCGCCGGGCCCGAGAAGTACGCGAGCGCCGCGAGGACGGCTGCGCCGAGCGCGGCGAGGACGAGGAGTGCGCGCTTCAATGGCCCGTCGGCACGAGATCAAAACTCGCGCTGACCGTCGCGTCGAACACGATCTCGCCGGGCTGGTAGCTCTCGGCCTGGGCCGGAACGCCGTTGAAGCGCGCCGCGGTCACGACCATCGCCGTCGGCACGGGCATCTCGGCGCCGCCCTGACGGATCGCGCGCACGCGCCCGACCGTCGCCTCGAGCGCCGTTGCGATCGCCGCCGCGTTCAGTCGCGCATCGCCGACCGCGCGCGCGAGGGCCTCGCGCTCGAGCTCGGCGCGGCGGCTCGAGTCGAGCTGCGGCGAGGAGGCCGTGTTCGCGCCGGCGTTGAGGCCGCGCTCGATCAGCTCGCCCAGGCGATCGATGTCGCGGAGTACGGCGACGACCTGCCGCTCGACGGTGTAGCCGAGGAGCTTGCGCGTGCGCCGGCCATCGCCGAAGTCGTAGTCGGGGCTCACCGAGAGGCCGGTCGTGCGGACGTCGGCGTCGGCGACCTTGATTGCGCGCGTGACCGCGAGCAGCGCCGCGACCACGCGGTCGGCCTCGTTGCGCGCAGCCGCGACGGTCGGTGCGCTGGCGCGCACGCCGAGGGTGACGGTCGCGCGGTCGGGTGCGGCGCGGACCTCGCCGTGACCGACGACCGTGACCTCGCGGACCTCGTCGGCCGGGGCGCCGCGGGCCGCGGCCACGAGCAGCAAGGCGAGTGCGAACAGCCAGGATCGCGGCGGGCTAGACGACATCGCTGAGCTCCTGCGTTCGATGGGCGCGAGGCCCCCGGGCGGCGTGTAATGAGCGGAGCGGCCGGACGGGGTTCAACGCGCGGCTCTGGATACGTGCCCGGACCGGGCGCGCGGGGCCCGACACGAATCCCCGTGCGGTGCCGCCATCGTACCCTGCGGCGGCGCCCGGCGTGCGCGAGAGCGCGTGGCGCACCGGCCGCGCCGACTCAGACGCCGGGGACGATCCGGTGGGTCTGGTAGCCGCGGAACACGATGCGGCCGGGGTCGCCGACGACGAGCGCGTTCTCGGGGATGTTCTTCTGCACGCGCGCCCCGGGGGCGATCGTCGCGTGGTCGCCGATCGTCTTCGGACCGTAGATCTTGGCGTGCGCCCCGATCCAGACGCCGCTGCCGATGCTCGGGCCCGCGGGCTCGTCGAGGCTGCCGATCTTGGTCTGCGCGCCGATCGAGCAGCGCTCGCCGAACCGGCAGTTGTACACCTCGACGCCGCCGAAGTGCCCGATGTAGAAGCCAGGCGCGATGTCCGCCGTCAGCGACAGCCGGATGCCGTAGCAGGCGCGCATCAGTGCGTGCAGGAGCGCGTACACCGGCCAGCCGAGCGCGAGCAGCGGCCACGCCAGCACCGAGCGGCGGCGCGCGATCAGCTCGCGCCCGAGACGATAGACGAGCACTGCCTGCAGGCCCTCGTTGTGGCGGATCGCCGCGAGCCGGGCGCCGAGCGCGCCGGTCTCCTCGTCGAGGTGCCGGTTGACGTCGGCGCGGACCGCCTCGCTGAACGCGCTCACTGCGCCGCGATCCACGCGCGGTCGATCCGCGTCGATAGCGAGCGTCGCAGCGCCGAGTTGTCGAAGTGGTCGCGCACGAACGTCGCCGGGTTGCCGCCGACGACCGCGCCGGGCGGTACGTCCATCGACAGCACCGAGCCCGGCAGCACCGTCGCGCCGCGGCCGATCGTGATGTCGCCGTAGATGACGCAGTCGGGCCCGATCCAGACGTTGGCGGAGATCGCCGGCCGGTCGTGCGCCCCGGCGCGGACGCCGACGACGACGCGCTCGTGGATCACCGTGTCGTTGCCGATGCGGCGCGGGCCGAGGATCTGGTAGCCGCGGTCCGAGAGGTACACGCGCCGGCCGATCACCGCGATCGGCGCGACGTCCGACTTCGACACGACGAGCCTGAGCCCGCGCACGAGCGCAAACAAGAGCCGGAACAGGATCATCGCCGGCCGGTTGCGGCGCGCCGGGCTCTGCCGGATCAGCCGGAAATGCACGCGGTGCACGAACAGCACGAGCAGCCCCGGCGCGTGCAGCCACAAGAGCCAGCGGCGCAGCGCGCCGGCGCCCGCCGGGTAGTGGAGCTCGGCGTAGTGGCGCATGTCCTCCGCGACGACCGACCAAAGCGGGCCCGCGGCGACTTCGTGGACTCCGCTCGCATCGTTGTCGGGCGGCGTCGTGTGGGCGATCTCATTGACACGGTGCGGGACCGACATCGCCTGCGCTCTTCGTGCAAAGTTTCCCGCTGGCCCCTGCGAGCCAGTCCCTCCCGAGCCGGGACGGCGGACCCTTTCGGGAAGGTCTTCGATCCCGCCGCGCACCCGTCGCCGGGCCGATCGGCCTCGATCGGTCCGCGGCACACATGTTATTGAGAATGTCAGCTCTGCGTCAGGCGCATTCGACATAATTTTACAAATCTTGACGGGGTTCACGCTCCGGCGAACGGCGCCCCGGAGCCGCCGAACGAGTCGCCCAGAGCACCGGATCGGGCGCCGACCCGCACCGGCGAATCGCCGCGACCACGCTCTGCCGGCCGCCATGGGCGCGGCCGCGCGGGCGTCCGCTTCGCGGGCCATCCGGGCCGGCGCGAGTGGAATTTTCCGTGGCGGGTCCGTAGCATCCGCCGCCTCCAGTGACCGGTGAACGATGGCCGAACGCGGCGGGCGGAGTCTCATGGGATCGATCAGTCGGACAGCGGCCGCGGCCCTGGTGCTTGCGGGCCTCGTGGCGGCGGGTGGCGCGGCGCGCGCAGACGAGCCCCCGCCGGGGGACGTCGCCCACGGCGCCAGGCTCGGCTACACCTGCTTCGGCTGCCACGGCATCCCCGACTACCGCAACGCCTATCCGGGCTACCACGTGCCGAAGCTCGGCGGCCAGCACTACGCGTACCTCGTTGCGGCGCTCGCCGAGTACCGCAGCGGCGCGCGCCCCCACCCGACGATGAAGGGCCAGGCCGCGAGCCTCTCCGAGCGGGACGCGCGCGACCTCGCCGCGTACTTCGCCGGCGCGAGCCCGGTGACGTCCTCGGGCCACGCGACCGGCACGCCGCCGGCGGCGGCCGCGACCTGCGTCGCCTGCCACGGCAGCGACGGCGTCGGCCTCACCCCCGACTACCCGACGCTCGCCGGCCAGCACGCCGACTACATCGAGCAGGCGCTGCGGGCCTACCGCAAGGGCACGCGCCACAACGCGGTCATGAACCCGATGGCGGCCACGCTCAAGGACGAGGACATCCACGCGCTCGCCGAGTACTTCGCGCAGCAGACGCCGCCGCTGTGGGTGCCGCGGCCGCCCGCGAGTCCGGGCGCCCCGTGAGCGCCGGCTCAAGTCCCGATCCGAGGCCGGCGCAAGCCGGCCTCGTCGTCTCGGACCTGACCGATTTCGACGACGGCGTCAGCGCCGTCGACACCCACTACGTGCGGCCGCGGCTCGACGCGAGCCACCTGATCGTGCACCGCGGCCGCGCGGCGTTCGTCGACACCGGCACCGCGCTCGCGCTGCCGCACCTGCTCGCCGCGCTCGAGGCCAAGGGAATCGCGCGCGAGGCGGTCGACTGGGTGCTGCTGACGCACGTGCACCTCGACCACGCCGGCGGCGCCGGGACGCTGCTCGAGGCGCTGCCGAACGCGCGCGTCGCGGTGCACCCGCGCGGGGCGCCGCACCTGATCGATCCGACGCGGCTCGTCGCCGCGACCCGCGAGGTCTACGGCGAGGCGGCGTTCCTGCGCCGCTACGGCGAGGTGCGCCCGATTCCCGCAGCGCGCGTGGTCGTGACCCGGGACGGCGCCGAACACGCGCTCGCCGGGCGCGTGCTCGAGTTCCTGCACACGCCGGGCCATGCGCTGCACCACCAGGCGATCCACGACCGCGCGGCCGCGATCGTGTTCGCCGGCGACACCTTCGGCGTCTCGTACCGCGACTTCGACGTCGCCGGACGCGAGTTCATCATGCCGGCGACGACGCCCTCGCAGTTCGACCCCGACCAGCTGCACGCCTCGATCGAGCGCATCGTGGGGCTTCAGCCGCGCGCGGTGTACCTGACGCACTACAGCCGCGTGCGCGACATCGCGCGTCTCGCGCGCGACCTGCACCAGGCGCTGCGCGACTACGTCGCGATCGCGCACAAGCACGCGAACGATCCGGCGCGCGCGCGCCACCTGCAGGACGAGATCTTCGCGTACCACTCGAGGGCGCTCGATGCGCACGGCTACGCCGGCACGGTCGGCGAGCGCCACGCGCTCCTCGACGAGGACGTCGCGCTCAACGTCCAGGGGCTCGTCGCCTGGCTCGAGCGCCGCGCTGCAACCTGACCCCAGAGGGAGGCTCCGATGAGCCAGTCGCCGAACGCATTCCAGGCCTTTCGGATCCACGAGGAGGGCGGCAAGATCGCCGCGCGCATCGACACGCTCAAGCTTGCCGACCTCGCCGACGGCGAGGTCGTCGTGCGCGTGCGCTACTCGACGATCAACTACAAGGACGCGCTGGCCGCGACCGGCGCAGGAAGGATCCTGCGCCGCTACCCGCTCGTCGGCGGCATCGACCTCGCGGGCGAGGTCGTGTCCTCCGCCGACGCGCGCTTCAAGGAAGGGGACCGGGTGCTCGTGACGGGCTGCGGCCTCTCCGAGACGCACGACGGCGGCTACGCGGCCTACGCGCGCATGAAGGCCGAGTGGGTCGTGCCGCTGCCGCCGGGGCTCGGCCTTGACGATGCGATGCGCATCGGGACCGCCGGCTACACCGCGGCGCTCGCGATCCACCGCATGGAGCAGAACGGCCAGGCGCCGCAGCGGGGCCCGGTCGTCGTCACCGGCGCGAGCGGCGGCGTCGGCTCGCTCGCGATCGACATGCTCGCCGGCCGCGGCTACGAGGTCGTGGCCCTGAGCGGCAAGCCCGAGGCCGACGAGTACCTGCGCGCGATCGGCGCGGCGCGGGTCCTCAGGCGCGGCGAGCTCAACCTCGGCAAGCGCCCGCTCGAGGCGGTGCAGTGGGCCGGGGCGATCGACAACCTCGGCGGCGAGGTGCTGACGTGGCTGACGCGCACCGTCGACTTCTTCGGCAACATCGCGAGCATCGGGCTTGCGGCCAGCCCCGAGCTACACACGACGGTGATGCCCTTTATCCTGCGCGGCGTGAGCCTGCTGGGCATCAACTCGGTCGTCAATCCCCGCGAGCTCAGGCTGAAGGTGTGGGAGCGGATCGCGACGGACCTGAGGCCCCGGCACCTGGCGCGGATCTGCGCGCGCACGATCGGCTTCGAGGAGCTCGCGGCGGCGTTCCCCGACTACGTCGCCGGGCGCGTCCAGGGCCGCACGCTGGTCCGGATCCCGTGAGCTAACATGACCGCGCGTCACTAGAGGTCCTTCGCATGTCCCGTACCCCGACGTCCGCCGGCGCGCGCCTGTGGACGGCCCTCGAGCAGGAGCGGCCGCTGCAGGTGGTCGGCGCCGTCAACGCCTTCAGCGCGCTGCTCGCCGAGCGGGCCGGGTTTCGCGCGCTGTACCTGTCGGGCGCCGGCGTCGCCAACGCCTCCTTCGGCCTGCCCGACCTCGGCATCACCTCGCTCAACGACGTCTGCGAGGACGTGCGGCGGATCACCGGCGCGACCGCGCTGCCGCTGCTCGTCGACGCCGACACCGGCTGGGGCGCGGCCTTCAACATCGCGCGCACCTGCGCCGACCTGATCAAGTCGGGCGCCGCCGGCATGCACCTCGAGGACCAGGTGGCCGCGAAGCGCTGCGGCCACCGGCCGGGCAAGGCGCTGGTGTCGACCGGCGAGATGGTCGACCGCATCAAGGCGGCGGTCGACGGCCGCACCGACGATGAGTTCGTGATCATGGCGCGCACCGACGCCCACGCCGTCGAGGGCCAGCGGGCGGCGGTCGAGCGCTCGCTCGCCTACGTCGAGGCCGGCGCCGACATGATCTTCGCCGAGGCGCTCGCGACGCTCGACGAGTACCGCGAGTTCACCGCCAAGGTCGACGTGCCGGTGCTCGCCAACATCACCGAATTCGGCAAGACGCCGCTCTACACGGTGCCCGAGCTCGAGGGCGCGGGCGTTGCGCTCGTGCTCTACCCGCTGTCGGCGTTTCGCGCGATGTCGAAGGCGGCGCTCGGCGTCTACACCGAGCTTCGGCAAGCCGGGACGCAGAAGGCGCTCCTCGACCGGATGCAGACGCGGGCCGAGCTCTACGAGGTGCTCGGCTACCATGAGTACGAGAAGAAGCTCGACGAGCTGTTCGCGAAGTGAGGCGGGCCCGACCCGTACCGAGGTGACGTCGTGTCAGACACCGTCAACATGCCCAATCCCGTGATGCAGGCCAAGCCGAAGAAGTCGGTCGCGCTCTCGGGGGTCGTGGCGGGCAACACGGCGCTGTGCACCGTGGGGCGGACCGGCAACGACCTGAACTACCGCGGCTACGACATCCTCGAGATGGCCGAGCACGCCGAGTTCGAGGAGATCGCCTTCCTGCTGATCCACGACCACCTGCCGGTGGCCGCGGAGCTCAGGGCCTACAAGGACAAGCTCAGGAGCTATCGCGGCATCCCGCAGCTCGTCAGGGAGGTGCTCGAGGCGCTGCCGGCCTCGACCCACCCGATGGA
>Ga0335080_10008278_pt1 | contig 10839 bp, 12 predicted proteins | sample Lox_Sample_34_FD_206720 | JGI IMG/M metagenome (GOLD analysis project Ga0335080, IMG submission 206720) | Soil microbial communities from Loxahatchee National Wildlife Refuge, Florida, United States - Lox_Sample_3.4 | ecosystem: Environmental > Terrestrial > Soil > Wetlands | place: USA...
CAGCGTGGTGAGGATGTCGTCGCGGGTGATGCGCTTGAAGTTGCGCGTGTTCACCGGCGTAGGCTTCGCCCATCCGATCAGGAACTGTCCATAGCCGGGCAGAAAGAGCATGACCAGCGGGATGAGAATGGTTCCGATGGGGTCGATGTGCTTGACAGGATTCAACGTGACCCGGCCCATCATGCGCGCAGTCTGATCGCCGAGACGCGAGGCCATCCACGCATGGGCAGACTCATGAAGGCTCAAGGCAAAGACAAGAATTGCAAATTCAAACAGCTTCTCAATGATTGCTAGCTGACTCATGGACAAGAGTGATGGTAACAGGGCGGGACAGCGGCATCGCGCCGAGGTACGCCATTTCTATTCACACTGCGGCCGGACTACGCGGTCGGGAGCCGGCACGTCGGTGCGGTCATCAAACTGCGTCGCCTCATCCTTGGTCTTGATCTGCTTGGCCGGAACGCCGCCCGCGATGACTTGATCGCCGACCTCCCGCGTGGCCACACCCATCGCGCCGAGGATGGCGTCTTCGCCGACGCGGACCCCGGCCATGACGGCCGAATGATAAGTGAGCCGCGCGCGAGGGCCGATCACGGTGCTGCGGTTCTCGACCACCATGGAATCAATCGGGTCGTGCGCATGCGAGTAGACGGCAGCGTAGTCGGAGATCGACGTGCCTTTCTTGATGACGATTTCGCCGCGGTCGTCGAGCATGACGTACTTGTGGATGACGCAGTCGTCTTCGATGGTGAGGTTGTAGCCGTAGCTGAACTCCACTCCGTGGAAGATCTTCACGTTGGTGCCGATGCTCTTGAAGATGTGCTTGCCGAGCATGGCGCGGAAGCGGAACCCGAGCCAGTGATTGAAAGCCACCGGGGAGTGGTCGAACATGTGCCAGAACCAGATGAGCGGCTTGATGCAGGCGTAGCGGGTGGCATCGATGTCGCCGTAATACTCGGGTTCCAGTGTCACGTTCAGGGGATCGAGCGAGAGCTGGAGAACGTTGAAGGGCAGCTCTGTGTCGAGCGTGAAGTTCAGCCTGCCGCCGTGGGGGCGCCCGAGCAGAAGATTGTGCAGGTTGTCCCGCACCAGTTCGGCGCGCAGCGACGGCTTCTTGTGCTTGGTGAACTCGTCGTCGAGATATTCGATCCAGCGCGTGTAGACCTCTTTGGCTTCGCGCGAGGGTTCAAGGTCGCGGTATTCGTAGCGTGGCATGGTAATTTCTCCGGCCCGTAAGCAGATTACGCCGTAAGTCTTTCAGATGCTTCGCGGGAGTGAAAGTCGCAGAGCCTACCGGATAGCCCAACGCTACTCGATGGCAAAGACGGCGTAGACGGTAGCGGAAGTTTCAATCTGGCGCGGGTTGATGGCGAGGGGTTGTGGCAGAGGGGCAGGGATCTGACCGTTCGTCACGAAACCGTATGCTTTCGCCATCGGTCGAACGGGACTCTCCGGAGCCTGATTGCTGGCGAAGATCAGCCCTGCCAGCTTCACGTTCAGGCCCTGGGCCATCTGTTGAGCAATCGCCTGTGCCTTGGCCAGAGCGCTCCCTGCGGCCTTTGCCTGCAATCCGTTCATGTCGTCATACTGCCAGTCGATCTGGCCGCTCTGGTTTGCGCCCGCCCCAATGGCAATGTTCAGGATCTTCGAAGCGTCGTCGGGCTTTGTCTTCACTGTCCACGACTGGTTGAGCATGAACTGCTTCTTTGCGCGGTCCATTTCTGATTCCTGCGGGGGGTGATACGTGTTCTGCTGCAGGCTCTGGCTCTCGCTCTCGATGGCCTTGGGGGGAACACCGGCCTTCTTCAACGCATCAATGATGGCGTTGGAAGTCTTCGAGCCGTCGGCGTAGGTAGTCGGCTCGTCCGGGCCGTAGATCTGAAATCCGATGTGAACGACGGCAAGATCCGCGTCTGCGGTGGCCTTGTCGGATGCCGTGACTGCAATCGTGCGGTTATTCTTGTCGACCTTGACTTCCTGGGCCTGCGTCATTCCCGCAGCTGCAAAACCGACGATCGTAATCGCGGCAACGCATGCCGCACTCCGCCAACGCCGTACTCTCATGCCTGTTCTCCTTAAATCTGAACTGGTCGTTTCAATGCGCCGCTGCGGCAACTGATCTCGCGAACTCGCGCAGCTTGCCGAGGACAGTCTCCACGCCGCCCGAGTCGATGGCTTCTGCGCCGCGCGCCACGCCGTCTCTGAGATCAGAGGCAACGCCGGCCGCAATCAGCGCGGCGGCGGCATTGAGCAGAACGATGTTGCGCTTCGGGCCGGGTTCGCCGCTGAATATTCTCTTGAGCAGCACTGCGTTTTCAAGGGCGGTTTCAGCGCCCTCCAACTCAATGATCGTGGTTCGCGGCAAGCCTGCTTCTTCAGGACTCACCCGGAACAAGCGCACGCTGCACCCTGTTCCCTGTTCCTTGTTCCCTGTCTTTCGAACCTCGGCCACGCTGCTCTCGGCGGTCAGGGTCAGCTCATCCAGCCCGTCGAGGCCGTGGACCACGAAGGCTCGTCGCACACCGAGCCGGGCCATGGTTTCGGCGACAAGCGAGACCCGCGCTCCCGAGTAGACGCCCATCACCTGCGCGGGAGCGCCAGCGGGATTCGTAAGCGGACCAGCAAGATTGAAGATGGTGCGGAAACCGAGCGCGCGACGAATCGCCTGCACCCTCTTGAGAGCCGGATGCAGCGCAGGAGCATACAGAAACATGAATCCCGTCATGCGCAGGCACTCAACGGCCTGCTCCGGGGCAAGCGCGACGGGGATGCCCAACGCCTCGAGCACGTCCGCCGAGCCGCAATACGACGTGACGGCGCGATTGCCATGCTTGGCGACTTTCGCTCCCGCCGCGACGGCAACCAGCGCTGCTCCGGTGGAGATATTGAAGGTACCGAGGCCGTCGCCGCCTGTGCCGCATGTGTCGACCAGCGCGGCTCGCTCATCGTCGGTCAGCGGGATGGGCAGCGATCGCGCCCGCATAGCCTCGGCAAACCCGGTCAGCTCCTCCACGGTTTCGCCGCGCGTGGCAAAGGCGGTCAGAAGGCCCGCAATCTCGAGGTCGACATCGCCGGGCTCGCTGGCGAGTATTTCTCCCAGGAGATGACGCGCGTCATCGCGGCTCAATGTCGCTCCCTGCTCCGCCACTCGTTTCAGCGTTTGCTTCAGGCCCCTCATAGAAGTTCCTAGTTTACAGTTGACAGTCCACAGTTGTTAGTCTTCGGCGCGCATCGGCTCCAGCTTTCAAACTGAGGACTGGCGACTGATCACTGACAACTGCCTCAAACTGCTACACTGATGATTCTGCTCACTCCGCGGGGACCCTGCGGTAAGTCTTCAACCTATTCCGAAATTTCTGTCGAAATACCGTTTATGAAAATTCACGAATATCAGGCAAAGGACATCCTCGCGAAGTACGGCGTTGCCGTGCCGCGGGGTGAAGTGGCCAACACTCTGGACGAAGCGCTGGATGTGGCCAAGAAGCTCTTCGTCAATGGTGCAAAGGGCGTTGTGGTCAAAGCACAGATTCACGCCGGAGGCCGCGGCAAGGGCGGCGGCGTGAAGGTGGCGAGAACCATCGATCAGGCGGAGCAGTTTGCCAAGCAGATTCTCGGCATGCAGCTCGTGACCCACCAGACCGGGCCGCATGGGCAGAAAGTCCAACGGCTGCTGATCGAAGAAACCGCCAACATCGACCGCGAACTCTACCTCGGCATTGTGCTCGACCGCGCCGCGGCGAAGCTGGTCTTCATGGCATCACAGGCCGGCGGCATGGAAATCGAAGAGGTCGCGGCGAAAGATCCAGACGCGATCCACAAGGTCTATATCGACCCGGCGGTGGGATTCCAGCCTTACCAGGCGCGGCAGCTTGCATTCGCGCTCGGACTCAAGCCCACGCAGCTCAACCAGGCGGTCGGATTCATGCTCGGTCTCTACAAGGCTTACGTCGAGACCGATGCCTCGCTGCTCGAGATCAATCCCTTCATCACCACCAAGGACGACAAGCTCTTCGCCCTCGACTGCAAGATCAACTTCGACGACAACGCCATCTTCCGCCACAAGGACCTGAAGGAACTGCGCGATACCGCCGAGGAAGACCCGCTCGAAGTAGAAGCCTCTAAGTACGCGCTGAACTACATCAAGCTCGACGGCAACATTGCCTGCATGGTCAACGGAGCTGGCCTGGCCATGGCGACGATGGACATCATCAAGTACGCCGGCGGATCGCCTGCGAACTTTCTCGATGTGGGCGGCGGCGCAAACCAGCAGCAGATCGAGCACGCGTTCGAGATTCTGCTCTCGGATAAGGGCGTTCAGGCAGTCTTCATCAACATCTTCGGAGGCATCCTGCGCGTCGACACGCTAGCCCAGGGAGTCGTCGAAGCCGCGAAGAAGACGAACGTGAAGGTTCCGGTGGTGCTGCGTCTCGAAGGAACGAACGTCGAAGAGGGCCGCAAGATTCTGAAGGATTCGGGATTGAATTTCATCATCGGCGAGACGATGCAGGACGCGGCGCAGAAGGTCGTTGCAGCAGCTAGAGGATAGTTGACAGTGAACAGTTGCCAGGCCCCAGTTCTTGCAAGGATGTCGCTTTGGTATGGGTAGTTCTTTCCGGGACCTCACGGTCTGGCAGCGCTCGATTGAGCTGACAACATGCATTTACGAACTCTCGGCTACGTTTCCGAAATCAGAGATCTATGGACTCGCAGCGCAGTTGCGTCGCGCTGGTGTTTCCATCGCGAGCAACATCGCGGAGGGATCCGGACGGGGAAGCAAAAGAGAGTTCAGGCAGTTTCTTAACGTGGCCCGAGGATCGAATTGTGAAGTACAAACACAATTACTCATTGCGGCCCGGCTGAACATGGCAAATCAGGATCGGATTGCACAGGCAGAATCTCTGTCTCACGAAATAGGCAGAATGTTGAATGGATTGTTGCGATCGCTTGCGTGACCGACTGGGGACTGACAACTAAGAACTGAGGACTACCGCTAATGGCTGTACTAGTCGATAACAACACAAAGCTCATCGTTCAAGGCATCACTGGCAAAGAAGGCACCTTCCACGCAAAGGGCTGCGCCGAGTACGGCACCAAGGTCGTCGGAGGCGTTACGCCGGGCAAGGGCGGAACCATCCACGAAGGCTGGCCCGTCTTCGACACCGTTGCCGAAGCCGTCGAGAAGACCGGAGCCAACGCTACGGTCATCTTCGTGCCACCGCCGTTCGCTGCCGACGCGATTCTCGAGGCCAACGAAGCTGGGCTGCCGCTGATCATCTGCATCACCGAGGGTATTCCGATCAACGACATGGTCAAGGTCTGGAGCGTGCTCAAGAGCTCGAAGTCTCGCCTCATCGGACCCAACTGCCCCGGGGTCATCTCGCCGGGCAAGGCGAAGATCGGCATCATGCCGGGGCGTATTCATAAGGAAGGCTCCATCGGCATCGTGTCGCGCTCTGGCACGCTGACTTATGAGGCCGTGTACCAGCTCACTCAGCGCGGCATCGGGCAGTCCACGGCTATCGGCATCGGCGGCGATCCGATCGTGGGGACCACGCATATCGATGCACTGAAGCTGCTCAACGAGGACCCCGAGACCGAGGCGATCATCCTGATCGGTGAAATCGGAGGCACAGCCGAAGAGGCCGCCGCAGAGTATGTCAAGGCGCACGTGAAGAAGCCCGTCGTCGGCTTCATCGCCGGACAGACTGCGCCTCCGGGACGCCGCATGGGCCACGCCGGAGCGATTATCTCCGGAGGCCAGGGCACTGCCGCGGAAAAGATGAAGGCACTCCAGGCCGCCGGCATCCACGTGGTCGAAAGCCCGGCCGCGATCGGCGAGACGCTGGCGAAGGTGATCGGTAAAGCCTAGCGAACACGGGCATGTCCGCCAGACTGAATCTCTGGAAGCAAGGGCTGACGCGGGTTCCGGACTGGGTTTGGGACCGGACGGAACTCGAGACGCTGATTCTGGCGGACAATAGCCTGACTGAAATTCCCGAACAAATCCGCAGATTGCAAAAGCTGCGGACGCTTGATCTCGGGCACAACATGCTTGCATACGTCCCTGATGCGCTCGGCGATCTCACGGGGCTGAGCGATTTCCTTTATCTCCACGACAACCGGCTGACTTCGATTCCGCGGTCTATGGCGCGGCTGAACAGCCTGCGCTATCTAAACCTGAGCGGGAACGCATTCTCCGATTTCCCGGACGCTGTGTCCGGCATGACAGCGCTGGTCGAGCTGAGAATCACCGATAATCGGCTGGCCGCTCTGCCGGAGTCGATTGCACAGCTCGTTCATTTACGCGAGTTGCGCCTGGTCGACCACCGTGGCAAACCGCTTGTATCTCTGTCCGATAGCAACGTGTCATTGCCCAAGCTGGAGAAGCTGGACCTGCGCTGGGTCGATTCCCTCGAGTTTCCAGGGTGGATCGCCGAACTTTGAAGCGAGAGGGTGCCTCGTGTATCGCTGAGGAGGGGAGCTGTCGCCAGCAGGCTTTGCTCAATGATGTACATGGTGTACATTATTGAATGTACGTTACAGAATAACCTTTGGAAGTTTCCATCACTCAATTTCGTCAGGACATCTTCGACCTGGTCAACCAAGCGCTCGAAGGCAACGAGGTCTGGGTCAGCTACAAGGGCCGCCGGTTCCGCATTGCGCCGGAAAACCAGCCAGCAAGCAGGCTTGAACGCCTCACACCGCTTGACGTGGTGAATCCGGATAACGAGCAATTGAACGATTCCTCTCTACAGGAAGAGATGTCGCGTGCCTGGGAGAAGGATTGGTCTGAGCTTTGATCGCCTACCTTGATACCAGTGTGGTGGTGTGGCTTGCGCAAGGCGATGTCGGACGTATCTCTTCTAAAGCGCAACGCCTGCTCAATCAGGCCGACCTTCTTATCTCTCCGATGGTGCTGATCGAGCTTGAGTATCTTCGTGAGGTCAATCGCATCCGGCTGTCTTCGCGTGACATTCTGCTGAAGGTCGAGCATGAAGCAGGTGTTCGGGTGTGCGATCTTGCTTTCCCTCTTGTCGCTGAAGTGGTGGTGGACGAGAAATGGACGCGCGATCCTTTTGACCGGACCATCGTGGCACACGCCAAGGCAAATGGCCTCGCGCCTCTTGTCTCATCCGATGAGGAAATCAGACGGAATTATCCCCGAGCGGTTTGGTAGCCGCGACCTGTCGATGTGGCAGAACGAGTAAATTTACTTGGGAGTTGAAATCCAGGTCATGCCACGACAGCAGCGCTTCCTCAAATTCTGCCTCTTGCTGTTTATGCCTATCGGGGTCATCGCTGCTGTAGGAGCCTTTGCGGGAACTTTCTGGTACAACTTTTCCGGCGAAAAATATCTGAATGCAGTGAGCTCGCCGAGTGGGAAGTTTCGTGCGGTGCTCGTAGAGGAACGTGACAACCACTGTGTTGAAGACGGTTCTATCACCCGGAACAGCGTCTTTCTGAAGCTCGAACGAAAGTCATGGTTATTGAAGACGGGTGAATTTGTGCCGTTTTGCGCAACGAAAGATGCGGCGGCCGGCTTAAGCATTCACTGGTCCGGCGCGGATGAGCTATCGATCGATTGTCCCGGGTGTGGCGATCAAAATTTCGAGTTTTACGACAGAACCTGGGGAGAAGCATCCTTTCGCCTCAATGTCGGCGTGAACCGCTGAGTAAGTTGGCCACATCGTATGCGAGGCTATAGAAGATGGCCTCGACCACCACGCAAACGTCCGCACGCAGCGGGACAGCCCTCGGATACGGAGCCTGCGCCCTGGCCGGAACGCTCTGGGGCACGGGCTTTTACTGGGGCAAGATCGCGCTGACCGAGCTGAGTGTGGGGCACATGGTCCTGTACCGGTTTCTGTTTGCGACGCTGGGACTGCTGCCGGTGCTGCGGCGTCCGCGGCTGAATCGCCGTGAGTGGATGCTGCTGCTGATCGCGGCTTTTCTAGGGATTCCGGTGCAGTATCTCCTGCAGTTTTATGCGCTGTCGCTGACGACGGTGAGCCACGCCGCGCTGATGGTCGGGACGATGCCGGTGATTCTGGCGATCGGCGCGACGATTTTCACGCATGAGCGCCTGGGACGTCTGGGATGGCTTGCACTTGCGGTGTCGACCTGCGGAGTGACGCTGATTACGCTCAGCGGTACCCGCGTCCAGCACGCCCAGGGCGGCCCGACGCTCGAAGGGGACGTGCTGGTCGTCGTTTCTCTCTCGCTTTCGCTGGGGTGGATCCTTCTGAATCGTCACCTCATGCAGGGGCACTCGCCGCTGGTGGTCACGGCCTACGGAGTTCTGAGTGGCCTGGTGATGCTGATCGTCTGGGTCCTGGCGACGAGCGGCCCGCCGCCTGTACACGGGCTGAGTCCGAGGGTGTGGTTTGCCTCGGCAGCGAGCGGCCTGGGATGCACTGCCCTGACGATGCTGCTGTGGAACTGGGGAATCCATCGCGTGCCGGCCTCGCGCGCCGGAGTGTTTCTGAACATCGAACCGGCGATGGGATCGCTGCTGGGAGTAGCTCTGCTCGGCGACCGGCTCGGTCCGGGGGCATGGGTCGGCGGAGCGATGATCATCGCGGCCGCAGTTGTTCTGACGACCACCGGGAAGACCGAAGCCGAAGTGGTGATGGAGTAAGGCGGCCACAGTCTGCCCGGCGGTTTACCTGCGGGGTGCCGGAGGCCACAAAATCGACTAACCTCTCACTCCCGTCGGAGTAGACTCAGTTTCAAGTCTCCAAATGAAACCGGGACTCTTACATATTTTGGGGGAGACTTGGGTCGCTTTTCTGCCGTTTGACGTTGGCTGGGAGGGCACGCTCTGCGCTGCATCTTCGTCAATTACCGAAGAAACGATTCTGAGGGTGAGGCTGGCCGGCTGTTTGATGACCTCACGTCACGCTTCAGCCCTGAAGCTGTGTTCATGGACGTGGCGGCCATCGAGCCGGGCCGCGATTTCAGAAAGGTGATTGACCAGAGTGTTTCCACGTGCAGCGTCCTGCTGGCGATCATCGGGCAGGAGTGGCTGGTTGCGAAGAATGACGCGGGCAGCCGGCGCCTGGAGGATCAAAACGACTTTGTGCGGATCGAGCTGGCCTCGGCCCTGCGCCGCGATATCCCTGTAATTCCGATCCTAGTGCGGGGCGCGAAGATGCCGCGGCCGGAGCAGCTTCCGGACGACCTCAAGGAACTGGCTTACCGAAACGCCGTCGAGCTGAGCCATGCCCGCTGGAAGACCGATGTGCAGGTGCTGCTGCAGGCGCTCCGTCCGTACATAGAGACGCCGCAAATGCAGGCTCCCGTTGTCGCGCGAATGGAACAACCCGCCAGGCCGGACTCCAGCCGGTCCGCGCCTGCCCAGTCGGCACCTGCTCCGCGGGTGACCGGAACGGCGGCGGGAACCCAAATCGTCGGCGCGCAGAACATTGACCGTATCAGCCGGGAATTAGCCGTCTATATCGGACCCATCGCGGACGTCATCGTGAAGCAGGCTGCAAAGCGCTGCTCATCGATCGAAGAACTCTGCACCAGTGTCGCGCGCGAGATCGAAGACGGATCGAACCGGGCCAAGTTTTTGCGAGCCTGCCGGACGTAGTTACTTGGTAGCAACACACAAATTTGGAAGATCCACGATACGATATCGTTCGTGTCTGTGTGTTTATTGAGGCGAACCCGCAACGATCGCATCGAGATCCGCATTTAGTGTGACTGTCCCACCCGATACCTTAATTTTCCTGTGCCAGGCTTCGAATCCCTTCTTCTTGATCACGATATCGTGTTCACCCGGCTCGATCTGAATCGCGGACGGGGTATCTCCTACAAAGCTTCCGTCAATCTCAATCTCTGCGCCGGTTGGGTTAGACGACAACGCGAAGCTCGCCTTCGTCGCCGGATCAGTCGGCGAAGTTTGCGGGGCTGGCGTTTCTCGAAGGGTCGGAGCAGCCTTGGCCGACGCCGCGGTCATCTCGCCCGCATGACTGGCCCAATGCTTGGTTATTGCGAGGCAGGCGTCTTGGACAGATCCGCCCACCGAGAGCGTTGATTCGCTGAATATTGAATCGCCGCTAACGCGCTCGAAAACTGCAATCTTATCCTTGTGGCGAAGCAGCCCCTTGCCGCCTTCATGATCAAGCTCGACGACGTAGTTGCTAATATCGGCCCGGTTATTGACAACAACCTCCGGACAGCGCTGACCAAATGTCTTGATAATTTCTGCTGTCTGAGGTCGGGCTCCTCCAGCGCTCGATGCGCCCCAATTTCCACCTGACCCTCCAGCGCTAGACACTATTTGCCAGGAGTTGCTGTCTGTAACGAAAACTCTTGGTTTCTCCTGACCATACGATTTACTTAATGCCGCCCCTAAAACCAACACCAAGGCAACTGCCCTCATTTCAATCCCCTCAACTGACTAACAGTGGAGAGTATTTTCCGTTGACTTAAGGCGTTGGTCAACAAAGAAGAATAGTTAGGGAAAGGAACCCGATTACTGAAGTCAGCCGAAGCGAGCTCTTCTGGCCCGCTGCCGGAAGTCCGCGCCGCGCATCTCGATGGGGACGCACATCTCGGCGAGGCGCGAGCGCATGCGCTCTCCGATACGGTCACCGAGGGTCTCTTCTCTGGTTGCACGCTGTGGGCCTGCGACGAACCCGGCCGGCGGCAGATCCGGATAGTTTGTGGTAATGATGGTCGTACGCTTGTCGTTGTAGCGGGTGTTGAGGATATGCGCGACGGTGTCCCAGACCCAGTCGGTCGGCTTCGAGGCTCCGAGTTCGTCGAGGACGAGAACCTCGGCGTCGAAGACCGGGCGCAGGATCTCGAGTTCGGTAGTCAGTACCTGCG
>Ga0335080_10008280_pt1 | contig 10838 bp, 9 predicted proteins | sample Lox_Sample_34_FD_206720 | JGI IMG/M metagenome (GOLD analysis project Ga0335080, IMG submission 206720) | Soil microbial communities from Loxahatchee National Wildlife Refuge, Florida, United States - Lox_Sample_3.4 | ecosystem: Environmental > Terrestrial > Soil > Wetlands | place: USA: Florida...
TGCTAAAACCATCTGCGGAGTGCTCTGGCTCAGCTATCAGCAAAACCTCCGAAAGCCGCACCGATAGGGCAGTTCAAGGCTTTCTGCTCTTGACAGTCCCTGCCTCCCGACGCACAATGGCGACGAATCAGGTGGGCACGTCTTGGACGTTACGGGACGGGCCCGTGGGGGCGTTTGTGGAACGTTTGAAAGGCACGGTGAAGTGGTTCAACAACGCAAAAGGGTACGGCTTTATCGGACGGGACGATGGCGCCGATGTTTTTGTGCACTACAGCGCCATCACCACCGAAGGGTACAAGAGTTTGCAGGAAGGCGATCAGGTCGAGTTTGAGATCAGTCAAGGCCAGAAAGGCCCGCAAGCGGCTAACGTTACCAAGGCTTCTTAAGGCCTCTTTTCAACCGCGTTAGACTCCCTCCCAGTTCGCCGCAAGTGCCCGATTGCCGCTGTTAATATCTCGTCCAGAACGGCCCGTCACGCCGTTGCAAGCTGGCGTGTCTTCTGAGATGGAAGGCGCGCTGGCCCTTCTGCTCCATCTTGTTTAATCTTTAAGCCTGCATGGATAACAAAGCCATCGCCGGCATTCTCTACGAGACCGCCGATCTGCTGGAAATCGACGGGCAGGACTCTTTCCGCATTCGCTCTTACCGCAACGCTGCCGAGGCCATCGAGGCGCTGCCGCAACAGATTTCTGAATTGATCAGCGAACCGAAGAAAGTGCTGGAAATTCCCGGCATCGGCAAAGGCATGCTGAACAATCTGCAGGAGATTTTCAAGGAAGGCCGGCTCTCCGCGCACGCCGAGCTGCTCAAGAAATATCACCCATCGATGCTGGAATTGCTCAAGATTCAAGGCCTCGGCCCCAAGACGATTGCCCTGATCTGGAGCGCACATAAGATCTCCGACCTTGCCGGAGTAGAGAAACTGGCCCGCGAGGGCAAGATTCGCGAACTGCCCCGCATGGGAGAAAAGCAGGAACAGAAACTGCTCAAGGCGATTGAAGACTACCGCCGCATCGCCGGACGCTTTCTGCTCGATGTGGCCGAGCGCGAAGCCGAAAAGATCGCCGAACATCTGCGGAGCTTTCCCGGCGTGGAAAGAATAACCACTGCCGGTTCACTAAGGCGGGGAAGAGAGACCGTCGGCGATCTCGACCTGCTGGTCACGGGCAAAGCCTGTTGCGATGACGCTGAGCGGCAGAAGCTCATCGAGCACGTCATCAAACTACCCGGCCTGATGGAAATTATCGCCCGCGGCGACAACAAAGTGAGCTTCCGGCTGCGCGGCGGCATGCAGGTGGATGTGCGCCTCCTGCCCCCCGAATCGTTCGGCGCGGCCATGCAGTACTTCACCGGCTCCAAAGCACACAACGTCGCTCTCCGCCAGCGCGCCCTCAAAATGGGATACACGCTCAGCGAATACAGTCTGGCCAAGCTCGATACCGAGAAACCGGTCGCGGGAAAAACGGAAGAAGAAATCTACGCCAAGCTGAAGCTGGACTACATTCCGCCCGAACTGCGGGAAAATCTGGGCGAGATCGACGCTGCTGCGGATCACGCCCTACCCACCCTCATAACGCGAGACGACCTGCAGGGCGATGTGCACATGCACACCGTGGAAACCGACGGCCGCAACACCATCGAAGAAATGGCCGAAGAGGCCAAGGAACATGGCTACAAATACATGGCCATCACTGACCATTCGAAGAACCTCGCTTTCGCCAACGGACTCGATGACAAGCGCGCGGTTGAGCACATCGAGCGAATTCATAACGCCAACGACCAAATCGAAGGCATTACGATTCTTGCCGGAATCGAAGTCGATATCCTGGCCGACGGCACGTTGGACCTTTCAGACTCTGTTCTCGAACAGATGGATATCGTGATCGCCAGCGTGCACTCGCACTTCAATCAGAGTTCCGCCGAGATGACCGACCGCCTGCTCAAAGCGCTGGAGAATCCCAACACTTCGCTGATCGGCCATCCCACCGGGAGGCTACTGTTGCGCCGCGACGCATACGCTTTCGATCTGGACGCCGTCTTGAAAGTTGCCGCGGAGAAGAAAGTTGCCATGGAATTGAACGCCTATCCCGACCGGCTGGATCTGTGCGACCGCAATTTGCGGCGAGCCAAAGAGCTTGGCGTGAAGATCGTTATCAACACCGATTCCCATCACACTTCGCATCTCGACAAGATTCGCTACGGCATTCTGCAGGCTCGCCGTGCCTGGCTTACCAAGGGCGATGTGCTCAATACCCTGCCGGCACAGAAGTTTGCCAAAGCGATGAAGCACGGATGGTGAAGAAGCTGTCAGCTTTCAGCTTTCAGCCATCAGCTTTCAGCAATAACCTGCCCGACGCGACGATTTTCTCTGAAGGCGATAGAATCGTCTGCAAAACGAGATCACTATGGCTGAAGAAACACCCGCAACACCGCCTAAACTGCCGCCCACCGCCGCTTCTCCAGAGCCGCCGCCTTTGCCGCACCTGGGGGTTGAGTTCGGCACGGCCGAACGCAATCTACCTCCCGCGAAGGTTGTCATCATTGTGCTGGCAGTGGCCGCGTTGCTTTTGGGCGTGTATGCCTTTCTGACGCGGGCAAAACCGCAGGGCGGCGGCTCCATCGATAACATTACGGCCGTCGAAGTTCCCGACCAGAACCTGATGCTGGCTGCAGTTAACATTACTTTGCGCAACACAGGCGAGAAGCCGTTGTGGATCTACACAATCAACGGCACGCTCAAGACCGACAGCGGCGAAGTCAGCGACGAGGCCGCATCGGCGGTTGATTTTGAGCGCTATTTCCAGGCGTTCCCCGCACTCAAGGCGGGCACACTGTCTGCGATTCCGCCGGAAACCAAGATCGCGCCGGGTGGCCAGGCGAGCGGCACGGTCATCTTTGGCTTCCACGTCACTAAGGACGCGTTCGACAAGCGGAAGTCGCTGAGCGTGGTGATCCAACCTTATGATCAGGCTCTGCCCGTGACGCTAACGAAGTAGCGCCGGCGAGCCGCCGGCGCTACGCTGAATCAGTGTTTCTGCAGGAATCTCCGGCGCGCCAGATGAGTCTTTGCGGTAGGCTCAATGTCGTCGTACTTCAAGCAACTGATCGAACCGTCGACCTCCAGCACTGCTAAAGCAACATCGTGATAGCTTGCGATGCCGCGCTCCCGCAGGGCGCGCTGGAGTTCATCCATGCTGACATGTTCCCGGGCCATATGCGCTTCCATGATCTGGCCGTCGTGGATCAGCAAGCTCGGCTCACCCTGGATGAACTTACGGAAACGGCGGTTGGTGCCGGAAAGATTGGCGATCAGGTAGTTGAGCACCAGCAGCGTGCAAGCTGCGGCGACACCCCCATACACGGACGTGTCTGGGCCGGTCATCGCATTTTGCACGGAGTTGCTGATCAACAGCAGGAGAACGAGGTCGAAGGGCGTCATTTGCCCGACTTCGCGTTTGCCGCTCAAGCGCACGCCCAGCAGCACCACGCAGTAAATCACGGCGGTGCGCAGAACGATCTGCACCAGCACGTGCACACCGGGAAAAACCATGTGCCTTTGTCTCCCCGCCTGGCGAAAAGCCTTCAGGAGCCCGGCGTGCTCCGGCTACTGCTCCGAATTCAAAACCCGCTCAGTTCGCCGTCACCGGCACCGGCGCGTTCTTCGGAGTGCTCAGATAGCCGGTGGCTTTGTTCTTGTCGACCGACCAGACCACCAGCTCATACAACATGCGGTCCCGCCCGGTGTAGAACTGGATCGGCTCACTGATGTTGCGGTCTTTCTTTTCTATGGTCTTGTCATCCGCGTTGACGTTCAGCGTGAACTTGCCGCGCTTGGGATCCGTCTTTTTCAGTTGCAGGTTGACGGTGGAAATGGGCTGCGGCTTGGCGCCCTTTACCAGGGTGAATTCGTAATAATTGCGGTCGCCCTTGTGCTTGAGGACTTCCAGGTCGTCGCGGGTGTGGGCGATCAGGCCGCTTTGCACTCCAAGATCGCCGATTGCGCTTTGCAGTTTCGCCTTGGTGGCTTCGAGATCAGCCTTGGTGGTGGCAACATCGCCCTTGACGCCGGTTACATCTGTCTTTACACCGGCCACTTCACCGGTCACCGCGCTAATCTGCTGTTTTTGCTCTTCAGCCAGCCGGGTTTCGGCAGCTTTTTGCTGGCGCAGAATCTCTGCCGACTTGGCTGCCAGGTCCTTCTTGGTCATGCCGATCTGTTGGGCCAGCGTCTCGTCGTCAGCTTCGGCCGCCTGCATGCGCTTGCCCAGTTCGGCAATCTGGGCGTTGCTGGCCACCTGATCCTTACCCATTTGGTCGAGGCGTGTCTTAAGGGTGAAAAGAAAATAGAGCGAGCCTGCAATATAGGCCACCGCCAATAACAGCAAAATCCATTTGCCCGCACCGCCTTCTGATGGAGCGTGGACTTCCACCGGCTCCATGCCTTCGTCGGCCATAACGCCTCCCTCACTTGTGGTTGAATCTTTAAGTAATTGTTGAATATAGCAGCAGAGGTGTCAATTGGCAGCGTGGTACGAGTTAAGGCCTACGGTTTCTTCCGGCACTCGTCTGTATAGCGAACCAGGATGGAATGGAAGAACACACATGATACGCGGACTGGGTACGACATTACTTTGCACTTTGCTTCTCCTCCCGGCGTCGAGCGCTCAAGACGTTAAGCAAGCAAACCCCGGCCCTGCGGATTGGGCCACCGGCAACCCTGCGGCAAGCGGTCTCTCCGCCGAACGTCTGCAAACCATGGAGACCGCGATCCGCTCGGGTGAATTCCAAAGGATCAGCAGCGTCCTGGTCGCCCGGCACGGCCAACTCGCTTATGAAGCGTACTTCAACGGATTCGATTCCAACAGCTTGATGGACACCCGCTCCGCCACCAAAACCATCACCAGCATGCTGATCGGCATCGCCATTGACAAGAAGTTGATGGCTGCAGTCAGCCAGCGCGTCTGGCCGATGTTTGCTGACACGGCTTATCAGAATCACGATCCGCGTAAAGACAAAATCACCGTGGAAGACCTGTTGACTATGAGTTCCGTGCTGGAGTGTGACGACAACAATGATTTCTCGAGCGGCAACGAAGAACGCATGTACGTGACCGAAGACTGGACCCGCTTCGTGCTCAACCTGCCCATTCGCGGGTTTCCGTCCTGGATGCCCAAGCCCCAGGATTCACCGTACGGACGAAGCTTCAGCTACTGCACTGCGGGCGTGTTTCTGCTGGGGCGGGTGCTGGAGCGCGAGGCGAAAATTACGGTTCCCGAGTTTGCGAGCAAGAATTTGTTCTCGCCGCTCGGAATCGAAAAGACGGGGTGGAAATTCTCCGCCATGGGTGAGGCGCAAACCGGTGGAGGGCTGGGTCTGCGCAGCAGAGATCTCTTGAAGTTGGGGCAACTCTATTTGGACGGTGGCAAATGGAAGGGTCAGCAGCTCGTTTCTGAGAGTTGGGTAAAGACCTCGACCCAACCCCATGCCCGGGTCGACGAGCAAACGGAATACGGCTATCTTTGGTGGCTCAGGACGTTTCAGGCCGGAGGCAAATCGTATTTCGCATATTTCATGTCAGGCAACGGCGGGAACAAAGTCGTGGTCTTTCCCGGCCTGGACATGGTCGTAGTCATCACCAGCACCAACTACAACACCAAGGGCATGCACCAGCAGACCGAGAAGGTGCTGACGGATTACGTGCTGGCTGCGGCGCAGTGAGCGGCGAATCTCCGGAAAATGCCATTCACAATGGCATTTTCCATGGTATAATTCCATTGTGAATACCACAATTACCTTGGATAAAGCCGGGCGGGTGGTGCTGCCCAAACCTATTCGCGATGAACTTCAGTTGGGACCGGGCGACGTCCTCGAGCTGGAGCTCTCGGACGAGCAGATCACTCTCCGGCCCACGCGAGGCAACGGGCGTATGCGGAAGAAACATGGGGTCTGGGTCTTTGACTCGGGTGTTCCTCTGACTGCGGATGTCGTGGAGCGGACCCGCCGCAAGGTGCGCGAGGAACGGGAACGGCGGAACGGCGGAAAATTGCGGTGAAGTACTTCCTTGATACTTCGGTTCTGGTTGCGTCTGTTCTGGTACAGCACATCCATCACGAACCAAGCCTCGCAGTCTATCGCAACGCGAAAAAAAATCGGGCATATTGCGCAGCGCACAGTCTGGCCGAAGTCTACGCGACACTCACACGGCTTCCGGGCGCCCAGAGGATGGGTTGCGAGCAGGTTTTGCTGCTGCTGGATGACGTGCGGGAGCGATTTACGACGATTGCTCTCGACGAAAAAGATTATTGCACTGTGATTTCCTCCGCAGCCGCCCAGGGTGTGCTTGGAGGAACGGTGTATGACGCCTTGCTCGCGCATTGCGCCCTCAAGGCCGAGGCAGTAATAATTTACACTTGGAACTTAACCCACTTCCAGCGACTCGGGCTAGAGGTCGCGCAGCGGGTTCGCACACCTTAGACGCCCTGCCGCCCGTCGAAAACCACACAACCCCGGGCATTCGCCTATAACCTGGCGCTTCTCAAGCGCAGCGAATTCGTGATCACCGACACTGAACTGAAGCTCATCGCGGCCGCCGCGAGAATCGGGCTCAACAAGATTCCAAAGAACGGATACAGCACTCCCGCCGCGATGGGCACGCCTAACGAGTTATAGATAAACGCAAAGAACAGATTCTGCCGAATGTTGCGCATAGTCGCTCTGCTCAGTTTGCGCGCACGTACAATTCCCGCTAGATCTCCCTTCACCAGGGTTACTCCCCCGCTTTCCATGGCGACATCGGTTCCCGTCCCCATGGCGATGCCGACATCGGCTTGGGCCAGCGCAGGAGCATCGTTGACGCCGTCGCCGGCCATGGCGACGATGCGGCCGGCTTTGTGTTGTTTCTCGATAAACGCGGCCTTGTCGCTGGGCAACACTCCAGCCTCGAATTCGTCGATCCCAAGTTGGCGCGCGACTGCCTCAGCCGTGCTCCGGCTGTCTCCGGTCAGCATGACGATTCGCAAACCCTCGGCCTTCAAGTCCTGCAACGCTTGCTTGGCGGACGATTTGATCGGGTCGGCGATTCCCAGAACTCCAATCGCCCGGCCGGCTCGCGCAACTAGAATCACCGTCTGGCCTTTTCCCCGGAATTCTTCGACCTTCTCGCCCAGCCCATCAAACGCCACGCCCATTTCCTGGAGAAGTTTTTCGTTGCCCGCGAGCATTTGTTGCCCATCTACTTCTCCCACGACGCCGCGGCCGGTGAGTGATCTAAAGCTCAAGGCTTCGCCGATGCTCAGCTTTCGATCCCTGGCCGCAGCCACAAGCGCGCTCGCAAGCGGATGCTCGCTTCCCTGCTCAAGGCTCGCGGTCCAGCGCAACAGCTCGTTCTGGTCCTGGCCGCTGACAGTCCATATCGAAACCAGGCGCGGCTTTCCTTCCGTCAGCGTGCCGGTTTTGTCGACAACCAGCGTGTCAACTTTCTCAAGGATTTCGAGCGCCTCGGCGTTTTTGATCAACACGCCGGCAGTCGCTCCACGTCCTGTTCCGACCATGATTGCGATGGGCGTGGCGAGCCCGAGTGCGCAAGGGCACGCGATAATCAAGACCGCAACCGCATTTACTAAACCATGCGCCAGACGAGGCTGAGGGCCAAACACGCTCCAAACGATGAAGGTCAGCGCAGCAATCCCGATCACTACCGGCACGAACCATCCGGCAACGCGATCGGCCAGCCGCTGAATCGGCGCGCGGCTGCGCTGCGCCTTGCTTACCAACTGCACAATCTGCGCCAGCAAGGTTTCGCTGCCCACCCGCTCGGCTCGCATGATGAATGAACCGGTTCCATTGACGGTCGCTCCAATCACTTTGCTGCCGGCTTCCTTCCCAACTGGAACCGACTCGCCCGTGATCATGGACTCGTCTACGGAACTGGCGCCTTCGAGCACCACGCCATCCACCGGAACTTTTTCTCCCGGGCGTACCCGTAACCGGTCACCGGCTTTCACCTGATCGAGCGGAATATCTTCCTCTTTTCCCTCGCGCAGAATCCGTGCGGTCTTCGGACTCAGATCGAGCAAAGCTCGTAGCGCGGCGTTGGTGCGGCTGCGGGCGCGGACCTCGAGCACCTGGCCCAACAGCACGAGGGTTGTGATCGCCGCCGCCGCCTCGAAATAAACTGCCGGCGTGCCATTCATTTCGCGGAACGACAACGGAAAGATGCCGGGAAACGCCGTCGCGATCAGGCTGTAGACGTAAGCGACGCCCGTGCCCATCGCGATCAGGGTGAACATGTTGGTCGAACGGTTGACGATCGACGCCCAGCCCCGCTGAAAGAACGGCCAGCCGCCCCAAAGCACAACGGGCGTTGCCAGAAAGCACTCCAACCACGGCAGCCAGCCCGCAGGCAAAACGCGCTGCACCGGCATTCCCGGCAACATGTCGGCCATCGCAACCGCCAGCAAGGGCGCGGTCAGAACCAGGCTGACCCAGAAGCGGCGCGTCATGTCGCGCAGTTCGGGATTCTCTTCCTCCTGCGCAGTCACGTTGCGCGGCTCAAGTGTCATGCCGCAAATAGGACACGATCCCGGGCCGGGGCGAACGATTTCGGGATGCATCGGGCAGGTGTATTCCACCTGCGTCGCAGGCAAGGGCGATTCCCGCTCCAACGCCATGCCGCACTTGGGGCACGGTCCGGGCTTCGATTCGCGAACCTCAGAACACATGGCACAAACGTATGCCGGTTCCGCCTGTGCCGATTTCGCGGCGAGCGTGGGCTTCAGCATCACCATGCCAGCTGGAGGAAGCGGCATCGCCTTCGGTCCAGCCTTGAGATAAAGGTCGGGATTCGCCAGAAATTTCTCCGCACAACCGCTGGAGCAAAAATAATATGCCCGGGCAGCATGATCAGCAGAATGCCGGGCGGTGGACGGATCAACCGTCATGCCACACACCGGGTCGGTGACCATTCCTTCCGATTTGGCCAGGTTATCCATAATCAGTCTGCCCACTCGGGCCCCGAACTACGAACAATATTAGATTCAACCACGAGCCTTTCGACTGTTGTATCTTGTACCTACCGGAGGAAAGCGTCGATGACGCAACTGGATGTCGCCTACCGTTACGTGTCCCCGCCCAGCGAGGCGACCATGCGCGCGCTCGACGGCGTTTCTGAAGTCTACGGCATCCGGCGGCTCAGCCTGGATGAAACTGCGCGGGTGGTTCGGGTGGAGTTCGACGCCTCCCGTCTCAAGGAGCCGGCAATCGCCGGGCTGCTGCGCGGCGCGGGTTTGGATATTGGGGAGAGACTCGTTCTCGCGTAATCGGAATCCTGACTGATCAGGGCAAGGTCACTTCGGAAGAATCTCGTCCCTTTTAACTCGAACTTAGCTACGTCTTCCCCAAGGTTCGTATCAGGGCATGCCTTCAGGCGTGCCGCCTCGTTTTCTGGCAACCAGGTTCCGCACCATTGCGGTGCATCCCACCTGACAGGCCGGACGTAATGGTAGCTCCGCCCCATGGGCGCGAGATCCGCCGTATCGAACCAATGGCACGGCTGAAGCCGGTGCCCTGATACGAAGCTAGATCACCGCGCGGACAGAAGGAAAGATTAATTCGAAAGGGTCTTGGGGGAGGGCTGACGGACGGGGAAAAAAGCAAGGGGCGCTCAAGAAAACCTCTGGCCGAAGTTATCTTCAAGAGCGCCCCGTTGCGCGCCACTTCGTCTGCTGGAGTAGGTAGCACCTCCGGTGCCAGTCCCAAAGTAATGAAACTAAAGGGTGGCGAACCGTGTCGGCCTGGTAGGAATTGCCCAGCACGGGAAAGATTTACTTTCGTCCCATTTCGGGAGAATTCTGCCGCAAGATTCTTGCCGAATTCGGTGTTGAAAACCGCGCTCAGCGCGGCAAGCCAGTAACTAAGGCTTGGAGGTTACTGCCTGCGCCGTCGAGCCCGGTGGCAGGTGCTCCGCCTTCCAGCGCATAGCGGCATTGACTCGCGTCCGTCCGCTGGGATGGTCGAAGAAAATAAATTCCTCGACCGGCCCGGGATCGAGCTTGCGATACTCGCCGAGCAACAGGTCGACTTCGGCTTCGCCATCCGGCTGCTGGGCAGCATTCAGCCCGTACATATCGGCTTCATACTCCATGACGCGAGTGATTGAATTGCTGACTGGGGTCAACACGAAAAAGTAAGCGGAGAGTAAGAGCCCAAGCAGGGGTAGAACCGCTACATCGGAAACGTCCCGCACTCGCCAAGCCTCGCCCCAGCGCGCCAGCGAAGCCTTGGTCCCCCAGTTGAGGAACGCGAAAGCCACTACGGTCACGATCCCGTTGAGAGCCAGGCCCTTGTAGACATGGTTCAGAACGTAATGACCCATCTCGTGGCCCATGGTCGATTCGATCGCTGGCAGCGAGCAGCGCTTCAGCAAGTTGTCGTTCAGGGAAATGCGCATGGTTCCAGCAAGACCGCTGACATTGGCGCTGACCCGGTCCGATTGCTTTGATGCGTCGAACACGTATACCTCGCTGGCAGGAATCCCGTTGGCGCGTGCCAGACTCAGAATCGGATCTTTCACGTGGCGGTCTTGCAGGAAGGTGTATTTGTTGAACAGCGGAAAAAGAAAAATCGGCGCGATCAGCGCGACAAACGCTGTGAATAGGATGGAAAACACTGCGCCCCAGATCCACCAGTTTTTCCCCAACCGTCGGATCAAGCCGAACAGGATAACGATAAACAATGCGCCGAGCACGACGTTGATGCCTACCATCTTCAACTGATCGATCAGCCACGGGCCAAAAGTCTGGTTCAGCAGGCCATATTTGTGCTCGCGGAAATAGCTCTCA
>Ga0335080_10008282_pt1 | contig 10836 bp, 7 predicted proteins | sample Lox_Sample_34_FD_206720 | JGI IMG/M metagenome (GOLD analysis project Ga0335080, IMG submission 206720) | Soil microbial communities from Loxahatchee National Wildlife Refuge, Florida, United States - Lox_Sample_3.4 | ecosystem: Environmental > Terrestrial > Soil > Wetlands | place: USA: Florida...
ATATTTCGCGACTGCCTGGTCGCGCTCAATGGCCACTATCTCGGCCGCAACTTCAGCGGCTATGCGCCGCTCCGTTACGACGTGACCGATTTCCTGAACTACGGCGACAAGAACGTGCTGGTGGTGAGGGTGGACGCGTCGATCAACGAAGGCTGGTTCTATGAGGGCGCGGGGATCTACCGGCACGTGTGGTTGACGAAGACGGGTGCGCTGCACGTGGCGCACTGGGGTACATTCGTGCGGTCGGAGGTGGCGGGCAACAAGGCGACCGTGCGCGTGACCACCGAAGTGGCGAACGACGGCGAAGAGGAACGGCAGTGCCAGGTCGTATCCGCGGTGGTGGACGCCGATGGCAAGGTGATCGGCACGGTGCGGTCGGCGCAGGCGCCGGTCGCGGCGTGGGGAAAGCTCGCGTTCGAGCAGGAGATCGGCGTCGGCAACCCGGCGCTGTGGTCGCCGGATGCGCCGAATCTGTACCGGCTGCAGACAACGGTGCAAGGGCCGGGTGCCGTACTCGACAGGTATGAGACGACGTTCGGCATCCGCACGATTCGCTTCGACGCGGACGAGGGCTTTTTCCTGAACGGACAGCGGGTGGAGATCAAGGGCACGTGCAACCACCAGGACCATGCCGGCGTGGGCGCGGCCCTGCCGGATGCGATCCAGTCGTATCGCATCGGCCGCCTGAAGGAGATGTGCTCGAACGCGTATCGCACGTCGCACAATCCGCCGACGCCGGAACTGCTCGATGCCTGCGACCGCCTCGGCATGTTGGTGATGGACGAGACGCGCATGATGTCGTCCAGCGGCGAGGGGCTGACCGAACTGGAGCGCATGATGCGGCGCGACCGGAACCATCCGTGCATCATTCTGTGGTCGCTGGGCAACGAAGAACCGGAGCAGGGAACCGAGCGTGGCGCACGCATCATAAAGAGCATGGAGCGGCTGGCGCGCAAGCTGGATCCGACGCGTCCGCTGACCGCGGCAATGAATTTCGGCGGCTGGACGGGCGCCGCGCCGCTGATGGACGTGCGCGGGTTCAATTACAACGAGCCCGGTATCGATCCTTATCACAAACAGATGCCGAAGCAGCCGATGTACGGCTCGGAGACGGCCAGTACGGTCTCCACGCGCGGCATCTATGCCAACGACAAAGCGCGCGGCTATCTCAGCGCCTACGACCTGAACTTTCCGCCCTGGGCCGCGACTGCGGAGAAATGGTGGAGTATCTACGACGCGCGCCCGTTCCTCGCCGGTGGCTTTGCGTGGACGGGATTCGATTATCGCGGTGAGCCCACGCCTTACGGCTGGCCGTGCATCAACTCGCACTTCGGAATTCTCGACACCTGTGGCTTCGCCAAGGACAACTTCTACTACTACCAGGCGTGGTGGGGCGCGAAGCCGGTGCTGCACCTGTTCCCGCATTGGAACTGGAAGGCGGGCGACGAGGTGATGGTGTGGTGCCACAGCAACCTGGAAAGCGTCGAACTGCTCCTGAACGGGAGAAGTCTTGGCTCGCAGAAGGTAGTGAAGAACAAACACCTCGAATGGAAGGTGAAGTTCGAACCCGGCGTCATTGAGGCGCGCGGCTATCGTGACGGGCAGCAGGTGCTCACGGCAAAACGCGCCACTACGGGTGCGCCGGTGCGTGTCGTACTGCGGCCGGATCGCACGCGCATCAACGCCGACGGTGAGGATGTCGCGCTGGTGGCCGTGGAGATCGTGGATGCAGAAGGCCGCATTGTCTCCACCGCCGATAACGAAATCACGTTCACCATCACCGGAAACGGCCGGTTGATCGGCGTAGGCAACGGCGACCCAAGCAGCCACGAACCCGATAAAGCCGACAAGCGCAAGGCCTTCAACGGCCTCTGCATGGCCGTCGTGCAGGCATCGAAACAGGATGGTTCACTGAAGATCGTCGCTTCGTCCCCGGGACTCGCCGCCGCGTCCGCTACTCTGGAATGTACGCCGGCGCGTCCGAGGCCGGCGATCTAGTCGTGCATGTGGAAGATCTATAGCCGGGCCTTTCCTTATCTCTGGCGCTACCGCCGCGCGCTCGGACTTGGCCTGGGGGCACTGATCCTCAAGGATGTCGCCGGCGCGCTGTTGCCGCTCGTGATCGGTAACGGCGTCGATTCGGTGGTGAAGGGCTTTCATCTCAACGCCGCCTTGAAGGTGGTGGGCCTCATCGTCTTTCTCACCCTCGCCAAGGGCGCGTTCATGTTCTTCATGCGCGTGATTCTGGTGGGCATGTCGCGCGACGTTGAGTACGACCTGCGCAACGACCTTTTCGCGCACATCATCCGCCTCTCCTCCGATTTCTTCGCGCGTTACCGCGTGGGCGACATCATGGCGCGCGCCACGAACGACCTGAACGCGGTGCGCATGGCGCTCGGCCCCGGCGTCATGTACTGGACCGAAACCGTCTTCACTCTGATTTTCGCCGTCGCCGTGATGCTGAAGGTGGACTGGGTGCTGGCGGTGATCGTATTGCTTCCGGCGCCCATCGTGAGCTTCGTGGTGGTCCACTTCGGCCAGCGCATTCACGATCGTTTCGAGAAGATCCAGGCGCTGTTCTCCGACATCAGCAGCCGTGTCCAGGAGAACATCGCGGGCGTGCGCGTGGTGCGCGCCTACGTGCAGGAGAAGGCCGAGCAGCACAAGTTCGAATCGCTCAATCTGCACTACGTCGATCAGAACATCCGTCTCGCGCGGCTGTCCTCGCTGATGAATCCACTGCTGCAGATGCTGGTGGGCTTCATGTTCCTGAATGTGCTGTGGGCGGGCGGCTATCGCATGCTCACGCACCACATCACGCTCGGCCAGTTCGTGATGTTCAACACCTACATGGGTCTGCTTGTGTGGCCCATGATCGCGCTGGGCTGGGTGGTGAACCTGATGCAGCGCGGCCGGGCTTCGTGGGAGCGCATCATCGAGCTGCTGGATGAGAAACCCACCATCGCACCGCCGCCCCATCCGGTAGCGCTGCCCGAAGCGCTGCGCGGCGAAATCCGGTTTGACGCCGTCGAAGTGATGTACCCAACCGGCGCGGCGCTGAGCGGGATCGATCTGGAGATTCCGGCGGGCGCGACGGTTGCGGTTGTCGGCCACACGGGCAGCGGGAAGAGCACGCTGGCCTCGCTGGTTCCGCGCATGCTGGATGCGACCGCCGGCAGTGTGCTGGTAGACGGTCTCGACGTGCGCGCGCTTGATCCCGAAGCGCTCCGCTGTCACATCGGCTTCGTCCCTCAGGAAACGTTCCTGTTCAGCGCGACGCTGGGCGAAAACATCGCGTGGGGTGTTCCGGAGGCCGATCATGCCGCTATCGAACGTGCCGCGGCGCTGGCCGGCCTCGGGCCTGACATATCCAGTTTTCCGGCCGGGCTCGATACCGTCGTCGGCGAGCGCGGGCTCACGCTGTCGGGCGGCCAGAAACAACGCACCGCGATCGCGCGGGCTCTGCTGCGCGACCCGCGCATCCTGATTCTGGACGATGCGCTCTCCAGCGTGGACACGGTCACCGAGGAACGTATCCTCGAAGGCCTTACGCAGATCATGCGCGGCCGCACCACCATCCTCATTTCGCACCGTGTCTCCACAGTGCGCCACGCCGACCGCATCTTCGTGCTGGAGCACGGCGAAGTTGTGGAGCAGGGCACGCACGCGGAGCTGATCGGCAACGGCGGCTACTATGCCGACTTGTACCAGAAGCAGCTCCTCGAGGAAGAACTCGAAGCGATCTGAGCGCTACTCGCCGAAGAACCCGAACAGATCCAGCACCAGATGCGTCGGCTGCGGCGCGAAGATGCTGATGGCCCCGTTGTTGGTGGGCACCACCGCCATGTTGCCGGTGATCGCCCCGTCCTGCGCGTTCAGCGTCGCCACTACAGGCTGGGGAATCCCCTGCGGCCACATGGTCAGGTAGCCGAGCATGTCAGTGGCGGGTACCACGGTCGCGTTGAACAGGAATGCCTGCGAACCCGATTGCACCCCACACGGGCTCTTCGTCACGTCGAAGTCGATGGCTCCCTGGAACGGTTGCGCCCCGTCCGGCAGACGCGTATCCAGCGCGCGGCAAGGCTGCAGGTTGTGCAGCCAGAGTCCGCCCAGGATGGGGTCCACCGGCGCGAAGTAACCGTTCACGTCGATCACCAGGTCCGCAGGGTTGTTCGTCCACACGTTAATGGAGCCGTTGGTCCCGGCGGGCACAATCACAGCATTCGCGGTCGGCGTGATTTTGACCGCGTTGAGCGATGCGGCGAGCGGACGTCCCGTTCCGGCCGGCCACGCTGTCATCACCAGCGGACCCTGCGGCAGCGCAGCGAAGTTGAATGAATAGGCGCGGGCGTTTGCCGGCAGCCCACACGCGGTGGCCTGCACGGGGAAAGTCCGGCTTTCGTTGAGCTTCAATGTCGGTCCCCCGATCTCGACTCCCGGATTGTCGGGGAAGCGCGTGTCGGCAACCCGGCAGGGCGTTACTGGATAGAAAGCCAGCGCCGAGGGATCGGTGTTCAGAACAAAATAGCCGTTGATGTCGAGAACGAAATCGGTGTCCTGCGTGGCGAAGACGCTCACCGCGCCGTCTGCTCCCGCAGGGATGATCGCGGCGGTCGATTTGATGCGGCCATCGGAGTTGATGGTGGCCACCAGCGGTTGCGGCTGGCCCGTGGGCCACATTGTCAGATACGATAGCGGGCCCGGCGGCACCACGGCCACGTTGAACGAGTATGCGGTCGCCGTATCGGGAATGTTGCAGGCGCTGGCGGGAATCGCGAAGTCGCGCGTGTCCTGCCCCACCAGAGCCGGTCCGGCAAACGGTCCATTCGGAGTGTTTCGCGTATCGGCTATGCGGCACGGCGTGATCGGCACGAATCCGGCAGGTACAGGGCGCATCTGCAGCGTCGGGGGTGTCGGAATAGTCGAGGAGGTCTCCTGTACAAAAAACACCAGCCCCTTCGCGTCACCCGTTATCTGAAGCGTCACGCCGTTGAGCTCGGTCTGCAGCACTGTCACCTGGGCGTTGATCTTGTCGTCGGTCCACGGCGGCTCTTCGGTACATTGCACGCCGGTGGTGCCATCGCAGACCAGAACGCCAAACGTCTGGCCGGCGCTCGGCGAAAAGCCGCTCAGGCCCGAGAGCAGCAGGATGAAGTTGGTCTCGTCCGTTGTGATCTTGAAATCGAAGACGTAGGCGCTCGACGACCAGGCCTGGAATCCCTCGGCGGAAACCGATCCGCTCACCTGGGGATCGCCCACAGGGGAGCTGGGTGGAACGTATCGAACCACGGTCGTGGGTTTGCCGTATGCCGAGCTCTTCTTCACCAGCGACGTCGCGCCGCAGAGAGTCGACAGGCCAAGCAGTGAAACAATTGCGAAGCGCAGCATTCGCAAAAAGTATAACTCGTGCCTAGCCTAACCGCGGCGGCAGATCGCGCATTGGGCCCATCCACTGCAGCTCGCGATCGATATCGTTGTGCAGCCGGTATTTCCGGCGCACGCTCGCCAGGCTTTCGCCGGCGATGTCGATGCGATTGAGATCGTACTGGCCGAGCCCGGCCTGCCAGCAGTAGAGCAGGTAGCCCGGCCAGCGGGCATCGACGCCCATGGCCTCCACGCCGACGCGGTCGGCGGCAATGTAATCGGTGGAAGCGATGGCCACGCGCGATGGTACCGGCGTTCCCGAACCCGGCCCATTGCCCTCCATGCCCTCATAGCCGTCGATCAGCGTGGCGCCCCAGAACGGCCGCATCTTCTGCGCGGTGAGCAGCATGTCGTAGTGTGTCTGGCGCACCCCACCATGGTATTTGCGCTTGTCGTTCCAGTTAGACCTTTCGCCCGGCGCGAAGTGCAACGGCGCGCCCAGCGTCATATTCTTCACCGAGAGCGTCGCCACCACGACATTGTGCGTCTTGAGGATCGCCGCGCAGAAGATGAACGCATCAGGATCGAACAGCCGCGCCGCCAGCCGCACCGGCGTGAGGTGCAGATCATAATCCAGCACCGGCAGCACTTCGTACTTCGCTTCCTTGTTCAAGTCGAGCAGGTGAACCTGCAGCGTTCTGTATTCGGCGGCGATCCGCGGATAGCGGAATGTCTCAAAGCCGTGCATGGTGTCGTCGGCGGCCGACTCCGCGATGTAGACCGGGCCCTTGTAGCGCTCGGCGACGTAATCGAGAATGCCGCGCAACGCGTCCGCGTGCGTGCTGGCGAGCTGATTCTCCGCGGATACGTTGTTCGGCTTGATCACAACGTACTTCTTCTTCTTCAGCTCAGGCGCGATCTGCGCGTCGATCTCCTTCAGCGCGCGATACGCGTTTGTCCGCCGGCTTTCTCCGCGCACGAGCGAAACCAGCGAGCGTGAGTCGTTCGAAACGATGGGAGCGGGCATGGGAGCCGGCGCCTGGGCCATGGCGCGGCGTGCAGCGGCGGAGAGCGTCAGCGCACCTGCTCCGGCCTGCAACAACTCCCGCCGGGACAGACAATGAGTCAACGGCGGTCTCCTTCGCACTGTGATAGCGTGAAGTCACCTCCTTTATATCAGTTCTCGGGAGCACTTCATGATCGAGGATTCTTCTCGCAGAACGTTCCTGGCGGCGGGCCTTGGTGTGCCTGCTCTGCTTGCGGCGAAACCGGACGTCGCCACGAAGACGGCCGACGTCAAAGCGCCCCCGTTGCGCGGCGCTCCGAAGCTCGAATATCGCGAACTCGGCAAAACCGGGCTCAAAGTCACCGCTGTCGGATTCGGCGCGATGATCACCTCCGATCCAACCGTCATCGAGCGCGCCGCCGACATCGGCGTGAATTACTTTGACACCGCCCGCGGCTATCAGAGCGGCAACTGCGAACGCATGGTTGGCGCGGCGCTAAAGAGCCGCCGCAACAAAGTGTTCATCTCCACCAAGACGCCGGCAGGCTCGAAAGATCAGGCGCTGGCCGATCTCGATACCAGCCTGCGCGAGCTTGGCACCGATCATGTGGACATCTGGTATCTGCATGGCAAGAGCAAGCCTTCGGATCTCAGGGACGAGCTCATCGAAGCGCAGCAGATCGCAAGGAAGGCCGGCAAAATCCGCTTCGCCGGCGTCAGCACGCACTCCGGGCAGAAGGAGCTCGTGCCCGCCATCGTGGCGCGCAAGGATCACTTCGATGTTGTGCTGACCACCTACAACTTCGCCATGAATTCCGAAATCGCTGAGTCGATCCGACTCGCGGCCGATGCGGGCCTCGGTGTGGTGGCGATGAAGGTCATGGCCGGCGGCGCCCGCGCGCTGCGCGGTAATCCCGACGCCGAGCGCATCGGCGGCATTCTGCATCGTGAAGGCGGCACGCTGGCCGCGCTGAAGTGGGTGCTCCGCAATGCGCGCGTCCACACGACCATTCCCAGCATTACCGACATGGATCAGCTCGATGAGAACCTGCGCGCCATGGGCTCGCCATTCGGCGCCGGCGACGAGAAGATCCTGCAATCGAAAGCCGATCTGCTGCGCCCGCACTACTGCAACATGTGTGGCGAATGCGACGGCACGTGCGCCCAGGGCCTGCCCGTGGCGGACATGCTGCGCTTCTACATGTACTCGGCGAATTACGGCGAGTTCGCGCTCGGCCGCGACAACTTCCGCCAGCTCCCGGCCCATCTGCAATTGGTGCGTTGCGCCGATTGCGACGAATGCACGGTGCACTGCCCGCGCGGCGTTCAGGTTGCGGCTCGGCTCAGCCGCGCGCAGGAGTGCTTCGGTTGAAACCGCGCGTTTGTCTCGTGTTTCTGGCGGCGGTGATCGCCGCGGTCGCCCAAACGCCGGATTGCAGTCTCTTCAGCGGCTGGCAGCAGCGTGGCGCGGCGCGCGCGTTCGTGGGTGACAATCTCTTCGAGTACATGGACGGCAACTCCGAGGGCTACCTGCTCTACGGTTTCGTGCGCATGCATGGAGTCGCCTGCACGAAGGGCGACGATGCGCTGGTCTTCGACATCTCCGAGTTCGCCGACGCCGAGTCGGCATGGGGTATGTTCCTGGCCAATCGCGATATGCAGAGGCCGATTGAACCAATCGGCACCGGCGGCCAGACCGTTCCGCGCAAGGTCACCTTCGCGAAGGACAAGTATTACATCGAGATCGCCGCGGAAGCGGACCGCGATCATACTGCCGACCTGCGCGACATGGCGAAGCTGGTGGACGCGCGCATCGCCGGCAGCACCGCGCTCCCCGAACCGCTTTCCTGGTTCCCGAAAGAGGGTCTGGTGGGCGGCACGGCGCGGCTTGCGCCGGAGAGCGTGCTGGGCCTGCGGGTGCTGACGCGCGGCTACGTGGGCCAGTATGGCGATGCGAAAGCGTTCGTCGTAAGCGAAAGCTCCGCCGACGCCGCGAAGGCCACCTTCTCAAAGGTGAAGGCTCGTTTCGAGGGCACAGCGCCCGCTCAGGTTGCCGACGAAGCCTTCCAGGTGAAGGACGAATATCTCGGCAGCATCTGCATGTTCCGCAAGGGCCGGCGCGTCGCCGGCTACGCGAACGTGCCGGATGGCCAGGACGCAGCAGAGCTTGCCCGCGCTTTTGCGGCACGTATTCCGGACTAACCAACATGTCTGAAAATCGACGACAGATCACCCGCGCCGCTGCCCTCGGCGGCGCGTGGCTCGCCATGCGGCCGGCTATGGTCGCATCCACGGAACCTGCCGGCACATACCTCGACGTCCGTCAGTTCAGCGCGCACGGCGACAACAAGGCCGACGACACGAAAGCGATTCAGAGCGCCATCGACGCCGCAGGTGCGCGCGGCGGAGCGGTCTTCGTTCCACCCGGCGTCTACCGCACCGGCGAGCTGCAAATGCGCCCGCACGTCGCCATCGTCGGCGTGCCCGCGTGGGATTACCGCGGTCCTTCGGGCTCCGTGCTGCGCCTCGCGGACGAACACGCCGGCTGTCTGCTGAACATCACTGGCGCCGACGGCATCACCGTCGACGGCATCTCGCTGGATGGCGGCGGGCTCGGCAAGGGCATTCACGGCGTCTGGCTCAACAAGCCCGATTACGGCAAGCACGAAGATTGTTTCCGCATCGAGCGCTGTCAGGTCGCAAGGTTCAGCGGTCACGGTCTGTGCCTCGCCCGCGCCTGGTGCTTCTCCATCCGTCACTCGATGATCGCTTACAGCGGCGGCGATGGCATCAATCTGCGCGGCTGGGATGGTTTCCTGCTCGACAACTGGCTCTCCGGCAACCAGGGCGCCGGGTTCGCGGCTCGCGACGAGAACGCGTCCTGCACCTTCACCGGTAATCGCATCGAATGGAACGGCCGCGAGGGCATCCTCATCGTGCGCGGTGATGGCTACAACATTACCGGCAACTTCATCGACCGCTCCGGCACCAGCGGCATCAGCGTGATCGGCGGCATGCAGATGACCATCACCGGCAACTTCGTCAAGCGCAGCGGCAAGCTCGCCAAACCCGGCACGCACGATTCCTCGCAGATCCGCCTGGAGCGCACCCGCGGCATCACCTGCACCGGGAACAACCTGCAGGTGGGCCGCGACGACGGCGATCAGGGCGTCTGGTCGCCCTCATACGGCATCGTCTGCCAGGGCCTGCAGCACTGCGTGATTGGCAACAACGTGCTCCAGGATGGCGCCATCACGCAGCTCATGGTGGATCTCGGCGGTCACGGCGACGGCGCGGTCATCAAGGACAACCCCGGCTCGCTTTTCGACGAGGCTCGCGGACTCTACTGACACGATGCTGTCAGGAGGCCTGCTGCACAATGCTTCCATGACACCCAGAGAACAGCAGCGCCTCAGTCGCGCGGTCTGGTTCGAGCTTCCCGCTCTCGACCTCGATCGCGCCATTCGATTCTACGAAACCATTCTCGACACGAAGCTCCAGCGGCTGACCGAGGACGGCGTGGAATTCGCCATGTTCCCGTGCTCGCCGCCCAGCATCACCGGCTGCGTAATCAAAAGCGACCGGCACAAACCCGGCGCCGGTCCCATCGTGTATCTCAACGCGGACCCGAAGGTGGCCGACGTCTGCGCGCGCGTGGAGGCGGCCGGTGGCAAGGTGCTGTCCGCCGAAGTGACCGACGTGCACGGCACCGCCGCCTGGATTCAGGACACTGAGGGGAACGCAGTCGCGCTGCACTCGGTGCCCTGAGCTCGTGGGGCGGCGCCATGCGCTGTCGCGGCCTTACACTGAGGCATGCGCCGAGCCGACCGGCTCTTCCAAATCGTGCAGTATCTGCGAGGCCGCCGGCTCACCACGGCCTCGCAACTCGCTCGCCGCCTTCAGGTCTCCGAGCGCACCGTCTATCGCGATATCCGCGACCTCTCGCTCTCCGGCGTCCCCGTCGAAGGCGAGGCGGGCGTTGGCTATCGGCTGAGCAAGGGCTTCGATCTCCCACCGATCATGTTCACCATGGATGAGGTCCAGGCGCTGGTAACGGGAGCGCGGATTGTGCAGGCCTGGGGCGGCCCCGCCCTGGCCATGTCCAGCCGCTCCGCGCTGGAGAAGATTGCCCAGGCCCTGCCGCCGGCGCGCCGGTCTGACGTCGAACGCACGCCGCTCTTCGCCCCCGGCTTCCACGTGCGCGTGAGCCTGAAGGAACTGGAGGCCATCCGCCAGGCGATCCTCACGCGCCACAAGCTCCGCCTCGCCTACATCGATTCGCGTGAGCAGGAATCGGAGCGCGTGGTCCGTCCCCTCGGCCTCGCTTTCTGGGGAACCACGTGGAGCGTCACCGCCTGGTGCGAGACCCGCGCCGACTTCCGCAACTTCCGCCTCGACCGCATCCGCAAACTCGAGCTTCTCGGCGAGACCTTCGAAGAGGAAACGGGCACGCGCCTTGAGGACTT
>Ga0335080_10008283_pt1 | contig 10836 bp, 11 predicted proteins | sample Lox_Sample_34_FD_206720 | JGI IMG/M metagenome (GOLD analysis project Ga0335080, IMG submission 206720) | Soil microbial communities from Loxahatchee National Wildlife Refuge, Florida, United States - Lox_Sample_3.4 | ecosystem: Environmental > Terrestrial > Soil > Wetlands | place: USA...
ATTTTTTGAAACGCTTGCATTATTCGAAAACGCTTACAATCTTTGTATCACAATCTTCAACGTACCCAATTTCCTACTTAAGTCCGTTTTCCAATCTTCCTCTATAGCTAAATCAAGGCTTTTTTTATAGTATTCCAATTTCCCTCGAAGGCTTGGCATTTCTCCAATAACTATGGGTTACTAGAGCACCTCACCCTTACCCTGTAAAAATTACGTCATGAAAGAGCTGTACCCAGGCCACTATATAAAAAACTTATTGACAACAGCCAGATATGGATGTTTAGTTGTTGTTTTTCTTCTCTGTTTTTTCTTTTCATATTCGCAAGAATTGGTTCCCGAACTCGTATTTATGAATGCTCAATTAAAAACCGGCCCCGGAACTCAACCAGCCGGAGCCGATGGAGCAGTTTATGTTTTTCAAAATGTAACTACCGGCATTGATGCAGTCATTACTATCAATGGTCGCAGCAGCAATAATGTTAGTTTGTCGAGCATCGATCTGTTAGGTCCTGATCAGGATCCGGTGAATGGAACAGGTTATGACAATGCATGGCAGCCTCGAGTAGCCTATAATAGTGGAAATGCTCCTGCCAATATGAATTGGTGGATGGAATTCCAGGTTTCTTTTGTGCAGCATAACGACTATTCTCCCACTCTTGTGAACGCATTTTATGTAACGGCATTAGATGTTGATGGTGACGGACAAAATCTACACGAATACCTTTCTTTCTATAAGCAACTCAATTATACATTAGAACAGAATACCGATATACAACCCTGTTCCATTACCGGATGTATTTCTGATGCATCATCTGCCGGTAAGGAATTTGACGGACCGACAAAAAATTACAAAAACATTACTCCTACTGCGACTGACGTGATGGTAACAAATTATTATACCAATGCCAACAGTTTTATTATCAGAATCGGGGCTAAAACAGGAACTACCGGCAGCAGTGTGGCAGACAGAATGAATTCATTATGGTTCAAAACATTTACTTATAATGTTCCGGTTGTACATGAGCTTCCTGTGAGCCTGGTAGCGTTCACTGCTCAGTTGCAAAATAATAATGTGCTGCTTAACTGGACAACAGCCATGGAAACCAATACCAGCCATTTCACTATTGAAAGAAGTATGGATGGTGTTTCATTCGATGACGCTGCGATTGTATTTACTGATGAAAACGGTTCTATCAAAAAGAACTACAGCTTTACTGATAATATCAGTAAAATAAATACGAGATTAATTTATTACCGCCTGAAAATGGTAGACCTCGATGCGAAGTATAGCTACTCAAAAATTGTATTGGTCAGGTTAGGAGATGATCAGGGACAAACAGCAATGCTGATATACCCGAACCCTGTTATGAATGAATTGAGGATAACTATACCATCAGAATGGCAAAATAAAACCGTTGCCTATAATGTTTACAACACGAATGGCATTTTGGTAAGGCAAAAGATCAATGGAAGTGCAGGACAAACAGAAATATTCCATGTCGCGGACCTGCCTGCCGGTATCTATATTATTAAAACAGCTACAGGTGATAAAACATCTGTGCAAAAATTTATAAAAGCGAATTCATAAGAGTTTAGTTTTAAAGGGTACGATCAACAACGGCCGGGCTTTTCTAAGCCTGGCTTTTTTTTCGATGACCGTTGATCGTTTACTGATAGCTACAATTTTTTCAGTCGGGAACCTGCATTCGCAACTATATATTTCTCACAGATTGCATATATACTTATAAAAAAATCTATGTATATCCATGAGATCAGTGAGAGAATAAATTGTGCTGGGATATCGTAATTAAAAGTCTCCCTACTAAGCAGTTTTATATTTTTTCAATCTTGGGCATACGAATATTTCTGTCATTCATCCGGCTCGGATACTTATAAAAATCAGAATAAAATAATTTGGTTTATATTATAAACTACTTTATTTTTGAGATAAAACAGACACGTGAGGATATTTTTGACTTTTGGAATTCTCATCTTTATTTCTTCTGCATTGATGGGTCAAACAGTAATCAGCGGAAAAGTAAAAGACACCAGGGGTCGTCCGGTCGCGGGAGCCAGCATTGCATTGAAAAATACTTATGATGGTGCAACATCTGATTCGTCGGGGTCTTATAGTTTCAGTACAGCAGAAAAAGGAAATCAGACATTACTGGTTACTTCGGTTGGATATAAGCTTTTGGAAATGCCTGTCGAATTACACGGAGCCCGTTTAAATATTGATTTTGCTTTGAAGGAAGAACCGAGCGAATTGAGAGCGGTCACAATCACAGCAGGATCTTTTGAAGCCGGCGATTCAAAAAGAGGAGCAATACTAAGCTCACTGGATATTGCGACTACGGCCGGATCAAATGCCGATATAACTGCTGCACTCAAAACATTACCCGGAACACAGCAGGTGGGTGAACAGGAAGGATTGTTTGTCCGCGGAGGAGCTGGCTATGAAACAAAGCAATATATTGATGGAACAGTAGTCAATAATCCTTATTATACAAGTGTGCCCGATATTGCGCAACGAGGTCGCTTTTTACCATTTCTATTCAAAGGAACAGTATTCAGCACAGGAGGTTATTCAGCTTTATACGGACAGGCATTATCGTCGGTGTTATTGCTTGAGTCCATTGACCTTCCGGAAAAATCGGAAGTGAGTGCAAATATATCGCCACTGGTGATCGGAGCAGGCACGCAGCAATTGGCGAATGATAAAAAATCATCTTGGGGAATAACTTATAACTATGCAAATGTTGGACTGTATTTCGCAGCGGTAAAACAAGTGCCTGATTATTTTACAATCCCACAATTCCATTCAGGCGATGCGAATTTCAGAATCAAAACGAAAAGCGGAGGCATGATTAAATACTATACCACTTTTGGCTATAACACACTTGGATTGCGAAGACCGGATATCGATAGCGCTTACCTGAAAGATGCATACAGTTTGAACAACCATAACTGGTATAATAATCTCAGTTGGAAAGAATATTTATCCAATGGTTGGAAGATGAATCTGGGCGCGAGTTATAGTACCAACAAGGATAATATCGTACAAGAAATCCAGGACCCAAACAATCAACCCAGGCAATTTCCAGATTCATTGTATTGGATGCAGTACAAAAATTTTACACTGAACAACAGGCAGGATCTTGCTCAGATAAAAGCAGTGTTCGAAAAAAGAATTGGAAGTCTAAGCGCCATTCGTTTTGGTAGTGAATATTGGTACGCTTATAATCCTGCTATTTATAATGATACGTTGCATACCTTAATAGATAATTACTATGCAGCTTTTGCTGAGAGTGATATTTATGTTACGAATGATCTTGCTGCCAAGCTGGGTGCACGCTTTGAACATTCATCCATCATCAGCAAATCTGATATCGCACCGAGAATTTCCCTGGCATATAAAACGAGCAGGCATGCACAGGTGTCTCTGGCCTACGGAATATTTTATCAAAAACCAGAGAATCAATTATTGGCTTATACGACCAATCTTGGTTTTACCAAAGCCATACATTATATCATCAATTACCAGATGATGACCACAGAAAGGATTTTTCGTGTAGAAGCTTATTATAAAAAATATGAGGGCCTGGTGAGAACGATTCCCTACAATTATTTTTACGCCACCTATGATAATGGCGGAGGCGGATATGCAAAAGGAATTGATTTTTTTTGGAGAGATAAAAAAACATTCAAAAATTTCGATTACTGGATTAGCTATTCATACATTGATACTAAAAGACAATATCTGAATTATCCGGGTCAGCTCATGCCCGATTATGCAGCAACTCATACAGCATCGATCGTTATGAAAAGATTTTTTACCGATTTAAAAGCCGGAGTGAATGTCACCTACAGTTTTGCAACAGGCCGGCCCTATTACAATTTTATGATTAATAACAATACTAAATATTATATCGCCGATCAGGGAAAGACAAAAGATTATAGCAGTTTGAATTTTAGTGCCGAATATGTGCCCAGTCTTGGCAAAAAGAATGCAAAGACCTTTGTTGTACTTTTTGCCAGCATGACTAATGTATTGGGGTACACACCTGTGTTCGGATATAGTTATTCTTTTAGCGGCCAGGTGAAACAACCAATTGGTTTGCCGGCCGACCGTTTTTATTTTATTGGCTGTTTTTTGAGTTGGGGTGTTGACAGAACTCAGGACGCGATCAATAATAACTTGTAATAAACCATCCGGTCTGACGGTTTCCGCCTGACCGGTGCACATGGATCAATAGTATTGTCTCAAAAAAAATTGTATATGCTACAACGATTTTTTATTACATGGTTGGCAGTATACCTGGTAAACAGTTTATCTGGTTATTTAATTCATCATATTATTTTGGCAGAAGATTACCGCACAATGACAGCCGTTTGGCAATCCGATGCCCGTAGCAGGATTTTATTTTTTATTATTTCGAGCGTAATCGGTTCTTTCTTCCTGACACTGGTCTATGCCAAATGGCAAAAGATGAAAACAGTGAGTGAAGGAGCCCTCTATGGATTATTTATCGGACTATGGATGGGCAGCAATATGGCATTAAATACTTATGCTTCTTCCAATCTGATTCCATTTTCTTTATCTATGAAATGGCTTGTGTTAAGCATGATTCAATATACGATTGACGGGTGCATACTTGGACTGTCTTTTAAACTGTTTGCCCGGAGAAATATAACGGTGTAGTCTATTCGAAAATTAATCATATAAATTATCTATTCATTAAAATTATCATTATGAAATCGGTTATTTTTTTGACGCTTTTGTGTGGTGCATTGACAGCAAATGCACAGAGTGATAGATACATGTCTGCCATGAAGGCAAATCTTTCCCTGCTTGATTCTGCAAAAACAACGCAGGATTATCAAACGGTAGCAAATACTTTTGAACGCATCGGAGATGCAGAAAAAACACAATGGCTTCCTTATTATTATGCCGGACTTTCACTTATCCTTAGCGGTTGGAGTGATGCAAAATTGGATAAGGATGTAAATTCCACCCGTGTGAATGCATTGTGCGATAAAGCAGAAGCGCTGGAAAAAAACGCTGAGATATATACGATCCGGAATATGGCTGCCACACAGCAAATGATGGTAGATCCTCAAACGCGCTGGCAAACCTATGGCCAGACGGCCAGTCAATACCTCCAGAAAGCAGCGCAGCTCGATCCGGATAATCCAAGGATCTATTACCTGCAGGGCCAAAGTGTTTTCAATACTCCGGTAGCATTCGGTGGAGGGAAAACAAATGCAAAACCTTTATTTGAGAAATCGGTTGAATTATACAAGAAAGAAAACCCAAAGCCGCTATATCCAAATTGGGGAAAGGACCAGGCGGAAATGATGCTTGCTAAATGTCAATGATATCTGCAATTCTTAATTTTTAATCATGGAAGCAAACAATGATTTTTCTCCGCAGCAGAATCTTCAATTGATCGAAAGTATGATCAATAAGGCAAAAGACAGTTTCAATGAAGACGGTCATTTGTATCTTTTTTGGGGCTGGCTGGTTTTTTTCTGTAGCCTCGCTGAATTTATATTGTATCATTTCTTTCACTATTCCTATCATTACTGGGTTTGGATCATATCGATTGTCGCTCTTGTTTACCAGGTTGTTTATCTCTCGAGAAAATACAGGACCCAGAAAGTGCATACTTATACTGGACACATTCTCGGCTATGTCTGGATTACATTTGCAGTGCTCACTTTTTTGATCGGCTATTTAATAGGGAGATTAACGCTGGGAGACTATTTCTGGCATATTTATCCTATTATCCTTGCATTATATGGCATGCCGGTTTTTTTATCAGGCGTAATTCTTCGCTTTAAACCTTTGCAATACGGAGGAATCGGGTGTTGGGTATTATGCGTCTTTACTACTTTTTTGTCATATGATTATCAAATGCTGATGCTTTCAGTGGCCATGGTTATAGCCTGGATCATTCCGGGTTATCTTTTACGCGCAAAATATAAATCTGTAATTACAAACTAATATGGAAGACGAAAAATTTTCTCCCGAACAAAGTTTGCAGCTCATCCAATCGATGATCGACAATGCAAAGAATTCTGTGGCAGATAACAGCTTTTATTTTTTGTTATGGGGATGGCTGGTATTTGCGGCTTCGGTTTTTCAATATATCCTGAAAGTGTTTTTTAATTCGCCCTATCATTATGCAGCCTGGTCATTGATGATTGTTGGAATTATTGTATCTGTATTTTATGGATATAATTCAAACAAAAACAGGAAGGTAAAAACCTATGTCGAAGAACTGATCGACTTCCTGTGGATCGGTATTTTTGTTTCGTACATGGGACTATCATTTATATTTTCACAGATAGGATGGGAGCATTGCAGTTCTTTTTATATGCTTTTATATCCCATCGGTAGTTTCGTTACAGGGAAGGCGCTTAAATTTAGTCCGCTTATCTGGGGAGCTGTTGGCAGTTGGCTACTTGCAGTGGTCGCCGCCTTTGCAAATTTTGATTTGAATATACTGCTGGGCGCAATGGGTATCCTTGTCAGTTATATCATTCCCGGTTATATGCTAAGAAATAAATACAGAAGGAATTTGGTAAATGTTTAAAGATTTAGACCCTATATTACATTCACAATTGCGGCTCGCCATTGTTTCACTTCTCATTAGCGTGAAAGAAGCAGAGTTTACTTTTTTAAAAGAAAAAACCAATGCCACAGCAGGTAATCTGAGCGTCCAGATCAATAAATTGAAGGAGGCTGGATATATTGATGTTATCAAGCAATTCAAGGACAATTACCCACAAACCATTTGTAAAATTACATCCGCGGGAATTAAGGCATTTGAAGAATATGTGAAGAACCTTCATTCGTATCTAAGCGTCGATATCAGGTCCAAAGCAAATATTAAAAAATAATAAACCCGAAAGAAATTTCGTTCATCTTCCGGGTCTGTTCTCTCTTTTCAGATGCAATTAACTCTTCAATAATTTCATTTGCAGCCTCTCGTTGCTGTTGACAATCACTTCGAGGGAATACATGCCTGGCTTTAATTCGTGGGTATCATCCAACTTATATGTGTTGAATTCTTCACTTGCACGCATGGTCTTTTTGATCAGAAGATTGCCATTATCATCGGTCAATTTTATAACGATATAAGAACGCATTTTCAGCTGTACATTTACGAGGATGTCATTCAAAACCGGATCGGGAGTTACACTCAGGGCTGCAAGCGTTTTTGTATTGTACATTCTCGCGATCAGAACTTTTGAATAAGTAAAATCACCATTCGCATCAACCTGTTTCAGGCGATAATATAAATCATAATTTCTGGCAACCGTCGGCCTCACATTATCCCTGAAATTATAATTTTCATCCGGTGAAATAGCTTCATTTCTTTTTACTTCGCCTACTTTTTCAAAGCGTTCACCATCCAGGCTGCGCTCGATTTCGAAATGATCACAATTCTGTTCTGCAACAGCATTCCAGTTGAGATCAAAATAATTTTTTCCGTAAGCTGCGTTAAAATTTACCAGGCTCCCGCGCAAAACTATAGCAGAAGCACCACTGTTTAAATTGTTCAGCAGGGTTGTGTCTGGAACCAGGTGAGTGAAAGAAGAAAAATCTGAAGAATTGATTGTTTTTGCAAAAGTTCCTGAGAGAGTCAATACCACTGCAGGTATTAACAATAAAATCTGCCTGACGATCCTTTTCATTTTTTAAGTTTCTGAAGTTAATAATTTAATTTAAGCACAATTGATGAATAGGCAGGATTAAATCTTCGATTACTCCTATATATCAATAGGGTTATTCAAAGGAATATACAATTGAGCTTAAAGGGGTGGGTATCGATCTTAGGTTTCGGAAAATGTGTAAAAGATAATTTTTACACGGACGGATTATCAGAGGATGGCTACCAAAGATAGAAAACAGCTTTTACATTTGCAATAGCCGGGTCGATTTTTCCTGCTATTCCAAGGCAACTATTCTTCTTTACTTTTTGTAATTATTGGTACTGATTTGATCAGTAAATTACAGCAGATGAGTATGTCCGATATTATCCGTGTTACTGGTCTGACCAAACATTTTAAAGATGTTATTGCCGTTGATGATCTTTCATTTTCGGTCAGGGAAGGCGATATATACGGATTTCTTGGGCAGAATGGTGCCGGTAAGTCTACTACTATCCGCATGCTGTTGACTTTAATTGAGCCCACTCATGGACATATTGAAGTGTTTGGAATGGATCTGCGGACCCATCGCAAGCAAATCCTCCGCCAGACTGGTGCTATTATTGAAAGGCCTGATCTGTACAAATACCTCACAGCTTATGAAAATATCTCTCTTTTTGCAAGTATCAGCGGAGTAAAAATTCCCAAATCGAGACTAACGGAACAATTGGAGGTGGTCGACCTGGCAGGAAGGGCTCATAGTAAAGTAAAGACCTTTTCACAGGGAATGAAACAAAGACTTGGGATTGCCATTGCCCTTATTCATAATCCCAGATTGCTAATATTGGATGAACCAACCAATGGCCTCGACCCCCAGGGCATCGCCGATATGCGTCATCTGATCCTTAGCCTGAGCAGGAATCATAAGAAAACAATTTTGGTATCCTCACATTTGCTGAATGAAATAGAACTCATCGCTAACCGGATGCTGATTATTGACCGTGGAAAGAAAATCATCGAAGGAAATGTTCAGGATTTGTTTGATCCTTCAAATATGGTGGTGGAACTCCAAACCATCAATCCGGAAAGAACCTGGGAAATGATTAAAGAATCAAAATGGAAATCTTCATTGAGAAACCATGGAAATGGAAAATTTATTTTCGAAATGAATAAAATGAGTATCCCCGAATTCAACAGGGAACTCGTAGAAAAAGGAATAGAAGTATTGCAAATCCAGCCGAGGCATTCGCTGGAAGATTATTTTTTATCGCTTACAACTGGTCAACCGCATGTGGAGACTATTGCAAATTGAATTGTTCAAGATTTTCAGGAAGCCGAGAACCTATATCAGTTTTGGAGCCATTGCAGCTATTATATTTATTATACAGCTGGGATTAAAATTTGATGGAAAGTCTTACCTGGAATTATTACTGGGCGATCTTTCAGATTCTTTCGATATTCCTTACAACAAAATATTGAACGGGTATTTTGTAACATTTGTTATACTGAATACTTTATTGATTCATGTTCCACTTCTGGTTGCCCTGGTAGCGGGCGACCTGGTCGCTGGTGAAGCCAATATGGGCACTCTTCGGTTGTTGGTTACAAAACCTGTTAGCAGAGTTCAGTTGATGCTGGTTAAATTTACCGCAGGCGTTATTTATACAATCCTCCTGCTTGCCTGGGTGGCTGTACTTGCTTTATTTGTAAGTATTGTTTTTTTTGGAACGAATGATATCCTTGTGCCGCGCACCGACATGATTGAACAAATTAAAGAAGCGGATATTCTTTGGCGTTATCTCGCAGCATTTGCTTTTGCTTCAGTTGCATTGTGCACGGTAGCTGCCCTTGCATTTTTTTTATCAGTGCTGGCAGAAAATTCAATAGGTCCGATTGTTGCGACTATAAGCATCGTGATCGTACTGACCATATTATCGGAACTGAGAATACCAATGTATGATAATACAGTAAAGCCCTTTTTATTCACTTCTCATATGTTGGCGTGGAAAGGTTTTTTCTATTTAAAAGCAAACCGGGATGGTATGGTACTCCCCGGCTCGATAGAAAACCTTCCGGCAATTTTCAGAAGTCTGGGTATTCTGCTGGCTTACATCACAGTTTTTGTGTCAGCTGCAATCATCATTTTTAAAAAGAAAGATATTCTTAGCTAGATGAAGCTTATGAAGAAAATTATTTTATTGTCTTTTTGCATCTTTTCCTTTATTTCAAACACGGATGCGCAGGATGTAGCCGCATTGGTTCAAAAAGTCAGGGCTAAATTGGATCTGGTCAATAGTTATGTAGCGGATGGGATAATGAAAACGAATGTCAATTTTTTGAAAGTACCCGAAGCACATGTGAAGATATATTTCAAAAAGCCGGATAAGCTCAAAATAAAAAATGAAAACGGAATTTCTTTGGTGCCCAAAAGTATCTTGGACATTAGCCTGAGTAATCTGTTGAGAGGGAATTATACTCCGCTAAAAGTCGGGTCCGATATAATCAATGGTAATAAGGTTGAGATCGTCAAACTAATTCCAAACGATGACAATGGCGAAATCGTGCTTTCCACAATATACATCGATGAACAGAAATTGTTGATTGTAAAATCTAAAATTGCGACCAGGGAAAACGGCAGTTTTGAAATGGAAATGTCATATGGCAAATACGGGGATTATGCTTTGCCGGATAAATTAATCTGCTCGTTTAACACAAAAGATTATAAACTTCCCAAAGGAGTAACTTTCGATTATGATGATGGAAACAAAAAAACATCTGCCGATTCCTCACCCAATCAAACAGGGAAGGTAGAAATTACTTATTATTCTTATGAGGTCAATAAGCAGATTCCTGATAGCATATTTGGGGATTAAGAAATACTGATTATTAATTGTTCCGGGAAATATTCAACAGAGAATAATCAATGTTCAATCCCACTAAGATGACAGTGGGTCTTCGATCTTTTCATCTTCGGCGCCGGCTAATACAACAGAAGTCATTTTCTTCAATGGATTTTTGTGATTCTCCTCAAATTCCTGTCTGCGATGAATGATATCAAGGCAGGTATATATTGCCGTTAGAAAGGAGCCGTGATCAGCCTTATTTTTTCCTGCAATGTCGAAAGCAGTCCCATGATCAGGCGAAGTTCTTACCATGGGTAAACCGGCAGTATAGTTT
>Ga0335080_10008284_pt1 | contig 10835 bp, 19 predicted proteins | sample Lox_Sample_34_FD_206720 | JGI IMG/M metagenome (GOLD analysis project Ga0335080, IMG submission 206720) | Soil microbial communities from Loxahatchee National Wildlife Refuge, Florida, United States - Lox_Sample_3.4 | ecosystem: Environmental > Terrestrial > Soil > Wetlands | place: USA...
TAAGGAGCGGATCGACCGGGGTGAGGGTTCGGATCTTGGGTCGAGGCAGATGCGTGATGAGCATCGGCTGGATATTGCGGGGATCATTCAGGGGATCTCGGTGGTGATCGCGTTCGTCACCGTCCTAGTGATCATTTTCGTCAACCACAAGTAGGCTGGCTGACCCGCTGGACGATGAAGCCGTCATCGCCGCCGTAACCATCCTTACGTGCCTCGACAGCCTCATCCCACGTGAAGGGGCCGGCGATCGTCCCCTCGCCGTAGGGGGAAAGGTTGCCGATGACGTAGAACTCACCGATCATCGGCCCATCATGACACCGGGGGTCTCGCCGTGGGTCTCTACGAGCATGTGCCGCATCCACGGATCAAAACCCGCCAGCTCGAAGGCCCGGCCAAGATCGCCCACCAGCGATTCGCCGGTAAAGGCACCATCGGCCGGGTCAACGCCCTCATCGGACTGAAAATCACACTGCTCGTCGGGACGATGGGCACGGCCTACCTGTTCGCCTTCATCGCCCTGCTGTCGCTGCCTGCTGCGGTCCGCACCCACAACCTGACCATCCTGATCGCCTGGGTGTCGTCCTACTTCCTCCAGCTCGTCTTGTTGCCGATCATCATTGTCGGGCAGAACGTGCAGGCCCGCGCCGCCGATGCCCGCGCCGAGCAAACTTTCAAAGACGCTGAGGCAATCTTGCACGAGGCGCTGCAGATCCACGAGCATCTTGAGTCGCAGGACGCGAAGCTCGGCATGCTCGAGGGGAAGCTCGGCGCGCTGCTGCTGCGGTCGTGGCCGGAGAAGCGGACACGATGACTATCCGCATGTTCGACGCCGTCGACCTGAGCCAGCTTCCCTCCGGCGCTCCTGCCTACGGGGGCTATGTCGATGGGGCGTGGCCGACCGCGCCGACGCTGCGGGCCCGGTTCCCCGGCGCGCACATCCTGTCCATCGCAGTCTTCCCCGATGACGACGCCGACTGCCTCGACATCGAGCAGGGGGATGCGACACCGCAGCAGGCACCCGCATGGGTGCGGCGGCAGCAGGCCCGCGGCATCACCCGCCCGGTGCTGTACTGCTCCGCCAGCGTCGTGAACCAGGTCCTCGGGAATCTAGCCGCTGCCGGTATCTCCCGCAGTGAGGTGCGTCTGTGGTCGGCGCACTACACCGGCACCAGCGGTCACATCTGCGGCCCCGGCACGTGCATGTACATCGACCCGGCGGGCCGTGCGGTGCCGCCATGCGACGGCACCCAGTGGACGAGCCGTGCCCTCGGCCGGAATTTGGACGAGTCGCTGTTGTGTGATGACTTCTTCGGCGCCCCCGCGCCCGTACTGGTGGAGGACGACGACATGATCCTGGTCACGGTCGATAAGGCGTCCGTTCCGGTGGGGAAACCGTGGCCGGGTGACTTCCTCCTGTTCGGGAACGGGACGCTCGGGCACATCACCCCGGCGACCGCGAGCGTGAACAACGTGACCTCGTATCAGCAGGCGGGTGTCAAAGGCCCGGTGACGATCACTTATGGCGAGTATCTCGCCCGCGGCGGCGCCGTATGAAATCTTCCGCCCCTCCCGCCATATGAAAGGTGACTGATGCCGCAACCAGGAAAATACGGGAGACGCACCCCCAAGCGTGCTCCCGCGATCCAGCTCGGGCCGCTCCTGACCGGCGTCGTCCCCGACCACCCGGCATCGGCCGACTACCTCGCCGTACTCAACGGCGGCTGGCAGATGCTCTCGAACTCCACTTATGGCGATTGCGTCGCCGTCACATGGGCCAACGAACGGCGGCTAGTCTCCACCACGCTCGGAACTGCAAACTACCCACCCTTGGCGCAGGTGATCCAGCTCTACAAAACGCAGAACCCGGGATTCCCCTCGCAGGACCAGGGCATGGACATCCAAACATGCCTCGAGTCCCTGGTGGTGAACGGCGGCCCGGATGGGGTGAAGGCGCTCGGCTTCGCCGCAGTGGACTACACCAACGAGGCTGAGGTGCAGGCCGCGATCGCCATCTTCGGCTGCCTGTGGGCCGGGTTCAACGTCCTGCAAGCCAATGAGACCGAGTTCTCCAACGGTCAGCCGTGGGATTACGTGGCGGGTAGCCCGGTCGCGGGTGGGCATTCGGTTCTGGTCGGCGGCTACGGTGCGGGCGGCACCGGGGCGCTGGGCGGGGATGAGAAGTTCATCACCTGGGCGCAGGAGACGTCGTTCACGGACGCGTTCTGGTCGCATGAGATGGAGGAGTGCTGGGCGGTGATCTGGCCGGAGCATCTCGGTAGCCGGGAGTTCCTGGCGGGGGTGGATCTGGCGCAGTTCGCGCAGGACTATACGGCGATTACGGGGAAGCCGTTCCCGGCGCCGATCCCGCCTGCTCCTCCGGTGCCGCCGGTGCCTCCCGTTCCGCCGACGCCGCCGCCTGCGGGTGGTAAGCCGTCGGATGTGTGTACCGCTATCGCCGCGCAGTTCGTGACTTTGGCGAACTCGCTCGCCGCCAGCAACCTTTAACCCGCTGTAAGCTCAAGTTCACTGCCCTCTTCCCCGAGGCTGCACGCAAGAAAGGGCCCCGCTCCTGGCTACCCAGCCGGGGGCGGGGCCCTTCTTTGCGTTCTCATCGCGCGTGAGTGCCGCAAAGGGAATGTTCAGGCATCCAATCGCACCACCGCCTACGACCGGGGAAGTCCTGCGTCCACTGTGTGGGTTACCCACTGCCCCCCGACTGGTAAGCCACCACATGGCGGTGACACCAATCACGGCACGCAGGGGTGGTGCCATCCCCGGCGGATGTGTTATCCGGTGATGATCCGCGCGCATCTGGCGCAGAACCACCGGCCGCCGTTGGCTTGGCAGGTCACCTGCGACGATCGGCAGATGTGGCATCGGCGGCCGCCGTAGCCGAGCCGCCTGTGCATGCGGTCTAGGCTGCGGCGGAGCAGGCGGAGCACTTTTCACCCCTCGTGGGCATGAACCTGGGCCCGGCAGCGGAGAGCAAGGATGGGAGTCGGTGCCGGGCCCAGGCGTTTTGACGCGGTTTTAGCGGAGGCCGAGGCCGAGGCGGGAGCGGAGGCCGAGGCCGCGGAACCCTAGGCCGAAACGGCCGCCGGGGAGGAACGGCCCGCCGGGGAAGGCCGAGCACAGCCCGTCCGAGTTGACGAACACGGACGCGGGGAGGGTAACGCCGAGGCCGTCGCAGCCCGAGTCGCACAAGGACGACGACGACAGGCTCCACCATGGCGAGCCGCCGATGAAGACCGGTGAGCCGAGGCCGCAGCCGAGGCCGCAGCCGCCGAGGCAGGAGCTGAGGCCGCAGGACCCGATACCGATGCCGCAGGACCCGAGCCCGCAGGACCCGAGACCGGGACGGAAGCCAAGGCCGGGGCGCAGGCCGAGGCCGGGGCGGTGAATACCCGGGTGGATGCCTACGATCGGCACACCCGGCCCGACGCTGCTGGTGGACGCCGACGCCGGAGCCGCTGTGGCTGCCATGGTCACGGCCGCGCTGACAGCAGCTACGGACACCGCGACACTGGTGATGATCTTTTTAAGCATGGGTTGTTCCTTCTTCCCTTGTGGGTTAGTGGTCCCAGCCGCAGCGCCATGTCCACCACCAGTGGCCGTGGCGGTGGTGCCACACCCGCCAGCAGTGCCGGTGATGACCATGGTCGCTGTGGTCGCCGTGGTCTGGGTGGTGGTCGGCGGCCGAATATGCGGCCACCGGTCCGGAGGCAGACGCCACCGCGGGGGCGGCGCCGCCGAGGGCCACACCCGCCGCCAGAGCGAGGGTGGTCAGCAGTTTGCGCATGTGAGCCTGCTCCTTCGCATGCCTGTTCGCGGGCGCGCGCGCGCCCTCCTGTAGGGACGCGCGCCATCAACCCTAGGTTTACACCAGGCTTAGCCGGGTGATGTTAGATACCGCCCCGGACGCGGACGCGGAAAAAAGCGTCCGGAGACCACCATCGGCTGTCCCTGGACCACCCTGCGGGCTGGCCGGGACGGTAGGCCGAGAACACCACAGTCGCGGTGTCGACGAGGGCGACGTGCTCGGGTGCGCTCGGCGGGCCGTAGAAGGCGAGGTCGCCGCGGCGTGCCTCCGCACGGGGGATGCGCTCGAGCTGGCGGGAGCGGATCATGCTGTAGGTGTCGCGTGGGAGGGTGATGCCGGCGTGGCGGTAGGCGGCGTAGACGAGCCCTGAGCAGTCGTAGGCGTATGGGCCGCGGCCGCCCCATGCGAAGGGCTTGCCTTTTTGTGCGGTCGCCCATGCGTAGGCGACGGCCTGCGGCGGGGGATGGTGGGTGGCAGCGCGGGCCGGGACCGGAAAGGCTAGCACCGCCAGAAGCGACACCATAACCGACACGGCCGGGCGCATCAGCACTGCTCCTCGGTCAGGAAATAAGCGAGCGCACCAGCTATCAGCCGCCGCACCTGATCATCTGGCACACGCCTCCAAGAGAACCGGTTGGGTGCAGTGTGCGTGAAGTCATAGTCGGCCTTCTGCGCGGCTGCCACCATCTCGTCAGGGATCTCGCCTATCTCAGGGATGTCGCTCATCAGCAGCTTCCCGCCGTCGACCAGGCGGACCAGTCCTGGCCGCCGTGGGACATGTTCACCGCGATCCGTGCGCTCGTCGCCGGGTCACGCGCGTCCGGGCGGCCCATCTCCTGCCACAGCCCGTAACAGTTCGCTGGTGACACCACGCCCGGCCGGCCGGAGGATTCGTGTTCGGCGATGCAGGCGGCGCGGGCGGCGGTGGCGGGGGAGCCGCCTGCGGCGGTCCAGAGGTGTTCGAGGCCGTCGTGGCTGTAGGTGCCGGGGCTGTTGTAGCCGCTGGTGTGGGGTCCGGTTTGGGTGGCGGGTGCCGCAGGCGCTGCGGGTACCGCGGGTGCGGCGGCCACGGCGGGCCGTTCAGGCGCGGCCGGTGCCGCGGGGACTACAGGAGCAGCCGGGATGACCGGCCGGGCCGGTACGGCCGGCGCTGCGGGCGCCACAGGAACTTCGGGAACTTCGGGGACGACACGGGACTCGGGGACGGCAACAGACGGGACCGCATGCTGCGGCCGGTACACGGCGTGGCGCTGCCCATCTAAGGGTGTCTTCGCGCGTGCGTCCGGCCGGAACGGAACCCGCAAAACGATACCGGCATCCAAGGCCGTAGGATCGCCGCCGACGACTGCCCGGTTGGTGTTGTACAGGCCGGGCCAGTAGCGGGGTGTGCCGTAGAACCGTTGCGCGATGGTTGACAGGGAGTCACCCGGCTGGACCGTGTACGAGATGTCTGCCCGGTGGGGGGTTTGGGGGTTGAGGTGAACCATCTGCGCTGCTACCGGCGATGGGGGGCCGGTGCCCATCCATTGCCAGCTCCAGGTCAGGGCACCGGCTGCGACGATCGCGGGGGCGGCCCAGACGGCTCTGCGGGCCAGCGCGGAGGGGGCGGCGTGCTGCCCGGTTCGGCGGATTTTCCTCGGTCTGCGATGACATGAGGCCATTCGGCCAGCCTGTCAACCCGGCAGCCGGTCGCGCAGGGAAACGCGCGAGGTGTTGCGTGCGCGCTAGACCACGCTTACGCCGCGTTGCTGTCCGTCAACCGGCGGATGAGCCGGGCGTACGCAACGGCGTGCTTAGCGCTTGGCTGCCGGATACCGGACTCCCACTGCGACACCGCCTGCCGGCTGACCTTGAGCACTTCGGCGATGTTGGCTTGGCTGGCGCCGGTGGCTTGCCGTTGCTGCCGGGCCTGGCCGGTTTTGAGTGCGTGGATGGTTTGGATAGCTAGGTCGAGGTCAGCGGGCCGCACACGATGATCGTAGAGGTGGCCGAGCGCTACTCGCGTTCCTCATCCTCGCTCATAACGCCGACACTGCTGTCGTACTCGTAGCCTGCCCAGTAGTGGTAGGTTTTCCGTCCCCACGCCTGGATACGGTAGGTGCCCGGCTCCGTGACAGGCGTGCCCGAGTAGCGAAGCGCGAACGCCAGCCCGGCATACTCTTCTTCATAGGCGAGTGAGCAGTTCCATTCCTGGCATGTGACACCGTCGCCGTAGTCCCGCTCCTCCTCTTTGCACGACGGCGGGTGCTCAAGGTCGTAGTCCAGGTGCCACTCGTCCCACTTACTCTCAGGCGGTTCCACTGAATGGACGATGAGCGTGTGCGGTTCCCCGGTCCATTCCTCATCCATCGGCTGTCTCCTCGTATTCATGCCGATGCGTGCGGAAACACACACACGGCCGATCACACTCACACGCGCATAACGAACACTGCCGACACGTCATGACGCCTCCTCGCATACCTCAAGCACGACCCCAGGAGCGATCTCCCCCCGCGGCCACTCGTCACGCGCGAACCGGGACGCCACCTCCAGCGGCAACCCGGCCGCGATAAGACGTCTCATCCGCTGCGCGATCTCAAGCTCCCCCGCAGGCCAGCTACGCCAGTTCCCTTCACCCGGTGTCGGATCTTCAAGCCGCAGATATCCCTTCCGCACCCACCAGTCGAGACGGCGGTAACTGATACCGGCGAGTTGGCCGGTGACGTGTGAAAACCGGTCAGATGGCCTTAATGGCTCGCCTGCGGGTCGTTTAGCCTTCTGCTGCCTGATCTGTCGTTGCTTGCACGCGTTCTGATTACCGCAACGCCACTGGTCTACGGTGCCAGACTGCGGTTTGCTGGCGCGGACGAACATATTCGTTCCGATACGGCCGCAGTAGATGCAGGTCATCCTGCTCTTCTCGCTGCCTCGTACTTACGCACCGTCGACCCGCGAATCCCGACCCGCGCCGCGGCCTGCGCGGGGCTTTCACCGCCGACGGTGCGGAGAAACACGTAGTCTTCCCGCCGCCACCCGGCCGCCTGCCGCCTGTGCTCACCACGCGGATCCGGGCCATCCAGCAAGGCTTCGGCGAGAAGCTCCACCACGCGGACCAGGTCACGCTCGACGCCGGTCACGGCGTCTTCATCCCCTCGAGGATTGCCCACGCGACCGCCGCTACCTGCACCAGCTCCCGGCGCATCCCGTCGACGTCCCTGTCGAGGAACGCCCGCGCGACCTCGCCGCATTCTTCCGACAGCACCGCTACTTTGACGGCGGTGTCTACGGCGGGGCTAGAGCAGTCACCCCAGCCGTGCAGATGGTGTCGCGTCCATTTGTCGGCCTGCCGCTCCCGTTCATCCAAGATCGCAGCGTGGATCTGCTCGCCGGTCATCCGGACTCTCCGATCGCAGCTTCATAGGCGTCGAGCAGCCGCAGCACAACATCTGGCGACGCGGCTAGGAAAAACGCCAGCCGCTGTGCAGATGGGCGCCCAGGCCATTCCTTCGGACCACTGCGCAACTGCGTAGAGGCAGCCTCTGCGGCAGCGCGTAGGACGGAACGTTCGGCTACGTTCACGACGGCATCTCCGTGTCGATGCCGGGCATCGGCTGCTGCTCGAACCCGAGCACCGTCTCTGGCACTTGCCACGCCTCACGCCGTTTACGCATCATCTGCTGATAGGCCGTGTACGCCGACGATTTAGTTTGGGTGAAACCGAGCCCCTTGCAGTAGTGGTCATTGCGGAGCAGCGACTTGCACACCCGTCGCCATGATGGTGCGAGCCGCTGCACCTCAAGCTCGTATGGTGATTCGTCGGGCATGCCGCCGGTGTAGCCGCGTTCGACCCACCACTTCTCATGCAACATGATTTTGTTTCGGTAGTGCTCAGATGTGGCCGGCGGCATCGAGTTAACCAGCAGCTCCGCGAACGACCGCCAAGTATGGCCCTCCGGTTTGGTCACCTTCCGGTAGCCGTTGACGTTGCCCCACTCCTGCACATACAGAGCCCCGCCGTTGGCGCCGTTGACACGGGCGACAACACGCGCCCAGGTTTCGGGCTCGATGAGATGAAACAACCACAGGCCGCGGCGCTGGTCGTCGCCGTACGGCTGGCAGATCCGCATCTGGTTGATGGTGAGGCCGGCCATGCTCATCAGGTCGTACAGCCGGTTGTACGGCTTATCGGGGTGCTTACCGTGGTAGGTCCAGATATCGGGGGTTTTCCAGTCGTAGATCGGGTAGACGTTGTGGACGTTGGGAGTGCAGAGGGTTGTCCACTGCTTACCGCCCGCTGTGATCTTGCTAGTGCTCGCGATAGTCCGGTACCGGTTGAGGGACTCATCTGCGCGGATCCCGACAAGGCACGCCGTCGGCTCACCTTGGGCGTACCACTCACCGAACAGCGGAACGAACTCCTCAAACTCCATGTCACGGTAGAACCACGGGAAGACACCCGGATCTGTGATCGGAACCGCCCACGAAAGTTCTGGGGGCTGCCGGATCCATATCTCTCGCTTGTCCGGATCCCAGCATTGCCACTTCGGCTGGTAAACGGACACTGCGTTCCGCAGCGCGATCGGAAGGCACACCCAGTACGGATCGGCGCAATCGGCATAGTCGCTGTAGCACCTGACCCCGTGGTCGATAGTGACCTTGTACTGCCCCTCCAAGTCGATCAACAGCAAGCCGAACCGCCGTCCACGTCTCCGCGCCTCATCAGCGACAAGGTGCGTCATGACAGTGCTGTCTTTGCCGGCGGAGAACGAGACATACACGCGCGGGAACTGATCAAATGTCCACGCGATCCGTTCCCGCGCGGCGGTCAGAACATCTATGCCGAGCCCCGTTTTAGGCATCCCAGGTACCCCCGTCCTTGTTGAACAAACTGCCCTGGCTATCGCCGTTGTCCTCTTCCCAGTCGCGGATGACGCGGAACGCGCAGGCATTCGCAATATCCCGTTCGTCATCGGTGAGCTGCGGCCACGCCGCACGGGTCGCAACTGCTGTGGCCCCGGCCGCATGTTTGCAAGCTGCCCAGCCAAGCCACGCCCGCCGGTTCTGCTCCATGTTGCTCAACTGATGCTCCGCGGCAAGTGGCCACGCATCGACCACTGCCCGCATCGCGTTCTCAAGCCGCTGCGGGCTGGTAAGCAGCTCCCTGGCGGCGATGACCTCGGCTGTCAGATCCCACGGTGCTTTGTACAGGCCAGCGTTCCAGTCTTCCCACTGCCAGTAAGGCCGGTACACGCGGGGCACCTTACTCACCGCTGGATACCTTCTCGTAGTCGTCGTCAAGGTCATTGACGTCTGCCTCCCATGCCTCGGAGAAGTCGCGGTCCGCGAATGCTTCGGCGAGCCCGCTGATCTGGGTCAGCCGAAGCACCTCGTCGGAGTCCATGCCGAGTTCTTTACCGATTTTCGTGTCGGACCAGTTGCGGCGTTTCAGTTCGAGGACGATGTCGGACATACGGACGACCTGGTGTTTGCCGCGGGCCCGGTTGTGCCGGATGGTTGAGGCGATCCGGTCGCCGCGGTCGAGGCGGTCGCCGCGGATCTGTACAACGGGCAAGTGGCCGTGGGTGCGCTGGCGCACGTCGTCGCACTCTTTGCCGACCCGGTTGCGGTGGAATCCATCGATGACCTCGCGCATGCCGTCTTCGCGGTTGGTGACGATGGGCTGAGTGAATCCGTCTGCCATGACGGACAGCCGCAGTAGTTCCATTTCGGGTGCGGCGACGTTGTTGGGGTTGTAGTCATTTGCTGTGACGGTGCTGGCGGGTACCCATTCAACGAGGTCGACTGGTTCGCTGGCGAATGGGCCTGCTTCGTGGATTGCGCGGCGGAGCATGTTCATGAAGGCGATCTGCTCGCTTGTGGTTTCGGGCATGGTGGTCTTGAGCCAGTTCTGGAATTCACTCAGGTTGTGTTCAATATCGGTCATCGGAGGCTCCGTTTGTCGGTCTAGACTGACACGCTAGCAGAGTCTTGTCGGTCTAGGTAGACGTTTTACGTTCGTTGTCCAGCAGCTCAAGGAACCGGCGCGGATACTCCCGCGCGAGCTGTTCCAGGGCCCGCCCGCGGGTCGCGTTGAGCCACCGGGACTTGTCCCGGGCGGCCGGGTTCACTTCCCGGTAGCGGGCGGATACGGCCGCGTTCGCGGTCCGGCACGCCTCACACGCTGGTTCGCCGATGCGGCGGTGGGCTTTGTAGCCGCCGTATGTACCGCAGCCCGCGAACTGCACTGGAGCGCTCACGCGGCGGCCTCCAACGGCATCAGGTAGACCCGTGTCGCATGCTTGGACCGGTACCGGAACGGCTCTCCGGTGATCGCCTCGTACAGCTGGTTCGCGCGGGTACCCGACGTCCGCAACCGTTTAGCGATCTCCCATGGTGTGCCGCCGGCAGCGATGATGACCCGGGCCGCTTCTGCGCGTTCACGCCGGGTCAGTGGCACAGGCTCACCTGAGGCGGCGCGGAACACGGCGACCTCATCGACGAGATGATCGGGGCCTAACCGGGGCATTGGCCGTTCCTCCGTGGATCGTTGCGGTAGCTGGGCGCGTAGCCCGGCGACCCGTTCATGGACCGTCTCCGGTGGTGTGCCGGCTGCGCGTTTCAGCGGGTCCCGCAGTTCGTCGAGCATCTGCTGTGGTTCGGCGTCGGGGTCGGCGGCGAGCCGGGCCATGCGGGTCAGGGTCCGTGGCCAGGACCAGCCGGCGGTTTTCGCGGCGAGGATCGCGCCGGTCACGGCGGTTTCGGTCCAGCCGGGGCGGGTGGCGAGGGCGAGCGCGGTGAGTTCGGGGATCGCGGGTTTGATCTCGCTCACGGGCCTCTCCTGCGAACGATCATGTTTGCTCCTATCGCTGAGTTGCGTGGGCGATGGCTTCGGCGACGGTCCGCGCCGATGGGTGGCTGGCTGCGGGTGGTGGTTTGGTGCAGTCGGCGCAGGTGGCGCGGGGTCTTTTGTGCCGGGCGCAGCCGTGTCCCCCCGCTTGCGGGGGGTTTGGGGGGTTGTCTCTTGTCTCTATTCCTC